>Ga0187817_10000431_pt1 | contig 17748 bp, 9 predicted proteins | sample NC_wetland_sal_i_17_FD_132431 | JGI IMG/M metagenome (GOLD analysis project Ga0187817, IMG submission 132431) | Wetland sediment microbial communities from Neuse River Estuary, North Carolina, USA - SO4_2 | ecosystem: Environmental > Aquatic > Freshwater > Wetlands > Sediment | place: USA: North... | reverse complement strand
GCGATCGTTCTGCCGCTCGCCCTGCTGCCGTACCTGTGGGCGCTCGCCGCGTGGCTTGCGACGACTGGGGCTGCCTACCTATGGGTGCTGCGGAAAATCGCACCGTGCAAGCAGACCCTGTGGCTGGCGCTCGCCTTTCCGGGCGCATGGATCAACTTCTTGAACGGACAAAATGGGTTCCTGAGCGCTGCTCTGCTTGGCGGAGGCCTGGCTTATTTGCCAGAGCGGCCGGTTATAGCGGGAACGCTGTTCGGCTTGCTCGTGTTCAAACCGCAGCTCGGAATTTTCGTGCCGCTGGTGTTGCTGGTCGCGCGGCAATGGCGGTGCATGCTTGCCGCGGCCGCGTCAGCGCTGGGGTTGATGGGGCTCTCGCTGCTGTTGTTCGGCCCGAATACGTGGCGCACGTTCTTCCATTCGATGTCGCTGCCGCGCATCCTCGTCCTCGACCAGGGCCTGATCCCTTATTGCTACCAGCAGAGCGTTTTTGCCGCGATGCGGCTGTGGAACGTGCCGCTGCAGGCCTCCTACGCTATCCAGGCGGTGACGGCGATGTCGGCGGCGGCAGTGCTGGTGTGGTTGTGGATGGGGAACTGTTCCTACCGTCTGAAGGCCGCGGCGGTTGTGATCTGCGGCTTGCTCGCGACCCCATACTTGTTCGACTACGACTTGACCACGCTCGGAATCGCGATCGCCTTTCTCGCGCTGGAAGGCATGGAGCGCGGATTTCTCCCCTACGAGAAATCGACGCTCGCGCTCGCATGGCTCGCTCCGGTCCTCGAGAGGAGGGTCGCGGGGGATTCGGGCATTCCGCTGTGCGCGCTGATCAATATCGCGCTGCTCGCTTTGATCGCGGTCCGCGCAACTCGAAGCGAAAGCGCCGAGATAACCGCAGCGGCGGGAATCCGGCGGGAAGCGCCGACCTGAGGCGTTGCCCGGTCGTGAAGACGTTTGCGTGCGATGTCACCGTCTTGGGTGATATGAAGTCACCATGCCGGCAGCGCAGGGTGTGACTAAAGAGGCGAGGGCCAGGACTGTCTGGCGGCATTCGATCGCGCCGTACACCGAGCGCCGTGTGCTGCTGATCCTGCCGCTCGGGTTTGCCAGCGGCTTGCCGCTGCTGCTGACATTTTCGACGCTTTCTGCATGGCTCGCCACTGCCGGCGTGAGCCGTGCAGCGATCGGCGCCTTCGCCCTGGTCGGCACGCCGTATGCCTTCAAGTTCCTGTGGTCGCCGCTGATCGATCGGCTGCCGCCGCCGATTCCGCTCGGGCGACGGCGCGGTTGGGGCGTCGCGATTCAGCTTGCACTCATCGCTGCGACGCTTGCCTTGGGAGCATGTCAACCGAAGCACGATCTCACGCTGATGGGGGCGCTGGCGCTGCTGGTCGCGTTCCTTTCGGCGAGCCAGGACGTTGTTATCGACGCTTATCGGGTCGAGATCCTGACGCCCGAACAGCAGGGCCCCGGCGCGGCCATGATCCAGACCGGGTATCGGATCGCCATGCTGGTCTCGGGCGCCGGCGCGCTGATCATCGCGGCCCGCTACGGCTGGTTCGCGTCCTACTTCACGATGGCGGCGCTGTTGGGCGTCGGAATGCTCGTGTTCATCCTGGGGTCCGAGCCAACGACGCTGCCGGAGGCGCAGCCCCATATCGCAGCGCGAGGATGGGACGCGCTCCGCGACTGGCTCGCGACCGCGGTCGTAGGGCCGTTCGCCGACTTCATGCGGCGTCCGACGTGGCTGGCGATCGTTCTTTTCATCGTCGGTTACAAACTGGGCGAGGCGATGGCGGGCGTTATGGCGATGCCGCTGTACATCTCGCTCGGTTTCTCACTCAACGAGATCGCCGCCGTCTCCAAGCTGGTCGGATTCGTTGCGACGATTGCGGGCGCGCTGGTCGGTGGCGTGGTGACCTCGAAGCTCGGCGTGATGCGTGCCCTCATACTGTGCGGCATCCTCCAGTCGGCCGGCAATTTGTTCTACGTGCTGCAAGCAGTGGGCGGCCATCGCCTCGACTATCTCGCGCTGTGCGTCGCCGCCGAGAATCTGACGGGCGCGATGGCGGGCACTGCGCTGGTCGCCTATCTATCCGGCCTGTGCTCACCGGCGTTCACCGCGACTCAGTATGCGCTGCTGTCCTCACTGGCCGCGGTGGGGCGCACGCTGGTCGCGTCTTCGGGGGGCGTACTCGCCGACAAGCTCGGTTGGGTGCCGTTCTTCCTGCTCACGACGGTCGTGACGATCCCGGCGCTGGTGCTGCTCGTCTGGATCGCGCGGCGCGAGGCCCGCGCCTTACCCGCGAGCAGGAATGCTGCGTTTGTGTGATCTGCGGAGCGATCGAGCGTCGGCGCGAATCGGTTACAGATATAACCAAGTGCGTCGAATGAAGCGTATTGCCCAGGCGTGATTGGCGCCTCGCGGCCCCGAATTGCCGAACATCTGATTCTGTTCGAGCACAAGCATCTGGTTTCGCGACACGGTCGCCAGCTCGTCGTCAACCGCGAGCGATTGCAAAGCTATCTGACCCAAACTCGTATCTCGCCGGGTAAGCGCGAATTTGGGAAACCGGTCACACCGTAATTTGCGTTAACCCCAATTTGGCGACCAGAGTTAATCGGGTTTCGGTCGTCGTCCCTCAAACAATAGGTTCTCTGGAGCGCAAAGCATTCTCTGGTCACCAGTGTAACATTTTGTTTCTCTCCTTGCCGCGAACGGAGTATATTCTGACCCGCGTAGATGGCAATTTTGAATGAAAAAAACACTTCCCGCGACACCGACCTCGACAGACTGAGCAGACTCAAGGCTCTGTCATGGCTCTCGCCCTCAGAGCTTGCGCTTCTGGTCAGCGTACTTGCGCTGGCCAACTTCAAACGACATTCGGTAATTATGCGCGACGCGGCACTGGCCGAGGATGCTCACATCCTGTTAACAGGAATTGCGCGGATCACCTGCTTGAATGCGCGCAACGAGCGGGTCACGGTGGCGATGCTGCCGCCGGGACCGATTCCCGAATTCCCCGCGCTGCCGCTGAGCCAGTCCAGTTTTCAGTGCGAGGCTTACAACGATTGCCGCGTTGGCACTGTGAGTTGGGATGATTTCGACGGCATCACCGCAAACGATCGCGAGTCGGCGTCCAAGCGATTTCATCGCAACGATTTGAAGCAGTGGTATCGCCTCCTGCTGCGCAGCTCGAGTTTCCTCAACCTTGGTCTGCACGAACGAATAGCGATCGCGCTGCTGGAACTATGTTCCGACTTCGGCATCGAAGAGGCCCGCGGCACGCTGCTGCGCGTATCTTTCAGCCACAAGGACATCGCCAACCTGGTGGGGGCCTCGCGCCCGAGGGTGACCGAGCATCTGTTGCGATTGGAGCGCGAAAAGTTCCTGATTCGCCAGGGGCGGCAGATGGTGGTGCGGGTCGCCAAGCTCTTCGATTCGATGAATGCGCAAGCTGGTTCGCATCTGAATTGATTGACGCGAGCAAACCGATGGCTCAGCGGCGTGCGATTCCGGGATAGCTGACCGCACGCCGCGCAAAGAAAATCTGAAAATCCGCTCCATGTGATCGGGGGGTTTAGGGGGGAAGCTGTGGAAACTGACCGCAACTTTGTACGCGTCGAGTTGATCGACGATCCAGCCGCGATTGCCGAGTTCGGGTTCGAAGCGGGTTGCGAGGGCGACCATCTGATTTGCCGCCGCTGTGGAGATGGGCGGCTTTCGATCGCCGCAATCCTGGTTGTGCCGGCGGGCGGACACGCTCGATGGGCGCTGTGCGCCAATTGTTTGCTTGAAATGCCCTGAGCGCGCCGCGCCGGGGAGTCAGCTCATCGCGGGGCGAGCGCTTCGAGCGCACGCTCGTCGGGCATCGCGCTCGCGCGGGCGCTCTCTTGCGATCCGCCGCGCCAGGCGCCGGCAAGGCCGACCGGCGTTATGCACACGTGCGTCGCGCCGGCCCGGTAATGCGCCGCGACGCGATCGCGGATCGCCTGTTCGTCGCCCCACGCGACTAGCGCATCGACCAGGCGATCGCTGCCGCCGCCGGCGAAGTCCGAGTCGTCGAATCCCATCAGCCTGAAGCTTTGCAGGTAGTTGGGAAGTCCAAGGTAGAAGCCGAGCAACCCGCGAATCGCGGCGCGCGCCTTGCCGGCGTCCTTTTCGAGCATCGCGACCTGTTGCACGCAGATCCATTTCTCGGCGCCGATCTGGGCGCGAATCTGTGCGGTGCGCTCGGGAGTAACGTAAGTCGGGAGCGTTCCGTCGGTCTGGGCGGCCGCGAGCTGGAGCATCTTCGGCAGCAGAGCGGCAACCACGATTGGCGCTTCCGACGATGGCCGCGCCGCACCGTACGGAGCTGCCTTGAGCCGCGCAAGATAGTCGCGCATGAAGCTCAGCGGCTTGGCGTAGTTGATTCCCATCCGCTCCATCATCGGTCCGTGGCTGATGCCGATTCCGAGCACGAAGCGCTCGGGAAACATCTCGGCGAGCGTCCGGGCGCCGCTGAGCATCGCGATCGGTTCGCGCTTCCAGACGTTGGCGATCGCGGTGCCGATGATCAGTTTCTCGGTCACCGTCAACAGATGCGCCGCCAGCGCGAATGGATCGCGGCCGAAGGCTTCGGGGAACCAGAGCGAAGTGTAGCCGAGATTTTCGACCTTGCGCGCAAATTTCGCCAGCTCGATTCCCGCCATCGAATCCATCAACGCATCGATGCCCAAAGTGCCGAGATTCATCGCAACCTCCGCTCCAACCGGCTTGCCGGTCAAGCTGCTTGATATGTTAAAGCAGAGTCGTGAACAGAGCCATTTGCCTTGCTGCGATCGCATGCTGGTTTTCGTGCGCCAGCGCGGCTAAGTCTAGCGATGCGCACGCTGCATGCGGGCCTTTTGGCGATCCGTCAGCGGCGGTGATTTCGCCAGTCAAACCCAACTGCGGCAACGGCAAGCTGCTCGGTCCGTGGAAAGACGCCGACCGCATCGATCGCTACGCTTGCCTTTACGAGCCTGAATCGACAGGCGCAAATCGCAAGTTACCGATGATCGTATACTTGCATCCGTCGCTGGTTTCGGCCGGATGGATTACTCTGACCAACATTCTTGACCTCCAGCGCTCCGTCTCACTCACCGGCGATCCGAAGAATGTCGGATACATCGTGTTGGCTCCCGAGGGACGCAAAACGACGCACTACTACCCGTTTCCGGACAACAAGGGGGTTGGATGGGACAATTGGTATCGCCAGTTGAACCCATCGGGTGACGTAAAGATCGGCGACACGACCTGGCGGGAGAATGCGGACGCAGCCGCGATCGATCATTTTATCGCGGCCGAGCTTGCGACCGGCAAGGTCGATGCCGCGCGGATTTACCTATCCGGATGGTCCAACGGAGCCGCGATGGGTTTTCTCTATGCGGTGAATCGTCCCAACATCGCGGCGGCAGCGGTTTATTCCTCGCCCAATCCGTTCGGCGCGTTGGACGACCCTTGTCGGCAGCAACCGGTCGCCGGACCGCCGGCCAACGACCAACAGCTTCAGATCTTCAACCCGGCCGCCCGGATAATGCATGTCCATAACAGTTGCGACATCGGCGGCATCTGTCCCAACGGCGAGCAACTGGCGACCGAGTTGAACGCAGCCGGAGTGGTCGTCGACGATGTGATCCTCGACAATCACCATCGCCGGGTTTACTCATGCACCGATTCGTGCGGCACCGATCCAAATGCTCCGGAGAAATCAACCGCCAGTATTTGGGGGTCGATAATTGGGTTTGGTAATCACACGCGATGGCCCAAAGAGTGGACGGCGGCGATGCTGGACTTTTTCCGGCAGCATCCGCTGAAGACTGCGCCTTAGGGTGATTCGCCCTCTTGATCCCAGGCCTTGATCGACTGCGCGATTCCATTTTCCAGGCTCGAAAAAGGAGCGCTGTAACCGGCGCCCCTCAGCGCCGAAAGCTCGGCTTGCGTGAAGCTTTGATACCGGCCAGCCAGGTTCTTGGGAAACGGCACATACTCGATCTCACCCGCACCGAGCTCGGCGATTATTATTTTGGCGGCGTCGTTGAAGCTGCGCGACTCTCCGGTGCCGACGTTGAATATGCCGCTGCGCAGGGGACCTTCGGCAAGCGCCAGGTTTACGCGGACGACGTCGTCGACAAAAACGAAATCGCGCCGCTGTTCTCCGTCGGCGTATCCATCGGTGCCCTTGAACAGCCGTGCGCGTCCGCTCGTCTTCAACTGCCGGTAGAGCTGATACACCATCGACGCCATTTTGCCCTTGTGCGATTCGCGCGGGCCGTAGACGTTGAAGTAGCGCAGCCCCACCACAGTACTCTCGGACTTCGCGGCCACAGCGCGGACATGATTGTCGAAGGCGAGTTTGGACAGGGCGTAGAGGTTGAGCGGGCGTTCGTTTTCGGCTGACGGCGCAAATGCGTTCGCCGAGCCGTACACGGCTGCGCTCGACGCGTACACCAACGGAACTTTGCTGGCGAGAGCGAAGTGCAGAATCGACTTCGAAAACGTGAAATTGTTTTCGATCATGTAGCGGCCGTCGTCGGATGTGGTGTCGGCGCACGCGCCCTGGTGAAAAATCGCCTCGATTCGATCGGGGACAATCCTGCGCTCGATTGCGCGGGCGAATTCTCCGGGCTGCATGAAATCCGAAAACCGCAGGTCGCAAAGGTTGCGGAAATTATCCCCCAGCCGATCGACCACCAGCACCTCGGTGACGCCCCTAAAATTCAGCGCGCCGAGGATGTTGCTGCCGATGAAGCCCGCACCGCCGGTCAGTATGATCATGGGTTGCCCGCCGCAAGCTTACAACGGATCTTGCGGCTGCACTAACCGTTTTTCACGGGCCGCGACGCGGCTCGATCATTTCTCAGAACTCATCCGACGCGACACCTTTCGCCCGCCGCAGCAGAAATTGTCGCCTGTCATCGTAGGCACTGCGGATTCACTGTCATGCCGTGCCAACGGTAAAGACGCGCGGCCTGGCGGTGGCGCTGCGCAATTTCCTTGCGCAAGGACGCCGGCTTGAGCACCTCGATCCACGGCCCCATGCTCATTATCCAGTTCGCCAGCTCCGTCGTCCCCCTCACGGTCATCATCATGATCATCGTACCGTCGCGGCGGCGGGAGAAACGCTGGCTCGGATGAATCGTGCGCGAACGGACGTAGGCTTGCGTTTGTTCGCTGTGAATCTTCAGTTCGACCCTGGTCTCGGGGCCTTCGACAATGCCGAAAGTTCCTTCGCTGTGCGCCGCCGGATCGAAGCGGCGCGGATAGATGAACCGCGCCGGGCTGCCGTCGGGTTGACGGATGAATTCGAGCGAGCGGATTCGCTCCACTGCGAGATAGATGATGGCGCTGCTGCGGTGGCTGTAACCGAGCAGGTAGAGACCGCCGCGATAGGCGATCAGCGAGTATGGATCGAAGTCGTGCTGCCGGCCCTCGCCGGTCAGCCCGGCGTAGTCGACTTTGAGCCGAATCTGATCCAGCAGGGCGCGCAAAATCACGTCGAGCTGTTCGCTGAACTCAGCGTAGTCCTTCGGCGCGTAAGGCACGGCGTAAAACTTGCGCTCGAGGTCGGATAGCCGCGTCTGCTGCGAAACGCTCAGGTTGCGATAAATCCTCTCCCACAGCCCTTCCACGCCTTCTTCCAGCACCGTGCCCTCGAGGAACTTGAGCACGGTCAGCGAGAAATACAGCAGCGCGACCTGGTACGAAGATGCCTCCGCGGCTTTCATCGAACTGACCAGCCGAAGCTTGCGCTCGGCGCCCGTGCCGACAACTTCAACCAGCGGACCGCCACGCCAGTCGAGCAGATCGCTGCGCAGCACCGACACGTAACGGGCAAGCGTGCGCGCGGAAATTTCCAGGCTTTCTTCGATCGCCCTGAAACTCCAGCCGTACGGCCTGGAGAACAAGCCGGCGGCGATTCGTGCCAGCCGAATCGCGGCGCCGTAGGTGGGCTTGCGCCGAAGTTTCTTCATCGATCGCCGATTCAATCATCCCGGTTGTTCGATGACAACCGTTGTCAAAAGGCGGATATAGATATTCCTGGTGTTGAGAAAATGGCTCTACGCGGAACGGATCGCTTGCTCTCCTCCCGAGGCCCTTGTCAGTGTCATTCTCGCGCGCGTGGCTGCTTGTGAAAAATGCGCGAGGAATCCCGGATTCTTCGCCGTCCGGTGGGGTTACCTGCTGCCCGGAGCGCGACAACGTCGCGCGAGCAAGAGCACAACCCAAAAACACTGGGTGCAGGGGTCACCCCCTGCCATAGTTGTGCCGCGATGATTCGTCTGCATTACTCCAATCGGCTCGAAAATTTGATCGCGCCGCTGGCCGGCGCCGTGGCCGCGCATCAGCGGCAAGAGCCGCTCGTGCCGGTCTCGATCGTCGTACCCAACCGCGTGGTCGAACAATTCGTCCGCTATCGGCTGGCCGAATCGATCGGCGTCGCGGCGAATCTGAGATTTCCCTTCCTGCGCAATTACCTGGCCGAACTTCTCCAATCGGCCGATGAGAACCTGACGATCCTGGATGCCGACGAGCTCCAGCTGATCCTCTTCGAGTGCCTTCGGAGTTCAAGCGATCGCGGCGACCCGGACTTGAAGCCGGCGCGCGACTACATCGAGGCGGGCTCCAGAACTGCCGCCGACCTCGAGCTGAGAACGATGCTGCTTGCCGCACAGTTGGCGCGGCTGTTTCGCGAGTATTCGATTTCGCGCCGCCGCATGATCGAGAAATGGCGCGCTGCCCGGCGATCCGGCCTCGATGCGATGAGCGAGACGGAGCGATGGCAGCGGCATTTGTGGCAGTCGGTGTTCGATTCGCACGGCCGTGTGCGCGAGCAATGGCTGTCGAAGCGCGAGAGCCGCTTGATGTTGCTGCCCGATGCGTTCGCGGCGGGCGACAGCCAGCGCCTCAAATCTGCTCTGCCGGCGACGCTTCATGTGTTCGGTTCCTCGTACGCGGGAAATGCTTATGCGGAAATTTTTGCGCGACTCGGCGCGCTCGGCGATATTCGGATCTACGCGCTCAATCCGTGCCGCGAGTTTTGGGAGGATGTGGACAGTTCGCGCCGCGGCGCGCTGACCGCATGGGCTCGTCGTCAAGACAAAGTCGGAGAAAAACTCGCCGAATCCGAAGACCCGTTCGCGCTGAACGAATCGTCCGATCCGCCTGCACTCAGGCTCTGGGGGCGGCCGGGCCGTGAATACATTCGGCTGCTCAACGAACTGTCGCAATGCGATTTCGCGCCGCTCTTTTCCGATCCGGCTGCTCGCCAGCCACCGACCCTGCTCGAAGCTCTTCAGCAAAGCATCCTCGATCGTCAACCGCAGCCCCCGGACGTCGAGGATGACAGCGGCAAGCCATACCAGGCGCGAATCGGCTTTCTTGCCTGCCCCGGAATTCGACGCGAGGCCGAAATCGTCGCCAACCAGATCTGGTCGATCCTTCGCGACAACGAGAAACTTGCCGCCAGCGGCGGCGCCGAGCGAATTCGGTTTCACGAAATCGGAGTGCTGATCCCCGACGCCGCCGTTGACCAGTACCTGGCCCACATCGAGAGTGTTTTTTCCCGCCGGCAGCGGCGAATTCCTGTCGATCTTGTCAGCCACAGCGCCGCTCGCCAAAGCCGCATCGCCGAAGCCGTCGAGTTGCTTCTCGATCTGCCGCGCGGCCGCTTTTCGCGCGCGGAAATGATCCGGCTGCTGACCCATCCCGCGCTGAACGGCGAAAGCGAAACCCGAATCGACGCCGGCCTGTGGCCGCGATGGGCCCAGGCGCTGGGTATTTTCTTCGGCGCCGACGACGCCGAATTGGAAGCAACGTACATTCCCCGCGGCCTCTATCACTGGGATCAGGCGATCAAACGCGTCGCGCTTGGCGCCATGATGACCGGTCAGCGCGGCGGGAATCCGGCATTCTATGAGACTGGAGCATCCACCCCCGGCTACCTGCCCTTTGAAGTGGCGCAGGACGAACTCGAAAGCGCGGCGCGATTCATGCGCCGGGCGCGCTCGCTCATCGCCGATGCACTCTCGATGCGCGAGGCGCGGCTTACGCCGCGGCAATGGTCGCGAATGTTCATCGAATTTTTGAACACCTACCTTCGCCCGGCGAGCGCGCTCGATGAACGGGTTAGGGACAGTTTCCTCGAAGCGATCGAGTCTGTCGGCGAGTCGGAGCTGAACCTTGCTCCAATATCGTATGAATCGGCGCGCGAGATGATCGCGACCCGAGTCACCGATCTCGAATCGCGTCGCGGACAATTTTCGGGGCAGGGCGTTGCAGTTGGATCGCTTTCCTCGCTGCGCTCGATCCCATTCAAAGTCATCTTTGCGCTGGGGCTGAACGAAGCTGTCTTTCCTGAGCGCGAACGTCGCGACCCGCTTGATTTGCGGATGCTCAGGCGCGTTGCGGGCGATGTCACTCCGGCCGAGCGTGACCGTTATCTTCTCCTCGAGGCGATCCTGGCCGCGCGCGAGCGGATTTTTTTCTCCTACATTGCTCGCGATGCGAAGACCGGCGATGTCCTCGAACCCTCGTCGGTCATTCGCGAACTGCAATACATGCTGCGGGGATTCATCGATGAAAAGACGCTGGCGAAGCTGACCGTGCAACATCCGGTCAGCCGTTACGATTTGAAATATTTCCCTGAATTCGCCGATCACGCCACTCCGGAGAGCGATCGTGAATTCGCGAGCTTCGATCCTGACGCGCGCCACGGCGCGCGGATGCTCGCGCTGCGAAAAAAGATCGACGCCGCTGCGACGCATCGCGCAAAGCTGCAGCGCGAGCGCTTGCCGGATCCTCTGGGCGGGGAGTTGCGCGAGCGCCTGCAAAAGGATCTGCAATTCGCCGAATTCGGAACAGCGTCTGCCGCGGCACGCCAGGCGCCGGCCGAAGAGCTGGCGCTTCCGATAGCCGCGGTTCGAAAATATCTCGAATGTCCTTTGCAGGGCGCCGCGCGTTATTCGCTCGGCATGCTGGAGGACGAAGATGCGCCTGAGCAGGCGGAAGACGAGCCGCTCCAGCAGTCGCGGCTCGATCGTGCCGTGATGCTGCGCAACGTCTTCTGGCGCGCACGCGCCAACCCCGGCGTGCTCGACGACGAGTACGCGCGCGAAGTTCGGATTGCGCAGGCCAATGGGCACGCGCCCGCGGGTCAGTTTGCCGGGATCGCTGCAACGGCTGACGTTGCGGCGCTTCGTCAATGGATCGCGCAGGCTTCCCAAGCCGGCGTGACCGATGCCGGCGGATGGAAGGACATCCGGATCGGACGCGCTGACGAATTCGCCGCGACCGGCGAGATTCTTGCCCCGGTCGCGCTGAACGCCGAGCTGCGCCGCCACGACGGATCGATAGTGACGCAGCGCGTGAGTCTCTACGGCACGATTCGCGGCGCGTCGCCCGAGCTCGGCGCCGCGATCAACTGCGTGCTTCACCAGAACGTCAAGCCGAAAGATTTTCTCCCGGCGTTTCTGAACGCGATCGTCCTTGCCGCCAGCGGAGTGAAACTGCCCGAAAGATTTCGCGCAATCGTGGTCGGAACACAATCAACGAAACCGAACGAATGGATTCGCGAGTTCCCGCCGATAGACCGCGAGCCGGCGCTCGCCTTCCTGGCCACGATCGCCGGCGATCTGCTGTCGGCGGGAAACGATTACTTTCTGCCGATCGAGGCGGTCGCGGAAGTCGTCAAGGAGTTGGGTAAGCCGGCGAATCGTCGCGACCTGGTCGAAGCTGTCGAGCGCGTTCGCTTCAATGATTTCTCCAGGAGCAGCTCCGAATACGGACCGGTGCGAAACGCATCCAGTTTCGATCCGCCGGACGAAGAAGAAATCGCAAAAATCGTCGCGCGCCGCTTCCAACCAATAATCGGGATATTCGAATGAGCGCGAGCGCATCTCCGGCAATCATCGAATATTATCGGCCCGCGATCCTCGATGAAATTCTCGACCGCGGCCACAAGGTTATCGACGCGTGCGCCGGCACCGGCAAGACATTTACCATTGAGCATATCGTCGTCGACCTTATCCTCAGCGGCGCGGCTCGGCTCGATCAGATCCTGGTCGTGACGTTTACCGAAAAGGCGGCGGCGCAGCTGCGCTCGCGAATCCGCGCCACCATCGAAGCCGTCCTGTCCGGGAGCAGTGCCGGCGCCACCCATGCCTCGCAGCGCAGGCAATTGGGTAACGACGAGCGGCAAAGACTGACGGCAGCGCGGTTTTCGTTTCATCATTCGCCCATCCACACGATTCACAGCTTTTGTCGTCGAATGCTCACGGAGCTCGCTTTTGACAGCGGGGTCCGTTTTGGAATGGGCCTCGCCAGCGGCCGTCTCGAGTTCCACGAGGCCCTGCGCGCTGAATTGCGCGAGCGGCTGAAGTCGGAAGGTAACGTCGCGCGGCTCGTCGACGAGTGGCTCTCGGATGAGAAACGCACTTCAGATGATCTCGAAGAACTGCTCTGGCAGGCTCACTCGCAACGCTACTTGCGAACGGCGGGGCGCGAACTGAATCAACAGGCGTTGATCGATCTGGCGAGCGCGTTCGATGCCAACGCGCTGGTGGACGCGTTGCGGCGCGCGGCGATCACGGATGATGCGCGGCGCGATGCGATCGCCGCGACGCGTGAACTCGAGCTGCTCGTCAGGCGTGCCAATCGGTCGGCCGCGGCCCTGGCCGAAGGCTTGTGCGGCTTCGATCTCGATCGCATCTGCCGTCCCACCACCGCACGCCGCGCGCGATCCGAGACGCGGCCGGCTTTTCCCGACGAGATGCCGGGCCCCGTGCGCGCGATTGTCAACGCGGGACGGCGGGTGCGGGCGGCGCTGGCCATCGAGCAACGCGTGGTTGACGAGCTGTTGCTCACGACCGCTCGGCGAATGGACGCGCGCAAACGTGAGCGCGGGACGCTGGACTACGAGGACATGCTGGCGTGGCTCGCAGGCGCGCTCGACGGTCCGCGCGGCAAATCGCTCGCGGCGACTCTGCGCGAGCGCTATCGGATTACGCTGATCGACGAATTCCAGGATACCGACGAACTCCAGTGGAAAATCTTCCGCCAGGTGTTCGTCGAAGGCGGCGCCGGCAACACCATCTACGTAATCGGGGATCCCAAGCAGGCAATTTACGGGTTTCGTGGCGCCGACGTGCACGCTTACCTGCACGCGCGCGAGCAACTCTCCAAGTCAGGAGCGGCGGTTGTTCCGTTGCGCGAAAATTTCCGTTCGACCGTTGACATGATCGAGGCGTGCAACCTGATCTTCGATCAGCATGCTGCGGCGCCATTGTTCACCGGCGAGATCGCCTACAGCAATCCGGTGAAATGCGGGCGTCCTGCTCTGCGAGCCGTCGCGGCCAGCGGCCAGCCGATCGCACCCGTTACGCTCATGAAGTTCCAGCCGCGGGACGATCGATACAAGTTTTCGCGGCGGATGCGTGAAGCGCTAGGCCCGCGAATCGCGCAGGCGATACGCCGAATCATTGAGGAACCGGCTCACGCGATCGAAATTTGCGGCGACCGGCCGGCGCCGCGCAAGATTACCGCACGCGACGTTTACGTCCTTACTCGGACCAACCGCGACAGCGCGGAAATCGGCAAGTACCTGCGCCAGGCGGGAGTCTCGTTTGCCTTTTACAAGCAGGACGGGCTGTTCCAGACCCGCGAGGCCGCCGACATTCTCGACCTGCTCAGAGGCATTGACGAGCCCGGCCGCCGCTCGAACCGGCTCAAGGCCTGGGCTTCGCCTTTCTTTGCGGTCGAATACGCAGACCTGGTGCGGCTTGACGACGAGCGCAACTCGCAGCCGATGCTCGAAAGACTGTTCGAATGGCGCGCACTTGCCGAGGCCGGGCGTTTTGCCGACTTGTTCGACGCCTTGCTCCATCAAAGCGGACTGGTCGAACGTGAACTTCTGTTGTCAGACAGCAGGCGCGAACTCACCAACTACGAACACATTTTCGAGATTCTAACTGAGCAAGGATCGCGGCACGGAATCTCGCTCGCGGAAATAATCGAACTTCTCGACGCCTACATCACGGGGCGAGCGTCACCGGCGGGCGACGATCCGGATGTGCAACGCCTGGAAGACGATCGCGACGCCGTGCAAATCATGACGATTCACAAAAGCAAGGGACTCGAAGCCGACGTCGTAGCCCTGTACGGAGGATTTTTCGCCAACAACCGACCCGATTGGGTCAGCGTTTACCACCGCGCACACGAGCGGCGCCTGGCGATTGGCAAACCGGCGCGGGAGTTGGAAGAAACGGCGCTTAAGAAAGAGCAGGCCGAGGAGGATCAGCGATTGCTCTACGTCGCGCTGACGCGCGCGCGCGCCAAGCTGATACTGCCCTACTTCCCGGACGGAACGCTGAATCGAGACCTGTCGGGCTCGTATGCGCAGTTGAACGATCGGCTGCGGACCCTCGATCGGGAAACGAGCCTGGAGAAGCTGTTCACGACGGAAACCGCGGTCGCTCCCGCGCCGCCAGATTCAGCCGATGAACAAGAGAGGATCGAAACGGCGCTTGACGAGAATGCCTTGTGCGACTGGCTCGCGTCCACGTCCGACACCGGCAGCCTGGATCGCGAATTTGCCCAGTTGGCCGTTGGCCATCGCGGCTTGACGATCGAATCTTACTCATCGCTTGAGGCGGCGCGCGAAACTGGCAGCGCTTTCGAGCCCGATGAATTCAAAACCAGCGTCGATGCGGTCGAGGCGCGTGCCGACAACGGCGATTTGCCCGGCGGCCGCCACGTCGGCATTTTCCTGCACGAAGCGATCGAGAAGCTCGATTTCAACTCCTTTGGCGATGCCCCGGATCTGGGATCGTGGATGGCGCGGGACGACGTGCGCGAGTTGTTCGCCAGCGCCATGCGCCGCCACGGCGTGAATGATCCGCGATGGCTGGCCCGCGGACGCGAGATGGTTTTCAACGCGCTCACCTCGCCGGTCGCGCTGGGCGAAACGGTACTCGAGAGCGCGCTGTACCGCCTGGACGCCGTCCGCGAAATGGAATTCGCGTACCCGATCCCGGAGAAGCATCACGCGTTGCTCGGCGACGGCCCGGACGGCGCGTGGATCGCCGGACGGGGCTACATAAAAGGCTTTATCGACCTGGTATTCCGGCGCGGCCAGCTATTGTACTTCGCCGACTGGAAAGGCGACCTTCTGCCATCGTACGAGCATCCCGCAGTCGCACGGCACGTCGAACGCCACTATCGGTTGCAGGCGCGAATTTACTCAGTCGGTATCGTGCGCCTGCTCGCAATCCGCAGCGAGCGCGACTACGAGTCGAGGTTTGGCGGTCTGTTGTACGTCTTTCTTCGCGGCGTTTCGCAGTCCGGTGACGGAAAATCCGGACTCTACTTCGCCAGACCATCGTGGAACGAGATAGTCAGTTACGAATTCGATCTTTTGACCCGCGAACCCGGCTAGGAGTTCCGCGCGTGAAAGAGAAATACCCATTACTCGGAATGGATACCGCGTGGCGCCGCTTTGATTCAGCCCGTGGCGGCGGGTATTCCGCATTCGGCGCTCGCATGCGCGCGCTCGAAGACTCGGTGTGCGAGTTCAATCTTGGGCCTGAATCGGTTCACCTGGCGGCCGAGCTCGCGGCGCTTGAACCGGCTCTGAAAGACGACGACCGAATCGCGCTCATCGTGCTAATCCTCGTCTCGCTGATCGCGCTTAGGGACGGAAGCACCCGCTTTCCGGTAACTGGTCCGCTTTCGCGAGAGCCCATGCGCGCCGTGCTCGGGCCGCTCTGTGCCAACGGCTTCGGTGACGACGCGATTGCTGCGATCGCCGCTGCGATTGAAGGCCTTGTACAATCCGGCAGTGCATCGGCGGTAGTCGGCCGGCAAGAAGATGAATACAAACCCTTATTATATATCGCGCCTTACATAGTTCATCACCGCATTTATCACTGCGAGCGCGAACTGGCTATTCGACTCGCCGTGTTATTGACTACTGGTACGCAGGAGCGGGCGGACGCGGAGAAACTCGAGCGCGCGGTTGGGGATGTGATCGCTCGCCCGGTTATTGCGCAGGGCAAGCGGATTGAGATGTCTGATGAACAGTGCAAAGTCGTCGCCGCTTCGGCGCGCACCGGACTGACAGTTGTTTCAGGCGGTCCCGGCACCGGTAAGACTTCGATCATCGTCGCGATCATGCGTCTGATGGTACGGCTCGGCGTCGATCCCTCCGAGATTGCCCTGGCGGCGCCGACCGGGAAAGCCGCCTTTAGGATGGGCGAGTGCATCGGCGAGTCGCTGACGCGAATCGAAGGGCTCGACAGCGTGGACCAGGCGCTGCTGGACGCGCATCTCGAGCCGGCGACGATTCATCGCATGCTCGGTTACTCGCCCGATTCCGGGCGCTTCCGCCATCATCGCAACAACCCGCTCTCGGCGAAGGTGGTGATCGTCGACGAAGGATCGATGCTCGACGTCATCTTGATGGAGCGGCTGGCGAGCGCGATCCAGCCCGGTGCGCGGCTGATCCTGCTCGGCGATGCGGACCAATTACCGTCGGTCGCTGCGGGTTCCGTGTTCCGCGATCTGGTCGCATCGGCCGGGGACGATACCGGTCCGCTAAGCGCGGCATCGATGCGGCTCGAAGTGAATCATCGGATGAAGAGCGAAAGCAGCGCCGGCCGATCGATTTTGCTCGCGGCCCGGTCGATCAACCTCGGCGATGCCGGACTGCTGGATTCAGTCGACGAATCGAAGACTCCGATTGTGGCGCGACGCTCGTCAGCGGACGAACTCACGTTCGGCGGCGTCGAATTTATTGCAACCGCGGCGCGCGAACTCGGCGCGTTTCTGGATCGCTGGTACGGCGAACGAGTGCGCGGCGGGCCGGAAATCGCGGAATTGGTTGCGCATGCATACGTCGAACGCGATGGCCGCTTCGACGACGCCGACTGCAAGCGATTGCGGCGCCTGTTCGCGCACGGCGGAAAATCACGCATCTTGTGCGTGACGCGCGTGTTCGAAACCGGCGCCGAGCGAATCAACGCGCGCCTTCATTCGCGCGCCGCCGAATCGGCGGGCGTCGCGGCGGAGCGCGCCCCGATGGTGGTCGGCGAGCCGCTGATCGTGCTGCGCAACGACTACGAACGCGGACTTTTCAACGGTGACCATGGAATCAGGCTGTGGGTCCGGCGCGGCAACGGCTCGCAAGTCCCGATGGCGGTATTTCCGCGCGGCGACAACTTCGTCGCGTTCCGATTCGAGGCAATGCGCGAATTCGTCGAGCTCAGCTACGCGATGACCGTGCACAAGGCGCAGGGCTCCGAGTTCGATTCGATCGCCATCGTGCTTCCCGAGAAGCCCGTGGCGGTCTTGACCCGCGAGCTGATCTACACCGCGGTGAGCCGCAGCCGGACGTCGGTCGTCATAGTTGGCGACGAAGCGACGCTCAAGGACGCAATCGCCTCTCGCGTCGAGCGATTCTCCGGGCTCGCCGACCGGGTCAAACTGGCGCTCGGTGGCTAGCTCTTCGGCGTGTGCGAGATCAGGAAGTCCCGCGCGCGCTTGACGGTGGCGCCAATCACGTCGGGCGTCTTCCAGTTTTCGACAAGTTCGGAGTTGGGTGCGAGCGCGGCGATCTCCTTCGAGGTTTCGGCCGGATGATAGTCGTCGTTACCGCAAAGAATCAGCATCGGCGTTTTGCACGCGCGGACAAACTCGCGCGAAACGTTGAAGACGAAATCGCCGCCGTACATCCG
>Ga0187817_10000430_pt1 | contig 17753 bp, 11 predicted proteins | sample NC_wetland_sal_i_17_FD_132431 | JGI IMG/M metagenome (GOLD analysis project Ga0187817, IMG submission 132431) | Wetland sediment microbial communities from Neuse River Estuary, North Carolina, USA - SO4_2 | ecosystem: Environmental > Aquatic > Freshwater > Wetlands > Sediment | place: USA... | reverse complement strand
CGCTTCATCTTTTCGAGTTCGAGCATCAGGTTCTGCTTGGTGTGCAGCCGCCCGGCCGTATCGACGATCACGTAATCGGTTTTGCGCGCGCTGGCCGACTGCAGCGCGTCAAAGAGCACCGCCGAGGGATCGCCCCCGGCTTTGGTTTTGATCACTTCCGTTCCCGTGCGCTGCCCCCAAATCTCGAGTTGCTCGATCGCCGCCGCTCGGAACGTATCGGCCGCGCACATCAGCACGGTTTTTCCTTGTCCACGAAACACCTGTGCCAGCTTCCCAATCGTGGTTGTTTTGCCCGTGCCGTTCACACCCACCACCAAAATCACTTCCGGCGTGCCGTCCACTTTCGTCACGGGCCGCGAACTGGTGGACGTCAGAATCGCCAGCAACTCTTCTTTCAGCAGCCGTTTGAGCTCATTCACGTCCTTGATCTGCTTGCGGTCGGCTTTCTCGCGCAGCTTCTCCAGAACTTCATGAGTGGTCGTGGTGCCAAGGTCGGCGCCGATCAGCGTGGCTTCCAGATCGTCCAGCGTGGAACGATCGATTTCCTTGCCAAGGGAAACGACGTCCTCGATGCGCTCGGCCAGGTTCTCGCGCGTGCGCGAGACGGCTTCCTTCATGCGCTCAATAAAACTCGGTTTCTGTTCTTCGTCCAGACTGCCAAAAAGAGTTTGAATCATGAAATATCCAGCTCCGATTATAGGAGAATCGACTCCAAGGCGGTCGTTCGTCGCTGGGCGCTCGTCGTTAGCGAGCCCTGGACTCTTGATTGGTGACAGGTTGTCGTAGCGGGAGACTAACACGAGTTGCGAACAGCGAACGACCAGCGACTAGCGACCAACGACGGATTTAGGTGCGCGTGGTTTCGACCGCGAGAGGATCGGCGGATTGCAGCACCGCCGGAACGGGTACGGCCGGTACGGCCGGTTCCAGTGGCACCGCCTGCGTCAGTGATTTCTGGATTCGAATTTCTCCCCGCTGAAACACCGCCAGCAGCGCCGCCACAGCCGTGGGGTCCAAGCGTTGTCCCGAAAGAGTTTGAATGATGCGCAGAGCTTCCACTGGATCGTGCGCTCGCTGGTACGGACGGCTTGTGGTCAGAGCGTCAAAGGTGTCTGCGACCGCAATGACGCGGGCCAACAGGGGCACCTCGTCGCCCTTTAGACCGTAGGGATATCCGCGCCCGTTGAGCGCCTCATGATGCAATTCGATTCCAGGCAGCATCTCGCGCAATTGCGGCACCGGACGCAGGATGTTCGCGCCCCTGGTGGTGTGCGTCTTCATGATCTCGAACTCTTCGGGAGTCAGAGCGCCCGGCTTTTTCAGGATGCGGTCTTCAATACCGATTTTGCCGACGTCGTGGAGTTGGGCCGAGACGCGCAAGATCTCCAGAAATCCCGGATCCAGCCCCATCTCTTCCGCGATCATCAGCGAGTATTTCGTAACCCGGTCGGAGTGGCCGCGTGTGTAAGGATCTTTTTCGTCGACCGCGCCGGCCAGCATCTGGATCGATCCCATGAACAGAGCCTTGTTTTCCTCCGCGGCGCGCTTCAGGTCCTCCACGAACTGTTCCAGTTCTTCCGACATCGTGTTGAACGTCGCCGCCAGTTCGCCGATCTCGGTGCGCGATTTCAGGTGCACGCGCTGGGTGAAATCGCCGCGGGCAACCGCCTGGCTCGACTCCGTCAGCACTTGCAGAGGGCTGGTGATCCGCCGTGCCGAAAAAATACTCAAGCCCACGCTGGCAAACACCGCCAGCCACGCCAGCAGACGACCGGTGCGCTGCATCTCGTAGATGTCGCGATACGCTTCCTCGCGCGGCTTCTGCGCCACCACCGCCCAATCCAGCGAGGTTACCGGACTGTATGTTCCCAGCATCGCGGTTGCGTTTGTCCCATCACGAATCGTGAATTCTCTGGTGGCCGCCAACTGGGCTTTTGCGCCCTCGTCCACGAAGTCGCGGACGATGTCGAAGTGGGTCATGTCCTGGCCGGTGGCGTACTGGGGCGTTGCCGCCGCCACCAACCTGCCCTGGCTGTCCACGACGTAAGGCATCAATCCGTTCTGGTTAACTTGTTGCAACCGGCGAATCAGGTAGTCCATGTCGACCACGGATCCGATCATCCCCAGAAAGCGCTTGTCAACGATGATCGGCGAACTGACCAGCATGACCGTGTGCGCCGATTTGCCGCTTCCCACCATCAGTGGCTGCCCATTGTAGACACGGCCTTCGCGGGCGGCTTCATAGCCTCGCTCCAACTCCCGTTGCAGAAAGGCATCGGGTTCTATGCGCCGGGCGGAAATTCCCTTGGCCTCGGCATCGAGCAAGGTGGCGTACGCAATGTCGTTCGACGACGAAACAAAATTCTCCAGCATCGCCCGTAGCTCGGGCGTCAGAAGTTTCTGATCGCTAAGGTCGGTTCCATTCGGGCTGGCCAGCATCATCACCTGAATCGACGACGACAAATTGGCCAGCATCATCCGCAACGCTTCCTGGTGCTGGGAAATGTCGTCGGCTAGCGAACGCGTGACCGTATTTTGCAGCAGCTTTTCGTTGGTCTCGAGGCGTTCCCGGTTTAGGGTCTCGATCCGCCCCGAGTAGAAATACATCGGCAGAACACTGATGGCCAACAGCACGCCAAGGATGACGTACAAGAGCGGAATGCGCGCGGGGATGGGCAGCTTTATGGGCAAAAGGCAGTCCTGTCGGCCCAAGCGCGGGGGCGCGCTCGTCCGTCCTGCATCCATTCTAAGGGCGGTGCGCTGGTTACCTCAGGTGCTCAAAGTACACCACACCGTTACGGACGTAATTACACTGTTGGTTACCGGGCCTTGATAGCTCTCAGTTCCCAGTTCTCAGCATTTACTCTCGGCGACTCTCACTGAGAACCGAGAACTGGGAACTGATTTTCCCGCCGGTCTATAATTAAGGTTGTCGGCCGGGGTGTGGCATGCGGTCCTTCCAGGTTTTCTCTGCCGGTTATCGGCTGTCGACCATCGTTCTGGTCTTCTCCGTCTTAGCGCTCGCCGAGAGCACTCCGCCCCCAAGGATTTCCAAGCAAACCCGCGAAGAAGTTGTCCACGCTTTCAATGAGGAACTGATCTACATCCGCACGAACTTTCCGATGGGGAAGACCGGGCTCAAACTCAAGCAAGGAACGATCACCCCTACCGGCCCGGAACTGCAACATCTAATTGCGCTTTGGGGACCAGCCGCGAAACCGGGCGACCGGGCCCGCATCAGCAACGTCATCATCAAAGAAGACCACATCCGCTTTGAGATCAACGGCGGTCCCGTCAAAAAGCAGAAGTGGTACCAACGAATCGAGATTTCCGCTGGGGGCGGGGGGGCGGTCACGCCCTCGGATGCGTCCGCGAACGCCCGCGGTTCCTTCGTCGACCTCTACTTCGACAAGTATGTTCCCGAACTGACCGGGCCCGAGCTAAAGCAGCTGCTGCGCCCGGTCTTTGATTTTGATGCCAAGTCCCCGCTCGAAGCTTTTCTGGAGACGGTTTCTCCCAAAGTGAAAGACGCCATTACCAATCACCGCGTGCTGGTAGGAATGAATCGTGAAATGGTGATCTACGCCAAGGGCCGCCCGCCAAAAAAAGTGCGCGAGGTGGCCAATGAAATTGAGTACGAGGAATGGATCTACGGCACACCCCCACAGGACGTGGATTTCGTGCGCTTCGTGGGCGACGAAGTCGTGCGGGTCGAGACCATGCAGGTAGATGGACAGAAGATCGTGCGCGTCGAAAAGGAAGTTGATCTGGGTGCGCCCACCGTCGCCAAGAAGCAGGAGGAACGCCCCACGAAAGCGCCTACCCTAAGGCGTCCCGGGGAAGAGATGCCGGAGTCCAATCCTGCCACTCCCTCCAGCGCGCCACCAATCGGCCCACCGCCGACCGGCCCTGGCCAGGACCCCGGCCCCAACTGGGCTAAGATTATGGAGCCATTGAATCATTGAGTCATTGAAATTCAAAGGCGCGTAGGTTCCCGGTTTTCAATGATTAAATGATTCAATGAAAATGATTCAATGCCAGCTCTCGACCTCCCACAGCCGACCTTCTAAACTATAAGTGTGAAGATTGCCCTGGGCCAGATCAACCCCACTGTGGGGGACTTCTCTGGCAATGCCGCCAAGATCATCCAGTTTGCGCTGCAGGCGCGGAGCGCTGGCGCTGGCCTGATTCTATTTCCGGAGCTCGCCGTCTCCGGTTACCCGCCGCGCGATCTGGTTGAGAGGCCGACGTTTGTGGCGCGCAGCCGTGCCACCGTCGAGAGGATCGCCACGAAAACGCCTGGGATTGCCGTGATCTGCGGGACCATTACCCCGGCCGATGCCGAGTCTGGCAAAACCGTAATGAACTCCGCCGTCCTCCTGCGCGAAGGACGTATCGATTTCATCCAGTCGAAAATGCTGCTCCCCACCTACGACGTCTTCGACGAGATGCGCAACTTCGCTCCCGCCAAGGCCCAGCGCCTGTTCAGTTTTTGCGGCAAGCAGATGGCTTTGACCATCTGTGAAGATTCCTGGAACGACAAGCGCTTTTGGCACCGTCGGCTGTATGGTGTCGACCCGGTTGAAGAATTGGTCCGAGCCGGTGGGAACTTCGTGCTCAACATCTCCGCGTCGCCGTTTTGGCTGGGCAAGCGCGAACTGCGCCGCGACATGCTGGCCGCCATCGCCAGGAATCAGAAAGTTCCGGTTGCCATGGTCAACCAGGTAGGAGGCAACGACAGCCTGGTTTTCGACGGATCGAGCGTGGTGATCGCGCCCGACGGACAAGTGATCGCGCAAGGGAAGTCGTTCGAGGAAGACCTCGTCTATTTCGACTCCGACAAGCTCAACGGGGACATGCACCCACAGATCGCGGGCGAAGAAGCCAGCGCCTATGCAGCTCTCGTTCTCGGCACGCGAGACTACGTCCACAAGTGCGGCTTCGAGCGCGCAATCATCGGCCTCAGCGGAGGCATAGATTCCGCACTCACCGCGTCGATCGCGGTCGATGCGCTCGGCTCCGAGAACGTCATCGGCGTCGGCATGCCGGGGCCGTATTCTTCGCCGGGATCGATTGACGATGCGCGCGAACTGGCCGCCAAACTGAAGATTAGCTTCGAACTGCTCTCCATCCAGCAAATCTATGAAGCCGCAAGCCAGACGCTTGCGCCCGTGTTTGCCGGATTGCCGCCCGACGTCACCGAAGAAAACATTCAGTCCCGCGCCCGCGGATTGTTGCTCATGGCCATGTCGAACAAGTTTGGCGCCTTGGTGCTTTCGACCGGCAACAAAAGCGAATTGGCCGTCGGCTATTGCACTCTTTACGGCGATATGGTGGGCGGACTGGCGGTGATCTCGGATGTGCCCAAAACGCTGGTGTACCGCTTGAGCGCATACGTGAACTCGCAGCGCGAAGTAATTCCGCAAGCAACGATCCACAAGCCGCCGTCCGCCGAATTGCGGCCCGATCAGAAGGATTCGGATTCACTCCCGCCCTACGAGGTGCTCGATGCCATCCTCGAGGACTACGTGGAAGAATCCCGCTCGGCCGAACAAATTGCCCGTAGCCACAACTTTGACTTAGATCTGGTGCGGCGCGTGATCCGGATGGTGGAACGCAGCGAGTACAAGCGGCAACAAGCTGCGCCCGGAATCAAGATTTCCGCGAAGGCGTTTGGCTATGGACGGAGATTTCCCATCGCGGCTAAGACCGAGGTCTAGCAGTAAATTGGTGCGAAGCGCTGATCTCCTTGGCTCGATCTCTTCTCGAAACGGCGTTAGAAATTGGTGTAAACTCACTGCTGTTTTAGAAGAGCCGAGGAGTTAGGTGCCGGTCAGTTAGGAGCGTAAAGCTGTGTCCAATTCACCTTTCAGAGAGCGGCTCACCCGCAATCTGCGCCGCTGCATTTTGCTCTTAGTCGCGCCCGTCTATCTTTGGCCTTACTTTTCTAGCGAAGCCGGGACTGAGTATGGCATTGGTTTCTTCCGCAAAGCGCGCTTGCTTTGGAGAATATACCGAAACCGTTTTCGTATCGTGACCGCTTCAGGCTTTCTCGACCAAATTGTGATGGTCACTAATATCCTCAGAGTGCCAAAGAGTCTGAAAGGAGTGGTCGTCGAGTGCGGTAGTTACCAGGGTGGAAGCACGACTAACTTTTCGCTGGTTTGCGGGCTGGTTGGCCGCGAGTTACACGTATTCGACTCCTTTGCCGGCCTGCCTGAACCCTCTGAGGCGGACAAACTGCACAAAGTGCCTTCCCTCCTCGAGATTCGGACCTTCGCCAAGGGTGGCTGGTGCGGAACGATAGAGACAGTGACGGAGAATGTTCGGCGCTACGGCAATTTGTCCGTTTGCCGTTTTCACCAGGGGTATTTCGATCAGACCCTGCCCCCATTCAAAGAGCCCGTCGTCTTCGGTTTCTGCGACGTGGACCTGCGGGCGTCACTGGAAACTTGCGTCGAAAATCTCTGGCCACTTTTGTTGGATAGATGCTTGCTTTTCACCCACGAGGCCAATCACATGGAAATCGCCGGTTTGTTCTTCGAACCGAACTGGTGGCGGTCGCGAGGGCTGGAACAGATCCCGCCTGGACTCGTGGGTGGTGGCTCGGGAATTGGCTTGTACGTCTCCGATAAGGGCTTCTTCCGGAGCACGCTTGGCTTTGCTATTAAGAATCTCCAGGTGAAAGACTTGGCAGTCTAGCAGCGCGTGTCTGAAGCCGCTATCCTATAGCAGCCGCGCCAAGACAGGCCGTTATCTGGCCTTCGCCATGCCGCTGGCCAGGTTTTCCCTTTGGGCGCCGGGCGCACGTGGCCTTATACCTGCCCATTCAAAAAATGACAACATCGCCGCTTTTTGTAACAATCGAAGTCCGATCGAATTCCAATCTATGACACCCACGCATCGCACCGTGCTCGCTGCTTTTTTGTTGTCCGGCATCGCCATCGCTCAAACCAAACCTGCTCAGCCCGCAAAGGCCGTGGCCAAACCGCTGGCCTCTTCGACTGCTGCAGTGGTCCCGACGGTTCTGCCCAGCGAAGACATGGTCAACTCGTTCCTGTTCCAGATGTTCGGATACGATCCCACCATCACGTGGAAGGTGAATGAGATTCGTCCGTCCGGGGTGCCCGGGCTGGCGGAAGTTTCAGTTGTTATCACGAACCCGCAAGGCTCGAACCCTAACCGCTTGCTGGTGAGCTCGGACGGCAAAAGCGCAATCACGGGCGACATCCTGCCCTTCGGCGCCAGGCCATTTGAAGATGCTCGCGCCAAGCTGGAAAAAGGAGTAAGTGGCCCCGCGAAGGGACCCGCAAAAGCCGCGGTGACCATTGTCGAGTTCAGCGATATGCAGTGCCCGCACTGTCAGAAGGCCGCGCCGGCCATTGAACAACTGCTGGCGCTGGAACCGGAGGCGCACTTTGTTTTCCAGAATTTCCCCCTGCCGCTGCACAACTGGGCGGAAAAGGCGGCTGATTATGTCGATTGCGTAGGACGAGCCTCCCATGACGCAGTTTGGAAATTCATCCAGAAAACATTCGACGAGCAAGCCAATATCACCGAAGCCAACGCCGATGAAAAACTGAAAGCCATCGCCACCGCCTCGGGTGCGAATGGCGACGAGATCGCCGCCTGTGCCGCCAAGCCGGATACCAGGGCCAGAGTCGAGGCCTCGGTTGCCCTCGGAAAGTCGGTCGGCGTCAATAGCACGCCGACTCTGTTCATCAATGGACGTAGCATACCCGGTGGGGCCCCGGTTGATGTTTTGAAGAAGATTGTGGACTTCCAGGCAAGCCAGAAATAGATCGGGTGATCCGGCGATCGGGTCATCGAGAGTCAAGAGCTCTCGGTTTTAAGGTTTCAGATCACCCGATGACCCGATCACCCGATGACCCGATTTACTTTCCCATCCAGATTTCCGGCGCTTCGCTACGCTCCGGGCTGCGGACAACGTAGGGGGTGATCAGGATCAGTAGCTCGTCGTCCTCCTCTTGCTTCGACCTCTGCGCTGTGAGGACGCCGAGCCCCGGGATGTTGGAAAACAGAGGCAGACCACTCAAGCTCTTCTGATCGGACTCGGTGATCATTCCCGCCACGACAGCCGGTTCCCCTTCCTTCAGCAGGATGCCTCCCTTGTACTCACGATTCAAAATGTCAGGAATGCCATTGACGTTGGTGCTGCCCAGGGTGCGGAATTGTATCTCCAGTTCGAGGGCCACGTCGGAATTGCCGTGAACCCGCGGTTTTGCCTTGAGCGTGAGTCCAATGTCCTCATAATTGACGGAAGGAAAGGGCGCGGCGTACGACTGATTCCCGACGACCTGCGCGATGGCCGAATTGTTATAGATCGGCGCAAAGGCGGCATTGAGGATGGGATAACGCGATCCCATCTTGAAAGTGGCGTCCTTTTCCTGGGAAGCGCGCAGCTGGACGTGATCGAGCGCCCGGACCGAACTCTCGTTCATGGATAGCGCGGCGGACAACTGGTCGAGGCTCAGTCCCATCAGCGTGAGCCCGCCGCCGAAGGTCGCGAGCGGCTGGTTGAAGATTGAATTCTGCTGGCCTTGCAATTGCGCGAGCAGGGCGGAGATGGACTGATTGCCGGCCTGGTTGATGCCGCCGGAGGCGATCAACTGGTTGATCAGGTTCTGAGCGTTTTGTCCGCCGAGAGCCGCGAGCGCGGACGCTGGAATGTTGAAAAGATTGAATTGGTTTGGGATGTGCAGCCCGATATTCCGTGCGTAGGTGTGACTGACCTGGAAGACTTTCAGATCGAGCATCACCTCCGGCCGGGGGCTATTCAGCTGTTCGAGGAACTGCGTGGCGGCTTCCAGCGCCGGCAGCGGTCCGCGCAGCGTGATTGTGCTCGAAGCGGCGTTGAGGCTCGCGAACTTGAACTCAAAGAGCGTCCGCAGCGAGTTCACCAGTTCGTTCAGGTCCTGGGCAGTATTGGCGCCCGGAATGTAAAACGAGCGCAGGCCCATGCGGTCGAAGAGGCGATGGTTGTCGGGAGTGTCAGCGCAAGCAAACAGAACCGTGTCTTCCAGAGCCACGCTAAAAGTCTTCGTGACTGCGGAGGCCGCATGCACGGCGGTTTCGAAATCCGCATTTTCTATATCGAATCGCGCACGGCGGGTGGGGAAGGTTTCGTCGAAGATGACCGTCAGCCCGTAGCTCGAAGCGACTGCGGTGAGCAGACCACGCGAATCACCCCGGTAGTGGATGTCATGCGACTGGTCGATCGGCTTGGCGGTGAGCGCATCGGCGCTGGCGACCACCTGGGCCGGGCCTGCTGCATGCACCGGTACGGGACCGAGGGCATCGACTATGCGCTGTTGGGCGAATTCGTTCTGCGGATCGAGGTTCAGCGCGGCTCGAAACTCCGCCAGCGCCTCCACTTGCCGGCCAGCGAGCAGGTCGTTGTTCCCGCGTTCCAGGTCGAGCCCGGCCAGATGTTGGCGCGTCATCTCCCGCGCCGTCAGGTACTCCAGATTTTGTGGGACCAGGCGAGCCGCTTCTTCAAATTCGTAAAAGGCCTGCTCGAGATCTCGCGATTTCTCGAGTTTCAGGCCGTGCGCGAAAGCCTGGCGAGCCGCCTTCAGATCTTTCTTAGGGCCGAGGCAGGCGGGCGCGCCCGCCGAATTAGAACAGAGCGAGGGCACAGCCGCCGGGGGAGCGTCGGTAGCCCAACTCACCCCAGCAACCAACAAAAAAAAACCTGCTGGCAGCCATCGCATATTACCTACTATAGAATGCCCGGCGGATGATGTCTTGCAAGCGAAAACCTGGGTTGGGAACTACGGTCGTAACGGTGTTCGTATCAGGGCATCGCTTTAGCAATGCACAAGTTCTCCGGAATTAGCGGCCTTTAGGGGCTGGGCATCGAGGGTCACCGCAGCATCAGCCGCTCCATCCGCGTGGCGCGCCCCGTCTGGTCATTGCACTCGACCACCACTGCGCATAGTCGGACGTCGCCGCTGGCCGGTTCGAAGCGCGACGGCATTCCGGTGAGAAACTTCTCGATCACTTGCTCTTTCTTCACCCCAATGACCCCGTCGTACGGCCCGGTCATGCCAACGTCGGTGATGTAGGCAGTGCCCTTCGGCAGCACCGTCTCATCTGCGGTCGGAACGTGCGTGTGCGTGCCCACCACGGCTGTGACTCGCCCGTCGAGATACCAGCCGAACGAGATCTTTTCGGAACTCGCCTCGGCATGGAAGTCCACAAAGACGATCTTCGATTGGATTTGTTCAAGAAGCCGATCCGCGTAGCGAAAGGGATCGTCCGAGGAGCCCATGAACACACGTCCCTGAAGATTCACGACGGCGTAACACGCGCCGTTTTTCTGGCCTTCGTACACGCCCCAACCGGGCAGGCCCTGGGAAAAGTTTGCCGGTCGCAACAACCGGCGTGCCGGACTGTGGGGGTTGCCCTCCGCCATCTGGAAGTACTCGAGGATCTCGCGCTTGTCCCAAACGTGGTTTCCCGTGGTCATCACGTCGATGCCCAGGTCGAAAAGCTCTTCCGCCAGGGGAGGGGTGATTCCAAATCCCGAAGCAGCATTTTCGCAGTTGGCAATGACCAGATCGACGGCGTGCCGCTTGCGGAGTTCTGCCAGGCGATCCTTCACGATCATCCGCCCGGGCCGGCCAAAAATGTCACCGATAAAAAGAATGTTCAAGATCAGGTCTCAGGTGTCAAGTTTCAGAAACAGCACTTCGGCTCGCACGGCTCTCAAAGATTCGATGTTATCACGCTGAAAACTGGCAGCTGGCTACTGGGAACTGATTTGAGCCGTCTTGAGAAAATCATAATTCCCCGACGCATTGAGTTCCACATGCTGCACTCGCTTGGTGTGCACCAGCACGTTGTCGAGAAACCAGAGATTGATATAGGGCAAGTCGGAAGCAAGGATTGCCTGGATCTGGTCATACACCGCTTTACGCTGGGTGAGATCGGTTTCGGAGCGGCCCTCTTTGATAAGCGCGTCCAACTTCGGATTTACATAAAAACTGCGGTTGGCCCCGTGCGGCGGGAATTTGTCGGAGTGAAATGCGTATTCGAAAATATCCGGGTCCTCATTGCCCCCAATCCAGCGCAGCGAATACATCTGGTAGGCGCCGCTGGTCACGTCGGCAAAAAAGGTGGCAAATTCGAAGGTACGAATGTCGAGCACGATGCCCACGTCTCGCAGTTGCTGCTGGAGCACGGCAACCGTCAGCCGTGTAGTCTCCTCGGTCGAAGTTTTCATGGTGATGTGAAAACGCACGCCATTGACCTTGGGGTACCCAGCAGCGTCGAGAATCAGGTTCGCCTTTTCGGGATCATAGATGTACTTCGCCACGTCCGCGTTGTAAGCCCAGCTTTGCGGTGGAAGGATGCTATCGGCGGGCTGCGCAAAATCGCGCCACAGATAATGGATCATCGGCCGCCGGTCGATGGCACAGGCGAGCGCCTGCCGCACGCGTACATCGCGCAGGATCGGATCGCGTAGATTGAATGCCAGATAGCTGAGTACCGTCCCCGGCGCGTGCTGGACAACCAGGCTCGGCTCCTTCTCCAGTGCGAGCACCATGTCGGAGGTCAGCGCGTTGCTGGCGATATCAGCGCTGCCCTTGCGAAGTTCGAGCGCGCGCGTGGTGGTATCGGGCACGACCACGAAACGCACGCGTGGCAGGCGCGGTTTTTCGCCCCAGTAGGCGTCATTACGTTCGATGACAACTTCCTTAGTCCTGCTCCGCGCTGACGAAGCGAAAGGGGCCGGAACCGATGGGACGGCTTGTCATTTCCGTCAGCGTGCCATAGGGAACAATGCCCATCGCACCATCGGATAGGTTCCAGAGCAAAGTCGAGAACGGTTCCTTCATGCGAAATACGACCGTGTATTCGTCCGGGGCTTCAATGTGATCGACGTAGCGGTAGGCGGCGGCCCGGGTGGTGCGGATTTTGCCTTGGATCAGGGAGTCGAACGTCCACTTCACGTCGCGCGCAGTGAGCGGGCGTCCATCGTGAAACTTCACGCTGTGCCGGATGTGGAAGATGTACGTCAGGGGATCGGGGATCTCCCAGCGTTCCGCCAGCTCCGGCGTCACGTTGAGACGCTCGTTGCGATCGAGGAGATCATCGAAGATCAGCGCGTCGATGCGTTCCGACTGCGCATCAATTCCGACTCGCGGATCAAGATTGGTGGGGCTGCTCTCGATGATCATGACCAACGTGTTCGGATCGGGCGCCTGGGAACAGGAGAGGAGCGGCAGCACGCATCCGCCGACCAATCCCAAAAGAATTGTCATCCTGAGAAAAGTTGTCATCCTGAGCGAAGCGAAGGACCTGCTTTGTGCGCGCTCCCGTACTTTTGCCCTACGCATACGAGATCTTTCCCAGGATCGCCGCCCGCTTCGCTCCCGTAGCCGACGGCACATTACCTGGACGCCGGTTCCACGTCTCATACGCGAGCAGGGCAAACGCCACTGCCTCTTTCGCCTCCGCCGGAACGCCGAACTCATCGGAAAAATGCAGTTGGATCCCGAGCGGTGCGATCTCCTGGCGCAACATGCCCATCAGCGTGGGATTCTTCGCGCCTCCACCCGAAACAATCATCTCGTGGCCAACCTGTTCTCGACGGCCGAATCGCGGCAGCACAAATCGGCGGACGGCATCGGCAATGGATCGCGCCGTCAACGCCGTTGCCGTCGCCACCACGTCGGTCTTGTTCACACCGCGGCAGATCCGAAGAAATCGGCCAACATATTCCCGGCCAAATTCTTCGCGGCCCGCTGTTCGTGGCGGCTTCTGCCGGAAGAAGGGGGCATGCAGCAACTGCGCAATCACCCCATCTAGTACGCGTCCTGAGGCCGCGACTCTTCCATCGCGGTCGTAGCGTTTGCCGAAAAGTTCTTCCGTCACCGCATCGATCACCATGTTGCCGGGGCCAGTGTCAAATGCAATCACCTGGCGCAGAGACGCGCCCGCGGGAATCGCCGTAAGGTTTGCGATGCCGCCAATATTCTGCGCAATACGTCCCATCCGGCGATCGCAATAAAGAAGATGGTCGACGAACGGCACCAGCGGCGCGCCCTTGCCGCCTGCCGCCATATCCGCAGGACGAAAATCCGAGACCACCGGCACCCCCAGCCGCGCCGCGACGATGGCGCCTTCGCCCGTTTGCCACGTCACCGCCAGGTTTCGCCCGAGAAATCGTTCCGCAATTCCCTGGTGATACAGCGTCTGTCCATGACAACCCACCAGGTCAAGTTTGACGCGCTGCTTGCGCGCCGTCTTCGCCACCGCCTCCGCGTACAGTTCACCGAGAAGAAAGTTCAGCCGGGCCAGATCCGCAACCCGGGCCAACTCCGCGTTCATCATCCCCAGAATCGCGCGTCGAACCGGGGCAGGGAACGGATATTCCTCATGAGCAAGAATCATGTGGCGCGGGTGCCCTCGCCCGCGTGCCGGCAGCCGCACCAACGCCACATTGATCCCATCCGCCGAAGTCCCGCTCATCACGCCGGCAACAATCATGCGCGCTCCTTTTTGTTGTCGGGGCGAGCAAGCGCAGCCAGCCGGATTTCCTCCGCGAATTCCCAGAGCTGTCGCGTCAGCTTCTCAATTCGTGCGGAAGAGGGAAACGTGTGGCGCGGACCTGCCTTGAGCGAAGTCGAACGGGGCCCCCGCCCGCGTGCTTCTTTCGATTTGAATGCCAGCACCCGCCGCACCGACTCGGCCACGCGCCGGGCAAACCTGCGGTCGCGTTCCACTTCCCTGAGAAGCGCCTCGTGCGCACGCAGAATGAAATCCTCCCGATGGCAGATCAGGCCAAGGTCGCCCCCGGCCCGGATGTGGCCAATCATCGCCTGTTCGATCGGCCCTGCTGCCAGCACGCCGCCCATCTCCAGATCGTCGGAGCAGACCAGGCCGCGATAGCCAATCTTCTTGCGCAGAATATCGGTGATCCACTTCTTCGAGAGCGACGCCGGAGTGCGCCGCTTTGTGACCGCCGGAAATGCAGCATGCGAAACCATGACGAGCGGCAATTCGCGCCGTAGCGAGCGATAAGGAGCCATATCCTCGTCCCACAATTTGCGCAGCGGTTTTTGAACGCTAGGCAGCTCATGATGGGTATCGAGCGCGGCCTCGCCCAATCCGGGGAAATGCTTGCCGCAGCCAAGCACGCCGGCCTCGCTCAGCCCGCGCAGAAACTCCCGCGCGTAGGTAACCACTTGCCTAGGGTCGTCCGATACCGCCCGCGTACCCATCACCGAACGCGAAGCCCCGCAGGCCAAGTCGAGCACCGGGGCGAAATCCACGTTGAAGCCCAGCGCACGGCAGTTCTCGCCGATCACGCGTCCATGCTTGCGAAACAGCGCCCGGCTGCCCGTGGCAAAAACTTCCGCCGGAGAAGGCGTTGAACCAACCACGTTGCGGAAACGGTCCACGGTGCCGCCTTCCAGGTCCACGCAAGTAAACAGCGGAGTGGCTACGCACTTCTGGCATTCCCGCAGAAGAGTGTGCGTCTGCTCAGCTCCGGTAATGTTGCGGGAAAACAGAATCACTCCCGCCGGCTGAATCTTCGTGAGCAGGGAAGCGAGACGTGGAGACATCTCGGTCCCGTCGAAGCCGATGATGAAGAGTTGGCCGATTTTTGAATGGGCACTGGGGAGGGTTGGCATCGCTACTCAATCTGCCTTTTCAACTCCGCCAGCAAGTTTAGCGCCTCCAGCGGCGTAAGCCGGTTCAAATCCACTTCGCGAAGCTTTTCCAGCACGGGCTGCGAAAGCGGCGTGAAGATGGTCAGTTGCCTCGGACGCTCCGGTTCTGCAGACGAGCCCGGAGTCAGATGCCACGAAAGCCGGTGCTCCGACGATTCATGCTCGGCCAGCACCTCGCGCGCCCGCACCACGACTTCGTGCGGCAATCCGGCCAACTTGGCGACTTCGATGCCGTAGCTGCGGTCGGCCGCTCCCGGTTCGACGCGGCGCAAAAAAACTACGCTTCCGCCCGTTTCCTTTACGGACACGTGATAGTTCTTCACCCCGCTTAACTGCTCTGCCAATTCGGTCAGCTCGAAATAGTGCGTGGCAAATAAAGTCTTGGCCCGCACGTGCGCATGGAGATACTCGACAGCAGCCCATGCGATTGCCAGCCCGTCATAGGTGGAAGTGCCACGCCCCACTTCATCGAGCAGGATCAGCGACCGCGCCGTTGCCGTGTGCAGAATCGCCGCCGTCTCCGTCATCTCGACCATGAACGTAGAGCGCCCCCGAGCCACGTTGTCGCTCGCGCCAATGCGGGTGAAGACGCGATCCACAATGCCCAGCCGCACGGCGCGCGCCGGAACGAACGAGCCCATCTGCGCCATGATCACAATCAGCGCCGCCTGCCGCAGATAGGTGCTCTTGCCGCCCATATTCGGCCCGGTCAGCACCACGATGTTGTGCGTGGAGGAATTCAGAAACACATCGTTGGGAACAAAGCGCTCGCTCCCCGCCGCCAGCTCCTGCAACTCGATCACCGGATGCCGGCCTTCGACAATTTCGAGATCGCAGGCGTCCTCGGGCTTTGTGCTCTGATCAAATTTCGGCCGGCAGTAATTCCGCAGCGCCGCGATGTGCGCCAGGCAGCCGAGCACGTCCACTTCCGCCAGCGCCAGCGCGGTTTGCCGGATGCGCTTGGCTTCGGCAGCAATAGCGGACCGCAACTCGGCAAACAGGCACCGCTCGATTTCGACGATCTTCTCCTGCGCGTCGAGAATCTTGGACTCATACTCTTTCAACTCCGGAGTCGTGAAGCGCTCGGCATTCACCAGCGTCTGCTTGCGTTCGTAGTCGGCAGGAGCGAGGTGCAGGTTCGCCTTCGAAATCTCGATGTAATAACCGAAGATGGAATTGAACTTTACCTTGAGCGAGCCAATACCTGTGCGCTCGCGTTCACGCTGCTCCACCTGCGCCAGGTACTGCTTCGAGTTGCGGCTCAGGTCGCGCAGTTCGTCGAGATCCTTGTCGACGCCCGCGGCAATCACCCCGCCATCGCTCAGCGTGAGCGGAGGCTCCGGAACCAGCGTGCCGTCAATTTTCTGCCGTAGATCGCCCAGTTCGTCGATCAATCCATGCAGCCTGCCCAGCCGCGACGCCACCAGCCCACCTAGCGAGGCCCGCACCTTGGGAATTCTTGCGAGCGACGCCGCCAGCGCCAGCACATCGCGCGGATTCGCCGTTTCCAGCGTAACCCGGCTGAGAAGACGCTCGAGGTCGAGAATTCCTTCGAGCGACCGCCGCAATTCCTCCCGGCGCACCGTATCTTTGACCTGCACCTCAACCGAATCGAGCCTGCCATCGATCTCGGCCCGATCCAAGGACGGACGCAGCATCCACGTGCGAAGCAACCGTTTGCCCATCGGTGTCACGGTTGCATCGAGGCAGCGGAACAGAGTCACTCCTGCATCCGTCCCCGCGAACAGCGTTTCGATCAGCTCCAGGTTGCGCACCGTTACCGCATCGAGCACCAGGCAATTCTGGCGTTCGTAGAAGCCGATGCGATCCACATGGTCGAGCGTGCCGCGCTGCGTCGACCGGATGTAATACAGAATCGCTCCCGCCGCTGATGCCGCTGCTTGCTTGCCGGCCAACCCGAAACCCTCGAGCGACAGGACACCAAAGTGATTTTCGAGGAGTGGAATCGCATGGTCGGGAGCAAAGATCCAGTCGTCTAAAGGAGTTTCAGCCCAACCGCCGCCGGAAACCCGAGGGAGCGGTGCTGTGTCCGTGTGGGGACGGGCGACTCGCCCGTCCAGCGCTGCGAAGCTGCCCGATGGTCCCGCTATAGATCGTTCCAGCAAAGGCGCCGAAGACCCATACAGCATTTCTTTTGGCCGTAATTGTTCAAGTTCTTCTTGAATACGCCGACCCGCCGATTCTCCCGCAAACTCCGTCGCTCGAAACTCGCCGGTCGAAAGATCCAGCGCCGCAAAACCCGCTCGGTCTCCGACCGTTGCCACTGCCGCCAGGAAGTTATTCTCCTCGGCATTCAGCGACGAATCCGCCACCGTGCCCGGCGTGACCACGCGTGTCACCTCGCGCCGCACGAGTTTTTTCGCCAGGCGAGGGTCTTCCACCTGTTCGCAAACCGCCACCTTGAATCCGCGCCGGATGAGCTTTGAGATGTAGCCCTCAGCGGCGTGATAAGGCACGCCGCACATCGGGATGGCTACGCCCTTTTCCTTATTCCGCGAGGTTAGCGTGATCTGTAACTCGCGCGCGGCCAGCACCGCGTCATCGAAAAAAAGCTCGTAGAAGTCCCCCAGCCGAAAAAACAGCAGAGCGTTGGGATGCTCTTTCTTGATGGCGGAATATTGCCGCATCAGCGGCGTCGAGGGCTCGGACATAGAACAATTGGTAATGGCTAATTTGTAATGTGTAATTGGCCAATTTGCAATTAGGCGCTGGGACGTGCCTCCAATTACAAATCACCAATTGCAAATTACGAATTCTTTTGTTCTCCTTACTGCCATGGAGCTCCGCAAAGATCCCATCACCCGTTCCTGGGTGATCACCGGCGACGATGTCATCGAGCCTACGCCACGCTCCGAAACCTGCCGTTTTTGCGGTCCGTCCGCCGAGCCGGCGCAAGTCATCGCCAACCTGCCGGGCTTGGACGGCAGCGCCTGGTCGGCGCGCTCGGTCGTCCATCCCCATGCCCTCTACCGCATCGAAGGCGAAGCGGCCCGCCGCGGCGACGGCCTCTATGACCGCATGGGATCG
>Ga0187817_10000429_pt1 | contig 17756 bp, 11 predicted proteins | sample NC_wetland_sal_i_17_FD_132431 | JGI IMG/M metagenome (GOLD analysis project Ga0187817, IMG submission 132431) | Wetland sediment microbial communities from Neuse River Estuary, North Carolina, USA - SO4_2 | ecosystem: Environmental > Aquatic > Freshwater > Wetlands > Sediment | place: USA... | reverse complement strand
ATTATAAGGAACAAGCCCCGCCGCCCCGGCAGCGGAAATCGTCGGAAACCACAGGTCACGTTCCGCGGTGGCATAGCTCTGGGCGGAATTGACATTCAGCTGTTGGCCGATCAGTTCCGGCCGGTCCTGGAATGCTTGTTGGAGCAGGTCCGCCAAATCCGACGGCGGCGCCGAAGGGAGCAGTTCTTCGGCCAACTGGTAGGTTCGCTGATCGGAGTAGCCCAGCGCGACGGAAAGCTGCGCGAACGACGCCTGCAAATCATTTTGGGCCTGGATCAGCAGGAGTTGTGCTTGGGCCAGGTCCACATTGGCGAAGCTGACGTCCAGCCCTGACTTGATCTTGTTTTTTTCGAGCTCGGTGATTTGATCGGATACGAGCTGGCGCTCCTTCACCGTCTCTTGCGCGACGGTAAGCACAGCCTGCGCCTTTAAAACGCCGTAGTAGGCCTGGTCCACTTGCAAAAGCACGTCGGCGCGCGTGGTGACGATATTTTCGTTTTGCGCCTGGGCGTGGAGGCGCGAGCTCTTGACCAACTCATGCGTCCGGCCAAAATCCGCGATGAGCTGGTTGACTGCGATGCCGTTGGCGTAACGCTCGAAGATGATCGGATTGTTCAAATACCCGGCGGCGATGCGGCTGTTGTTTTCCGCGTCCGCTCCCGTGAGGCTGCCGTAGGCCACGGGATAATAGGCGGAACGAGCCTGGGTGACTTGCGCTTGCGCCGCCGCGGCCAGGTACGTGGCCGCCTGAAGTTGCGGATGATTTTGAATGGCGATTTTTTCCGCCTGCTGGAGATCGAGGTTCTGCACATTTTGTGCCGATAGGGGTGCCCCGAAGAGCACGCCCAGGAGCAGAAAAATGGATACGCGAAAAAACATATTCATTGGCCTTCCTCCGCCACGGGCTCTTGCGGGCCGCCGCGGCGCTGGTAGAACAAAAGATATGCGGCTGGGACAACGAAGATCGTCAGCGCAACCGAGGCGATCAAACCGCCGATAATCACCCGCGCCAGAGGAGCATACGCTTCGCTGCCTGCTTCCAGCTTGAGCGCCATGGGAAGAAGCCCCACGATCGTCGCGAGCGATGTCATCAGAATCGGCCGCAAGCGGATGCGGCACGAATGCGCCACCGACCCGCGCAAGGGGCGCCCCTCGGCGCGCAGCCGGTTGGCGAAGTCCACGATCAAAATGCTGTTCGAAACGACCATGCCCGTCAGCATCACGATGCCCATCAACGACTGAATGTTGAGCGTGGTGTCCGTGAACGCCAGCGTGAGCATCACGCCCACGAGCCCGGTGGGAATCGCGAGGACAATCAGGAATGGATCTAAAAATGACGAAAACTGGGCTACGAGCACCAGATAAACCAGCAGGATGGCCAGCAGTAGGCCGAAGCCAAAGCTCTGGAACGAGGTGTGCATCGTGTTGACCAGCCCGCGGATATCCACGCGAATGTTGGGCGGCAAATGGGCCGCCGCCACGATTTTGGACACTTCCTTCGAGGGCCTGCCCAGGTCTTCGCCGGAGGGCGCGACATAGACGTCAATGGTGCGCTCCAATTGGTAGTGATCCACTTCGGTGGGCGTGAGAATAGGAGTGATATCCGCGACCTGGCTCAGGTAGGTTGGCAGCTTCAGGTCCGGAGCACGCAGCGGCATAGCCGTGAAATCCTGAAGCGATTTGATCTGGTTTTCCGGATACTGCACCGTCACGAAATAGTTGTTGCCCGAATGGGAGTCCACCCAATAGCTGGGCGCGATCATCACGTCCGAGGTGAGAGCGGTGATGACGTTGTCCACCACCTCCTTGGGATTCAGACCCAGTTCACTGGCGCGCACTCGGTCCACGTTCATTTGCAACGCGGGATAATCCATATCCTGCGGGATGTACACATCCGAGATTCCGCGGAGGCCCTTGATTTCACCCGCTAATTCCTGCGCCGTTCTGTTCGCGGCGTTTAGGTCCATGCCGCTCACCTGCACGTCAATGGGAGCAGGCATCCCCTGGTTCAGCACCGAATCCACCAGCCCGCCCGACTGAAAATAGGTGCGCAACTCGGGCATTTCGTTCTCGATTCGCTTGCGCACTTCGTCCATGTACTTAAAGCTGCTGATCTTGTGGTCCTCCTGGAGCGCCACCTGCACGAAAGCGGTGTGCATTCCGGCGTTGGGAGTGAACAGAGCCGAAAGGTCAGCGTTCAGTCCTATGTTGGAGACAATCGTGTTCAGGTCGGAAGGCTTCACCACCTGCCTGACGATGTCTTCCACACGTTTCACGTAGTTTTCCGTCAGCTCGATGCGCGTTCCCGTGGGCGCTTTTACGCTGATGACGAATTGTCCCGCGTCCGTGCGAGGAAAGAAGGCCACGCCGACGAAGGGGTAGAGAACGAAGCTCAATAGAAACACCCCGATGAACCCGAACACGGTTTCCTTGGGACGGTCAAGAACCTTGCCCACCCATAGATCGTATTTATCCAGCATGCTTTCAAAGCGAGCGTTGAACGCAGCGTGGAACCTCTCGCCCCAGGACCGGCCTTTGGGCTCCGCCTCTTCCGCCTCTTCTCCGTGATGCAAGATGCCCTTAAGAAATAGGGCGCAATAGAGGGGCACCACCGACACGGCTACAAAGTAGGACGCGAAAAGCGAAATCACCACGCCCAGCGCCAGGGCCGTGAATAAAAACTTGCTCACACCGTAGAGCAGGGTCACAGGGAAAAACACGACCACCGTAACAAAGGTGATGGCTAGCACAGCCAGACCCACCTCGTTCGCGCCGTTCTCCGCGGCGACCGCCGGGGTCTCGCCCAACTCGATGTGGCGAAAGATGTTCTCCAGCACGACCACGGAGTTGTCAATCAGCCGCGAAAATACCAGCGCCAGCCCGCTGAGCACCATGCTGTTGATCGTCGCGTCCGCGGCGTGCAACACGAAGAAAGTCGCAAACACGGAAAGTGGGATGGAAAGGAACACTGCCACGGTCGCCCGCGGGCTGCCCAGGAACACGAGGACCATCACGGCCGTGAGGATTAACCCCGTTCCTCCCTCGCGCAGCACTGTAGAAATGGCCTGTTTGACGAACTGCGACTGATCGAACACCACGTGGGTTTTCAATTGCGAGGGAATGTCGCGAAGCGTCTTGATCGCCTTGCGTATGCCATCCACCACTGCGATCGTGTTGCTGTTGCCGCCCTGCTTCTGTACCGGGACATAAACGGACCGCTGTCCATTCACACGCACGATGTTGTATTGCAGATAGGACCCATCCACGGCCTTGCCCACGTCGGATACGAAAACGGACTTCTGCCCCTCGGTCTTCAGCGGCACTTCGTTCAGGTCGGCCGGCTTGGACACCTGTGCGTTCGTATAAATGTCGTAATCGAGCGGCCCAATGCGGACATCTCCTGCCGGGAGAATCAGGTTGGATTCATTCGTGGCGCGCACTACGTCCATGGGACTCAATTCGTGCGCCTGCAGCTTCTGCGGATCCACGTAGACCATCACCTGACGGTACTTGCCGCCGTAAGGAGGCGGCACGGTCGCTCCTGGAACGCCGGCGATCTGGTCCCGAATTTGGTATTGCAGGTAATCATGAAGCTGGGTTTCGTCGAGTCCCTTTCCCTCGACCGTCAGCAGGCAAACGGGAAGACTCGATGCCCCCGTGCCAATCACTACGGGCGGCAGCGTTCCCTCCGGTAGCCGCCGCAAATCGGCCATGGCAAGATTGGCGATCTCCGTGACGTCGGCGTCGGCGCTGGTCCCCGGCTGGAAGTAAACCTTGATCAGGCTCACTCCCGTCATCGAGCGCGATTCCATGTGGTCAATGCTGCCGCCTAGCGTGAAGAATCGCTCGAATGTGTCGGTGATGTCCGCTTCGATCTGCTGCGGCGGCATCCCATTGTAAAAAGTGGCCACCAACACCACGGGAATGTTGATGGCCGGAAACATATCCACGGGCATCTGCACGACGCTGGTCAAACCCAGCACGCAGACGAACAGGCATACGACAAGAATGAAATACGGGTGCTTCAGTGAAAATGAAGACATGGTCCTCCTACTCCAATGCCGACGGGTTGACCACGGCGGGTGAAACGAGCTGGCCCGGCTTGTATTGGCTCTGCTCGCCAAAGACCACCAGGTCATTCTCCTCGAGCCCCGCGAGAACCTCGTATAGGGACGCGGTCTGGAGCCCGAGCTTCACGGAGCGTTCCTCGATGCGATTCGACTTGTTCACCACGAGCACCGTGCCTTGCCCGTTCCCAGACGGACGCACGGCCTGAACGGGTATCGCCAAGGCGGCCGCCGCGGATTGCGTCGGAATTTTCACCGAAGCGTACATTCCAGGAACGAGCTTGAACTCCGGATTCGGGACTTGCACCTCGGTGTGCATGGTGCGGGTGTTCATATCAATCTGATCCGCGAAGCGCACGATTTTCCCTTGAAAGGTCTCGTTCAACGCCGATACGTCGATCGCCACGGTCTGCCCGAGATGAATATCCGGGACGGCGCGCTCCGGCACGGGGATCACTAGGCGAAGCAGATCGTTCTCCGACAACCGGCACAGCGGCTGGTCTCCCTTCGTGGACGACGTTCCCGCCGGAAGCAGCGCGCCCGTATAGGCGTCCAGTTCCGTGACGATTCCGTTGAATGGCGCCTCAATGCGCGAATACGCGAACATCGCCTTGTCCTTTTCGAACCCCGATTTGGACACCGCCAGCGCCTGTTCGGCCGCGGCCAATGAATCCTTCGCCGCGGAACGAGCGGCCTCGGCTTCGAGGTCCTTTCCATGCGCCACGTCTATTTCTTCCTGGGAGATTAGTTCAGGCCGCGTCTTTTGCACGTTGGCAAGACGCATATAGGTAACATCCGCGACGTCGTAGGCCGATTCCGCCTGGCTCAGTTCATCGTGCGTGCGCGCCAGGTCGTGTTCGCTGCGCCGCACGGCGGCCTCATCCAATTGAAGTTGCTGCTCGAGTTCGGGAATCTCGAGAACCGCCAGTAGTTGCCCCTCCCGCACGTGCGTGCCCCAATCCACATAGAGCTTCTGGATGTAGCCCGAAACCTTCGCATAGATGTCTATCTCTTGGTATGGCTGAAATTCCGACGCGATCTCGAGGCTGTTCGCAAGGTCTTGGCGGCTCACTTTCACCACCGCCGCGCGCGGCGCGCTGGCTGGATTATCGGCCTCGGCCTTCTGCGACCCTCCGCAGCCCGCCAGCCCCCCCATAAGAATGGCAAGAGTGGCCGCACCAATCAGCCTTGCCGCAGCGGGCCAGCAGCAGTTCTCGATTTTGAACTTGGCCGATTTTGTTTTTCGCAGTCTCATCGTGAAATCACCCCGAAATAACCTCGGATAGGCTCGGATTGCGCCGCTCTCCGACGTTTGCCGTTCTTCATGGTTGTGGGTCCGGCGCTTTGATCGCTTCGCGAAGCTTTTCGATCGAGAATTCGGCCGACTGGCACAGGCCCGTCAAGCTGCGTCTCCGCCGCAGGATCGCACGTGCCACAGCAGGCGCCTTCGCCGCAATCTCCATCGGAATCGTCTGGACTCCGTGACGATCCCCTTGGATCAGATCGCCGGGCCGTATCTTCAAGCCGCCGACCGCGACCACCCCGCCGAAATCGAACACATGGGCATAGGCATGAGAGACGGAAACGTTGCCCGCGAACATCTGGAAACCCGTGGGCTTCACTTCGTTGAGATCGCGGACCGCCCCGTTGGTCACCAGCGCGGCGCAGCCGAGCGCCAGAAGAATATTGGCGCTCACCTCGCCGATGAACGCCCCGCGTCCCGGAGGCTGGTCCACGTCCTCGATCACGGCGATGCGAGGCACCGGTATCGTCAGAATGTGGTTCCACCAGTCAGTACGGTCGTAGTAGTAGCCTTGGCCTTCCATCGGCGGCTGTGCGCTTCGCATGCGCGCCGTCACGGCGTAACCCGCCACTGGCGGACAGCCCTCGAAAATGCAGCGCACGCTCGAATCGGCGAAGCCCGCGTTCGGAAGCCTCACGCGGAACGTCTCAATCGCGCTGGCAATCACGCACGTGCTGAGTTGGCGGTACTCCTGCAACTGGGCCGGCGTCAATCGCTCGACACTCATATCAGCTCCCATCCCAGGAATGATTCCTGGACGGTGAAACGCATTGGACTCCATGCGAAATTTATGGCCGTTTGCTTTGGAACTGGGTTATTGGAACAGGACTGCGCTAGCTGAGTGGCGAAGGAGGGGCCCGAAGCCGTGTGGAAACCGTGATGTCAATTTGCTTGATCCGCGGAACGCGCCGTGGCTCCACTCGGGCAATCGGAATCACCGTCTGCGCTGGAACCAGCTTCGCGGCTACTTCCGCCGGCCCGGGCTCGGGGACGGCCGGAGCGGAAGTCACATTCATTTTCGTTGAAAGGGAAACGTATCGTGCTGGCGTTGATTTGGGGAAATACTGGCCGTTCTTGGCGAGCGTGGAAAGCCCTGTGATGGCAACGAGCAACGCAAGAATGGCCGCCCGCGCCAACCATCGCTTCGCGCAGCTATCGTCTCCGGGCTCGCTCACCGCTGGTGTTTCGAGGTCCATTGGTCCTGCTGTAGGAGAAGGCCCGCCCTTCTGAAAGCAGCCACCGCTGCGGGTCGGAAACCCGCCCCGATCCTGCCTCCATAATCATATGGCCAGTAGGATACCCAAAGCAATCCTGGGGATGCCCGCGTGTGCTAACCGAAAAGAACTAACTCTAGCGCGCACGCGGCCTCCAGCCGCTCGGCCCCGGTGATTGTGGCCGAGCGGCCGGTGGCGAACCGAATTATTTGGACGCACCGATCTTGAAGGTAATCCCCGCAATCACATCGTAGTTGTTCTGCGACTGGCCGCCGAAGTGCGTGTAAACCCAATCCATCTGTCCCAGACGAATCGCGATGCTGGGGGTAATATTGAGGTCCAGACCTCCGCCGAGCTTCATTGCGAAGGCGTTTGCGCTTGAGCTACCACTTGTCCCACCTCCGGTTGTTTCCGACCGCGGAATCCCCAGTTCCCCTGTAGTACCACCTGTGCTACCCCCACTCGACGAACCGGAGATGTGCGCACCGCCCATTTCGAAAAAGCCGAATGGGGTCCAGGTTTTCGTCCGGTCATTTAGCTGCACGGCGCCACCATAAATCTGGAGCGTGGCGCTCTCGCTCTCCCCGGTCAGTCTCTTGTAGTCGTAGGCAAAGCCCAGGCCCAGCCAGGAGTTGGTGTTGTACAGCGCTCTTAAATCGAAACCCGCGAAGTTCGCCGAATCTTCGACAAGTCGAAGATACTCGAAGCCGCCGAACGCCTCCCAGGGCGTGAAGCCGCCGGTCTGCCCTCCCGTCAAACTGGTGCCCGTGCCATTATGCGTAACGTCCACGGTTCCCGTCCCGGTGTCTATCTTGATGGTGTCCGATCCGGTCAACCAGAAGGCGCCGTCAATGCGGTGCCGGTCGTGGCAGGTTCCATCATCCGGCGGTACTACGCCCGAATTGACAACCAGGATGTGCTGCCCGTTCTGGCATACTTCTACATACACATCGACTCTCACTTTGCCCACGTTGGCGAGATCGAGCACATTGCTCGGCGTCCCGTTGCTATCCACCGTGCCTGTCGAGTGCGCGATCTTGCCCGCGTTGGCAAGATCCAGCACAAAGGTACCGCCAGTGGCGGGCTGGCCATTGCTGTTCACCGTGACCGTCGTGCCGCCCCCTCCCTGCGGCATCGCCGCGGCCTTGGCCGAACCGACCCCCAATGCCATCCATCCCGCAACCAGCATAACCAAAGCGAACTTTCTCATCGAATCCTCCCCCTTAGAGTTTTTTTGACACAAACAACGTGGCCCCCTTGCCCCAGTGATTATTGTTGCTGTCTCCTTGACCGCCTTGCGCTTCGACGCTCTTCCGACGCCTTCTCCAAAGCCTGCGCCTGATTCCTCATTTCCGAAATATCGCGCCACCGGCCCGGCGCCGCGGCCAGCAGCTGATTTTCCATCTCCTTGGTCCACTGCACGTTCTTGGCTTGGACGTTTTCCTTGACGCGCTCGACGAAGTGCTGCGTGAACTCCTCCTGCCCCCAGCCTTCGAGTTCGCTCCACACCGCATATTGAAAAATAGAGTTCTTATAATCCTCCGGGTTGCTGTCGGGATGGAACTCATTCTTCTCGGACATTCGCGCCGCAGCCATATCCAGGTAGCGCAGCGAGGCGTACTTCTGCTGCGTAGCCTGGTCGGCGATGCGGTAGAGTGTTCCCGGTGCCGGCGGCGGTTTGTGGAACTCGAGGCAGAAGCCGTTGAGCGGCCCCTTCACCACGGCGTCTCCGGCGGAAGCCTCAAGCGGTTGGGTGACGCCGGGCTTGATGGCCTCGATGATAGTGCCGTCGCGCATGGCCACGGTTTTCACCTTGCCGGTTGTATCGGCCACCTGAAGCTCGAACGCTTGCCCTTGGGATTTTCCGTTGGCCACGATCGCATAGGTAAAAGTCGGCGCGGAGAGCGGGTCGTCCGGAGCAGGGGCAGGTGCCGCGGGTTTGGCGGGCCGCGCCGGGCGGCTCGGCGAATCGGAAACGGGCGAACCGCGCCGCAGGGAAACAAGCTCTAGGTGTGCGCCCCCTGGTTCGCTTGACGCGCGGCTTTCGCGCGGGCGCCGCGACCGAGCCTCCTCTGCCAGCGCCTGAGCGATCTGGGGCATTGACCGCAGCTTGTCCGGGAAATCGTAGTCACAGAAGGACGGCATCCTATTCCACGGATCGAAGATTCCGAAGCGTGATTGCGGGCCATTGTCATCGAAAAAGGCCTGCGGCCGGATGAATCCGAAAGGCGAGGGCGAAGGATTGAAGAACCCTCCGCTAAAGGAAGTCTGCGGCGTTTGGCCCCATCCCCCGCCAATGTTTGCCCCTCCCGGCGTATTGAAAGCTGACCATCCTCTCAACCCTCCGAAACCAAAATCATTCGATCCCCCCAGTGTCAGCGATCCTCGATTGTCGTTTAGAGTGCACGGAGGGGGAGTAAACCAATCCGGAGGGGTCACAGTTAACCCGAAATCGTTGCGAGGCAGAAAGGTCGTCGTGGTCGTGTCCGTGCAAAGCGCAGCCGTGCGATCCAGTCCCCATCCGAATCTGGACGTGAAATCCCCAAAACCGAAAGTCAGATCACGACGAATCGGCCCTCCAATCGTCCCCCCCCATTCGTTCGCAAAGGGGGCGGCACTGGTGAATGGGCCGATCTGGTTGTTCGTTATAGGCGCAGTGAAATCCCGTGGAGTGATGCTGGTACCCGGTGAATCAAAAAGATCTAAATTGATGTGCCCATAGGGCGTAAAATTACGCGTCATCTCTAAATTTGGTTTGAACTTAAAATCCATTTTGAAGTCTGACGACAACTTGCCCAAGTCGTTAGGCAGATTAAACCGCGCACGGTGGTCGTTGTTTGTAGGCGTCTCCGAAATTGTGATTGGTGGCGTCGAACCAAAACTATATTGCAGATCCGCGCCATTGAAGGGCACGTTTGAACGCAGACCTATGCTGGAGTTGGGGGGAGGCGTGCCATTGCAGGTAAGGGGAATGTCTACCATCCCGGCATTGAAAATGGGAGCGTTGGCTGTACATTGAAAGGCCGGGCCGCCCGGCGTTCCGCCCGCGGGTGCAGGAGTCGCGGAGGAAATGGAGGAAGTGTTGGTCGGACCTTCCTCCGGCTGCTCATCTTTCCGCGGAGAATAATCCGAATTGTATCCGTACCATCTCTGCTCATCTACATTCCAAAGCGGCAAACCGGGAAAGATCATGATCCACGTATCCGCGCCCGCCTGACTTTTCTCCTCCCGCGGCGTACCATCCGAATTTTGTCCGTACCATCTCCGCTCTTCTGTATTCCAAAGCGGCATACCGGGAAAGATTATGATCCACGGACCCCACGCGGGCGTTGTGGAAGTTCCTCCGGTGCTTTGTGAACCAGCTCCATTTTGGCTGGGGCCACCGCCTCCGGGAATTGCCTGTGCATGTTCCGGGCATGCGTTGGGATCATAGTGGTGCGCGAGGTCTTCGCGCTCCTTGGCCATGCCGTCCATCATCTTCGCGTCGCTTAGGAGGGGGTCCTTGGTCCTTGGGTCCTGCGCGGCGTCGGCCATCTGGCGGTCCTTCGCTGCAATGTCCCGCAGAGCTTTCGCTCGCTCGCATAAATCGCCGGCGAGTGAGGCATTGCTGGGCGTCTGCGAGGCGGCGGCTGGCGTTGTGCTCGCCGTACTTCCGGTTGTAGTGTTCGTTGTACCTGTCTCGTTGGAGGCCTGTGCAGGTTTCTTTGGCGGACAATCCTTCAACAATCCCTTCAGGCAATTCTGATAATTCTCCCAGGCGGTTATGCAGGCCTTCGCTGCCGCGTCGTAATTCGCCTGGGCGTTCGGGAGCTTGTCCCGAAGCCCCTGCGCCTGCTGATGCTCCGCTTTGGAAACATCCGGGTCGCCCCTGTGGGAAGCCGATTTATCGAGTTGGGCGGCTTGCGCAAGGTCGTTTTCGCGGTCGGCAGTCGCCTGGACCAGCGTCTGCGCGGCCTTGAGCGCCAGGGCATCCGCCTCGTCGTAAATTTGTTTCAGCACAACACAATCTTCAGCGGCAGGGCATGGTCCGGTCGCGCCCGTTTCCGATGCGGGGACAGCAGCAGGCGGCGCGGGGGCGTTTACTACAACTCCGTTAAAGCCGAGGGGTTGTCCAGTTTCTATCCGTGTTCGCGTGTTGCTGTCCCATTTGGTTTCAAACCATGATTGCTTTTCGCGGTCCCATCTGAGTAATTGGCCTGTCGCATCATCGTAGGCCGTCTCCGGGTTTCCGGTGCCACTATTGTCCGTCGGCCTATGTTGCCTTGCTTCATGCATACCGACGCCTGGGGTGTTGATGAACGGCGGCGCCGGGATCACCGTGCCGTCGCTTGCGAGTTGTCCGTCGAAGCCGAGGGCTTGGCCGGTCTTGATATCCACCCACGTTTTCTTGTCGCGGTCCCATTTTAGGTCTTGTCCGGCCCAGCGATCGTGGGCCGTCTCGGGGTCTTTGTCATTCTGCTTCCCATAATGCATGCCGACATCGTTGGTGATGATAAAAGGCGGCGCGGGCACCACGGTTGTGCCTGTGTTTTGCGCGGCGGCGCGCGGCGGTGCACATGCGAGGAAGGCAAGTGAAAACAACAGCGCAAATAATGGGGTCCGCCAGCGTCGTGCAATGCTCATGGCTCTCTCCTAATTAGGCCCCTGAGGAAAATGCGGAACTGTTGCTACGAATTCCCAGCTTGCTGTTACTCTCTATTCTTGCGCGGCATTCTCGGCTCGCTCCGATAGCGAAACCGAAATGCATTCACAGACGATCCCTTCGTGCCTAGCGAGGATATGTCTCAATCCCATGTGTCCCCTCGTGGGATTGCGGTTTTCTGCTGCGCGGGATACTACCAAATTTTGATGACAATACAAGCGGAATCGCGTTCCTCCCGGCGGCCTCGGCAAACTGCCGGGCGAAGGAAGGAGAACTTAGGCGCCCGGCTTGCGCGCATTCCCATAAAAATGCTTGCAAGACAATCCGTTCGCGCGCCGGGTCCTAGTTTGAGGCGTGCCGCTGGCGAATTCTCTGTTAGAATGCCCGGCGGGATAGAGGCGCGACCTTACACGATGACCACATTGGATACGGCGGGCCGCAGCGGCGCAGCGCGCGCTACTCCTATCTACCGGCGCATTGTCGTCAAGCTTTCGGGAGAATCTTTTTCCGGCCCCGATGATTTCGGCATCCACGCGCAAACGATCGGGGACATCGCGCGCGAAGTGAAGGGAGTCCACGATCTGGGTGTGGAGGTTGCGCTCATGGTCGGCGGAGGCAATATCTTCCGCGGAGGGCGCCAGAAGGAGCTCGCCGTTGACCGCGCCACCGGCGATTACATGGGCATGCTCGCCACGGTGATCAACGGCCTTGCGCTCCAGGACGCCCTTGAAAAGGCCGGCTGCCAAACCCGTTTGTTGAGCGCCATCGAATTGCGCCAGGTGGCGGAGCCGTTCATCCGCCGCCGCGCCACGCGCCATCTCGAGAAGGGCCGCGTCGTAATCTTCGCTGCGGGCACCGGCAACCCGTACTTTTCCACCGATACGGCCGCCGCTCTCCGCTCGATGGAAATCAAGGCCCAGGTGATTCTGAAAGCCACGCGCGTGGACGGCATCTACGACGCCGACCCCGAAAAAGTGGCTGGCGCGAAATTGTTCGAGCGCATCACCTATCTCGACGTTCTCCAAAAGGGCTTGCTGGTGATGGATTCGACGGCCATCTCGCTTTGCATGGACAACAAAATGCCCATCATCGTTTTTAATATGAACGTCCCGGGGAACCTGAAGCGCGTCGTGCTGGGCGAGCGCGTCGGTTCGACCGTCACCGCGGCCTGAAGCCGCGCCGCTGGAGGCCCTCTTTCAATGACAACGATCAGCTCAAGCAAGGAAGCGCTCGCGCAGGCCAAGACTCGCATGGAAAAGGCCGTCGAGGATTTCCGCAAGGATCTCGCCGGCGTGCGCACGGGCCGCGCCAATGTGGCGATTCTCGACCACATCCGCGTGGATTACCACGGCGCGCCCATGCCCGTGAATCAGCTCGGCACGCTCAGCGTTCCCGATCCCACCATCATCGTCATTTCGCCCTGGGACCCCAGCGCGGTTCCGCTCATTGATAAAGCCATTCGCACGTCCGATCTCGGCCTCAATCCGCAGAACGACGGTAAAGTGATCCGCGTGCCCATTCCCTCGCTTACCGAGGACCGGCGCAAGGAGCTCGTCAAGCACATCCACAAAGTCCTCGAGGATCACCGCACGGCCATCCGCAATATCCGCCGCGATATCAAGGAAGCCGTCGAGAAATTGGAAAAAGAGAAGAAAATCAGCGAAGACGACAAGAAGCGCTCGCTCGACGAGCTCGAAAAGCTCACCCACTCCGAAACCAAGAAGATCGAAGACCTCTCTGCCGCCAAGGAAAAAGAAGTCATGGAAATAAAATGACGACCCGACAAGGGTCGTCATCCTGAGCGAGTCCACGAGCGAAGGATCTCAGGGGAGCGATCCCTCTTTCGTTGCCCGGCGAGGGGTATTTATCAGTCTTGTCGGGGGATTTTTAGGAGCCTGCGCTAATTCTTCACGGCGCAGGCGTGTGGATATACGGCGTCGAGCGCGCCCCATAGCGCCTTGAGCGTCCGCTCGGCCGCGCACAGCGCGGTCAAGCTGTCCGCTTCCTTCTCGGCGGCGAGCCACGAACGCCATGCGGCGCGATGGCGCACGTCGGCTTCCTCGTGGACACAGAAATAGGCAAGCGCGCGCGGGTCTTCCACTCCATAATAGCGTCGAAGCCCGGAAATTTTCCGCGTCGAGATTTCAGGGACTTGCGCCTCGTAGGCGTAAAAGGACGCCACTGCTTGCGCCGGCGTTCCTTGCGACGCCACTTCATCGAACGTATCGAGCAGCGCGGCGATTCCGGGCAACGGCCGGGCCCTGTCGAGAGCCGTCTCGGTGACGCCGAGCGCCTGCGCGAATTGCCGCCAAAGCACCGGGTGCGGACCCGCTGGATCGAGCTCCTCGGCGAGGTTCTCATTCACCAGCGGAGCCAGATTGCCGTTCACGCGGCCCGCCAACTGCCTCAGGTTTTCAGGGAACGCGCGCACGTGCTGGTAGTACTGTTCCGCGTAGAGCTGGAGCGATTCCATCGAGAGGCGCCCTTCGGTCCAGGCGCGATAGAAAGGATGCTTCAGCAAGTGGTGCTCTGCAATGAGGCCGTCGAGCAGGTCCAGCATGGATTTCGGGCAGTTTTTTGCCATCACCGTAGTTCGGATGTCCCCTATCCCCAAGGAATGAAGCAAGCGTCACCAATCCTACTCGAAGCCCGGCCGAAAAGCTAGCGGAATGAGCGGCGATATTTTCCGGCCACGTCGCGAAAATGGCACCTCGCAAAAGATCGCCGAGGAGATGTGGCTGATTGCGCGCGCCGCGGGGTATAATCGGCGGATGGCAACAGCGCGAAAAAAGTCACCGGTGCGCGGCACGACGGTCCTCTGCGTCCGCAAGGATAACAAAGTAGTCCTGGCGGCCGATGGACAGGTGACGCTCGGAGAAGGCGTGATCAAGCACAGCGCCAAGAAAACGCGCCGCCTCTACAACGATAAAATCATTGCCGGCTTCGCCGGGAGCACGGCCGACGCGCTCTCACTTTTCGCCCGCTTCGAGAACAAGCTCCAGGAATTTCACGGCAATCTGCCGCGCAGCGCGGTCGAGCTGGCGAAGGAATGGCGCACGGACCGCTTGCTGCGCCACCTGGACGCGCTCCTGATCGTCGCCGACGCCAAAAACACTTTCTTGCTTTCCGGCAACGGTGATGTGATCGAGCCCGACGACGGCATCTGCGCTATCGGATCGGGAGCGCCTTACGCGGTGGCCTCGGCGCGCGCTCTTGCGAAGCACACTAAGCTCGGCGCCAAGGAAATCGCGCAGGAGGCCATGCGCATCGCCAGCGAGATTTGCATCTTCACCAACGCCAACTTCAGCATCGAAGAATTATGAGCGAGAGCCCGGAGAAAGACATGGTGATCTACCTGTCGGGGGACCAGCAGGCGGCCGAGCCGGAGCCGCTGCCCTCGTTCGACGACCTGACGCCTCGCCAGATCGTCGCCGAGCTGGACAAATACATCATCGGCCAGAATCCTGCGAAGAAGGCTGTGGCCGTGGCCCTGCGCAACCGCGTCCGCCGCCAGAAGCTACCTCCTGAGTTGGCCGAGGACATCCTGCCCAAAAATATTCTGATGATCGGTCCCACCGGCGTGGGCAAGACGGAAATTGCGCGGCGCCTCGCGCGCTTGGCTGGGTGTCCGTTCGTCAAAGTGGAAGCGTCGAAGTACACCGAGGTTGGTTACGTGGGCCGCGACGTGGAATCCATGGTCCGCGATCTGGTTGAGACCGCGATCGACATGGTCCGCGAGGAAAAGCTCGACGAAGTGGCCGAGCGCGCCGAGCAGTCGGCCGAGGAGCGCCTGCTCGATCTGCTCCTCCCGCCTTCGCCCTTGCCCGCGGACGCAAGCGGCGTGGCCGATGCCCAGCGGCGCGAACAGGCGCAGCGCACGCGCGACAAGCTTCGCGCCCAGCTTCGCGAAGGCAAGCTCGACCAGCGCCTGGTGGAAGTGGATGTCCGCGAGCGCTCCATGCCCTCCTTCGAAATCATCACCAACCAGGGTGTCGAGGAGATGGACATCAACGTGAAGGACATGCTCTCCGGCATGTTCGGCCAGCAAAAGAAAAAGCGCAAGATGACCGTTGCGGAGGCCTTCGATTATCTGATCCAGGAAGAAGAAAACCGGCTCATTGACATGGATCAAGTCACGCGCGTGGCCGTGGATCGCGTCGAACAGATGGGGATTCTCTTTATTGATGAGGTGGACAAGATCGCCGGCCGCGAATCCGGCCACGGCCCGGACGTCTCGCGCGAGGGCGTGCAACGTGACATCCTGCCGATCATCGAGGGCACCACCGTGAACACGCGGTACGGCATGGTGCGCACCGAACACGTGCTGTTCATTGCTGCGGGCGCGTTCCACACCACGAAGCCCTCCGACCTGATCCCCGAGCTTCAGGGGCGCTTTCCGATCCGTGTCGAGCTGAGCTCGCTCTCCGAGGCCGATTTTGTGCGCATCCTCACCGAGCCCAAGAATGCGCTCATCAAGCAGTACACCGCGCTCCTAGACACCGAGGGGCTGAAGCTGGTATTCACCGAGGACGCCATCGCTTCCATCGCCCGCTTCGCGGCCACCGTCAACGAGCACACCGAAGACATCGGCGCGCGCCGCTTGCACACCATCCTTGAGAAGGTCCTCGAGGAAATCTCCTTCGACGCGCCCGAGATGAAAAAGAAAACCGTGAAAGTGGACGCCTCCTACGTCCAGAAACAGCTTGCCGGCATCGTGAAAGACCAGGACCTGAGCCGCTACATCCTTTGATAGTTTGCTGGTAGAGTTTCGTCTTTCTCTCGTAGGGGCACAGCATGCTGTGCCCGACGCCCGCGAAGCGGGCGCAAGAACGTAGCCCACGGCGTGAGCCGTGGGTCAGCAAGCAAAAAACAGCCCAGCCCGCGTAGCGGGCGTAAGATGCTTTTCGGGAGATTGTCGATAAGGAACCCAGCATGGAAATTCAAAACTCCGGAGCCTCCCGTGGCCCAGCGGCTCGCACCGCCCGTGGTCTCCCATTTTTCGGCTTTGGCTCTGTTGAAATCCTTGCTTCGCACTACACTAATAAGTGTCATTCCGAAGACCGAGTAGCCCGATTTCCGCGCCCAGCAACTCGCATCGCGCGGAAATCGGGCGCCTTGGCGAGGTCTGAGGAATCTCAGCGCCGGAACGGCGGAAACCTCGATCCTGGCAGAGCCTTCGATTTTCTAATTTCGATTTTCGCTGTTTCGCTCCTCCTTGGCGGTTGCGCCTCTCCCGGCGAACCGTTGGAACGAAAGCCTCCCGTTCCGCAGGCTGTCACGGATTTGGCCGCCGAGCAATCCGGCAACGACGTGATCCTCACCTTCACCCTGCCCAAGGAGACGGTGGACCATCGGCCGCTGCACCAGCCGCTCACCGTCGAGATTTACCGCGATTTCGAAGCTGCTGTCGGCGCGAACCCACCCACTGCTCCCCAACCCTCCGCCAATCCCACTCTTCTTGTAACCATTCCCCCGGCGATGCTGGACCGTTACACCACCCGGGATCGCGTGCGTTACGCCGATTCCCTTACCGGCGATGATTTCGCGCAACACCCGGGCGCTTCGGCGGTCTATACGGTTCGCGCGCGCGCCTCGGTGAAAAAGGACTCGGCGGATTCGAATGCTGCGAGCGTGCCGATTTACCCTGCTCCTCTTCCGATCGAAGACGCGAAGGCGGAGATCACGCGCGCGGGCGTTGCGCTTTCCTGGACGCCGCCCGAAAAAACGTCCGTCGGCCCCGCGCCGCCGGTCGTGGGCTATCGCATTTACCGCACGGAGGCGGAGCCGCCCGCCGCCGCGGGCTCATCCGAAGTGCCCGAAGTGAAATCGCCGTTGGTGAAGATCGGCGAGAGCCAGGACGCCAGCTACACGGATGCGTCTATCGAATTCGGCAAGGCCTACGTCTACTCGGTCCGCAGCATCGTCCAATATCCCGGTGAGACTCTCGAGTCGTCCGACTCGAATCTCGTGGCCGTCGCGCCGCAGGATATTTTTCCGCCCCCCGCGCCCCTGGGACTCGAGGTGGTTTTCGTTCCCGCCCGGGGCGAGGTGCCCGCACATCTGGAGCTCTCTTGGGCGATCAGCCCGGCAACCAATGTCGCGGGTTACAACGTCTATAGAAGCGAGCAGGCTGGCGTTCAGGGCACACGCATGAACCCGGAACTCTTGCCCACGCCCGCCTTTCGCGATATGAATACAGTAGCTGGCGAGCGTTACTTCTACAGCGTCACCGCGGTAGACAAATCTGGCAAGGAAAGCGATGCCAGCGCAATCGTCTCTGGCGAAGCGCCTGCCGAAAGCCAGCCGCAACCGTAAAGAGAGCTCATGTCCACCGAAACGCGAGAGCACAAAGATGCCCATGCCGTTGTCCGGACAGGCGCCTTCACTGCGGTGCTCCTCACGGTCGTCATGTTCGCCGGGCTGCTCGCCGCCAACCGCATTCCCGCTCTCGAACGCTATGCTCTCGAGCGGAACGCCGTCTGCTATGGTTTGTTCTTCGTCATCCTGCTATTGCCCGTCGTCCGATTTCT
>Ga0187817_10000428_pt1 | contig 17757 bp, 15 predicted proteins | sample NC_wetland_sal_i_17_FD_132431 | JGI IMG/M metagenome (GOLD analysis project Ga0187817, IMG submission 132431) | Wetland sediment microbial communities from Neuse River Estuary, North Carolina, USA - SO4_2 | ecosystem: Environmental > Aquatic > Freshwater > Wetlands > Sediment | place: USA... | reverse complement strand
CGATGGCTTCGAGCTTTTGAGAGAGAAGAAGCTTCTTTTCCAGATCTTTGCGTTCCGTGATGTCGCGGTTCACAATGACCAGCTTTTCGACACTCCCGCTGCCACTTCTGACCACGCTAGCCGTTGATTCCAACGGGACCCAATGCCCGTCCTTGTGGCGAATGCGGTATTCGAGACTGCGCCCTACTCCCGAGTGTCTGGCATCAATGGCCGCCTCGATCACCTTTTGGCGGTCATCCGGATGAACCTGTTCGATGCCCTTCGTCTGTCTCAATTCCTCCGGCGAATATCCGAGCAATCGCTGATAGGAGGGGCTGTTATACAGCCGGTTGCCGCTCCCATCCACCACTGCAATCATGTCGGCAGCATTTTCGGTGATCAATCTGAAAAGTTCTTCGCGCTCCGCGATCTGTTTGCGCGCACGGAAGAGTTGAACTTGCTGGAATATGACGTAGAGATCGAACAATAGGACCAAACCCACCAGGGCATGCACGGCCAGGTTCGTGTCGATGGAGTCGGCTCCCATCCCTGGAATGAGCGCCGGGAGCACGAAAGACACAATTCCCGTGGTCAAAAGAAGGGTGACCAGGATGCCGGTTGAAGCCAGCCACCACTGCCGGCCCTCAGTACGGCGCCAGTTTTCCGAGATGGAATTTGAAGGGGCCGTCCGAAAAATTGTGGAAAGCCTCATCCGGTCTTCTCTCAGCGTGAATTCAGCACGTTCGCGTCCGACATCAACAAGTTTGCACCAAGTCGCAAAACCGGGGTCCCCGCATTCGAGATGGCGTGTCTTTGAAGTTATCGACCAGACGTAAATACCTGTTTTTGCTTCGTCTTGAGCCGTCCCCGCTTAATAATTGTTTTCACACCAGGGATAAAAGGCCAGCGATGGTTTCGTGTGGCTGAGTGCGTGATGTTACGCCTTGTAGCAAAGATCCTGCTAGATCCCGCGCATCTGTTCCGCGCAGTCCATGTTGCGTTCGAGGTGCTGATCTACCAGAACCGCCACGTAACGCGAGCACATGGCCATCTCCGCCTCAGCCCAACCGGCCAGCGGGGGAATCAGGCGGCCAATATTCTCGACGATGGAATAGTAGGTTCGTATGGCCCGGTGTGCGCCGCCAGGCCCCCTCAGATCGGGCGTCAAATCGTGCACGGTCATAATGGCTCGGAAATCGCGCGAAGTCACCGACGCCGCCGGGATGCCTGCTGCAACCCTGACGCGATCCGAAACTTGCCGGTTGGCGGTGTTCGCGATGCTCGCGCGCCAGTAATAAAGCCCAAATTGGCCGAACGCGACGATCGAGACGCAGAATAGGATTGCAGCGATCACCTGGCTCGAACCTCCTTTCGCGTCCTCTTCATTGGGAGCAGCGTAATGCTTCGCTGACCGTTCTCCGGGTCAGGTGCGTCCGGACCTTCACTTACGATGGCCCCCTCTCAAGCGCTCGCTGGCATCGCATTTTGCTGCAGCGGCCGTTTTTTAAATTTTGAATCGGCGTGACGCGGTGTCCAATCGGCCGGTGGAAATACAATGTGCCAAAACTCCGGTTGAGGCTCGACGAAGAGCACCCTCACAGCGGCGAATCCGCCTTCGATAGTCTCGACGTTGGCGACTGTGCAGACCGCCTGTTGCCCCGTCTTCACCTGTAACAGGCTCAGGCATTGGCCTTTTTGCACAGCTTTCCGCATCTGAAGCAGCCCGCCCCCGGCGCTGACGGCGATGGTGAAGCTCTCTTCTTCGAAGGACGTTTTGTCGTTGTTTTTCCCCGAAACGTTCAAGCGGATTCTCGCGAGAACGCGCTGGGTTCTGCGGATCAGCCTCAAATCATCTCTTTCAGTCTCGACGAACATGTAACACGCCCCCCTCTTGATTTGTGCCGGATTGGCAACGATCCGGCCAGCCCATTCGTCTATGTCAAAAAGGCATCAAACCCGTGAGCCTGGATTCAGGCATCGCTTGGATAGCCTTTGCGCGTCCATTGCGATTCAGTTTCTGAAGCATAGCTTCGCACTTGATGTTCGACAGCACGCCTTGCCTCATAAGCTCCATGACAAGCTCATTCAGAACAAAATATTCCTCGTTGCACGGCCTTTGTTGCTGGACGAAAGATGCATCGGATGGCTGCGCCACCGTGGGTTCGGGCAGCATTTCCCCTTTGAGCTCCGCCAACCATTTCTCCAGAATCAAAACTTGCTCCGGATCGGCATCGCTGAACTTCACGCCCATCCCCATCCCATCGATCGAGTAGGCGACTTCCGCCCGGGCCTCGAAGGAACGAGTTTCTTTGGTGATGTGAACGTTCACAACGGAACCTGCCGGGAAGGAGCTGGTTGCATCCACATAACAGCCCCCTCGGCTCAGATCGTTGGTGCGTCCCTGAATTCGGGTGTGGGACAGAGGTTCCACCATTTCGATAGTTGCAGTGAATGGATATCTCGGGTGTTTGCGACGCTCCTGTAAACCGGGGTCCGACGAAACGTTGATACCGCTATTGTTTTCTCCGATCATGACGTTCCTCGATTCGCTTGTCCTAGTCCATTAAAACCAGTCTCCGCCCATTACATGGCACGCAGCCTGCCGTTCGCTAATTGTGTAACTCCAATGGATTCAGTTTGTTGCGGCGGGTGAAAAAATCGTGCCTAAACGTCACTGTCTGGCTGGCATATTGGCTGTACGCGTGAAATACACTCACGAAAAGGTGGCATGCTTTTCGGATAGCCTTCGGAGGCGACCTTCGTCTACTCAAAGTTCCGGCAACCTTCGCAGAGCAATGCAAGATCATCCATCAGCGGCCACCCTGTACAGGCTATCATTGTGAAACGTGATTGCAACAGCTAACACACCAACCAAGAACCCGGTTTGGACCGGCTTCCTCCGAACCTTTGTTCGATGGCTTGTCATCGTCGTGGCGCTTCTTTGGGGGCTTGCCGCGCTGATCCTTGCGGCCGCCCGCTGGATCGACCCGCCGACAACCGCGGTGCATATGGAGCGCCGCTTGCAGGCCTGGATTCACCACACGCCGTATCGCGAGCGCTACAAATTCATTCCCCTCAACCAAATCTCGCCCAATCTCCAGCACGCTGTAATCGCCGCGGAGGACACGCGTTTCTACCAGCACCATGGATTCGATTGGCACCAGATCCAAATAGCTGCCGAAGACGATTTGGAAGGCGAGCGCACTCGCGGAGCTTCCACCATCACGCAGCAACTCGTAAAAAACCTTTTCTTCGGAACGGGCCGCTCTCTTCTCCGCAAGGGCGCAGAGGCCACACTGGTACCGGTGGCCGAATTAGTCCTCGGCAAAAAGCGCATTCTGGAGATTTACCTCAACGTGGTCGAATGGGGGCCTGGCATTTATGGAGCAGAATCGGCGTGCCGTTATTATGACGAAATCGCGGCCCGGAATATCGGCCGGCAACAGGCGGCACGTCTCGCTGCGATTCTGCCGGCTCCCCTGAGGCGGCGGCCCGAGCGCATGAATAACTACAGCGCGATTATCCTTAAGCGGATGGACCAAATGGGTTGGTGATCGTGGTTCGCATTTCGCCAAGCTGGCTCCTTCGGGCGTGGCGGATGAACTTTTGACGAAGGGGCGCGCATCGTGTAATTGGGAACTCAGAGCTAGTAAGATTGGTCGAGGTCCTTTATGCCAGTCATCCGTGCCTGCAACCATTGCGGACAGAAAAACCGCGTGCCAGCCAAGCATCTGGCCAGTGCAGGAAACTGCGGAAAATGCAAATCGCCGTTGCCGCCCATTGCCGAACCTCTTGCGGTCGACGATGCGTTATTTGACGAAATCGTTCAGAGCGCGCGCGTTCCCGTGCTCGTGGATTTCTGGGCGGGGTGGTGCGGGCCGTGCCGCGCTGCCGCTCGCGAAGTCTTGCGCACGGCTGCGGACATGGCGGGCAAGGCGGTGGTGCTAAAGGTCGATACAGAACAATTCCCTCAACTGGCGGGGCGCTTCGACGTCCGCGGCATACCCAACTTTGTCGTGCTATTCGGCGGCCGCGTGGTGATGCAACAGGCCGGCTTGGTTGGTCACGACCAGATGGAGCAGTGGCTCAGGACTGCCGCTCCTGCGAAGGCCAGCGTCTAGACTTCGGAAATATGCCCGTGGTAGTTCGGTCTATCAATCGGCAAAAACAAAACAGCAGCGGCTTCTGAAAAACCAGTCCCGGCCATGATCCTCGTTGCGTCGAAAATCAAGCGGTACTCTAACGGCTTCGCTCTTCCGGTTTATCGATCGTAATGACGCGCAGCTGCTTCAGTTCGTCGGCGTCGAGGTTCCCGTCCTTGTCGGTGTCCAGGCGGTCAAATTCCGCTTCCATAAACTTCAGGAACTCTTCCTTGGAAATTTTGCCATCGCCATTCTTGTCCACCAGGAATAGCAGCCGCTCCTCCTGACTCTCGCCGACCGCCACCTGCTCTTTGAATTGAAAGAACAGATCCCGGGTCGCCTCGGTGACAAACCAGCTGCCCCATTGCCTGGAATCGCCCCACAGGCTTTTCCCCGTGCCGGGGTCGATCACACTCATGTAGGTTGTCTTGATGAAGACCGGTCTCGTGTCCGGCCCGTCGCGCGTCAGGTAGTCGCCATCATATGGATTCGCGGCAAACAAGAAGATCAGATCCGCCTTCTTGGGGTCCGGAGTGATATCGAAGCGCCCCCACTCTGTGAGAGCCTGGAAGGCCGCCGACCACGCGTTCGCCATGGCCCTTGGGCAGGCGTTGCAGTCAATGTACACGGACCTGGCATGGGTGATCTTCGGGGACAGGGCGCGGATCACGTTGGTGACGTGGATCGTAGAAGTGGTTTTGTCCAGGATCCCGCTGACGAAGGCATTTTCGCCGGCGAAGGGTTTAACTTTGGAACGATCGTCGAGCTGATAGCTGATCTTGCTTTCGGGAATGAAGAGGATGTACTTGGCGGTTCTTTTCGGATGAGGGATGGTGCACGGCAGGCTGGCCTCTCCGTTTTCGATCGTCGGTGTGCGACCCTCAGGTCCCAGGCAGATATCGCCCCGGAAGACCTGCTCCGTCTGTCCGGCAAGGTTCAGCGCGCAGAATAGAAAGCACGCTGCAACTCCGATAATCGTTCTCTTCATACGGAAACCCGGCGCTGACCTGCAGAGTCTCGGTAGTCCGACGGCACATCCTACTCTTTTTGGATTTTAATTACCAGTACGCCACTAGAGTTTTACTGAGCATGGAAAAGGAGAAGGGCGATGCGGTTGGCGTTCGCGCGAAACAACTTTTAGCGGCCGGAGGAATTTAACCCTTTCACCGTTGCGCCGGACAATTGCGCTGTGGCGGCCAGCGTGGTCTGCGCTGCGTTCAGTCCCAGACGAAAATCCTTGTCGTTGTACGTCGCGTAAAGATCGGTGGGCTGGTGCCACTGCGGATCCCAGCCGTTGCCGATTTCCGTGCCGCGCTCGTTTTCGCGCACGCTGATCGCGGCTACCTCGTTCATGAAAGGATTCGAGTCGGTATTGGTCATGTGGCTGCCGACGCGCGCCGGATAATCCGTCGCGTATTTTTCATCGGCTTGCTCGAGCGTCCAGGCCAAAGCCTGCGACGTGGCTGCGAATTTTGAATTCACTTGGAATTCGATGTTGATGTCCGCTTCGGGGCGCTGCTCCTTGCTCACCGTGCCGTCCTCGCGCGGCATGCCGTGATCGAACAGCATCATGTCGTGCTGAATCATCCCCAGCCATTTCGGCTCGGGGTAGCGGCCCGATCCCGGCGGATTTTCCTTGCCTTGCAGATCCTTGCGCTGCGCGACGTACGCGCCGCTGCCGTTCAGTCCCGTCTCCTCGTTGTTCCAAAGAATAAAACGAATCGAGCGCTCCGTCTGCACGTCCGCGCTGCTCAACACGCGCGCGAGTTCCATCACCAGCGCCGTGCCCGAGCCGTCGTCGTTGGCGGCCTCGCCCCAGCCGATGCCGTCCATGTGGGCGCTGACGATGTACATCTCATCGGGATGCGTAACGCCGACCTTGGTGCAATAAATTTCTTCTCGGGCGCCGGGCGCGGACGGTTGCGAATCGAGCGCGCGCAGCTTCGGGTCGGGCTGTGCGTTCGGATCGTTGTTCACGCCGGTGCGAACGCGCAGTCCCCTCGGCCGTCCGCCCCCGACCGATGTCGTCCCCGGCGGCGTCGGCGTGCCCGGGCCTCCCGCGGTATTCGCCATGGTGCTGCGCGTGTCCGGGTTAGGCGGCTGGTAGTCGTACTTCAGGCGTTCGATGTTCGCGCAGCCGTAGCTCTTAAGTTGCGCTTCGATCCAGTCGATCGCCTGGCGATTGCGGTCCGTTCCCTGGCGCCGGTCGCCGAACTTGGTGAGACCTTTGATGGTGGCTTTGTAGCCCTCCAGATCGAGCCGATCGACGAGAATTTTTATGGGATCAGGAACAGTTTCCATTTGAGCTTGCGATGTGCCTGCGGTGCCGCGATTTGCAAATCCGAATGGAATGAGACACGCCCCGAAGGTGCAAGTCGCGGCAATCAACCGCTTCATTCGCATGTCATGTCTCCCCTCGATTCGACTTGCAGGATTGCCCTAAATCGCACAATATTTGCATTACAGATATAGTGGCGTCAGCCGGATCAATAGGGATGCCAAACCTACCATTTCCGCCTGCAATCTTGAGAATTTTTGTTCCAATTTTGCTGCTCGGACTATTGTCTCTACTTATCCCAATATTGTTGAAGGAAAGACCAATGCCGTCAGATGCTTGCTGGCACGGGGTCTTTTACTTTAATCCGGATGACCCGGCGCTGTTTGTGCCCAAACGATATGGGATTGGCTACACTTTGAATTTCGGCAATCGTTGGTCTTGGATTGTGCTGGCCTTGATATTGGCCTTGATAGCGGCCCCGCTTCTTCCATCCATATTCTTTCCGCATCGCTTGCCAAGATAGATTTCATATATATACGTTGCGTGAAAGAAACGCAGAGCAAGGCAGGGATCACGGTCGTTCAATCAGCGGGCCGACTGCTCCAGCTCCGCCGCCGCGGAATTGATCAGAGCGCTCTCGCTGCTCAGGACATTCGCGACGCGAACGATTTCAGAATCGGCCTCTGCCCAAAATCTTTCTTCGATGGCCTCGCGGATTCCGGGCAGCGTTTTTACGCCGTAGCCCGAATAAACGCCGGGAGCGTAGATCATGTGTTTGTACCACGGCCGCCGCAGCAAGCCTTCCGGTGCAGTCATGCGTCGTTCGCTTTCCTTCAGCTTCTCATTCAGGTCCGCCAGTGTGGCCGCGGGAACGCCGGAGGGCCAGGCTTTCCGAACCGCCGCCTGGTAACGTTCCGCGCTGCGCGTGAGCGCGTCGGCGGCGTTGTCGAGCGGCGCGAAATTCAGAAACGGCGGAACATCCACGTGCGGGGGAGGCACTTTGGGACGGCGCGGGTCATCAGTGGCGCTGAAAAGGCCTTCTTCGATTTCCTTATTTCGCTCGATAATTTCCGCCCTCTCGTCGTCCGCCAGTTTCTTCAACTGCTTTTGATAGAGGCGAATCGTGTCGGCGAGGTCCGTGAACTCAAACGGAAGCAAATCTGAGTTCGCCAGACGGAGGACGGCCGTGCCGCCGGTTTGCGAAAGCGCTCGCCCGTAGACAAAGTCCACATCGGAGAAATGCGTGAACCAATAGAAGTCGTCATACGCCGAATGATAAATGCCCGAGTCGCCTTCCCCCCCGAAACCCACGTTCAAGGAAGCAATCCCAAGATGATCGAGAAACGCTGTGTAATCGGAGCCAGAACCCAGCGCCTCAATGCGTAGATCGCCGCGCTGCCGCAATTCCCTGCGATCATCTTCCGTCCTGGCTTGTGCGATTTGGTGCAGCTGGAACCGGTGCGCAACGGTGAGCTTTGTTTCCGGATCCTGGATGTCACGAGCGACGTCGCTCACCAGGTGCTCCAGCGAATGAGAGCCCTGCACTTCGAGGTAGCCTCGCCCGGAGCTGTCGCTGTTGATGTAAGCGACGGCGTGTTGCGCGAGTTCCTTGTCATGTTCTTCCACCCACTCGGTTGAGCCGAGCAGCATGGGCTCTTCGGCGTCCCAGGCGCAATAGATGATGGTGCGCTTGGGGCGCCAACCCTGCTTCATCAATTCACCAAGGGCGCGGGCCTCTTCGAGCATAGCGACTTGTCCGGAGGTCGGATCTTGCGCGCCGTTCACCCAGGCATCGTGATGGTTGCCGCGGATCACCCATTCGTCGGGAAATTGCGCGCCGGGAATCTGCGCGATCACGTCGTAAATTTCCTTCATGTCCCAATTAAAATTCACTTTGAGATGAACTTTTGTTTTGCCGGGACCTACGTGATACGTGATCGGCAGTCCGCCACGCCATTCTTTGGGCGCAACAGGCCCCTCCAGCGCTGCCAGCAACGGCTGCGCGTCGCTATACGAAATGGGCAGATCGGGAATCTTCGTAATTCCGGGCGCATCTTTAATCGCCAGCCGCTTGGCCTCGGGCGTAGCGCCGACGCCCGGGGTCAAGGGATCGCCCGGACTTGTCGATGGAAAATCCAGTACGCTGCCGCGCTGCACGCCGTCGGATGGCCGCATCGGACCTTGCGGGAAAACATTGTCTATCGCATAGCCATCGTCGGCAGGGTCGGAATAAATCAAGCAGCCGATCGCGCCGTGTTCCGCGGCGACTTTGGGCTTGATCCCACGCCAGGAATTGCCGTACTTCGCGATGACGATGGCCCCCTTCACCGAAACGCCCAGCCGCTCGAGTTGCTCGTAGTCCCTGGGCAATCCGTAGTTTACGAAAACCAGAGGGGCCGTTACGTCTCCGTCGATCGAGTATGCGTTGTAACTGGGCAGCTGCTCGCTCTGCTGGCTGCTGGTTGGATCGACGGGCAGCGGCGGCTCCTGCAATTTTGCGGTAAAACGTGTGGGCTCGACCATCTCCAGCAGGCGTTCCTTGGGAGTGGGAAAAAGGACGGTGAAAGTTTCGATTTTGGCGTCCCAGCCCCACTCCTTGAATTTCGAGAGAATCCATTCCGCATTTTCCTTGTCGTACGCCGATCCCACATGGTGCGGGCGGGCGCTGAGGCGGCGCATGTATTCGCGCTGGTTATCCGGACTGGGAAGCGCACGAAATTTTGCTTCCCACTCGCGTTCGGTTGCGGAGCTCGCGCGAGTGAACCCCTGCAGCGGTTCGTCCTCCGCTTCCGTGGAGACGAGACCAAACAGAAATACAAGCAGCACTCCCACTATCGCCATCCGTCGCATCGCCGCACCTGACTTTCTTTTCTGGCCGCTACTCCGGCAGTTTGTGGAAGAGAAGCTTACTGCAAAGAAATCGTGGGACCAAGCCTTCGGATTTTCAGTCGGCGAATAATTTCGATTCGCTTTACGGCAAAAAATTGCCCGCGCAAAAAACGGGCGGCCTCTACAAAGCCCGCAACCTACTTCGAAGGGAGATTTTGTAGCGGCCGTTCCGCCCCGTGTTTTTCGGAGTGGAACGGGCAGATTTACCGTCAAGCTTGGTTCCAGCAATTCCTACAAAACGATGTAGGGCCCTTTAGTTATTCCCAGGCCGCTTGGGATTGCGCCTGGCCATCAGCATCAAACTGCGCTGCGAAAACGGGAGCCGCCTCTGAAGTTGCGCTGGAATTCCCATTGTGGACTTGGATCGCGCTTCTCAGTTCCAGTTTGATACGAGTTGAAATTCACTGCCGGGTTCCGAAATTCTTCGGTCATTTTACGTGAAATAACCTACTTGGAATGAATAAGTTATTGAAGCGAAGCCGCCTGAGGGTTGGTCTGGAACATGCTCTCCGGATTCATGGAGGGGAATGTGTCCAGACGAAGCGGCGCGATCAATCCACGTATTCTACCGGTGCGGATCGGGGGATTATTTGTTCTGAGCCTGGCGCTTCTGGCCGGGACTGCGTTTGGACAATCTTCACAGTCGCCGACACAGTCGTCGCCGCAATCGGCGGGAAACCGGGATCTGTCACAAGTTCCCCTCGAAGACCTGATGAACATCGAGGTGACTTCGGTTTCCAAGAAGGAACAGAAGATGTCGCAGGTGGCGGCCGCCATTTTTGTGATCACGCAAGAGGACATCGCGCGATCGGGAGCGGCGAATATTCCGGACCTGCTGCGCATGGTGCCGGGGATGGATGTCTCGCAAATCAACGCAAGTACTTGGGCCGTCTCGGCGCGCGGGTTCAACGATCAGTTTTCAAACAAGCTGCTGGTGCTCATCGATGGGCGCGCGGTGTACACGCCGCTGCTCGGCGGGGTGAATTGGGACACCCAGAACGTGCCGCTCGAGGATATCGACCGCATCGAAGTGATTCGCGGGCCGGGCGCGACGGTGTGGGGAGCGAACGCGGTGAATGGAGTAATTAATGTTGTGACGAAATCTGCTTCCGATACGAAAGGCGCCTTGGTTGCAGGCGGCGGAGGCACCGAAGGGCAAGCGCAAGGCTTGGTGCAATACGGAGGCGGCATCAAGGAAAAAACGGACTACCGCATCTTCGCGAATTATCTCAACTACGGCTCCCTGCCCGCCCCGGGCGGAGGTTCCGGGCAGGACAATTGGAATCTCTTGCACGGCGGTTTCCGCGCGGATAGCAAGATTTCTTCGAGCGATTCGCTCACCGTTCAAGGGAATCTGTACACGGGCCAGGCAGGCGCCACCATCATTCACATCTTCTCGATCGACCCGCCGGTGGCCGGCAATTTGAACGTGGACACCCAGCTTTCCGGTGGAAATATCCTCGCCCGGTGGAACCACAATTTTTCAAGCCATTCCGACACAACGTTTCAATTCTACTTTGACAACTACGAGCGGGCCGGCCCCGAATCCGACGAAACCCGAAATACGATTGATTTCGATTTCAGCCATCACTGGACCTGGGGATCGCGCCAGGACGTGGTCTGGGGCGCCGGATACCGTCGCACCTGGGATCAGGACGTCGGCACGATCGACCAGGCCTTCACTCCGCCCGACGCGGCTCTCCAACTCTTCAATTTTTTTGGGCAAGATACAATCTTGCTGCAACCCGATCGGTTGTTCTTGACGGTGGGAACCAAGATTGAAAACAACTATTTCTCCGGCTTTGAAGCTGAGCCGAGCGCACGCCTGGCCTGGACGCCTTCCAACTGGGTGACCTTATGGTCTGCGATTTCACGCGCGGATCGCAGTCCCACGCAGAGAGACGTCGGGCTCGATGCGGCCCTGGCAGTGTTTCCCGATCCGGCTGGATCGAATACCCCGGTGGAAGCCATTTTATTCGGCAATCCGAATTTTCAATCCGAGCACGAAATCGCTTATGAAGCGGGTTTCCGCGCGCAGCCCAACACGCACCTCTCCATCGACGCGTCGGCATTTTTCAATCGTTATGATCATCTTCAGACCTTGGAGCCAGAGCCGGAATTCTTTCAGCCAACCCCTTCTCCTGCACGCTTCGTTATGCCTATCACGTTTGGGAATCTGATGCGTGGCACAACCGAAGGCGGCGAACTTTCCGCGAATTTCAAGCTCACGGATCGGTGGACGCTGAGTCCGAGCTATGCATTCCTGGAAATGCATCTGCACACGGATCCGCTGAGCCTGGACACATCGTCCGTGGCGGAGTACCAAGGGGCAAGCCCGCAGCACCAGGCCCAACTGCGATCGCATGTGGACCTTTCGCACGGCCTTTCCTGGGACGCGAGCGCCTATTTCGTCAGCCAACTTCCCATTCAAGACATCAACTCTTATACGCGCATTGATACACAATTACGGTGGAAGTTCGCGGAACGAGGGGAGCTCAGTCTGGTGGGCCAGAACCTTCTGCGCAACGATCATTTGGAGTCGATGGACGCCCTGACCGTAGTTAATTCGTCCCTGATCAAGCGCAGCGCCTACGCCAAGCTCACCTGGCGTTTTTGGTAGGGAACGCTGCACAGTTCAATCAGACTGCTGCGCTTAGTTCCTCAATCGTTGCCAAACTTCGGCAAGCTAAAGCCCGCCTTACCCCTCAGCCGCGCAATACTCCCGGCGGAATATCGTGCTGACGCGCGAGGTCGCTTAGCTCATCGAGATAGCTTTGAATTTCCTGCACCGCAGCTTGGAGATTCGCGAGGCCCTCTGCCGGAGTCATTCCGGGGCCCTCCTTGTACAGAGCGACGCCCGGGTCAGTAATTCGCTGGTCGACTGCCCGAGCGATCGCTTCCTGTTGTTCTCGCAGGGCGGCTTCGCGCCTGTCCAGCTCGTCTTGAAGATCAGCGGCCTGATCGGCGTACCACGTGGGATCGTCCAGCCTGGATGCATAAACTGGAAAGGGCGTCTCGGAAGGCGCTTGCGCTGCTGCCTCGGAAACTTCCTGGCCGACGATGGAAATCAGGCCTTGCGAGTGAAGCTGATCCAGATCGTCGTTGGTCCAAACTTTCTTGGGTTGATTTTGATTCGCTTGCGCGGGGCGTGGCTTCTCTGCCGCTTGCGAAGAACATGCAATCAGCAAAGCAAGAACCGCCGCGAGCGGGAAGGTGTATTTCCGCATGATTCCTCCTCGGGCGGGGACCTTCAAAGTGTACATCCGCACCGCCGTTCCGAGAACTGAAATGTAAAATCCCAAGTGGACGCTCTTTCCATCCCGCCGACGATCGACGATCCAAAGACGTACTCGAAACCGTGGGTGGCCCTCGACAAGTTGCGTTTCAAATTGAAGTCGCCCAGTTTCGACGTCCTCGAAATGATCTGTTCCCCCTCGGAATTCGCCGAATACAACAAAATCATCGGCAATCCTGCGAGCGAAAAAAGCCCGCAGGAGCGCGTATCCTTATTCGGCGGATGCTGCTCGGTGGTTGACCTGGTTGTCGCGTGCCCCATCCTTCTGGTGTTAAAGGCTGGGCATCTTGCATCGTCGGTCACGATTCGTGCCGCTGCGGCGGCCGCGCGCGCGGAAGAGCGCTTGTTACGCGTCTCCGTTGTACGGCGCATATCCGTGTGCTAATGTTCAAGCGGAGTAGCCATGGCGGAGACGGCGTACCTTCCGGGGCTCGCGATCCAGGAAGCGGATCGCTTGGAATCTACGCGGCACTCTGCGGTCGTTCGCGTCACCCACTGGATCACGGCGCTCAGTTTTCTTGCGCTGCTGGTCAGTGGGATTTTGATTCTCATCGCGCATCCACGTCTCTATTGGGGCGAAACCGGCGGCGTGGGCGCGCCCTCGCTGATCGATCTCCCGATTCCTTTCAAAATTGGCTATTCGGGGTGGGGCCGGTACGTCCATTTCCTTTCGGCCTGGGTGAGCGTGCTGACCGGAGTGGTCTACGTGTTCGCGGGTCTCTTCACGCGGCACTTTCGCAGGAATTTATTTCCGGCCCGAAGCGATCTCTCGATAGCGTCCATCTGGCGCAGCGTGCTGATCGATCTGCGGCTGCGGCGGCCGGCCGAAGAGGAATCGCGGACTTACAACGTGCTCCAGCGCCTCACCTACCTCTTGGTGGTGTTCGTGCTGTTTCCACTGGTGATCCTGAGCGGCCTCGCGATGTCTCCTGCCATCGCGTCGGTCGTTCCGGCGCTGCGGGATTCGTTCGGCGGCCAGCAGTCCGCACGGACGATTCACTTCTTTGTCGCGAGCGCTCTCGTGCTCTTCCTCTTCGTGCACCTGGCGATGGTCGCGCTCGCCGGATTCATGAGCCGCACGCGTGACATGATCACAGGAGGCGAGACTCATGAGTGAAATCATCACGCGGCGAAAGCTGATCGCCGCCGGATTCACCGCCGCCGGCGCAGCGGGATTGGGCGTCGCCGCTTGGCTCGCCGACCGGTACGGTCTGATCCCGCCCGACCATGGGCACATCTTCGGCAGCGGAGAGACGGCCACTTATGCCGCGCTGCGCCTCTTAACTTCCCGGCACTCGCTCGCGCGCGAGTTCAATCGCAGCGACATCTCCAAGGTCGCTCCGGTAAAAGGCGAACCGCCAGAAAATGAAACTTACCACCGCTTGTTGGCCGGCGGATTCGCGGACTGGCGGCTCAAAATTAACGGTCTGGTCGCGCGCCCGTCGGCTTATTCTCTCGCGGAACTGAAACGCTTTCCTTCCGAGACTCACATCTTCCACCAGGCCTGCGAAGAAGGCTGGTCGTTCATCGCCGAATGGGCGGGCTTTCCCCTTTCGTACCTTTTGAATCTCGTCGGCGTTATGCCGCAGGCCCGCTACGCCGTGTTCTTCGGCTTCGATACGCACGGGGACGACGGCGACCTGCGCTACGTCAAGGGCAAGTGGAACAGCATCGATATGAGCGACGCCTGGCATCCGCAAACCATTCTGGCCTACGGAATGAACGGCCACGATCTCCCCACCGGTCATGGCGCTCCCTTGCGTCTTCGCGTGCCCCGCCAACTCGGCGGCAAGAGCACAAAGTACCTCTCGCACATCTTCGTCACCGATACGGTCAGCAACATCGGCAAGGGATACGGCGCCGAGGGCGTCGAGCGCGGCTTCTCTTGGTACGCCGGCATTTGAGGGAATTTCTCGTCACGCGTCTACGTATTCTGCGGGGTGCCCCATCCTTCGGATTGTGAAGGGTGTGGCTTTTGATTTTTCGGTCGTGATTTTTTCGGCGTGGCCGCTAGGGTATTTGTTTGGATTTACCGAGGAATCTTGCAATCCCAGCTGCGACAGCGCTTTAGAGTATGGCATTTGTTGGTGCAATTACTGACCATACTACAACTATCTCCGAAGAGTGCGGTTCAACATCAATGAAAAGAATTGACATCAGGGAGGCGGGACACAGAAGAATTGTTGTGAAATCCAGTGGAAAGCTAAGTGTCGCGAAATTTGTTAAATCCAGGTGCGCAAAAAGAACAGCAGTCACCCTGAGCCCAATCGAGCCAAAAATAATGCTGATTACTCTTACCTGCTTGGCTATGCACACGATTAGATAACACACGAGCCCCAAAATTCCAGAGTATCGAACCAACTCTAACTGAGAAAAGTAAGCTACTTATGAACTACTCGTGGACGCCGTGGCAGGCGCGGCGGTTCGCGGGGCGTACTTCGTCTGAATGTAATCGTCCACCAATTTGCGAAACGCGGCGGAAAGTTCGTCATAATTGCCGTGTAGGGTGACGGATTTTTTGCCGTCGATGTAAACGGGGCAGCTGGGTTCCTCGCCGGTGCCGGGGAGGCTGATGCCGATGTTGGCGGCTTTGGATTCGCCGGGGCCGTTGACGATGCAGCCCATCACGGCGAGCGTCATGTCTTCGACCCCTTCGTACTGCTGCTTCCACTGCGGCATGCTTTCGCGGATGTAATCCTGAATGCGCTCGGCGAGTTCCTGGAAGGTGGTGCTGGTGGTGCGGCCGCAGCCGGGGCAGGCCGTCACGCTGGGAGAGAACGATCGCAGGCCGAGCGACTGCAGGAGTTCGCACGCGGCGTAGACTTCCTCGCGGCGGTCGCCGCCGGGTCGCGGCGTGAGCGAAATGCGAATCGTGTCGCCGATGCCTTCTTGCAGCAAAACGCCGAGGGCCGCCGAGGACCACACGATTCCCTTCGTGCCCATGCCGGCTTCGGTGAGGCCCAGGTGCAGCGGCTGCTCGGTCTTGCGCGAGAGGTCGCGGTACACCTTGATGAGGTTTTGCGGCTTGGAAACTTTGCAGGAAATGATGATCTGGTCGTGGCGCAGGCCGCACTCGAGCGCGAGTTCGGTCGATTCAATCGCGGACTGCACCATGCAGTTGTTGATGATCTCTTCGGAGTCGAGGCCGAGGTCGCGGTCCGTGTTTTCCTGCATCTTGCGCATCACCAGCTCTTGGTTGAGCGAGCCGCCATTGACGCCGATACGCACCGGCTTGCCGTTGTCCACGGCCACTTTGCAGATCGTCGAGAATTGCTCGTCGCGCCGCGCGCCCGCGCCCACGTTGCCGGGATTGATGCGGTATTTGTCGAGGGCCCGCGCGCAATCGCGATATTTCGTCAGCAGGACGTGCCCGTTGTAATGGAAATCGCCGATGATCGGCGCCGTGCAACCCAGATCGCGCAGCCGTGCCACAATTTCCGCCACCGCCGCCGCCGACTCCGGCATGTTCACCGTGATGCGCACCAGCTCTGAGCCCGCGTCCGCCAATTCCTTGCACTGTGCCACCGTTGCGGCAATGTCCGCCGTATCCGTGTTGGTCATCGACTGGACGACGACCGGCGCGCCTCCGCCAACCTGATACTGGCCGACCTTGACGCCATACGTCTTCCGCCGAGTTATGGGGAAAATCTGCATGTTCTCTTTTGCGAGTCCCTTTTCGAGTCAATGATAGCAGGGGCGCGCCGGTCCACAAAATAACTCTGGAACACGGCTTTCGGAAAGCAATAGACAGTGTTGATCGACGCGACTCATGCGTTGGCCGCTTGATTCCCGCGCAGGCCGAGCGTGTCTGCGGCTTCGCGCATGGCGGCGATGCAGAAAGCGATGTGTTCCTCGATGGGGACGCCCAGCTCTTCTGCGCCTTTGCGCACGTCGTCGCGATTTACGCCGCGGGCGAACGCTTTGTCTTTCAGCTTGCGCTTCACGGAATCGGGTTCGACCTCGAAAATACTCTTGCCCGGTTTGACCAGGGCGCAGGCTGTGAGGAACCCGGCGAGCTCGTCGCACGCAAACAGGGTGTGTTCGAGCGGAGTCTCGCGCGGGACGTTGCAGTAGTCGGCGTGCGAAACGATGGCGCGAATCATTTCTTCCGGGTAGCCGCGCTCGCGCAGGATGGCCGATCCGCCTGCGGGATGTTCTTGTGTAGGGCTGTGCGCGTCATTGGGCCAGCGCTCATAGTCGAAGTCATGCAGCAAAGCGGTTAAACCCCAGAGCTCTTCCTCGGCGCCCGTCTTTCGCGCGTATGCGCGAACGCAGGCCTCGACTGCCAGCGCGTGTTTCCGCAAACTTTCGTTTTGCGTGTATTCGCATAAAAGATTCCAGGCGTCATTTCTGTTTGGCATGGCGTTCTCCTGAGTCACTAGATATTCGTCAAATGATCGCTATTCTAGGCGATGTCCAAATTTTTGGTCTTCCGTATTAAGGAGGGCCGAGCTTCAGCTCGGCCGTTCAAGTCGCATTTATTTTCGGGCTTCAGCCCCTGAAACTTCAGGGGTTAAAACCCCTGATGAAGCGAAGCTTTTCGTCGGGACTGAAGTCCCGACCTCCAAAGGAACCATGCCACAGCAACCGCTTTCAAATTAAGACCATACACTATTTTTCTCCGCGTATACCCAGTAGGGACGGCGCTCCGTGGCGGCCGGCTCTTCTTTTAAACCCTGGCAAGGATACCGCAACCATAGTGCCGGCGGGTTGATCTGTCCGGAGGCTCGGGAAGGGGAAAAAGTTCTAATGGATTTTCATATTTAACCGATTTGATTATCTGAATGGAGAAAATGCTTGACACCGGAAGCGGATACCCCCATTATGTCGTTCGCGCCAGCTGCTGCCTTCCCCACGTACGTAGTCCCTCTCATCCGCATGCCGGAATAGTCTGCGAGGAGCACCGGTGTCGGAACAAAACAGTACGAATGCAATGAACGGAACAAACGGGAATAAGGTTGCCGTGGATATCGACCTTGATCGTGAAGTAATCCGTTGCAAGACTTGCGGGCTCGTGCAGTATCGCACCCGCACGGGGAATTGCCGCCGGTGTCTGCGCTTGCTGCCGCCCAAGGTGGAATTTCTAATTCCTCCTCCCGAGCCGCAGGAGCTTCCGGGCGACGACCGGCAACTCTTCGAGAAATGGCCGAACCGCGAGACGGTGGAGAATATTG
>Ga0187817_10000427_pt1 | contig 17761 bp, 22 predicted proteins | sample NC_wetland_sal_i_17_FD_132431 | JGI IMG/M metagenome (GOLD analysis project Ga0187817, IMG submission 132431) | Wetland sediment microbial communities from Neuse River Estuary, North Carolina, USA - SO4_2 | ecosystem: Environmental > Aquatic > Freshwater > Wetlands > Sediment | place: USA... | reverse complement strand
CGACGGTCCCGAGCGACGGAGCGCCCGATCGATTCCGGCGTCACGATTCCTCGATGGCGACCTCGACGACGTCGTTGTCCCGGATGTGCAGGGTCTCCCGCAGACAGTCGCGCGCGATGAACTCGATCACGTCCTTGTAGTGGGTCCGGTCGGGGTGAATGAGATGGCAAGGATGCCCGTTCATGCGGGCGGGAAAGCACGTCGCGCCCCCGAAGGTCCGGCCGCTCGCGTGAAATCCGTCGATACGCACCCCGCTCCATTCGGAAACGAGCGAAGCCTTGCGGAGGGCCTCCGCGCCCACCCGCACGTTCAGGGTGCCCGGGTACGGCGAGTATCCGAGGCGTTCGGTGAACTGGATGACATAGCCCGGCTGACTGAGGTAGTACCGACCCTCTCCCAACCCCGAAGACACCTTTCCCGAGAGAGAGACTTTCGCCGGACCCTCGAAGATCCGGCGATAGCCGTGGTACTCGCCGCGCAGGAGCTCCATCGCGGCCGGAGTGAGCAGAAGTCGCTGACGGCGTTGCGCCATCGACCGGGTCAGGAGACCTTTCGCCTCGAGGGCGAGGAGGTAGCGGTCGGCGGCCTGCTGGCTCACCCCGATCCTCTCCCCGATTTCCCGAGAGGTGAAGACGACGGGAGCGTGGTCGCCGCCCGCGATCGCCAGTAGCTTCAGGACGGCGAGGGTTTCGCCTTTGGGTCGGGGGCGGCCCGAATCGAGGTTGGCGCCGCCGGACGGTCCCATCAGGACGACTTCCCTGCCGCGCCCTGCGGGGCGTTCAGGGTGACGACGTTCGACCCTCGCAGGACAACGCGGCCAAGGTGGCGGGTGACCTCGGAGGTGCGCTCCTCGGCGTCCTCGAGCACGAGGTTCATGTGCTCGTCCACCCCGATGAGCTTCCCCGTCAGCATTCGAGTGTCCTTCAGCTCGAGGGTCACGCGCTGCTGAAGCAGGCGCTCGACGACGTGCGTGGGGGCATCGACCATCGACGTGCCGACCCGAACTCGGCCTTAAGCGTTTTCCGGGCAGGGCGAACGATATCTTGAGCACCGTATTCGGCCCGGGGTGACGCCGGCGCACGTCTCGAAGGGCTTGGACGACGTGGTCGTCGGGCAATCCCAGGTTTCTTGGGTCGGGGGGACCACGGGTGACCTCGTCTACCGCGGCTTCGATGTTCGCTCCCTCGTGCCCGGAATTCCGTACGAGTCGATTGTCCATCTGCTCCTGTACGGTGACCCGCCCGCGGTGGACCCATCGCCCGAGGTCGCACTCGCACTGAAGGCGAATCGATCCCCTCCGGCCGCCGCCGAACGGGTGGTCGATGCCCTGCCATCTCCGCTCCCTCCTCTCGAGGCGTTGCGGACGATCCTCTCGTCCTTGGGAGACGGAACCTACGGATACCCTCCGACGCGGGAGGAGGGTTTCCGCCTCATCGCCCAGACGCCGGTCCTCCTCGCGCGGTTCGTCCGCCGTTCACGTGGTCAGTCTCCGGTGGCTCCTCGCCCGGAGCTCTCGCACGCCGCGAACTACTTGTGGATGCTCACGGGAAGGGAGCCCACCCCCGAAAGCGTTCGAGCCCTCGAAGGGTACCTCTGCCTGCTCGCCGACCACGGGATGAACGCCTCGACCTTCGCCTTGCGAGTAGCGATATCGACCCAGTCGGACCTCATCAGCGCGGCGACGGCGGCGCTGGCGACGCTCAAGGGGCCGCTGCACGGCGGCGCACCCAGCCGCGTCTCCGAGATGCTGGACGCGATCGGGACCCCCGAGCGGGCGGAGGAATGGGTGTCGGAGCGTCTCGCCCGCCACGAGCTTCTCTTCGGGTTCGGACATCGGGCGTACAAGACCGAGGACCCGCGGGGTGTCGTGCTTCACAAGATCGCTCGTTCGGTCGCCGACCCGGCTCGGTTCGAGCTGGCCGAATCGGTCGAGCGGGTCGCGCTCGCCGCCCTGCGTCGGGCCCGGCCCGAGGCTCGGCTGTTCACGAACGTCGAGTACTACAGCGCGGTCGTCCTGGAGGCGGTCGGTCTTCCCCGGGAGATGTTCACTCCGACGTTCGCCGTGGCGCGCACAGCCGGATGGACCGCCCACGCGCTCGAGCAGGCCGCCGACAACCGGCTCATCCGGCCCGATGTCGAGTACGTCGGACCGGCGAAGGGTCGGGAATGGCCGAGGCCCGTCGCGCTCGCGTGAGCGAACCGGGGCCTACGGCTGGCCCTTCTCGCCGTTGTGGTCGGAGTCGACCACCTTGAAGTCGGCGTCGACGGGTCCCGTTCCCCCCGCCGGAGGAGCCTCCGAGGTTCCCCCGGTCGGAGGAGCCTCGGCGTGGCCCCCCTCGGGCGGGGTCGCCGACTGGTAGAGCTTCTGGGCCACCGCGTGCAAGGCCTTCGTGAGCGCGTCGGTCTGGTCCCGGATCTGCCGGAGGGTGGCGTCGCTCTTGCCGATGACCTCGCGCAGCGCCTTCACCTGGTCGCGGATCCCGTCGGCCTCCGACCCGGAGATCTTCTCCTTCTGGTCGGTGAGAACCCTTTCGGCCTCGTACGCGAGAGACTCGGCCGCGTTTCGAGCCTGGATGAGCTCGGCGCGCTCGCGGTCCTTCTCGGCGAACTCTTCGGCCTGGTGAACCATCTTCGCGACCTCGTCCTTCGAGAGCTTGTTGGACGCGGTGATTGTGATGCCCTGCTTCCGCCCCGAGGCGAGGTCCTTCGCGGAGACGTTCAGAATCCCGTTCGCGTCGATATCGAACGAAACCTCGATCTGAGGGATGCCCCGGGGCGCCGGGGGAATCCCCGTGAGCAGGAAGCTCCCGAGGGGAACGTTGTCGGCCGCGATCGGCCGCTCTCCCTGGTAGACCTTGATCTCGACCGTGGATTGGCTGTCGGCGGCCGTCGTGAAGATCTGGCTCTTGTGAGTTGGGATCGTTGTGTTCCGCTCGATCAAATGGGACGCGACCCCGCCGAGGGTCTCGACCCCGAGCGAGAGGGGCGTGACATCGAGCAGGACGACGTCCTTGACCTCGCCCGCGAGCACGCCGCCCTGGACCGCCGCGCCGGTGGCGACGCATTCCATCGGGTCGACCCCGTGTTCGATCGGGCGGCCGATGTTCTGTTCGAGGAACTTCTGGACGATCGGCATGCGGGTCGGACCGCCGACCAGCACGACGCGGCTGATCTGGTCCTTCGTGATCTTGGCGTCCTTGATCGCCTGGTCGACCGGCGCCCGGCACCGGTCGACAATCGGGCGAACGAGTTCCTCGAGCTTCGCCCGGCTCAAGGGCAAGGCGAGGTGCTTCGGCCCTTCGTGAGTGGCCGTGAGGAACGGGAGGTTGATCTGGGTCTCCATGGTCGAGGAAAGCTCGATTTTCGCTTTCTCCGCCGCGTCGCGGACCCGCTGCATGGCCATCTTGTCGGAACGGATGTTGACGCCGGACTCCTTCTGGAATTCCGCCGCGATCCACTCGGTCACCGCGTTGTCCATGTCGGTTCCACCGAGCTGCGTGTCGCCGCTCGTCGACATGACCTCGAAAACTCCCTCTCCGAAGTCCATCAGGGTGACATCAAGCGTGCCGCCGCCCAGGTCGAAGACGAGGATCTTCTGGTTCTTGCCGGCCTTGTCGAGGCCGTAGGCGAGGGACGCCGCCGTCGGTTCGTTGATGATACGGATGACGTCGAGGCCCGCGATCGCGCCCGCATCCTTCGTCGCCTGCCGCTGGTTATCGTTGAAGTAGGCAGGGACGGTGATGACCGCCTTCTCGACCTTGTCGCCTAGGAATGCCTCCGCGTCGCGTTTGATCTTCTGGAGCAGGAACGCCGAGAGTTGCTGCGGTGTGTACTTCTTTCCGTGGAGGGTGTACTGGTAGTCGGTTCCCATCTTCCGCTTGAAGGCGGTGACGGTTCCCTCGGGGTTGGAGATCGCCTGGCGTCGCGCCGGTTCCCCGACAATCAACTGGCCGTCCTTGGTGAACGCGACGTACGACGGGAAGGCCTTGCCGCCCCCCACCGTGGTCCCCTCAGAGCTCGGAATGATGACCGGACGGCCCCCTTCGAGCACGGCCGCCGCGGAGTTGCTGGTCCCGAGGTCAATCCCAATGATCTTCGACATGGTTGTGTTCCGAGAGCCCTCGCGACAACGCCGCAGAACTCCCGTCTTCCTTCGCGATAAGTAAGAAAGCGCTCATATATAAAATATAGACATAGTGACCTCTCGGGAAGCCATTCCCCTCGAGTGGGCGGGTCTCGCGTCCCTCCGCGTCCTCTGCGCGACGGGAGCTAACGGCGCCTGCGCTCCCTCGGTCGTGGAATCGCCGAATAGATCTCGATCAGGTACTGGTCGGGGTCGCGGAGATGGATGGTTCGAAGCCCCCATTCGGGCCGATTCGTCGGGCCGCGCAAGAGACGCACCTTTCGTCTCCGAAGTAGCGTCGCGACCCGATCGACGTCCTTCACCTCGAAAACGATCGCGGACCGTCCGACGTTCTTCTCGGCATAACGGCCGGGAGCCAGGCCGACGGCGGAGGCCATAAGCTTCCGGTCGAAGAGAGCGAGCAGGGGCTGGCCCTTCCATTCGAACTCGCCGTACGGGGGCTCTCCGTGCCCCTTCACCGGCGTGAGCCCGAGGCGGTCCCGGTAGAAGTGGTACGACTTCCGAAAATCACGGACGAGCAGGCGCACCCGGGAGAACTCGAGCCCGGGCAAGGGGGAGCGAACCATGACCGACCACGGTTCGTCGCTACATTAGTCCGGAGGGGGCGGACTCGAGCCGCGGTTTCGACCCGTTCGCCGAAAGGAAGGGGAAAGAAAAGGCTCAGGCTCTCGACGCGGCGACTCGGCTGGGCTCGGTGGCCAAAATGGCGATCGAAGTATGGGAGACCCTCGCGGGTCGCGAAGCGCCGTGAGCACCGACCATCACTCGGGCGCCGGAGAGTGCGACGGTCTCCGGTTCGACGCTGCGGTTGATCGTCACTTCGTTGACGATGATCAGCATCTCGAGGGACATGGTCAAGTTGGACGTGATCCGCTGCGCCGCGACGGCGACCTTTCGGTTCGCGACGCGTCGGGCGATGAGCTGACCGAGGCCGGCGCCGGTCGGTAGGGCTTGGCCGATCTCGTTGAGGTTGGCGTTCGCCTCGACGACGGACAGATGGCCGAACGCCTCCATAGTCCGAGTGAGGAGCAGGTCGAGCTGCCCGAGACGGGTCACCAGCTCGCCCAGTACCGGTCGAGGGGTCTTTCGCAGCCCCGGAAGGTTCTCTTGGAGGTCCTTCCCGATCTCGTGGATCAGGTCCCCCGTGACTTCGAGTACCTTGGCCACGAGCCGGTCGCCGATCTGATAGTGATGGCTTTGAACGTCGATGTTCCGCGCGATCCGGGGATTGTCGGACGAGAGCAGGAGCTGCCGGACCACCAGCAGGTAGAGTCGGTCGATCTCCTCTTCGAGCGTCTCGATCTGCGGCAAGTCTCCCGCGCCGTCCTCGGTGAGAGCCGCGTGACAGACCTTGAGCTCGGCCCGGAGCAATTGGACGACCCGGTGGAGGAGTCGTGGGAGCTCGTGCTTTCCCGGGTCGATGAAGTTCTGGATCTCGACCGTGGCCGGGCTTTCGGCCACGACCGTCATTCCGAGCGTCCGGTCGACGACCTGACGAATCTCCTTCCTCTGCTCGAGCGTGAGACCGTGCCGCGCCGTGACGATCACTTGGTCCTGGCCGGTGATGTAGCTCCCGACCAGAAGGCGGCCGAGGAGGTTCGGCGGAGCCCCCGTCAAGTCGATTCGCAAGACTTTCTGGGGCCTCCCATCCGGGAGACCCGGCTCGAGGCGTCCCTCCCCCAGCTCGTGGGCAGTAAAAACCACGGCTTGGGGGAGGGGCGGGTCGGAGGAGGCGAGGCGTCGTTGTGCTGCCATCTCCGACCCCTGGGTTTCTCTCGATCCCTTCGTTTGTCCTTCCGACTTACGGTGCCGAGGTAAGGTGCCCCGGCAGCGTGCTGTCCAGGTAGAACATCGCCGCGATTCCCGCGAGCGCCATCATGGCCACGAAGATGAGCAACGTGGTGCTGATGTAGATCGGCAGGTGGAAGCGCGTGGTGATGGTCTCCTTCGGGCTCTCTTCGCTTTCCACGGGCACAATCGGTTGAACCGCGCGGCTCGCGCCCTGGATCGAGGGGCGCCGGTGGGCGGTCGCCGAGGGCGAGGGCGCCGTGAAGACCGAGCTCTCGGGGTGCGCCAGGTAGTGGTCGGTGATGATCGTCGCGGGGAACGCGAGGATCCCGGCCAGTCCGAACGCGCCGTAGAGCATGAAGGTCTGGAGCGGCTCCTTCGTCATGTGCAGGATGTAGCCGTTCCACCCGTAGCAGATCGTGACGCCGCCCGCGACGAGCGCGAAAATGCCGGCGTACTGCAGCTTCGAGGAAGTGGCCATACAAACCGCCAGGACCACGAGCGTGAGCCCGAACAGGAGGTAGATGTCGGTGAACAGAATGTTGTAGCTCCCGGGAAGTGGCCAAGCCTCTTCAGCCCACACGGAGAGCGCGGTAGCAATCACACCGATGCTGCCGAGGGGAATCGCGCCGCCCTTGAGCGCGCTCTTCACTCCGGCCTGGTCGTTCTTGCGCATCGCGAGGAGCGTAGCCACACCCACGTATCCGACGATGACCGCCGCAAAGAGCAGAAGGGCCTCTTGGAACGCTAGGAAATCGATGAACGCCATCGTTACCACTTCTCCTGCGTCTTTCGGTCCGCGACCTGCGAGGGTCGCTTCTCGATCTCCGCACGCTGGGCCAAATCGGGCACCCGCGCCTTTCGTCTCCAGTCGGCTCTGTCGAACACACGGAATCCTTGTCCTGGTCGCATGTGACGCCTCTGGAGGGGAGAAGGGTGCGGAGGGTGATGCGGGTACGGTCACGGCCGTAAGGAGAGTAAGGAGACCTGCGGGGGGGGTGCCCGACGCATAGCGGCCCTCGGGCAGACCGTTAATGACCCCGAGACGATGCGGTCCTAATGCCCCGGGCTCGGAAGGAACCGCCGGAGACCCCGGCCGCCCCCGGTTTCACCCGGCGGGTGCAGCGGACCGGCTCCTCGTCCCTCTCCATTACCCTCCCGAAGGCGTGGACCGATTCGATGAACCTCGACACGGGGGATACCCTTCGGTTCCGTGACCTGGGAGGAGGGCGTCTCGAGATCAGCCCGGCGAACGCGGAGACCCCTTCGGACCGACGCCAAAACCTCCTGCGGATCGATGCCAGCGGCGCTCCGCCGAAGCTTCTGGCCCGGCTCCTTATCGGGGCGTACATCACTGGACAGGACCAGATCGTCGTCACCTCGCGTTCGGGTCTCACTTCCGAGCAGCGTCAGGAGGTGCGACGTACGGTCGCCCACGTTCTGGGAATGACCGTCGTCGAGGAGGAATCGGGGGCGGTCGAAGTACAGAATTTCGTCGACCCCGGGCGTTACCAGTTCCACCGCCTGATGAGCCAGGTCGTGCGGATGCTGCGGACCGAGCTCGAAGCTTGTCGGTCGGTCCTGTTGGGCGGGAACCGCACCGCCCTCCAGCAACTCGGACCGATGGAGGACGAGATCGACCGGTTCTACCTCCTGATGGTCCGCCAACTTCTGCTCTCGTCGGACGATTTCCAGGTGGCGCGCGACATCGGCGTGGAGAGCCACCACTACCAGATCGGCTATCGATTGCTCGCGAAGGTCCTCGAGGTGACCGGCGACCTCATCTCGGGGGTGGGCCGGGAGCTTGGCGATAATCTGGCGGGGCTTCAGCGTCTACCGAAGTCGGCCGTCGCCGACCTGGTCTCCTTAATCAAACGCGTCGAGGACCTGCTCGAACGCACGATGGATGCCTTCGGCCGGCTTTCCGTGGTGGACGCGAACGCGAACCTGAACGAGATCGACCGGGTCCTTCCGGCCGATTACAAGCTCGGGGATGCGATCGCCCGCCATGTCTCCGACCGTCGGCTGGCGGTGGCGGCCCAGCGGGTGGTCTCCAACCTGCTCATGGCGCTCGAGATGCTGGTCATCATCAACGAGGTCACGATCAACCGGAGCGTCGAACCCGAGACGGTTGCGAAGACCGACCGCCAGGTCGCGATGCACTCCCGCGAACCCCAGGAACGCTAGACCGGACGAGCCGCCGGAGCGGGAATCGCCCGCGCAAAACGGCAGGGGGATGTAATGAGGGGGCCGGTTCCTTCCTACGGGGATCAACCATGACCAGCTCCTGCCCCGAGTGCGGCACTTCGATGGAGTTCGACGAACGCGAGGTGCACCTCCGCACCGGAACCTGCCCGTCGTGCTCGAAGGAGTTCGCCTTCGTGGAAGGGACGACCGTCTCCTCCCGGTTGGCTCCCGGCCCGTCCGGAGGCGCATCGACTTCGGAAGCCGGCGCGGTCGTGATCGCGGGAGCCGAAGGCGGACCCGAGTGCGAGGAATGCGGGGCCCCCCTCGCGTTCCGAGAGGGCAAGAACGGTTCGCTCGAGGCGGTCTGCGCCGATTGCGAGATCACCACGGTCTTCGTTCCCCAGCGAGAAGCGCCGAAGTTCGAGCGCGAACGCGAACGCGAACGACCCGAGAGGTTCGACGCGGAAGCGCCGCGGGGGCGACCGTGCCGGAAATGCGGAGCTACCCTACGGTTCTCCACCGGCGACGACGGGATGCTCGTGGGAGAGTGCGAATCGTGCGGGAACCGGTTCACGTTGCCCCCTCGCAGCGACAGCGGCGGGGGTCGGGGCGACCGCGGAGGACCGCGGTACGGGCGCCGCGAATACCGGCCCTCATCCGGGGGCCGGCCTCCGTATCGGGGCCGCGGCGGCTACGGCGGCGGGCGGCCCTCCCGGGGGTCGGACCGTCGCGGGCCTCCCCGCTCCGACGAGGACGACGACCGGCGCAAGCGCCGGCGGCGGGACGAATAGGTTCGGCCGGCCTGCCGAGCGCCCGGACGTCTCGCGATATCTTCGCCGATTTTCGACCTGGGGCGACACTCGCCGGGCGTCGGCGAGCTACCCTTTGAAGCGCTAGCGGGGGGCCAGTGCGTGACGGGGCTGGTATAGACCGACCTCGCCGCCGCCGGGGAGCTTGATGTTCGTGACCGTCCCCCAATCCCGCTCCACGGGCGTCGAGTACTCGACCTTCTTCTGTTTGAACACCCGGAGGGTCGCTTTCAGGTCGGGACACATAAGGTAGAGTTCGTGGGATCCATTTTCATGGGCAGGATGGATCGCCATTTCCGCCGGAGGGAGGGAGAAGATCAGCCAGCCCTCTCCCGCGTCGACGTGCGGGAAGTTCAGGACGTCTCGAAAGAACGCTCGGTCCGCTTCAGCGTCCTTGCTGAAGAGGACGAAGTGGGCTCCGTTGATCATGGGGTTCCCGGAACGCGAGGCCGCCGACCGTACTTACGGGCGCGGGGTGGGCTGTAGGCGCAAGAGGGCTTGCGCCCACCACTCGGCAGAGGGAACCCGTCCCGTTTGGGGCGCGGTGGTCGCAATTCAGAGGTAGGTTGCGTCCGTGTAGCAGTAGTATCGGCCGTACTGCGCTACGTACGTCGCGGGCCGACCGCACTTGGGGCAAACCGGGGCCGCCGGAGCGGCCGCGGGCGCCATCTGGGCAGGTGGAGCGGACGCCGGTGGCGCCGCGGCCGTCATTGCCGCGGCCGGAGCCGCGGCCTTCCTGGCGCTGATCATGGGGAACAACGTCACCCGGCAGAGCCAGCCCAGAATTGTGATGAAGACGCCGATTCCCGTCACTGCGAAAAACGACTCCAAATCATTCGCGTAATTTGTCGGTGAAGGCGGCGAGGCGGTAAGTTGCCCGACCGCGGCATCCCCTTCGAGAAAACCGACCAGGATGAGTATGGCTCCTACCAGTATGATGACGAAACTGATCAAATCCCACAGGGTCATACTCCCAGGGAGTTTCACGACGTTCGGTGCCGGCGCGGGAGACGTTGGGTACGCAGAGGGCGGTGGAGGTGGCGCTTCAGGACCTGGCATACGGCCGTCCCATTTCGTCCACCTATACGAACTTATTCATTGGACGAAGGCGGGGGTCGAGGCTGTTCCATGACCCCGCCCGTCCAAAAGAGCGTCGATATCCGAAACGTCGCTTTAGGGTTAGCCTTCCTCGAGCGGCCGTGACCCATCAGAAGGTCCTCCCCGCCATTCGGAAAGGGATGGGCTAGAGGTCCCGGATAATCCGGTCGATCTCTCTCGCCGCCTTCTCCAACTCTTCGGCGGCCTTCTTGCTCGCGCGCTTGGCCGACGCGGATGGGTTCTTCGCCGCGTCGGTGGCCTTGTCGACCACTCGCTGGGAGAGACTGGCGGCGGCCGCGGCCAGCTCTTTGGCCGCCTTCTTCGTCTCGGAGACAAAATGCTCGATGGAATCGGAGCCCGAGGAAGGCGTTGGCTCGCGCGCCATGGCGTTGAAGCCGCACGCGGGGCAAGTCGGGCTACCCGAAGGGATCTCCTTTCCGCACTGCTGGCAATACATGCTCCGCCCTCCGCGGGGCAGGGCAGAGAAACGGCATCAAGTCTCCTATGACCCCACGACGAGTCGTTCGGCGAGCTTGCCTTCGTGTGCGGTCGCGCTAAGGATAGATATCTCTCCCGAATGCCTCCAAGGGAGGGTGCCGCATGTACAAACCCAATAATGGAGCGATCGCGTTCGTCGAATTCTTCTCGAAGAACCCGGCCGCGTCGAAGAAATTCCTGAAGAATGTCTTCGGCTGGAAGTCCGAAAAGGTGCGGAACGAAGGGATGGATATTCACCTTTTCGAGCCGAGGAACGGGCCCACGACTCACATGATGGCGCCGATGGAAAAGATGTCGCCCAGCACCGTGGCGTTCATGCGGGTCAAATCGGTGGATGCGACCAGTGCGAAAGTGAAGAAAAACGGCGGCAAACTTCTGTTTCCGAAGTACGAAGTGTCCGGAGTGGGCTGGTTCTGCTGGTACCAAGACCCGGGCGGTTACACCCTCGGTGTCTTCCAGCCCAAGGGAAGAGGTCGAAGGTAACCGAGCGCGCAGGTGTGCGATTCCTCCTGCCACCAAGAGTCGTGACGCTCGCTCTTTGCGGTCGGTCGGTCCCCCCAATGCCTTCATCTATCGGGACCCCTCGTCGGGGGCGAGGCGAACCCGAATGTCGACCCCAATGGACCAGGACGCGGTGATCAAGCAGCTCAGTGCGGTTCCCCTGTTCTCCGGTCTCAACAAGAAGCTCCTTCACACGCTCGCCGCCACCGCGACGGACCGGACCTACAGCCCCGGAGAGGTCATCGTTCGCCAGGACGAGAAGGCGGTACGCTTCTATCTCGTCACCGAAGGGAAGGTCGAGGTCGAGCGAGGCGGAAAGGTCGTCGCATCGCTCGGACCGGGCCAGTATTTCGGGGAAATGGCGCTGCTCGATGAGGAACCGCGGACCGCGAGCGTAAAGGCCGCTTCCAAGGCCCGTTGTGTGGTCCTCTACTCCTGGGAGTTCTGGTCGTCGGTCGGGAAGGATCCCGAAGCGATGAGGTCGCTGCTCCGGGAGACGGTCCGTAGGCTCCGAAGTTCGACTCCGGCCCCCGAGGATTAGTTCCTTCCCCCGAGGGGGAAAGGGGAAAGAAGGGGTTGCACTCGCCGCCGACTCCCGGACCGTTTCGGGCGACCGGGGCCCGCTCCCCTGGCGTTACATCTTGGGCGCCTGGTAGAGGCCGACGACGTTCCCCTCGCAGTCCTTGAAGTAGGCTGCGAATCCCATGTTGGTTCCCACAGACTGCTTTTCGCGGATGATCTTCCCGCCGTTCTTCTCGATCTTTTTCGCCGCCGCGCCGATGTCATCCACGATGATCGTGACGACCGGATGGGCGAGCGGGTCCCCTCGTTGCCCGATGCCGCCGCCAATGTATCCGGCCTCCTTGGGCATGCCCTTGTCGTCGGTAGCCCCGGTGGCCACCATCGTGTAGTCCATATCGGGCATTTGGGTCATCTTCCACCCAAAGGTGGCCGAGTAGAACTTTCGCGCTCGTTCGGTGTTGTCCGCAGGTATCTCAAAGTGGCCGACTTCGCCGCTCATGGGGTCCTCGGCTTGGGGACGGGTTCGGTACTAAAAGGAGCTCGGAGGGGTCCTGAAACGCTCCTCGCCGAGAAAAGCGCGGAGCCTTCGGTGAGGGGGAGTCGCGGCCGGGTCCGTCCGGAGGGCTCCGAAGGAGGGGGAGGATCTATCGAGTCCTCGGCCCCAGAAATCCATCCCGGAGCGACAACGCTCTAACGGAAGATGCCGTGACGTTCATGGGTCATGGCGACGAAGGAGAGTTCCACTCGCTGCCCGAACTGTAGCCAACCCGTGCCGGTCCCGGAGGATTGGAGACTCGTCCAGTGCCCGAACTGCGGGCACGTGATCATCCGGATGGAGTCGGACCCCACCTACGACTAACGGTCGTTGCGTTTCAGCGCGGCCCGACGCGATGGTCGATCGGGATCCCTTCGCGGACGGCCCCCGAGACGGTGCAGAAGTCGGGGAAGATGTCCACACAATGATCGAAGCGGCTCCGGTCGGCTTCGTCCACGGGTTGGGTGGCAATCTCCACCGCCAGCCTCCGGACGCGACGACGACCTTTGTCGTTCACGCCCACCGTCGCACGCACGGTCGTGTGCAACGGGCTCACCCGAACGTGGGCGCGTTCCAGGGTGCTCACCAGGGTGGAACTCATGCAATGACCGACCGCCATCGCGAGCGATTGAACGGGGTTGGGTCCCTGATCCGCCCCCACTGGGGGAGACTCGTCCACGGTGAGACCAGGGAGTGGCGCGTCGACGAATGTGACGGTAAATTGAAACTTCTCGACCTGTGCGAGCTCTGTCTGGGCGTCGGGAGACGACATGAATCGGACAGTTCGCGGTCGATACTTGAATCCGCCGAATGCGTGCAGAGGCGATCCACGGTCGGTGATTTGGAGGCGGTGTTCGACGGGCACCGCTCGACCGCGCCCGGCGGCAACAGAGGTAAGTCCGCCGGGATTCTTCATACAGAGAGCCCGTATGGACGAGCGCGGGGGCGGCAGCGTCATCGTCGTTAACGGTCGCGTCCTCGAGATCCCCGCGCACCATTCCGTCGGCTTTCCTCCCCTCGAGGGTTCGATTGCGTGGTGGAAATCCCTCGCGCTGCTGGGGGGAATGCTGGTTGGCGTCGGGGCTTTCGTCGGGGCCGACTGGGGCTCGGCCACCGCGGTCGGCGGGGTCCTGCTGTTCTTCGCGGCGGCCATTCTATCCGGGGCCGAACGGTACGAGTTCGCGACCGCTGTCGGCCTGGCGGCGGTCATCTGGACCTCGGCGGGCATCTCCGTTGCCCTCGGTGCCGACCCTTCTCTGATCGGCTCTTTCCTCGGCTTCGTCGTGGTCGGAGCGGCCGCCCTCGGGACCGGCGGCTACCGGATGCTCCGGAGCGGGAAGGTCCCGCCCACCGTCTCCTAACAGCTTCTACTTCGGCCAGAGACTGCGGAGGGAGGGCTGAAGCTGACAGAGTACGCTCCAGTCGGAGGCGGTCAGGCGGATGTCCCTTCCCTCCTCGAGGTAAGGGGTCCGCGACCGGAACCCCTCGAACCCCATCCGTGCGGCCAGGGTGCGGTTCTCCCAGGCGGCCATCCCTCGGGTCCGGATCGAATCCGCCGAGCCCGGGCCCTTCGTCGGTAGACCGGCGGCGTCTCGGCTCTCGGTCGGCAGCATTCGGGCGAGAACCGTCCGGGTCTCCACATAGACCCCGAATGCCTTCCATCGTTCGTCCATCCCCGTGATTACGCCGGAGCCGACCCACGCGGCGCCTCGCTCCCGGGTCTGCAGGAAGAGTACCGGCTGGCCGGGAGTCTTGCCGATCGTTCGCGCGTCCTCCCACAGACGCACGGTCCCGGGGCGGAGCATCGAGCGTAGGTGTTCGTCCGGAAAACCGACGAACACCCACCCCTCCACTTGGTTCGCCATCATGCTGTGAGGACCACAGGGAGATTCCGATCGCCCGGCATTCTTGGGACGCGTCGGACGGGAATTACTCCGCAGCGCTCCGCCGCACCGGATTGCCGCAGACGTCACAAAACTTCGCATGGAAGCGATTCAGTCCGCCGCAACTGGGGCAGGGAGCTCCCAACGCTTGGGAGCGAAGCGTGAGAAGGGCTCCCTCGAGAAGTCCGATGGCACCGAGGGCCAGATACCAACCGACCGCCGGATTCCAACTCAGGTCGGTCTCGGCGCACGCGCCCCCGCTGCAACCGATGCCGCTCGCGTGCCCAAACAGGCTGTTGCACGGAGTGAGCCCCGTGGTGAATCCCGCGCACGCACCACTATCGTCGAGTGCCGCTCCCTGGAGGGCTGCCATGGTCAACATCGTGCAGGCACCGATGATGATCGCCGCGAGAATCAGGGTGATCAACAGGACTTGCGCCTTTCGTATGCGGAGAGTTCCCGCCGCGGCCGACCCCATGACGACCACTCCCCCGAAAGCGAGCACGGCCACGGCAGCCGCTCCGCCCAGGAGCCCGAGATAAAGGCCGGCCAGCAGGTCCGTCCCGTTTCCCGCGCCGTACGTGGTCCCCACGGCGGTGCAATCGGAGTAATGGGCGGTCAGAAAAGTCGAACACGAGGAGATGTATCCTCCCGGCCCCGGCGTGAACGCCACCTGAAAAGTGGTGACGATCGTGGGACCCGGCACCGTTCCGGATTCGACGTACCACGGCGTAACGGCGGAGAACATGGCCAAGATGGCCGCCAGCCCCGCGAGCACGACGAGGAGGTAGACCCGGCGGGGCGTTCGGCCGAAAGGGGGCGAGGGAGTGGTGGGTCGCTTGGGCTCGGGATCCTGGACCATTCTGGCTGCGACGGGCTCCGGTGATGGATCTTCCATCAGCGCCGACCCGCTACTCGCGCGCGCCGCCGAGAACATGGTGGTATTCCTTGGACGACCCGCCGGGGTCCAAATGGATCGCAGTGCGAGAGCTCATCTTGGGGGAGAGAACACGGTCGCCTCTAGATATGGGCTTGCGGTCGCCGTTGGCACTCACTTTCCCCGGGGGTCGGTCCCACGGCACCCCTCCGGCCGGAGCGACTCCCCTTTAGCCTCCGCCGTCCTTCATCATTGTAATTGTTCGACCCTGAGGGAAGCCGAGTTGACGACTGAGTGCGAAACTTCCGGCTGCATGCACCAGAAGCGGTTGCACGGGCCGGACGGCCATTGTCGGGCGTGCGGCTGCACCGGTTACACCCGGAGCGGCCCGGGTCACCAGACGAAGGCGGCGAGAAAGCAAGTTGCCCAAGCCCTTCGGAAGTGGTGAGGTCAGTCCGCCTCGGACAGATCCGGGAAGACTCGAGGTCCGAGACCTCCGGGCTGTCGGAATCTTGTTCCGGAGGGGTCTCGACTAACCGCGAGAGAACGCATCGGATGCGTAGGTCGAGCCGGGGGGAACCGTCGGGAAGAGTCCCGCCGTTCGAATTTCTTCGCAGGTGACGGTCGATGGGGCGTGAGCGTCGTCCCGGGACCCTTCTTCCGTCAACAGAAGGTCGAAGTCGTGTCGGTTCTCCCGCGGGCGGCTGCACGCCGTGACAACGATCGTGACCCCCACTTTGTTCAGCGCCTCGATGTAGGGCCGCAGGGCTCCGGTCGACCCGTCGAACGCCGCACTGGCCCGCTCCGCGTTGGTCAGCAAGATCACTCGGGGAGTCGGGTCCGATCCGACGTCGAGCGCCGCGTTGCGGATACTGTCGGGGATCCGCAGTAGATCGTCGAGGAATCCCGGGGAATACGAGAGAGGTGGGCTGTAGACCGGATCCGAGCGGGTCCGGTCGGCTCCCGCACTATCGAGATGCATCTCCGGAACGTCGATGGCGTGAAGCCTGATGGGCGAAATACCGGCCTCGAGGGCCGACTGCCAGGGCGGCGCCTCGGACTGGCTGCTGCGGATATCGAACCAAAGGAACTCCGGATCGAGGCGCTTCGCCAGGCCCACCGCGACCTGTGTGAGCTGGACCCGGTTGTTTCCGGCAAGGGCGACGGAAGTCGGTCGGGCCCGGAGGGCCTCGACCAGGGGAGCGATGTAGGTAGAGCTGGGGAGAAGCATCGTAAGCACGACGTGGAGTCCGCCCCCTCTTGATGCCGAGGTGAAGCGAAGTCGACGGGGCTCACGATCTCCGCGACGGTCCGAACGACGGACCGTTATCCCTCCCTCGGGTTCGTAGGAGGAGGTCCTTCGGGGACCACCTGCCCTTCAAGAAGCTCAAGGATTTGGGGAACCCGAGGGGGAAAGCCCGCGGAATGTCGCCACCGAAGACCTCGAAGCCCCTGCGAACGAGGCGGGGGAGTTCACCGGAAGAGCGTGCGGCGTGGCGCGCGACGTACGAAGAAACGTCGTACGATCAACTGCCTTGGTTCGAACCGGGTCCGAGCCCTCCCGTCCGTCTCGCAGTGGAGGAGGGATTCCTCCCGAGCGGAGGAGAGGTCCTCGACGTCGGATGTGGTGCGGGTTCGAACGTGCTTTTCCTATCCGCCAGCGGATACCGGGCCCATGGAATCGACCTGTCCCCCGGCGCCGTCGCGGCGGCCCGGGCTCGGGTGTCGGAGGCCCACCTCGGCGCGGAAATTGAGGAGGGGGACGTTTTGGCGTTGTCCTTCCCCGACGGAGGTCTCGACGGCATGGTGGACAACGGCTGCTTTCACACCCTACCGATCGCGCGCCGGGAAGACTACGCGAAGGAGGCGTACCGCGTCCTTCGACCCGGGGGAAGCCTGGTCCTCAGCTGGGTAGCGCGAGAGCACACGGCCATGATGGGTCCCCGTCACCGACCCTCCCTCTTGGAGGTGACCACGGCCCTCGAATCTCGGTTCCTCTTCGTCCGGACCGGATTTCAGCCGAGCCGCGAGGAAGGCGCCCCGTCGACGTACTTTGCCTTCCTGACACGACGGTCAACTCCCTATCCCCCACCTCGGTAGTCGGGCACCTCGAAAAGTCTGCGAAGCCCTCTCGCCGGGGGAGACTGCGACGGAAAGCCGTTCGGAGGCCCTTCGGAGGCACATCACCCCGATCGCCGGGACCGTTGCCCGCGGGGGTCGACATGGAACGGTAATATGGTGGTAGGGACCCACCGTGCCGATGCGTCAATTGCCCTTCGCCACGATCGACGTATTCACCACGCGACCGCTGGAAGGAAACTCGCTCGCGGTCTTCCCGGACGGTCGCGGGCTGACGGAGCGCGAGATGCAGGCCATCGCGCGCGAGTTCAACCTCTCCGAAACCACGTTCGTGCTCCCGCGCGATCCCTCGACCGAACGAGAGAGAGGGATCCGCACCAGAATCTTCACGACGCGGGAAGAGATGCCGTTCGCCGGTCATCCCACGCTCGGTACGGCCGCTGTTCTCCGAGGACTGGGAGCGGGGGACGAGGTGAGGCTCGAGCTGAACGTCGGGACCATCCCCGTCCGATTCTCCCAGAGGGGAGAATGGACCTTCGGAGAGATGGCCCAGGTCGACCCGACCTTCGGTCAGGTGCACGACCGGGAGCGTGTCGCCCAAGCGATCGGGGTCCCGGCCCGAGAGCTCGACGCAACCCGTCCGATACAAACGGTGTCCACCGGAAATCCAGTTGCCATTGTCCCTTTCGTCCGTTTGGAGACACTTCAGCGTTGGGCCCCCGATTGGAATCGAATGGAAGCGTATCTGAAGGGGACCGATGCGCGATTCTTCTACGCGATCTGTCGGGAGACTGTCTCCCGTGACGCCCACCTTCACGCGCGCATGGTCTTCTACGGAGG
>Ga0187817_10000425_pt1 | contig 17831 bp, 16 predicted proteins | sample NC_wetland_sal_i_17_FD_132431 | JGI IMG/M metagenome (GOLD analysis project Ga0187817, IMG submission 132431) | Wetland sediment microbial communities from Neuse River Estuary, North Carolina, USA - SO4_2 | ecosystem: Environmental > Aquatic > Freshwater > Wetlands > Sediment | place: USA... | reverse complement strand
GGAACGTTGTCCTCGTAGACGCGGAAATTGCCTTTGGGAATGCCCGGAATGAAGTGGCCCTTGTTGTCCAGCACCGCCACATCCACGTTCACGACGTTGGTTTCCACCTTGAAGCTGGGCGAGCCCTCGGGCAGTTCTTTATTCTTGTTGCTGAGCTTGGAAGGAATCTTCGGCAGATCGGTGTCGCCGGTATCGCCGGCGTCCTTTCGCGGCTTGGCGACGGTTTCCCCGACATCCTTTTGGGGGCCCTGGTCTTGCGCCACCGCGATGTCCGCCAGAACCACCAGTCCGGCGAGCGAAACCAAGCAGATTTTATGCCACATCCTCATAGACACCCATTCCTACTCTCAATATATATCAATGACGACGGGCCGCGCCCGGTGGTTTCTGGCCATTCGAAGCGCACCCTGAATTAAATGCTTCCCTTCATCGATTTGTAAATTCCGTAGTTGTATGATCTATGGCGGCCCCGGTTCTGGGGTCCTCTTGCCTACGCCCTGTTATGGAGCGTCGAGCCTGGTTCCTCGGACATCGGGGCCAGAAAATTTGGCCGATCGATTTCTGTCGGCTTTCTGTCCGCACATGGAGCCCCGGCTCCCGCGCCAGTTGACACACGGGAAAGCCTTCGATATCATTGAAAAGTTTCACAAGTGGAAGTTCTTCTGCTCCCGCGCTACCCCCGTATTGTGATATGGGCCGGCCGGGGGTCGGCCCCGAGGTTCCAAATGGCAGAGTCAGCATGGCCGTCTGGAGCATGGGCTTGTCCGAAGTTCTTGCATTGAGCGCCTCCGGAATCGTGACATTTAGCCGTTCCGGTGTGGCTTTTTGGTTCTGACCGCTTCCACCACTTTGCGTCGCGCAGCCAGCCGGGGCAAGTATGTAGGCGAGTCGCGTCAATCTGAGCAGTACTTCACGAAGAGGAGTTCGTGCCGACCTTTAATCAACTCGTGCGTAGCGGCCGGAGGCCGCCGCGGTGGAAAACCGCCAGCCCGGCCTTGCAGGCTTGTCCGCAAAAACGCGGCGTCTGCACTCGCGTGTACACCTCCACGCCCAAGAAGCCCAATTCGGCGCTGCGGAAGGTGGCGCGCGTGCGGCTCACCAATGGCATCGAGGTCACGACTTATATTCCCGGCGTCGGCCATAACCTCCAGGAACACTCCATCGTGCTCATTCGTGGCGGCCGCGTGAAGGACTTGCCCGGCGTGCGCTATCACGTGATCCGCGGGGCGCTGGATACCGCCGGTGTCGCCAACCGCAAACAAGGACGCTCCAAGTACGGGGCAAAGAGGCCGAAAGCGTAAACGAATTTATGCCCAGAAGGAGAAGCGCAGAAAACCGCGAAGTGCTGCCGGACCCGGTCTACAACTCGACCCTGGTGGAGAAGTTCATCTGCTCCATGATGTGGGACGGCAAGAAGAACACCGCGCAAGGCATTTTTTACGATTCGATGGAGAAGATCCGCGAGCGCACCGGCGACGATCCGCTGAAGCTTTTCAAGAAAGCTGTCGAGAACTGCAAGCCGCTGCTGGAAGTGAAGACGCGGCGCGTGGGCGGCGCCAACTATCAGGTGCCCATCGAAGTGCCGCAGACGCGGAGGACCAGCCTGGCGATCCGCTGGATCATCATCAATGCCCGGGGGCGCGCCGAGAAAGGCATGCCCGAAAAGCTGGCCAACGAGCTGAATGACGCTGCCAACCTGCGCGGCGGCGCCATCAAGAAGAAGGATGACGTGCACCGGATGGCGGAGGCCAACAAGGCGTTCGCGCATTACCGGTGGTAGGGAGAGAAATGCAAGGCAAAAGGCAAAAGGCAAAAATCAAAAGGCAAAAGGGATGGTGTTCTTCCGAATCCACTTTTGCCTTTTGCCTTGCTCCTTTTGCCTTTTGCCTTTAGATTTTGGGTTTTACGATGTCACGTAACGTTCCGCTCGAGCGGATGAGAAACATCGGGATTGCGGCGCATATCGATGCGGGCAAGACCACTACGACCGAGCGCATCCTTTATTACACGGGCCGAACGCACAAGATTGGTGAGGTGCACGAAGGCACCGCGGTCATGGACTGGATGGAACAGGAACAGGAGCGCGGCATCACCATCACCTCTGCCGCCACTACTTGCCAGTGGCGCGATATTCAAATCAACATCATCGACACTCCCGGCCACGTCGATTTCACGGCCGAAGTCGAGCGCAGCCTGCGCGTGCTGGATGGCGCGGTGGCCGTTTTCGACGCCGTGGCGGGCGTGCAGCCGCAATCGGAAACCGTCTGGCGCCAGGCTGATAAGTACGAGGTCCCGCGTATCTGCTTCATCAACAAAATGGACCGCGTGGGCGCCGATTTTTACCACTCGGTGGAAACCATCGTCAACCGCCTGCGTTGCCGGCCGGTGCCCATCCAGATTCCGGTGGGCAACGAAGACCAGTTCAAGGGTGTGGTGGACCTGGTCGAAATGAAGGCGCTCATCTGGCGCGACGAGACCCTGGGCGCGGAATACGATGTCGTGGACATTCCGGCCGACCTCGAAACCAAGGCCAAAGAATACCGCGACCACATGATTGAAGCGGTCTCCGAGTTCGACGACAAGCTGTTCGAGAAATTCGTCGAGGGCCATACGCTCACCAACGAGGAGATCCGTGCGGGCATCCGCAAGGCCACCATCGCCCTCAAAATCTTCCCGGTCATCTGCGGCTCCGCGTTCAAGAACAAGGGTGTGCAGTCGATGCTGGATGCGGTGGTCGACTATCTCCCCTCCCCGCTCGACGTTCCACCCATCCAAGGCGTGTCGATCGATGATCCCAATCAGGTTCTGACGCGCAAAGCGTCGGATGACGAGCCGTTCGCCGCTCTGGTGTTCAAGATCATGACCGATCCCTACGTCGGCCAGCTCGCCTTCTTTCGCGTTTATTCCGGCAAACTTGCGGCGGGCGATTCAGTTTATAACGTGGCCAAGTCGCGCAAGGAGCGCATCGGGCGTCTGCTTCGCATGCACGCCAACAAGCGCGAGGAAATTCACGATATCTACGCGGGCGATATCGCCGTCGCCGTGGGGCTGAAAACCGTCTCCACCGGCGACACCATCTGCGACGACGACCATCCCATCGTCCTCGAGTCCATCAAGTTCCCGACACCGGTGATCCAGCTCGCCGTCGAGCCGCGCACCAAGGCCGACCAGGAAAAACTCGGCATGGCCATCCAGAAGCTGGCCCAGGAAGATCCGACTTTCCGCGTCGCCACCGACACCGAGACCGGACAGACCATTCTTTCCGGCATGGGCGAGCTGCATCTCGAAATCATCGTCGACCGCATGATGCGCGAGTTCGGCGTAGCGGCCAACGTCGGCAAGCCCCAGGTGGCTTATCGCGAGACCATTCGCAAACAGGCCGAAGCCGAAGGCCGCTGGGTGCGGCAGACGGGCGGCAAGGGCCAGTACGGCGTGGTGAATCTGCGCGTCGAGCCGCTACCCTCCGGTTCCGGATTTGAGTTCGTGAATGAGATTTACGGCGGCGCGGTGCCCAAGGAATACATCAAGCCGGTCGAGCAGGGCGTGTCGGAAGCCCTGGAGGGCGGCGTCCTCGCGGGCTTTCCCATGTCGGACGTCAAGGTGACGCTCTACGACGGCAGCTATCACGAAGTGGACTCCTCCGAGATGGCCTTCAAGCTGGCCGCATCGGTGGGAGTGAAAGAAGCGGTGCGCAAAGCCAAGCCGGTGCTACTCGAGCCCATCATGGCCGTCGAGGTGGTGGTGCCCGAAGAGTATATGGGCGACGTGATCGGCGATTTGAATTCGCGCCGCGGCCGCATCGAAGGCATGGAGCTGCGCGGTACTTCACAGATCATCAAATCGTTCGTCCCGCTTTCGGAAATGTTCGGATATGCCACGGATTTGCGCTCCCGAACTCAGGGCCGCGGCAGTTTCACCATGCACTTTGGCAAATACGAAGAAGTGCCCTCGGCGCTGGCGGAAGAGATCGTGAGCAGAGTACAAGGAATTACGAAGTGAGAAGACCGGATTTCGGGGCTGGGATTTGGGATTTGGCCTGCGTGGTCAGTGGGCCGCGCACCAAATCCTAAATCCCAAATCCTAGATCCGGTTTGTCAGGAGACTTTTGAATGGCAAAGGAAAAATTTGATCGCACGAAGCCGCACGTCAACATCGGCACTATCGGGCACATTGATCACGGCAAGACCACGCTGACGGCGGCCATCACCAAGGTGCTGGGGAAGCACAACCCCAAAGTCAAGTTCCGCAGTTTCGATTCCATCGATAACGCGCCGGAAGAAAAGGCTCGCGGCATCACCATCGCGGTGGCGCACATCGAGTACGAAACCGCCAACCGGCACTACGCGCACGTGGATTGCCCGGGCCACGCCGACTACATCAAGAACATGATCACCGGCGCGGCGCAGATGGATGGCGCCATTTTAGTCGTGGCCGCCACCGACGGCCCCATGCCGCAAACGCGTGAGCACGTGCTGCTGGCCCGCCAGGTGGGTGTGCCCTACATCGTGGTGGCCATGAACAAGGTCGATATGGTGGATGATCCCGAGCTGCTGGATCTGGTGGAGCTGGAAGTGCGCGAGCTGCTCAAGAGCTACCAGTTTCCGGGCGATGATCTGCCGGTGGTGCGCATCTCGGCGCTGGGCGCGCTGAACGGCGAAGCCAAGTGGGAGAAGACGGTGGAAGATCTGATGGCGGCGGTGGACAGCTACATTCCGATTCCGCAGCGCGTGGTCGACAAGCCGTTCCTGATGCCGATAGAAGACATTTTCTCCATCCAGGGGCGCGGCACGGTGGTGACGGGGCGCGTGGAGCGGGGGATCTGCAAGGTCGGCGAGGAAATGGAGATCGTGGGATTCCGCGAGACGCGCAAGACCGTGGTGACGGGCGTGGAGATGTTCAAGAAGCTGCTGGATGAGGGGCGGGCGGGGGACAACGTGGGCCTGCTGCTGCGCGGCGTGGAAAAGGACGAGGTGGAGCGCGGGCAGGTGATCGCCAAGCCGGGCTCGATTACGCCGCACAAGAAATTCAGAGGCGAGGTGTACGTGCTGTCGAAGGAAGAAGGCGGGCGGCACACGCCGTTCTTCAAGGGCTACCGGCCGCAGTTCTACTTCCGGACGACGGATGTGACCGGAGTGGCGGAGTTGCCGGCGGGCACCGAGATGGTGATGCCGGGCGACAACGTGCCGCTGGTGGTGGAACTGATCACGCCGGTGGCCATGGACAAAGGGCTGCGCTTCGCCATCCGCGAAGGCGGCCGCACCGTGGGCGCCGGTACGGTGACGGAGATCATGGAATAACGGAGAAATCGAATGCCGCGCGAGATTATTACCATGCAGTGCAGCGAGTGTAAAAGCCGCAATTATTCGAACACCAAGAACAAGAAAACGAAGACCGAGCGGCTGGAATTGAAGAAGTTTTGCCCTACATGCCGCAAGCACCAGGTGCACAAGGAAATCAAGTAAACTGGAAATGCGGGATCCAGGGGCGTAGGTTTAACGGCAGACCAGCGGTCTCCAAAACCGCGAGTGGGGGTTCGAATCCCTCCGCCCCTGCCAGCTTACGTGCCCGAATTTCGCAGCGAGAGAAAAATATATGGCAGGCGCAGTAGAAGCCTTAAAAGAATGGCCCAAGGCCACAAAGAATTACATCGCCGAACTGCAGAACGAGATGAAGCGAGTCACGTGGCCGAACTCCAAGCAGGTGCAGTCCACGACCGTGGTCGTCATCCTGACCGTTTTCGCTTTCGCCGCTTTCTTTGAAGTTGTCGATTCGATTATCCTTCGCACGGTTACGAAGTTTTACGACGTGATGACGAGATAAGAGGGGTGCTCCATGGACGAAGAAAGACAAGACCCAGAGGAACACCCGCAGCCTGACATGAGTGCGGAAGAACCGCCCGTTGATTCGGGCGCCGCTGAGGCCGCTGCCCCGGCACCCGAAGCGGATCCAAGCGACGCCAACGGGGAAGCAGTGCCCGCGCCGCCTCCCATCGAAGCCGACGACTCGAAAAAGTGGTTCATCGTGCACACCTACTCGGGCTTCGAGAACAAGGTCGCGGAATCGCTGCGCAGCCGGGCGCAAGCCTTCGGTTTCTCGGACAAGATCGGGCAGATTCTCATCCCTACTGAAGAAGTGGTTGAGCTGCGTGGCGGCAAAAAAGTCACCAGCAAACGCCTGGTCTATCCTGGTTACGTTCTGGTTCAGATGGAGATGAACGACGAACTGTGGCACGCCGTGAAGGCCACGCCGCGGGTAACCGGTTTCGTGGGTGGCGGCACAAGCCCGGTTCCGCTCAGCGCGGATGAAGTGAACCAGATTCTGTACCGCCAGGCCTCGTCGGCTGAGCGGCCGCGGCCCAAGATGAATTTCGAAAAGAGCGAGAACGTCCGCATCATCGACGGCCCGTTCGCCAACTTCCAGGGCAAAGTGGACGAAGTCAATCCCGAGCGCAACACGTTGCGCGTGCTGGTGACGATCTTCGGCCGCGCCACGCCGGTGGAGTTGGATTTTCTGCAAGTAGAAAAAGTTTAAGTCAAACCAGAGACGCGACGGCGTTGAGAATTCCCGGCGTCTTCGCGTCTCTGCGGTGAAAGGTTCTGATTCATGGCGAAGAAAGTTACAGCGCAGGTGAAATTACAGATTCCCGCGGGAAAAGCCACGCCGGCGCCTCCGGTAGGTACGGCGCTCGGACCGCAGGGCGTCAACATCATGGATTTTTGCAAGGCGTTCAATGCCAAGACCTCGGCGAAAGACCAGGAAGGTCTGATTATTCCGGTCGTGATCACCATCTATTCCGACCGCAGCTTTACTTTCATTACCAAGACGCCGCCGGTGCCGGTGCTCATCAAGCGTGCCGTAAACCTGGCTAAGGGGTCGGCTGAGCCGAACAAGACCAAGGTCGGCAAGATTACCGAGAAGCAGGTGGAGGAGATCGCTAAGATCAAGATGCCGGACCTCAACTGCTTCACGATTGAGTCGGCGATCAAGTCGGTCAAAGGGACCGCCCGCAGCATGGGTGTGGACGTAGTGTAGCCGGCCTCCGGCCGGCGCAATGCTGACGCATTGCAGACACGGCGAGGGGGCGACGCGGGGACGCGGCGACTCCTTTCGGAGAATTCTCCACAACTGAAATGTCTGAACCGCTTCGCATCGTCACCATGCATCCATTCGAGCCCGCGGAAATCGAGAAGATCAAAGCGGCGGCGCCCCACAGTGCCATCGACTTGATCGTCTGCCGGTCGCGCGATGAATTCGAGCAGAAGGTGAAGGACGCCGAAGTGGTCTACGGCGAGATTCGCGGCGACACGCTGCGGTCCGCGTCCAAGCTCAAGTGGGTGCAGGCGGGGGGCGCGGGTGTCGAGTGGATCGACCAGACGATGCGCGAGAGCCCGGTCGTGCTCACCAACTTCGCACGCACGTTTGGGCCGGCGATTGCCGAAACCGCCATGGGCATGCTGCTCTGCCTGACGCGCGGCATCAGCACATACTACATCCCGCAGTTCCACAAGCGCGAGTGGAAGCCGGTGGGCACGGTCAAGTCAGCCGATCATATGGAGCTTGCGGGGCGCACCATGGGCATCGCCGGGTTGGGCGGCATCGGCTGCGCTGTCGCGCGGTGCGCGCATCTCGGTTTCAACATGCGCATCGTGGCGACGGATGCCCGTCCGCTTCACAAACCGGAGTGCCTGGCGGAACTGCACGATCCGGGCTGGTTTCCAGAGATGGCGCGCACCGTTGATGTTCTGGTCGCCGCCGCGCCCCACACCCCGCAAACCGAGCGCATGTTCGACGAGCAGATTTTCCGCAGCATGAAAAAGACGGCGTATTTTCTGGCGCTGTCGCGCGGCAAGCTGTTCGACGATATGGCGCTGGTCAAGGCGCTGCAGGAGCGCTGGATCGCAGGCGCGGGCCTGGACGTTTTCCCCATCGAGCCGCCGCCTTCCAGCCACCCCATCTTCGACTGCCCCAACGTGGTCATGACCATGCACACCTCGGGCTGGAGCCCGGACCGCCAGGTGCGATTGATCGATTTCTTCGCCGAGAATGTGCGCCGCTACAGCGAAGGCCTGCCGCTCCTCAACGTAGTGGATAAGAAGCTGGGCTATTGAGTGCTCGGTTGACTTCGGGCCGCGGGTACTGAAAAAATAAATCTATCAACGTGCGGATGTGGCGGAACTGGCAGACGCGCATGGTTCAGGTCCATGTTCTCGCAAGGGAGTGGAGGTTCAAGTCCTCTCATCCGCACCAACCCCGCTAGCCGCAGTACTTGGTGCCGCCCAGGAATTTCCACAAAGAACCGACGCAAGCCAAGACCAGCACAAGCAGGAGCATGAGCTCGGGCTGATAGCGAAAGAGACAATACAAAACGTTCCGATCGACTGGACAACCGGCAAGCATATTGGTTTTTCCTTTGCAGGCGATTATGATTCAGTTGCAGGTGCGGCTCAAGATGCTTTTTGGTTAGGCGGGTTTTACTATCGGGCACTGCTCTCCGAGCGCTTTTATCTTATAAATCAATAGATTAGAGGAATAGCTACTGGAAATAGCCCCTGGCCAGGTCGGGCCTCAGGGCCAGCGCCTTTTGCCAATTCGTCTTGGCTTCCTCTTTCTGACCCAATGCGTCAAGGGCGATTCCCAGGTTGAGGAGGGCCTCGGCGAAATCGGGGGCGGCGGTGATGGCCTCGCGGTAGAGATCTACGGCTTGTTCCTGCTGGCCGGATTTCTGGTGGAGGAGCCCGGCGTTGTACAGGATTTCGGCCGAGTGTTCCCCGGCCTCGATCAGCTTGGAATGCAGATCCATGGCTTCTTCGATGCGGCCGCGTTCGAGCGCCATCGCGGCGAGCGCGCGCAGAGCGTCGATGGACCGCGGCTGGGCCGCGAGGCAACGCTGGAAGGCATCCTGGGCGGCCTCCACTTCGCCCAGCTTCCAGTTCGCAATGCCGGCGTTGAGCAGCGCCTCGGCCCAGTCCTTGCGCTTCCAGAGACAGGCGTCGAAGGCTTCGGCAGCTCCGCGATAATCCCCGAGTTCCAATCGCAGGCACCCCAGGCGGAAGCGCGAGTCTTCGGCATGAGGGGCATCGGGAGATTGTTCCGCCACGCGCGCATAGAGCTGTTCCGCTTCGGGAAAGTTGCGATCCTGTTCAAGTGCGAGTGCGAGGTTCCAGAGCGCGGTGGAGGAGTTGGGATCGAGTTCCAGGGCGCGCCGGTAGCACTCTTTGGCTTTCTCGCGCTCCCCGCTTTCCTGCCAGGCCACGCCCAAATTGATTTGCAGTTCGGCATCGTTGGGACGGAGGCGCAGCGCTTCGGCGTAAGCCTTGGCGGCGTCCGGGCGGCCCGCTTTCTCCAGGGCAACCCCCAGATTGAACCACGCCTCAAAAGCATCCGGCGCGATCTTGACCAGTGCGGCGCAGTGCGCGGCGGCTCGAGAATAATCCTGGTGGCAAATGCCGCCGCGGCCAAGCCTTCATGGCCCGCGCGCGCGTCGGGCCGGATTTTCAACAACTGCTCCGCGCATTCGGCAACGGCCGTATAATCTTTCAGCTCCAGATGGACTGCGATGGAATTCGCCAGCGCCTCTTCGGAGCGCGGGTTGTGCTCGAGAATCCGGCGGTACAGTTCGGCGGCCTCGGGGAATTTCTTCAGAAGCTGTAGCGCCACGGCTTTTCCGAAGAGCACGGGCTCGATCTTCGCGGCATCGAGGTGCGGGGCCAGGCGCAAGCATCGCTCGTAGGCTTCGAGCGCGGGTCTAGCCGCACCGTGGCGCAACCGGCTGAGCCCCAGGCCGAGATGCGCTTCGAAACGTGTGGGGTCGAGAGCCAGGGTTTTCTCAAACATGGCCGCCGCATCGTCCCATTTGCCGAGTGCTTGCAGCGAGGCCGCCAGGTTAAACCAACCCATGGTATTGTCCGGCGCCATCTCCACCAGCTTGCGATAGGCCGCTGCAGCCTCTTCAAACTGCTTGCGCTCGTAGTGCAGATAACCGGCCGCGGCGAACACTTCCGGCTGCTGTTCGCCTGCCTCCAGCGCGCGCTCAATTTGCGCCAGGGCTTCTTCAACCTTGCCATCCAGATGCAGCGCCACGGCCTGCCCAAAGAGCTGGCCGGAAGCCGCAGGCGTGGGGGTCTGCGCTTTTGGTTTCAGCTTCACCCGCGGAAAGCCTCCGGGAATCTATCGGCAGTTTGAGCGACGAGGATCAGGGTTGTTCCGGCCGCCTTATCGATCGTGCATCCAGGCCAGGTAGGAACACAAACGGCCCAGAGCGTCATCGTTGTGCACCACCTCGATCCACCGGATGTAGGCCGATTCTCCCGCATCCGCAAAGAATCCCACGCCGCCGCGGGGCAGGGCGGCATCGCTCCAGGTGTCCATGACGTGGCCGTCCAGATATGTGGTGAACTGGTCGCCCCGGATCTCCTGGCGCACGTGCAACATGGTCTTGATAGACGGCGTGACCGGCAGGGGCAACTGTACTTTTCGCTGTTCACGCCCGCCGATCACCGCATAGCGCACGATGAAGAAGGCCGGCACCGCCCCCTGCTTCGATTCGATGAGTTTGGTGGCGTAGTAGTTGTGAGCATCGGAGGCGCGGAAGACCCACCCGACCGCTTTGCGCTCGATCTGGGCAGCGAACTCGAGCCGGTAATCGCTCAGCGGCAGCGAAGGGGAAAGCAAGGCCAGCCGGCCCGGCCGCGCGAAGCCAATGGCGTCGTAGGACCAGCTCTTGGCCCAATCCGGCCCTCCGGCCCACTGGCTGAGCCCGGAGCGGAAATCATCTTGAATCTCGACAGCGGCGCGCAGATGGATGCGCGACCACATGTCGCCTTGGGCGCTTCGCGCGGCGGCCGAATGGTCCAGGCGGTGGATGCCGGCCCAGACCATCGCCACCAGAAACGCCAGCACGGCCAGCCGCCGGCTCCTGACCGGCATAGCGTGGATGAGGCGAACGAGCCGCGTGGTGAGCGGCGCTGCCAGCACGGGTTCGACGCCGCGCACGGGAGCGTCGGGGTCGACTTCCTCGCGCGCGGGCACCTCAAAAAGCGGCCGGATGGCACCGACACGAGTGTGCGGCCCGAGACGAACCTGGCACTTCCAGACCAGAAATGCAGGCCCGGCGGCCGTCGACCTCTTCGGAAGGGTGGCGTGCGGCGGCCGGACAGCCGCCTGGGCAGCGCAGGCGAGGGACGGACGCGCCGGCATGAAGGCGGCGGGCATCCATGCCGGGTTCGTCATCGTCCTTGAGCGGCATTCGGCTGCCACGGTCGCGCCCCCCGAAGCGGGTTTTGCCGGGGCCCAGGCCAGCGCCCTCCCCTCCGAGCAGGACAATCCGCGGGCTCTCAGCCGGATGGCTGTCCACGGCTCGATGGGAGGAGGAGCGGCGCTGATTCGTGCCGCCGGAGTGCGGTCGATGGAAGCAGCCGGGCGGCTCAGTTCCAGGCTGCGCCGGGCAGCCGGCGCCATTGAAAGATCGGGCGCACAGGGCGAAAGCGCAGCATCCTGCAAGGAAGGTGTCATGGTGGCGCGTGCCGTCGCCACGGTCCTGGCCTCGCGGGTTTCGCCGGGAACCCATTTCGGCTTCAGCGGAATAAATCCCGCGCTGGGCCGCTCTTCAGGAGCTTGAGGCACAGGCTTGATCCACAGCGGACGAATGGGTGAATCGAGCATGCGCGGGCGCTCGCCGGAGAACGGAACCGCAGGGCAGACGGCCAAACGCGCTTGGGACGCGGATGAATCCGCGGCCACCGAGAGCCGGGCGAAGCTAGACAGGCGCGCCGCAGGAGAACTCAGGCTGTGGCCAATGGGCAGAATCCGGTAAGGGCTGAAGCTCACCGGTTGGGTGTTTCGCTTAGGCGTGCCTGCGATCGCGGCGCGGGTCACACGCTCCGTGACCACGTCGGCGGGAACCAGTAGCGGCTGCGGGTCTGATTCAGGCGATTCGACGGGGCTGGGTTCGGCAGGGGGCGGTTCGGGCTTTGGCCGATGCTTGTTCTGAAGCAGGAAATCGAGCGCGAGATCCTCCTCCTTCTTCAGGTAGGCTTTGCGGTGAGCGGGTGAGCAGAACTCGGCGTCCTTCAGCTTGTGGAGCACCGAGATTTTCTTGCCGCAGTAGGCGCACTCCATTTGCCCGTTCCATCGGCTGAATCCCGGAGGTGAAGCAGCCGGGGAATTCCTCGAGTGGGATCTGAGAATACCTTAACTCTTATCGCTGCGAGTTAACTTCGCGGCCGCAACCACTATGTCCCAACCAGCTAAGTGATATATACTTGGGCGACCAATCGGAGGGGCGCAAATGCCGCTACACTGTGCAAACCACCGTCTGGTGAACGTTGTTCTTGCCACTGTTCTTTCCGCTGCCGCATGGGCCGATCAGTCCGGCAATGCCACGCTCGCGCTAAATACTTTCTTGAACCTGGACGCTGGTGTCGTTAACAGCGTGGGCGGTGACGTCCTGTGGAACGGGACAGCGCTGATGCCGCAGGGCCGCGCCGGACTGTACAACCTAGGGAAATCTGGATCGCGCGTCTTTAAGTCTATCCCCGCCCGCTATACATCGGCCGCGTCTTACAGCGCCGAGCCGATCTTCGCCGACAAATTGGTCGTGGGAGATATTTTCGGAGTTCATACCAACAGCGGCAATTACGCCAAAGTGATCGTCACTGCGAACAACGGCACATCTCTCTCGCTTCAGTACAAGACTTTCATCGCGAACGTGGCTGCCGCCGATGCTGCGCCGATCATTACGCGGTTGCAGAATAACTACAGCTTCATTCTGCCAGGGTTGCCCAACTATGGCATCGCGCCCGGTAGCCTGTTCGCTATTTTCGGCACCGGCTTGAGTACCTCGGCCCCACCTGTATTGCAGTCGAGCGCGGCTCCTGGTCTGCCTAAGACCTTGAATGAAACCAGCGCTTCGGTGACTGTAAATGGTGTTACCACCACGCCGGCGCTCTACTATACCTCTGCAACTGCGGTTGCGGCGGTATTGCCCTCCACGACACCTGTTGGGAGTGGAACCATCACCCTCACCTACAATGGACAATCCAGCTCACCAGCCCCGATTCAGGTCATACCCAGCGCGGTTGGCCTGGACACTGTTTACGGAACCGGCGCCGGCAGAGGTATCATTACCGACGCTAGCTTCAAGGTTCTCGGGCTCACAAACTCGGCAACGCCGGGGCAACACGTGGTTCTGTGGGGTTCGGGTGTGGGCGCGGATACTTCCAACGATGATCGTACGTTCCCGCAAAATCAAAACAATCTCACCAGCGTTCCGATGCAGGTGATCATCGGGGGCATCTCCGCGGATATTCTCTATCGCGGCCGGTCCCAATACCCGGGCGTGGATCAGATCAACGTCGCGGTCCCGGCAAACGTTACACCCGGTTGCTACGTCTCCGTGGTCGTGGTGACCGGCTCTACGACGAGCAACACCGTCACTCTCCCCGTGAATCCGAACGGGGGACCATGCTCCGATCCAGCTTCGGGCCTGAGCGGAAGCCGCCTTCAATCGCTCGCTGAGAAAGGCGCCACCGCTGTCAATTCCGGGGCCGTCACAGTTTCTCAGAACACCTCTCCAGCGGGAACTGTCACTGCCACTGCCGCGCTGTACTTCGTGTCGGTCGAAGGCGCGGAGTACGGAGCCGGATACCTGTATGCATCCGAGGGAGGCTGCGTCGTTGTTGAGCCGGGATTGCCGTTAGGCGAAGTATTGCAAGGCGCCTTGGACGCCGGGACCATTCATTTGAACGGGCCCTCCGGAGGCCTGGCCGTTGGGGGTGGAGGGGGCTTTTACAGTGGACAACTGCCCGCGGGTTCGGCGACTAACTTCGCTGGTACATACACGTTCACTGGTTCCGGTGGAAAAGACGTGGGGAGCTTCGAGGTTGCTGTCAATGTGCCGTCACCGTTTCACCTGACGAATACGGGAGTGCTGGCATCCATTACTCGCTCGCTGGGTTCGACGCTAAGCTGGAGCGGCGGTTTTCCAAACGGCGACGTCCAGGTTAGTGGTGCGGCCTCGACACAAGCCGGAACGGCCAGCTTCTTATGCCACGCACCCAGCAGCGCTGGGCAACTCACGATTCCACCCTCGATTCTGCTGGGGCTGCCGGCGGCAGCAATCAGGCTGAACGTGACAAACATCACTGCTCCCCAGACTGTGTCAGCTACGGGTCTCGACGTGGCCTTGGCGTTCGGTAGCGTGACCTTTCAGTTCAACTCCACGCTCAAATGAAGCAATTCCCAAGGGAGTGTGCGAGTTACGGCTTCGCCAAGGCTGAGTACCGCGTTACCGCCGTGAGTCTGGTGGAACCAGGTTGTTCGCGCGATAGTAGACTACCAACTGGCCGTAGTGCTCGCCGCTGTGCTCGATGGCCCACATCCAGGTGTAGGAATTGTGGACCAGCCTGTTCCCCCACGCATATTTCGTAACTCTGTCCAGCCCCGCGTCGCCCTGCCGTTGAATCAGGTTGGCCCCGTCCGCCACTGCCTGCTCGATCAGTTTCACCACGTCGGCCTTCATTTTGTAAACTTCTCGCGACGGGTTATGCTTGTCCTTGCCGAAATCGGGCCCGATGTTGGATTCGGAAATCGAACGCATCAGGTCGTAATCGACTGCGGCGACGTGTAGAAGGTTCTGCGCAAAAGAGCGCTCGTCTTTCTGCAGCTTGAAGTCGTACTTTTCTTCGGGAAAATCCTGGGCCATGGCGATGAGTTTGTTCCCGATCTCGTTCCACATTGCCAGCGTCTCGTCGGCTCGAGAACGCGCAGGCCGCAGGGCTTGATTCTGCGGTTGGCCCAGACTGTGAACACTCGTTCCGGCGACGGTGAACAGAGCGACCGCAACCAGCGCAACCGCGGACTGCTTCGAAGGCTGTTTCATCGTAGATTTCTCCTGGATTTGGTAATAACTAGACGTAGCGTTACTCTCCGAAGTTTGAGCAGATTGCAGATTACAAGTCGAAAATGGCAGTGCAACTGCGAATTTAAGGAGGGCTCGTGCTACTGGGGACAGGCACCACCGTCCACGACGAGCGGTCTGGTGGATTGGGGGCGGCTCGATTAGGGACGGTGGAGCCAGTCCCCGACCGACTAGCGTGACTCCGCTATCAGCGGCTGCACGAAGCGGATCGCCGGCCTCGTGTTGTACTGCCGCCGGTAGGCCTGGTGGAAAGCGTCGTCCGGGTAGTGTTCGGAGACCGGGTAGGGATAGCGGCTCATCGAGTGGAAGGGCAGTGGCTCCACGGTTTGGGAGAAAGCGGTGTTCGCGTCGCTGTCCTTGGCCCAGCCGTCCACGAGCAGGAGGAAGTCTCGGCGCCAGTTGGGAGCGAGCGGCGGAAGGCCACGGTTGGCGAACAGCAGGCGCAGTTCATCGCCCGAGCCCATGTTGACGAAGCGGTCATCGGCGTCGATCACCAGTTCGCGGACATCGCCGTAGCGCGTGTACATCCCCGGCGTCTGGTTCCACCGGGCTTCACTGGTCCATCGCGCGTAGGTGAAAGACTCGGGTTGTTCACGCCGCGGATCCACCACGGCACGTGAGAAACCGCGCAGCCGGACGCCGGCGGACTCGACGTCGAGGGGCGTAAGGCGCGCGGCCGGCGGCCCCGTCTCTTCGCTAAAGAAGATCTCATCCCAGTACACGCAGAGATTGGTGACGATGCGAATCTGGCGCGACGCCGAGAGAAACTTGCCGGAAAGATCGACGGCGATGGTTTTGGGTTTGCCCGCCGGAATTCCCATGTCCTCAATTACCGTCCGCCAATCGCCCGTTGCGTCCCTCACCTGTAAATAAGGCAGGACGAGACCTGTTGCGGTTGCGGCGCCCTGCGATGCACCCAGGAACGTACTGCCATCCGCCCAATCCACCCAGCCGTCCAGGAACAGCACGGCCTTGTTGTTCGGGGCGGCGTCGCGCCCGAGGTCCAGCGTGAGGGAATGCAATTCGGCCACCCCCGCGTAATTGTGCCGGAAGCCGCCGGCGTAGACGCCATCGCGCCGGAGAATGTTTGCGAGAACATCGCGGCCCTGATCGTCGTGCGCGGCGGCGGGCGCAATGCGCCGGCTCACACCGAACAGGCGAAACTCAGGGAAGGGCGGGGACTTGAACTTCTCGTTCGTGAAGATCTCAACGCCGCGCGGATGGTCCAGCGCGATCAACCGCACCTGGTCGAGGTACGACACTTCATGTAACTCCTCGGTGATGCGCACATCGTAATGGCCATCCACAGGCGCGAGCGATTCAGCCGGAATTTGCACATACTCGTCGTGATCCACCGGAAAGTAATTTCCGTCGCCGGAACTCGCCCCCAGCGGCGCGACGCCCAGAACGTCGGTGATGAACTGAAACTCGCGGCCGTTCCAGGTGAAAATCATGGGGCAGGAACCTGAGAGTCGCGGTGCTTCCTTGAGCGCAGTAGCGCGGGCGACCGGCTGGTTGGGCTCATTTTGGATCAAACCGTTCGGCCAACTGAGGCGCACCGTGTCGACGAGTTTGTTCGCGCCTAGACCGAACACGAGGGGAACGCCCTGGTAGACCTGTTTCTGGTAGTGTTCGCCGGCCTTGACCTCGACCTCGGTGTCCGGAGCCATTTTAAGGTTCTTGACGCCGGTGAGCGCGAGGTGAAGCCACTCATTGGTGGTCGAAGTTTGATTCAGCAGAAGATGAATGCTGCCATCCGGCGCGACAGCGGCGATGTCGTCGCGGCCATCGCCATCGAAATCGGCATGCGCCCAGGCGACGGCGGAGGGAAGCACCGCGGGCGATTTCGATTTCGCCAGTTCCGCCAGCCCCTGGTTGCGATATACGGCGCCTCCCGCGATCAAGTCGTCGAGTCCGCGGTTTTCCAGATCCGCGAACACAAATGGACCGGATGCCGCGGTGGACCGAGGCTCGAATGCGCCACGGCGATTCATGGCCAGCGATACGCCCGCATGCGTCCGAAAGGCAAGATCGATCCAGCTATCATTGTCTACGTCGATGGCATGCAAGCCCGTTGCTCCGGCTGGAAGGGCATCCAACGGTGTGGCTTCGAACACGCCGCGCAATTGATCGCGATACAGCACTCCTTTGCGATCTGCATAAGAGACCGCGAGGTCGATGCCCTTGGTGTCCGGGACCACGCGAACCGTCGCGGCGGAGATGGCGTGCCCGTGCACGAACGGGAAATGCGCGGTGTAATCGGCGAATCCTGCTTCGCCCTCATTTCTGAGCAACACGGAGTTTTCGCCCAGTAAGAAGAGGTCGAGATCGTAGTCGTGGTCGAAATCGAGCCAGACCGCGGATTCGTACCGTGCCGGAGGTATGGGCGCCTCTTTAGGTTCAAAGCGGCCCTTGGCATTGTGGTAAAGATGCGCGCTGGTTTGTGTGAGCACGCATAGGTCGGGGAGACCGTCGTTATCGAAGTCGCCGGCCACGACGGAAATCACCTCTTTGAGATCCGACAGGCCTGTGTTAGCGACCAGCTCGCTCCCACGCCGGTATACGAGAATCCCGCTTCGAGACCAGACCAGCAGGTCCGGGTTGCCGTCGCCATCCGCATCCAGAACGAGCAGCCCGGCGCTGTTCGCCTCCACGCTCCCGGCGAGTTTCCGGTCCTCGAATTTCAAAGCGGCGGGCGGTGAGGTGTCGTGCGCCGCGGGATGCGCTTGAGCGGGATCGTAAAGTTCCGCATAGAAACACCAGTCCATGTCCTCGTAGTCGTCGACGGCTTTCTGTTCAGCTTTTGCTCGCCGAAAATCCGCCAGGGTGCGACGGGCGGTTGGTTCGTCATCGCTTAAACGATAGTGATTGTAAATCTGAAACCGCGGCGCCACGAGCTTTGGATCGAGTTTCG
>Ga0187817_10000424_pt1 | contig 17884 bp, 15 predicted proteins | sample NC_wetland_sal_i_17_FD_132431 | JGI IMG/M metagenome (GOLD analysis project Ga0187817, IMG submission 132431) | Wetland sediment microbial communities from Neuse River Estuary, North Carolina, USA - SO4_2 | ecosystem: Environmental > Aquatic > Freshwater > Wetlands > Sediment | place: USA... | reverse complement strand
GTCATGTAACAAAATCGTTGGTGAAGGTCCACTCCTACGTGGATCATCGCGTGCCTCCTTCAGGGTCTGTGCTTCGAGCACGATCGTACCCTTGGAGGCACGCCTGTTTTCATACCATCTGAGGCTATCCGATGAGGATAGCCGAAGAATCCCAGCGTCGGCAGTCAGCACAGCGTCAATTCGTGAGCCCCCTTGGTGAGCTGCTTTGGTATGAACAAGAACCCGTACTTCTAGTACTGGAGGCACGATCTGGGAACTGTAAATTCTTCAGCGGCTAAAGCCGTCTTGATGCGGGAACCATACGTCGCGGTTGAAACCACGACCTACAAACGTCGCCCCACAAAAAGCCTTTTCCCAGGCCTTTTCCTCGGTTAGAATCGCGATGCTGTCCGGAAGCACCTGCATCATCCGGCTTGGGGCGGGGCGTTATGTCCGACCATACTGTGGCGCTTTTTTGGTATGTTCCGCGGCTACTCCTCGTGTTCACACTGTTTCGGGCGTCCCGCGGAAACGTCCTTTCAAAATATCCGTGGTTTTACATGTACGTTGTAGCGGAGATCGTCAGTGAAGTGCCGCTCGCTGTTCTTAACCACGTTTCTCCGGCATCCTACCTTCTCTGGTACGATCGCCGAGATTGTCTGACGACTTTCCTGGCTTGGTGCATGCTCCTGGAAGTTCCCCGGTCCGTGCTGCCGCGGCAGCAAAGGGCCGACAGCCTCACGCGCTTCACTTGGGCAATGTTCTACGGCGTGATGTTCTCCTACGCCGTCGTAAGCCCGGCCATGGCCATCCTGGCGGCATGCGTAGTGGTGGCGGAAATGTTTCGTTACGTGCTGTCGCCCAAGGAAGCCCTCGAAAAATTCTTTCGCTTCCTTCGCGTGGCCATTGCAGGAGCGATCCTGTGCGGCGCCGCGGCTTACATGGAATTGCCACCACCCGGCGGCAAAACTTCCTTCCTTGCTCGCCTGGCCCTGCAAAGAGATTTGCACGGAGCCCATATCGCCTTGATGCTCGCGATCTTAGCAGTGCTTTTTTACCGCCGAATTCCGCTAGATAAGGCCCTGAAGGGGATGTTCCTTGGCTACGCTGTGTATGACGCGACGACATTGGTGGCTTTTTCGCTGCGGCTGCATGTTGGGCATCCTCTTTTTTCGGGCTGGTCAGTTCTCGGAGCCATCGCGTTAACTATTTCCTCCATCATTTGGTTAATCTCGTTTTGGTCGTATCATCCGAATAGGCCGGGGATCGCGCTTGAATCCGAGGCTGCGCCGAGAGGCATGTACGAAGGGATCGCGGCGCACGCGCTGCGCCTGATGGCCCGCGGCGGGCTTACCGCGCTTCGCCGCGCCCGCGCCTGGGCCTCTCTCTCCCCCGCCAAATCCCCCTTATCCTGACGGTCGAAAATGTCGTCATTCTGAGGCTATCCGGCGAGGTCCAGTGTCGGGACTCCGGTGGAGTCCACCGGACTCCTGAAACCGGAGATAGCCGAAGAATCCCGGCGTTGACGGCTGGCACAGCGTCAATTCGTGGGCCCCTTAGTGAGCCGTTTTGGTATAGGCAAGAACCCATACTTCTAGTACTAGAGGTACTATTTAGGAACTGCAAATTCTATCCTTCAGCGGTTAAAGCCGTGACCTAAAAGCATCACCCCCGCAAAAATGCCTTTCCCCATGCTTTTTCCTCGGTTAGAATCACGATACTGTCCGGAAGCGCCTGCATCATCCGGCTTGGGGCGGGCAAATGGGTAGCGAAGTCTTTTGGGGCTATGTCTTATTGTATGTCATGCTTTTTTTGGTTGCGCTGATACTATTCCGGGCGCTCCGTAATAGATCATTCTCAAAATATCTGCTCTTCTGCGTGTATCTGGTCAGTGTGCTTATCGGGGAGGCCTTCTTTCTTGTTGCCAGCCATGTCACGCATGTGAGGTCCGTGCGTTGGAGTGGGGTCCTGTGGATCCTCTGGATGTTCTTCACTTGCGGCATGCTCCTGGAAATTCCTCGATCCGTGCTGCCGCGGCAGCAAAGGGCCGATAATCTGACGCGATTCACCTGGGTTGCATTTTATGGCGTGATGTTCTGCTACGCGATCATAAGCACAGCAATGGCGATACCGGTAGGTTGTGTCATTGTGGCGGAAATCCTCCGTTACGTGTTATCGCCGCATGAGAAGCTGGAGAAATTCTTTCGGTTCCTTCGCGTAGCGATCGCGGCTGTGATCTTGTACGGCTCCGTGGGCTACATGCGGTTGCCTCCGACGGGAACCGCGAACAAGGGGCTATTCGTGGCGGGGCTCACGCTGACAAGAGATTTTCGCCTCGCGCAGGTAGTTCTGATGCTGGCGATTGTTGCCGTGCTCTTCTTCTATCGAATTCCGCTGGGGAAGAATTTGAAGGGAATGCTCCTCGGTTTTGGCGTCTACGCAGGGGCACAGATAGTGCTCTATTCCTTGCGCCTGCGCGTTGGGCATCCCCTGTTTGGAGGCTGGCTCAACTTAACGAGCCTTTCGTATGCCCTCTGCGCGCTCATTTGGCTGGTCTCGTTTTGGTCGTATCATCCGAATCCGCCGAGCGCCGTGCTGGCGAGGATCGCGCTCGAATCCGAGGCTGAGCCGAGGGGCATGTACGAGGGCATCGCGGCGCATGCGCTGCGCGTGATGGCCCGCGGCGGGCTTGCCGCGCTTCGCCGCGTCCGCGCGAGCTTTTGGCCCGCTAAGAGCGAACCCGCTGCTCTGGATTTGCTTTCGGGGAAGGCGGCGCAATGATTGGCTTGATTCTATTCCTGCTTGCCGGGGCGCTGCTTTTCCTTTCGATGTTTTGGATGGCGCGGTCCGCCAAGCCATCCGCACCGCAAAAAGCGCGGAGCGGGCCGCTCGCCGCCGCTGCCCCGCCGAAGCCCATTGTCCAGTCCACTGTACGGGCCGAGGGCCGCCCGGACCTTGTCGGAGCGTGCGAGGCGCTCGGAATCCTTCAGCACGGGCTGCTGCCGCCGCAAATCGTCGCACGGGTTTTCTCACGCGATGATTTCAATTACGTTGCCGCCAACGCCCCCGCCGCCGTCCGGCAGCTCTTCCTCCGCGAACGCAAGAAGATCGCGCTCGCCTGGGCCGGCCAAGTGCGCCGGCGCATCGTGAGCCTGCGGCGTTATCATCTTCGCGCCGCGCGCCATCACGCTGGGTTGAGCGCGCGCACGGAATTGAAGCTCGCCTGGGACTTTGCAATCCTGCTGTTCGCGTGCCGTGGCGTCGAGCTGCTGGTGTTTCTAGCAGGGCCTTACGCCGCACCGCAGCTTGTGGAGGCGACCGCCGCCGTGGCCGCCCGGGTGTGCAGCGTTTCGGAAAAATCGCTCGGGCTTCTGGCGCCGGGACGAGGATATTTGGGAACGCCGATTTTGGGATAGGAAAATGTTTCACGCGGAACGATGTCGGTGATTGATTGAGCCTATGAGCCTTATGCCATACGGAACGACCGGCCGAATGGACGCACAGGATGCGGCCCAGGATCTCCGCCGCCGCACCCTGGCGAGCATGCCTCGCCCGCTCGACCGCATGCTCTATCTCGCCTCGACGCGCGACTACAACAGCGGCACCTACTATCACGAAGGGCTGGCATCCCGCTTCGGGGAGGAGGCCGCGTGCGAGGCGCTATCGGATTGTCACCGCGAGGCTTTCCGCGAGCTGGTATTTTCTTCGCTGGAGGATCTCGTGCGCCAAATCGAGGCGTACATGACCTCGGCGCGCAGCAATCCCCTCGATCTGATCAACGCATGGAAGAAGCTGGAACCCTATCGCGTGGCCGTGCCTACAAAGAGCGAGGAGCTTCCTTTGGCGGTACTTTTTTCAAATCTCAAGATCGCCCTGGCAATCTTGGAAACACGTCTGGGATCTCGGGCAGTTCCTCTCGGACCAGCCGCATAGCCACCCCCGTCACTTGGCCGATGATTTCCGCCTCCGAAGGATAGGTGAACTGCCGGATCATGCAGCCGGATAACGGGTGTGGAATCAGCGTGATCCGCGATCCGCGTACCTCGCACCAAGCGCACGCGTAGGCATCCCGCAATTCGATGAAATAGATCGGGCGGTCGAACTCCGTGCGCCATTCGAGCGTATCCGCGCGAGTCGCCCGGCTTTCAATTTGGACGAATGAACCGGGGCGCAACAGCGGATACATGGTGTAATCCTGCGTCCCGATGAATCCATACTGGTTGTGGCGCACGTCGAGCTTTTGAATCAGCGCCACGGGAACCTCTCCCCAAACCTCCACCATCCGGGCGATCAGGCTGGTCTTATCAAGGCTAAAGCTCTTGTCGAAACGCACGGGGAAAGTGACCGCCTGTTCCGAATCGGGAGGGTCAACGGAAAACAGATGCGTATTCTGCAACGACTGCGCGAGTTGATACCGCGATGTGGCATTCAGATCCACGCCAAACACGGCCAGTAATTCGCTGAATTTCGTGCGGTAGATGACGCTTAAGCTGAATAGTTTATAGATACTTGGGATCGCATCCGTGTTCTCGAGCTGTGTCAGCCACGGGTTGGAGATATAAAATTCCTCATTGTGACGATCTTCCGCGATGATGCGGCTGAATTCTTCGACTTTGCGTAAGCTAATGCCCAGCCGATTGCGCAACTCCCTGAGCTGTTCACCTGGACGCATGTGCGGCTCCATAAAGGGGCTCCCAACCGGACATGTCCAACGAATCGCCTGAGTGGCCAGCACATTACAACTTTTCTCCTTTAGAATCAAGTGATTCTATCACGAGGCGAGTCCCCAGGCCGGTACCGTCAATTCCCTGATTAACTTATGTTAAGAGAGGGCCAACGAGCCTCAGAGCAGGCTAGTACTAGCCTGCTTTGGAACCGAAGCAATCGAAGATTTCCGGGTACCCTATCACCAAATAAGGTATAAACTGTTTTGGGGTTTATACCTTTTTATACGAATTTCCCCAATTGGAACCCTATTACCCACCCTGGCAGCGCCAGAATACGGTGGCTTGCGTCTTGAGGGGGGCACGGTCAGGGATCCTCTCGGCAAAAAGCCTCTCCGAGGCAGTGTACCTCTAGATAAACATTTGGCGGACAAGATGCGACGAAGTGCTCGAAGGTACTGTACGTCCTAAACCGCCCGCTCCCAGCACAGGCGATGGCCGGGGACGTGCGTGGTGCCGCCGGAAGGCCGATGTCCTCGCGGCGCTGTTTCCCCTTTGGTGTCACGCGAGGGACCGAGGCTGGCAGAGAACGGCGATCTGTGCCAGCCTTGGAAGAGAACGGAGCCGTGACGATGGCCCAGTCTTCCGGTTCTTCCTCCACCGGCGACCCGCCGCATGGCGAGCGTCGCGAGGTGCCGCGCTACATGTTTATCGCGGCTGCGGACATCGTCGAGCCGGCTAGCGGCGTCCACATGTCCAGCCGGACTTCGGAGATCAGCCGCAAGGGCTGTTTTCTGGACATCCTGAATGCGCTCCCGGTGGGCACCACCATCCAAGTGCGGATTTCCCGGGATAACGGCAGTTTTTCGTCTCCGGCGAGGATTATCTACACGCAGGAAGCGATGGGCATGGGAGTCCTGTTTGTGAATACTCCCGCCGACCAACTCAAGATACTCGATTCCTGGCTGGATGAATTGGCCGCGCTCTGAAAGTGGCTGCCGCGAGCGAAGTGCTGCGTCTTGTGGCGCGGGATGGCAATTAAGTGACAGAATCCAATATATTGCTTGCCCGCGGCGCGCAACCGCCGGAGAATTTATTCAGTATTCAAACGGGACCGGCCCGGCCTGACAATGTTCCAGAAACTCCTTCCGAGAAGGTGGAGGCCAAACTATGGCGGAATTTGATCCGCGGCAGTTGGACCGTTTAGAGCGGCGGGAGCGGCACCTCTCGATTTTGGCAGCCGTCATCGTGCTGGTCATGGCCGGCGGCGTGGCCCTGCTGATGTACCCGCTGGTGTTCGTGCATCCGGACGAGTCGAACAAGTGGACGCTCCGCTTCGCTTTCGTGGGGTTTTGCGTTTTGACGGTCCTTTTTGTCGCTTACCTGATGGATCGCCAGCGCACCATGCACCGGCTCAAGCAGCAGCTGGTCTCCGAGCTTCGGCGCAACGTCGAACTGCGCCATCAGGCCGACGCGGACTTGCTGCACACCATCCCAAATCTGAGCCAGTTCCAGGACCGGATCGCCATGGAATTTCGCCGCGCCTCCGCCATGGAGCGGCCGCTCTCGCTGTCGGTGGTGAAGGTCAAGCTCGCCGAAGGCCTTGCCGATACCGACGAAGGGCTCGCCGCGATCGGCGAAGCCGCCAGGGGCATCGCGCGCAATCTCCGCTCCAGCGACTCGATGTATTTGCTGGGCCCTGGAATCTTTGGCACCGTCCTGCCGGACACCGACACCCTCCACGCCAACCGCGTCACGGTTCTGTTCGAGGAGACGCTTCGCCATATCGAAGCCAAAAACAAATTCTCCTTCGAGACCTTTAGCTGCAACTATCCCGACCACGTCAAGAGCGCCTACGAGCTGGAAGAATTGGTGTCTTCGTTGCTCGTCGAAAAGCAGTCCTGGCCCCAAACCGCCGCCTCTCGGTGAACGTTTCCTGCAACAATCTGCGCTACAACCTGTTGCATAACCTCGTCTAACCGATTGAGGCTTAAGAGGTTGTTTCCTTGCCTTGACCACGCCCCTAGCCCCGCCATTCTTGTGTATTGAAAAAAAAGGACTTAGAGAACGGGAATTCCCATGCTCGCCCAATTCGTGAGCTTCCTCCAGTGAAATCAATCACTTACCGGAGGTTGTGCAACAGCTTCTAGACCGAATGTGGAATATCAACTGCGGGTCCGTCCGTAAAACCTACGGCGTTTGCGGCGGGGACTCAGGCTTGGGAGTCGGTGCCGGAGCCGGGGGCTTGTCTCCCGTGGCGGGCTTCGCCGTTGGCGCCGATGGCGAGGCCTCCGGCGCGGCCGTTTCCGTCAACCCTTGCTCGGTCACATCGGCGGGCGGCGCCGTATCGGGCGTATCCACTTGAATCTGCTTGGCGCCGGCGAGTTTTTCGAGCGGCACTACATTCGGAAAATCCTCGACAGGCATCCCCTGCATCGCCTGCTGCATGAACTCCATCCAGATCGGAAGCGCGGCGCGCGCGCCCGTTTCCTTTTTGCCGAGCGACACCTGTTTGTCGTCGTTGCCGACCCACACCCCGGCGGTCAATTGCGGTGTGAAGCCGATGTACCACGCGTCGGTGAAATCGTTGGTCGTTCCGGTCTTTCCCGCTGAAGGGCGCCCGAGCGCCTTGGCCTGAATGCCCGTGCCGAACTGCACCACCTCTTCCAACATCGCTACCATGGTTCGCGCCACGTCCGGCGGGAGCACGTCGGTCACCTGCGGCCGGTCGTCTTCCAGCACCGCGCCGTCATACGACGTCACCTGGCGGATGTAGTGCGGCTCGATGTGTATGCCGTCGTCCGGGAAGACGGTGAAAGCGGAAGTGTGCTCGATCAACGATAGATCGGCCGCGCCCAGCGCCAGCGGCAGGTATGGCGGAAGAGGACTGGTGATGCCGAACTTCCGCGCCAGCGCGATCACGTTTTCGATGCCCACCTGGTCCAGCAAGCGCACCGCCGGGACGTTCCGCGAATCGGCCAGCGCGCGCCGCAGCGTGATGCGCCCTTCGAACTTATCGTCATAGTTGTGCGGTGAATAATCCTGGTCGCCGCTATGGTAGGTCACCGGCTCGTCCACCACCGTATCGAAGGGCGAGGCGCCGCGCGCGAGCGCCTCCGCGTAGACGTACACCTTGAACGAGCTGCCGGTTTGCCGCACCGCCTGCGTTGCGCGATTGAATTTCGACTCCGCGAAATCGTAGCCGCCGACCATGGCCTTGATCTCGCCGCTCGAATTGTCAATGGCCAGCAGCGCCGCTTGCGCGGAGGGATTCTGCTCCAGCTCGACCTCCGCGGCCACGCCCGAAATTTGCTTGATCGAAACGGAAATCAGGTCGCCCGGCTTGAGAAACGCGCCGGGAGATGTGTATCCGGTCCAGGAAAAATCCGCGGGCGTGAGCATGGCGCGGTAAGGCCCGATTTTCACCGAGGCGGAGGTCCGCTCGACCGCCGTCACCAGCCCCGTGACGTAATCGCCCTTCTCGATCGGCCCGCGCCAGTCCTCGCTTTGATATGCGTCGAGCGTCCCCAGGTGATCTCGAAGAATATTCTGCAGGTTCCCGCGCCAGCTGTGCCGCCGGTCATAGGCGTGCAGGCCGTCGCGCACGGCCTTGTCCGCCGCGCGCTGCATGGCAACGTTCAGCGTCGTGTAAACGCGCAGCCCCTGTTCGTGCACCGCGGCAGTTCCGTAGGTGTGCTCGAGATATTGCCGCACCTCTTCGACAAAATACGGCGCGAGATCGTTGCGATAGGACCCGATGTGCAGGCCCAGCGGCTCCTTCGCGGCGGCTTGTGCTTGCGCCGTGCTGACCAGATGCTCATGCGCCATCATCGCGAGCACCACGTTCCGCCGCGCCAGCGCCCGGTCTGGGTGCAGCACCGGAGAATAAATCGGGCCGCGGATGATCGCCGCGAGCGTCGCCGCTTCGGCCAGGCTCAATTGCCCTACGGGCTTGCTGAAATAATATTCGGAGGCGGCCTCGAAGCCGTAATTCCCCGTGCCCAGATAGATTTGGTTGCAGTACATGGTGAAGATTTGCTCTTTGGTGTAGTGGCGCTCGATCTGCAGCGCCAGCAGCGTCTCCTGAATCTTGCGGCGGAAGCTGCGGTCGGAGCGATTCAGAAAAAGCCCGCCGGCAAGCTGCATCGTGAGCGTGCTGGCTCCTTCGGTGACGCGCCGGTGGAGAATGTCGTGCCACGCCGCACCGAGCACGCGCGGGAAATCCACGCCCCAATGCTGCTCGAAGTGCTGATCCTCGGCCGTCAGGATCGCGTCCTTCAGCACTTTGGGAATCTGGTTGTAGGTCAGCAGAATGCGCCGCTGCAGGGAAAAAGTTCCGATGGACTGGCCGTCATCCGCGTAGAGCTCGGTGACGACGTTCGGCCGGTAGTCTTCGAGCGCGCGAATCTGCGGCAGATCGCTAGTGTAGACGAACAGCAGCCCGATCGCCGCGCCCAAGCCTGCCGCGCACACCACCAGGAACGAGAACGCCAGGCGCCCGAAAAGCGTTCCGCCGGCGATTTTCATCGTCGCGCGATAGAATGTCTGCATCGCACGCCATTCTATCGCATCCCGCCCGTTCAGGGCCGAATGAGCCACGCAGTGATGTAAGAGCTATGGTTTGCCGGGGGCCTGCGCTGGTCGTAAATTCGTTGTCTCTAGGGTAGGAGAAGCGTACGATGCGCGAGACAGAGGTCGAAACCGGAAATTCCTGCTTACTTAGAACGAAGTGAGGTGGTTGCGATGCTACTCGGACTTTCCTATTCCAATTGGATGTACGTCGCGGGCGTGCTGCTTGTTGTTTACGTTTTGATGTCCATACGGCGTGTGGGGCCGACCGAGGTCGGGCTGGTCCTGAAGCGCGCCTCCTTCAGAAAATTGAGCGAGGACAACGCCATCGCGTTTCGTGGAGAGGCCGGCTATCAGGCGGATTTGCTGATGCCGGGGCTGCGCTGGAAGGCGTGGCTCGTCTATCGGGTGGAGAAATTCCCGTGGGTGCAGGTGCCGGCGGGAGAAGTTGGCGTGGTGATTTCGCAAGTGGGCGCGCCGCTGCCGATCGGGGCGAAATCAGCGGTGTACAAGAAGGCGTTCGGCAATTTCTCGAATTTGCGGGAGTTTGTGGCGGGCGGAGGACAAAAGGGCGTGCAACGCCCCGTGTTCTCTCCGGGGACCTTGGCGCCGATTCATCCGGTCGGGTTTCTGGTCGTGACGAAAAGCCAGGTGTATGGGCTGCCGATTTCGCCGGAGTTGCGGGCGAAGGCCGGAAGGGCCGGGACCCTGACGCCCACTGCCTTTGGATTGGAGCCGCAGCAACTGGAACTGGTGCGGATCGAGCCGCAACAGTATGGGAAAGACCGCACGCTGATGGACGTGGTGCGAATCGTAACGACATACGAGGGAGATCCGCTGCCCTCAGGAGACATCGCCAGCCGGCTGGGAGGATTCGCGGACGTCGCCGCGATGGAAAAGGCGGATGCGAAAGACGGCGACGTGATCGAGGTGCTTCTGGGAAACAAGAACAACCTGCACAACAACTATCAGGATTTCCAGGCATTTCTCGACAACGGAGGGAAGATCGGTTTGCAGCACGACCCGCTGCTCTACGGGGCGTACACGCTCAATCCATTTCTCGTGAGCGTCGAGCTGGTGGGAATGCTGGTGGTGCAGCAGGGGCAGGTCGCGGTGATCAAGGCGTACGTGGGGCTGCCGACGCAGGACACCTCCGGCTCGGATTTCAAATTCGGTTCGCTGGTGCGGCCGGGGCACCGGGGAATTTGGGAGGAACCGCTGCGGACGGGAAAATATCCGCTGAATCCCCGGTGCTATCAGGCGGAGGTGGTGCCGACCTCGATCCTGACGCTGAATTGGGCGGACGCGACGTCCGAGGCGCACAATCTGGACGCGCAGTTGAAGCAGATCGTAGCGAAGAGCTGCGAAGGATTCGTGTTCAATATTGATCTGCAGGTGCAGATTCACGTGCCGGACACGAACGCGCCGCGCGTGATCTCCATGGTGGGGACGATGCTGAACCTTGTGAATGAAGTCTTGCAGGCGGCGGTGGGGAATCACTTCCGCGACAAACTGCAAAGCATGCCTGCGATCCGGTTCATCGAGACGCGCCAGTCCGTGCAAGAGGAGGCGTTCCAGCACATTAAGGAGCAACTCGATCAATACCGTGTGGAGACGCGCGGGGTTTACATCCAGGACGTGATCCTGCCGGAAGAATTGGTGAAGGTGCTGACGCAGCGGGAAATCGCGAACCAGGAGATCGAGACGTACAAAAAACAGCGTGCGGCGCAAGACGAGCGCATTTCCATGGAGAACGCGAAAGGCACGGCGGACATGCAATCCGACCTGGCGAAATCGAAGGTCGGAGTGGACATCAAGACAAACAACGCGAACGCGCGGACCGAAGAGGCGCGTGGAGAAGCCGAGTACATTCGCCAAACGGGCACGGCGCGCGGAGCGGAAGTAGAGGCCGTGGGCCTGGCCCGGGCGCGGGGCTACCAGGCGCAGGTGGAGGCGCTGGGATCGAGTGCCACGGCGCTCGTGAACGTGATTACGTCGCTGTCGGCAGGCACGTCGAAGTTCGTGCCGGACATTTTGGTGACCAGCGGATCGGGCGGCGGGGCGATGGATGGCCTTGCGGCCACAGCGATGCGATTCCTCGCGGGGAACGGTGGCGGCCGAGGGAACGGTGGAAAACCCACCGAGGAGAAGAGCGAAGCTCCGGCGGTCACGGACAAGTCGGCGGGAAAGTCCGGCAAGGGCGGGTAGCCTTCCTTGGCGCGGCCTTAGTATTCCATCTCGTTGCTGGACAGGGTTTCCGGAAATCTCTAAGCTAGTGCCGTTCCAACTTACTACTGCAAACTTCAGAACGGTGGAATGCAATCTGAATGATGCATGGAAGCCTTCGAAGACTTGGCTAAAAAAGTTGGAACGGCACTAACCCTGGGCCGGGACTTCCGGCGGAGCCACGCATGAAGTGCAACAGCATCCTCGACGCAATGGGCCGCACGCCCCTGATCCGCCTGAACCGCGTGGCCAAGGACGTTCCCGCCGAAATCTACGTCAAAGCCGATTATTTGAATCCCAGCGGCTCTTCCAAGGATCGCATCGCCGCGCAAATCATTGCCGAGGCCGAGCACAAGGGCTTGCTCCGGCCCGGCGGCACGATCATCGAAGCGACCTCCGGCAACACGGGCCTCGCTTTGGCCATGGTCGCGGCCGTGCGCGGCTATAAAGTCGTCTTCACCATCACGGATAAGCAATCGCGCGAGAAAATCAGCCTTTTGAAAGCCTTCGGCGCAGAAGTGATCCTCTGTCCCGCCGCCGTCGAGCCGGAAGACCCGCGCAGCTATTTCTCCGTGGCTAAGAAGCTGGCACGCGAAATTCCCGGCGCTTATTACGCCAACCAGTATGAGAACGCCATGAATCCCGAGGCGCACTATCGCTCCACCGGCCCGGAAATTTGGAGCGACACCGAGGGCAAGGTCACGCACTTCATCTGCGGCATGGGCACCGGCGGGACCATCAGCGGCGCGGGGCGCTTCCTGAAAGAGCAAAACGCGAAAGTGAAAGTGATCGGCGTGGACCCGGCCGGCTCGCTCTACCACGACTACGCCAAGACCGGGCGCATCGGCAAGGCGCTCACCTACGCCGTTGAAGGCATCGGCGAGGATATTCTCCCCGGTACGATGGATTTCCGCCTGCTCGACGATGTCCTGCAGGTCACCGACGAGCAGTGCTTCGTCTGGGCGCGCCGCTTGGCCAAGCGCGAGGGAATTTTCACTGGCGGTTCCGGCGGCGGATGCGTCTCCGCGGCGCTGCGCGTGGCCAAGGATTGCCAGAAGGGCGACCTGATCGTCGCGTTGCTCGCCGATTCCGGCAGCCGCTATCTGAGCAAGATTTATAACGATAGCTGGATGCAGGATCTCGGATACGCCGATTCGGAAGTGGCGCTCACCGCCGCGGACGTGATCCGCGTGAAGCGCCAGAACGGCAAGACGCGCGAGCCCATCGTCGCGGGGCCGAATCAGACCGTCTTCCACGCCCTCAAGACCATGCAGCAGCAGGACATCTCCCAGCTTCCCGTTTTCGAGGACGAGCAATCCATCGGCACGATCTTCGAGGACCAAATCTTGAATCTCGCGCTTCAGGGCAAGGACCTGCGCAAGCTGATTGTCCGCGAGGTGATGGGTCCGCCCATGCCGCAGTTGCCGCCCAACGCGCCCGTCGAGCGCGTCACGCACATCCTGAGCCACGAAAGCCCCGCGGTCTTCGTCGCCATGGAAAATGGCAAGCTCGAAGTCCTCACGAAATTCGATCTGATGGATACGATCGCCGGGCTCGCGGGCTCCAAGCGCTGATTAGCGGCGCTTTTCTCTTTATCCACCCAGGCTTGCCGAGGTCCACAGAAAAACCCTCAATGGCGCCAACCACAGCGAAGAAAAAACGCCCGGCGCGAAACCGCTCGCCGAAACCGCGCGCGATCGCCAGCGCCAAGCCCTGGCCGTTGCGCCGCACGCTCGGCCTCGAAATCCTCGAAGCGCCGGCGTTCGCGCGCCTCGACTGGCTCGCCCACGGCTTCAGCACGCGTCCCCGCGGCGCGAACGAACAGCAAACGCCGCAGCGCAACCGCGAGAAATTCTTTCGCGCCATCGGCGCCGACCGAATGCGCCCTCTCAAGCTTCGGCAGATTCATTCCGATGTCGCGCACCTCGCGGACTCCGCCCTAGCCTCGCTGGCCGAGCCGCCGCAGGGCGACGCGCTCTTTACGCGCGAGCTGGGCCTGCTGCTTGCGGTCGAGACCGCCGATTGCGTTCCTATCCTCCTCGCCGATCCGAAGACGCGCGCGCTCGCCGCGATTCATGCGGGCTGGCGCGGCACGCTCCGCCGCATCGCTGCGAAGACCCTCGGGCGAATGCAAATGGAGTTCGGTGCGCGCCCCGAGGACGTGATCGCCGCGCTCGGCCCCTCGATCGGGCGTTGCTGCTATGAGGTCGGCCCTGAGGTCGCCAAGGAATTTCAGGCGCAGTTTCCGAATGCGCGCGATTGGTTTGACGGGCCCTTCGACGCGCTCGCCTCGGATGAGGCCGCCAACCCGCTGCCCTGGCTTTCGATGGCACCGCCGGGGCACGAGCCACCCGCGCCGCGCGTTCATCTCGACCTCATCGCCGCCAATCGGGCAATTCTCATCGCCGCCGGCGTCGCCCCGAAAAATATTTCTTCGTCGGACTACTGCACCGCGTGCCGCTCAGACCTCTTCTTCAGCTACCGCCGCGAGCGTTCCGCCAGACGCATGATCGCCGCCATCGCCATCCGTTGATGGCTGGTTGAAAACTTTCGAGAGCCTGTCATTCCGAGCGAGTTCGCCGCTTTTTGCGGACGACGCGCCTTATGCGTCCCGGATGCCTTTGCGGGACGAGGAATCTGCTTTTTCTTGGGTTTTAGTGAGAGGCGATCCTACGCCTCTGTTGGAAGCGCCGCGGCCGACTCCGCCAGCGCCAGCTGCCCGCACGCCGCCATCACGTCCTGCCCGCGCGAATAGCGCACGAACACAGGCACGCCCTTCTCCGCCAGAATTTTCCGGAATTCCTCGATACGCTCTGGCTCGGGCTTGCGGTACGGCAACTCGCCCGGATTCCAGGGGATCAGGTTCACCTTCGCGCGCAAGTGCGAAAGCAGTTTCACCACGCGCCGCGCGTCGTCGGGCGAATCGTTGAATCCTCCGAGGAGAACGTACTCAAACGTCAGGTGCTCCCACGGCCGCAGCGGATAATTCCGGCAGGCATCGAGCAGCATTTCGAGCGGGTACTTGCGGTCGACCGGCATCACTTGACTGCGCTGCTCTTCCGACGACGCATTGAGCGACACGGCCAGCTTCGGGCGGATTTTTTCGCGCGCCAGCCGCTCGATGCCGGGCACGATGCCGCTCGTCGAAAGCGTCACGCGCTTGGGCGAAATGGCCATGCCGTTCGGGTCGAGCAGGATGCGCAGCGCGGCCATCACCGCGTCGTAATTGAGCAGCGGCTCGCCCTGTCCCATCAGTACGATATTGGTCTGCGGTTCGAGCGCCGCGCGATGTTCCTCCAGCGCGACGAGCACTTGCCCTACGATCTCGCCCGCGGTGAGATTGCGAATCAGCCCCAGCGTCGCCGTCAGGCAAAACCGGCAATCCACGGCGCACCCGGCTTGCGCGGAAATGCAGATGGTCTGGCGATTTTCCTCCGGCATGAAAACCGTCTCGACGTTTGCCGGCTTGCCTTCGCCAGCCGCGAGCACGTACCGCACGGTGCCGTCGGACGAGCGATGCGCGCGCAGGACGCGCGGCAGCGCGATCTCCGCTTCGCGCGCCAAGCGCTCGCGCAGCGCCGCGGGCAAATTCGTCATGGCGGCGAAATCGAATCGCCGCTCGGCATAAAGCGCGTGATAAACCTGCGCGCCGCGATACGCGGCCTCGCCCAGCGATTCCGCGAATGCCCGCAGCTCTTCTGCGGATTGTCCAAGCAGATTCACGGCGGAATTTGCGCTTGCCGAGGACATCTTCCGCCCATCATAGCACGCGCGCGCGAGCCGTTTTCCCGGCGACAATCCTTCCGAGGCCGTGCCACAATAGAAGACATCGGACCATGGCGGACGCAGCCAAAACGGTGCAAAAGGAGATTCTGCCCAACGGCCTCGTGGTCATCACGGAGCCGATGCCCCACGTGCATTCGGTCTCGGCGGGCATCTGGCTGCGGACGGGTTCGCGCCGCGAGCCGCCCGCGCTCAACGGCATTTCGCACTTCATCGAGCACATGGTGTTCAAGGGCACGCGCCGGCGCACCGCCGAGGAAATCGCGCGCGAAGTGGATCGCCTCGGCGGCATGCTCGACGCCTTCACCTCCAAGGAAATGGTTTGCTTCAACACACGCGTCCTGGGCGAAGACCTCCCCAAAGCCTTCGACATCCTCGCGGACATGGCGCTCGAACCCAAGTTCGCCCCGGAGGACATCGCGCGCGAGCAATCCGTCGTCCTCGAGGAAATCCGCATGACCGAGGACAGTCCCGAGGATCTCGTCCACGAGCTTTTCGCCCAGAATTTTTGGAACGCCCACGCGCTCGGAAAACCGATCCTGGGCACGCCGGAGACGGTCTCGTCGTTCACGCGCGACATGCTCGAATCCTGGTTTCGCTCGAGCTACGCGCCCAATCATCTGGTGATCACCGCGGCGGGACGCCTCGAGCACGCGCGCCTCGTGGATTTGACCGCCAAGTATTTTTCCTCGCTCGCGCCTTCGGAAGACGGCCTGTCCGACCCGCGCCCCGAGTCCTCGCCCCACATCACCTTGCGCAACAAGCGCGAGCTCGAACAGACGCACATTTGCCTCGGCCTGCCCTCGCCTCCCCTGACCGACGACCGCCGCTTCGCCGTCTCGGTGCTCAACAATATTCTCGGCGGCGGGATGTCCTCGCGGCTGTTTCAGAATATCCGCGAGAAGCTCGGCCTGGCCTACGCCATTTTCAGCGACGTGAACGCCTATCGCGATACGGGCATGCTTTCGGTCTACGCCGGCACGTCGCTCGAAACCGCCGCGCAGCTTGTCCGCTGCGTCGTCGAGGAATTTCGCCGCATGCGCGATGAGCCGCTCGACGACGAAGAGCTGCGCCGCTCGAAGGATCACCTCAAGGGCGCCATGCTGCTGGCGCTCGAAGGCAGCGGCCAGCGCATGAACAGCCTCGCGCGCTACCACATGTATTTCAACCGCTACTTTTCGCCCGAGGAGCTGATCGCCACGCTCGAGGCCGTCACCGCCGCCGACGTGCAGCAGCTCGCCCGCGAGCTCTTCCAGCCCGGCCGCCTCGCCGCCTCCGTCGTCGGCGCGCTCGACGGCTTCACCCTCACCCGCGACCAGCTCGAAATCTAGGGTTCGAATCGTTACCGGCCTAAAAAATTAGTGACGTATAACGCATTGCGTAGTATGCTCTACGTATGATCGTGAGCTTCGGCTCGAAGGAGACAGAGGAGCTTTTCCACTATCAGCACAGCAGGCGTTTCCGCTCTATCGAGCGGGTGGCACTGCGGAAACTGCTCCATCTCCACGCCGCCACGGAATTGCGAGTCTTGGCCTCGCCTCCGGGGAATCAGTTGGAGGCGCTGCGGGGGGATCGCAAGGGACAGCACTCGATTCGAATCAACGATCAATGGCGCATTTGCTTTGTCTGGCGCGATGGCCATTGCTATGACGTGGAAATCGCCGACTATCACTAGAAAGGAGCCACATCGAAAATGCGTAAGACAGGAACTCTTATGCCTCCCGTGCATCCCGGCGAAATCCTCCGCGAGGATTTCATGAAGCCGCTGGGCTTGACCGTCAACAAGCTGGCGCTCGAACTGCGCGTGCCCGCCACGCGCATCGGGGAAATCGTGCATGAGCGCCGCCGCATCACCGCCGAGACGGCCCTGCGCCTGGCGCGATACTTCCATACCAATGCCGAGTTTTGGCTCAATTTGCAGAACTTCTATGATCTGGAAGTGTCTAGGCGTTCGGGGAAGGCCTCCGAAATAGAGCGCCAAGTGCATCCCGCGCCATCGCTGGCTCCCTGACGCTAGGCTTCGGGTTTCCTCCTCTACTTCCTCTGCCTCCTTTTTTCCTTTGACGCCGCCGCCGCGCTTTGCCATCATTTCTCCCGGAGACACGCGATCTCGCTGCGCATTTCCATCCTGGCGTCCGGGAGCGCGGGCAACGCCACGTTGCTCGAGACGGGGCGCACCACCCTCTTGATTGACGCCGGCCTGGGCCGCAAGGAAATGTGGCGGCGCTTTGCAGCCCTGGGCCGCGCGCGCCCCGAGCGCGTGGACGCCATCCTCATCACCCACGAGCACGCCGATCATTCCACCGGCCTCGCGCAGATGGCCCGCGAATGGGATTGTCCCGCGCGCCTCACCCAGCCGACTCACCGCGAAATCCTGAAAATGTTCCCCGATGGCCCCTTCGAGAAAATGGAGCGCGTGGAATACATTCGCGAGGGCGAAGCGTTCGAGATCGGCGACATCGAAGTTCATCCCTTCCACATTCCGCACGACGCCGCCGATCCGGTCGGCTTCGTCTTCCGCGCGAATGGCGCGAAGGTTGCCATCGTCACCGACCTCGGCTACCTGCCCGAGCTGGTGAAATTTCACCTGCGCGATTCCGACTGCCTGATGCTCGAATCAAATCACGATCTTGAGATGCTAAAGGTCGGGCCGTATCCGTGGC
>Ga0187817_10000422_pt1 | contig 17936 bp, 16 predicted proteins | sample NC_wetland_sal_i_17_FD_132431 | JGI IMG/M metagenome (GOLD analysis project Ga0187817, IMG submission 132431) | Wetland sediment microbial communities from Neuse River Estuary, North Carolina, USA - SO4_2 | ecosystem: Environmental > Aquatic > Freshwater > Wetlands > Sediment | place: USA... | reverse complement strand
GTTGTCGATATCTTTCTTCAGTCCGGCGCCGGCATGAAAGCGCGTCAGCGTCTTCTTCAACCAGTCGGTGCCTTCGCGGCAGGGGATGCACCAGCCGCAGCTTTCATGCTGATAAAACTTCATGGTGCGCAGAGCAAACTTCACGATACAAGTCGTATCGTCGAGGACGACCACGCCGCCTGATCCCAGCATCGAACCAGCTTTGCCCACGGAATCGAAATCCATGGCGATGTCGATCTCCGAAGCAGTCAGAACTGGCGTGCTCGACCCACCCGGCACGACTGCCTTTAAGGCGCGTCCGTTAGGAATTCCGCCGCCCACCTCGTAAATCATCTTCTTGAGGTTGTATCCCATGGGAAGTTCGTACACGCCGGGACGATTGAGATGCCCGCTCAGACAGAAGAGGCGCGTCCCGCCGTTCTTGGGAGGGCCTAGTTTTGCGTACCAGTCGGCTCCACCCAAAATGATGTGGGGCACACTGGCTAACGTCTCTGCATTATTAATGACGGTGGGTCCACCCCAGAGCCCAACTACTGCGGGGAATGGAGGCCGAATTCGGGGGATGCCGCGCTTGCCCTCGAGCGATTCCATCAGGGCAGACTCTTCGCCCACCTCGTAGGCACCGGCACCGCCATGCCAGTACACGTCAAAATCGTAGCCGCTACCGAAAATGTTCTTTCCCAGGAATCCCTTCGCATAAGCATCACGAATCGCCTTCTGCATGATCTGCGACAAATAGCGATACTCGCCACGGATGTAGATATATCCGGTGTGAGAGCCTACAGCCATGCCACCAATCACTACACCTTCGATCACAGAATGCGGGTCATGCTCGAAGATCAGCCGGTCCTTGCAGGTGCCGGGTTCACTCTCATCGCCGTTGCAGAGAATGTACTTGGGTTTGGCCGATTGTTTGGGAACGAACGACCACTTGAGTCCGGTGTTGAATCCCGCTCCGCCGCGCCCGCGCAGGCCTGAATCCTTTACCAGCGTGATGATGTCGTCCGGTTTCATAGCCAGCGCCTTCTGCACCGCCTTGTAACCGTCGAGTTCGAGGTAGCGATCGATATCGGTCGCACCTTTGCCGAAGCGCTTGGAAACGACCTTCACTTCGTCGGGATGGGAAACCAGATCAGCCATGGAAATCGAGTAATTTTGTAATCGGGTAATTGAGTAATTGAAAACCGTTGCTTGGGGTTTCAATTGCTCGATTACTCAATTACACAATAACCAAGTTTTGTCACTGCGTTCCTTTCTTCTTGTACTCGTCCAGAACCTTGTCCATCTTTTCCGGGGTCAGGTTCTCATGGAAGTCATAGTTCACCTGCGCAGCGGGCGCCCAGCTGCATGCGCCGATGCATTCGACTTCTTCCAGCGAGAACATTCCGTCTGCGGTAGTCCCTTTGTGTCCGACGCCAAGCTTCATCCTGCAATGATCCAGAATCTCTTCGCCGCCGCGTAACAGGCAGGCGATATTGGTGCAGACCTGCACGTTGTACTTGCCGCGAGGCTTGGTGGTCAGCATGGAGTAGTAGCTGATCACGTTGCGAACCTCAAGCTCAGTCAGGTCCACGCGGCTGGCGATCTCAGAAATCACCTCATCGCTGAGGTGTCCAATCTCATCCTGCGCATACAGAAGTGTGGGTACAAGCGCAGAACGCTTCGTCGGATAATGGGTGAGCATCTCCGCGAAACGCTGCTCGAATTGATCTGAGAACTTCATATCGTGAGTGAAATTTCCCAATTGCTCAATCCCTACCGGTCTATCTCTCCCAGCACAATGTCAATACTTCCAATTGCCGCAACCACGTCCGCAATCAGCCGCCCTTCACACATCTTGGGCAGTAATTGCAGATTGGCTAGGCAGGCCGACCGCATGTGCACGCGGTAGGGCTTGGCCGTTCCATCGCTGACTACGTAGTAGCCCATCTCGCCGCGCGGGGACTCCACCGCCTGATAAACCTCACCTGCCGGCACGGCAAAGCCTTCCGTAATGATCTTAAAGTGATAGATGAGCGCTTCCATCTGCGTCTTCATCTTCTCGCGATCGGGGAGTACCACTTTGGGGGCATCCGCTTTGATTGGGCCCTGGGGCATCCCGTCGAGCGCCTGTTGCACGATCCCGATGGACTCCCTCAACTCCTGGACCCGGCAGATGTACCGCGCGAACACGTCACCTTCCTGCGCGACCGGCACTTTAAACTTGAAGTTCTCATAGCCGGAATACGGCATGTCCCGTCGCAAATCGATATCGACGCCACTTCCACGCAGCGTTGGTCCGCTTGCCCCCAGGGAAATGGCGTCTTCCGCCGAGATCCGGGCTACCCCTTTGGTTCGCATCATCCAGATCGGATTTCCGGTGAGCAGGTTCTCGTACTCGTCCACTTTGGAAGGAAAGCGATTGGCGAAAGCCCGCACGCGATCGAAGAAATCCAGCGGCGGTTCCAGCGCCACACCGCCAATTCGGAAGTATGACGTCATCATGCGCTGGCCGCTGACCGCCTCAAACAGGCGCAGAACGTCCTCCCGCTCGCGGAAGCAATATAGAAAGACCGTCAGCGCGCCAATATCCATGGCATGCGTGCCCAGCCAGACCAGGTGCGAGTTAATGCGCGTCAGTTCATTGAGCATGACCCGCAGCCACTGCGCTTTCGGAGGAATTTCCAGGCTCAGCAACTTCTCCACCGCAAGCACGTAGCAAAGATTGTTGGTCATCGGGCAGAGATAGTCGATGCGATCGGTCAGCGGCACGACCTGCTGGTAAAACTTGGCCTCACAGGTCTTCTCGATCCCGGTGTGCAAGAAGCCGATATCGGGCATGATCCGCACCACGGTTTCGCCGTCAATCTCCAGGATCAAGCGCAGAACCCCATGGGTGGACGGATGCTGCGGACCCATGTTCAGGATCATGGTCCGGTCCTGACCGGGTTCGAGCGCGGGCATGGAGGTAAGGTGGGCCATAAGTCAGCCTAGCGATAGCCCTCCACGGGATAGTCTTTGCGCAAGGGATGGCCCTCCCAGTCCTCAGGCATCAGGATGCGCCGCAAATAAGGATGCCCGGTGAAGCGAATCCCGAACAGGTCGAACACCTCTCGCTCGAAGTAATTTGCGGAAGGCCAAACCGATGTGACTGACTCGAGCGCGGGGGAGTCTCCGCTCAGCCGCACTTTTAGGCGCACCCGCTCTTTCTGACGAATGGAAAGCAGGTGATACACGACTTCAAATCGCGGCTCTGCCGGATACCAGTCAACGCAAGTGACATCGGAAAGGTAGTTGAACGAGCAGCTGGGGGTGTCTCGCAGCAGAGCGCAAGCCTCACGAATCGAACAGCGCTCAACGTACACGCTCATCTCGTCACGGTCAAACTTTGCTCCCTCGACCGCGGCCCGGTTCCAAGAAAGCAATCGCGCAATAGCCGGGTGCTCTTTCAGTTGCTCCAGGTCGGTGATGGCAGGGGCGAAAGGCACTTATACCTCACCTCTTCTGGACGACGTTTCTCCCCAATCAAGAACACCTTTTTTCCAGACGTAGAAGAAGCCGACCAGCACGATGGCGATGTAAACCAGCATCTCCCAGAAGCCGAACATCTTCAGCTGGCGCAGAATTACCGCCCAAGGGTAAAGAAAGACCGCTTCTACATCGAAGAGAATGAACAGCATAGCGACCAGGTAGAATCTCACTGAGAAGCGCTCGCGGGCGTCTCCGACCGGGGTCATGCCGCATTCGTAGGGAGAGAGCTTGGCCCGCGTCGGCCGCCGGTAGCCAATCAGCCAGGAAAGCAGCACGATTGCTCCAGCCAGTCCCCCAACTATGATGAAATGAATCAGCAGGGGCAGGTAACGAGCGAAGTAATTGTCCGGCATAGGAGAGCTATATATAATTCGCAGCCAGCACCGACTAAACTATCTAGGTTAGAGTTCGCAGCGATGAGGTGTCAAGCAACGCGGGCCTCGTTCTGTCGCGGTCGGTTAAGACTTATCAAGGAACACCCGAGTGAAATGGAATGATTTTCGGCTTTAACACCGACGTTAAGCACCAAGAAACGGTTTACCACGTACAAAGTGAAGCGCGGGAGAATGAGCTCCTGCTGCAAACCCAGGTCTTTGTCCGGGGGCACTGCGTGGGCAAGCGTGCAACTTCGTATGCGGACAAGGCTGCCGATGCTACCTTTACCGATCAGCAAAAAGAGCTGATCTTGCGGGACCAACACCGCATGGTACTGGACGCGATCCGCGATGGACGCCTCGACTCCGTCCTGGACAAAAGGGATACGCCCGAGACGCTGTCCGCAATCAAGGAGTTGGACGTACAGTGGCTCAATGCCGGATCAGTCCACTCCGACCGCAACCTGGTCATGCGACTGCGGGTTAGCGATGGGGGCGCGGGCGTCGAGGGCGCGAGGCTGACCATTCGTTTTGCCCGCCCCGATGCGGCTCCGTTTTACACCCAGGTCGTCACCGGCTCTGGAGGGGACGCAGAGATGAAAATCGATGTGGACGAGTCCGCCCTCCCCGACTCCGCCGTCCTGGTTCAGGCGAGTTTTGCCGGCCGGACGGTGACGCGCAAGTTTCAACTACGAAAAGTGGAGGCTTGATCGGCAGTGGTCGCATAGGGGCGACTGCCCTCGGCGCCGGTCGAGCTTGCTCAACACTCTTACTTGCCCCTGGACTTTTTCGCCTGCGAGAATTTCACCGAGATGAAACTTCAGATCAACGGGGAAGGCCGCGATTTTGCAGCTCCGCTCTCGCTCGCTACCTTACTTGACCAGTTAGGCATGAAAACGGACCGGGTGGCGATCGAACTGAACCACAGCATCGTTCCCCGGGAGCAATGGGCCCAAACCAGCCTGAGTGAGGGTGATCGTCTCGAGATCGTGCATTTCGTCGGCGGGGGCTGATATTCTGCACGTGAACGTCTCTGACCGCACGTGCTGGGTCGAATCACAAGCCACGAACACCCCCGCCGGGAACTCCTCTAGTCACCCCCTTATCCACAGAATGCTTTCTTGACACATGCCCGTCTGAGCCTAAAATGTTTTAAACATTCAGGATGGCATTTGTTTCAAACATTCTTTGGGAGAATTGGTGCAGGATCGCTTTACATCTCGCGAGGTGATTCAACTCACCGGCATTACGCCCCGGCAGCTGCAGTGGTGGGATGAGCGCGGCATCGTGGTTCCAGTCCGGGAAGGCCACCGCCGGCTGTATTCCATGGAGGATTTGGCTGAGGTTGCGGTGATCTGCGAATTGCGGCGCAAGGGGTTCTCCTTGCAACGTGTACGCAAAGTTATGCGATTCCTGCAGCGGGAGTTCAGCAAGCGCCTGGCCGAGACTGTCAGCGGCGCTTCCGAGTACCACCTCCTCACGGATGGCCGCACGCTTTATCTGGAAACTTCACCACGGCAAATCGTCGATCTCTTGAAGAATGCGCGCCAACCGATGTTGAGTATTTGTCTGAGCGACGCAGTACGTCAGGTACGCGCGGAGATTCGCGCAAAAAAAAATAATGGCAGCACCATGACCGGTTCGTCACATAAGGCACGACGGGCTTCATAGACCAGGGAAGTTTGGTTCCACAAGAGCTAGCCCCAGAGGAGGCGAGATGGTGGCAGAACTGGACATCCTGAGCGAATGGATTCCGGAACAGATGATTCCGGGTACCATTTTTGTGCTGGAGAATGCCGGCCACATAGGCGAAAAAGACGATCCTTATTGGGCGGTGCTGTCTTGTCCCGAGTGCGGCACGCTCGGACTGATCACGCGCAAGCAAGTGGCTGGTCTATTGCCGGTGATTTGCGGCTCCGGTCAGTGTTCGGCACAGTTCTTCATCAACGAAAGTCAGGTTGTGATTCGCAAGCCGTTCTGAAGCGGCGCTTCTTCGCTGCCCGCGTTGGGAGGTCAGTTTCAAAGACCGATCTGTGTCCGTGGACGAGCACAGTGGGCTCCAGCAATAGGTAGTCACCCTCAAGCCCAGCGCACCGTTCATCGGTGTCTAATACCTCTAGTGAACAGTTCCGTTGCGATGGTGTCGTGCTTATGAGACGCAGCTTTCTGTTCGTGCTGTTGGTTGCATTGTGCTGCGCGCCGTTTCTGCGGGCCGAGGACGCATGGCCGCTATCGCGATTTCATGATCGCCTGCAGGATTCCGACAGGCTTGCCCAGCATCGAGGCTTCGTCTTTGTCGGAGAGATTAGCCGGATGGAGGCAATTCGCCGGCCCCGATGCAATTCCGGAATTGAGAACAAGCTGGCCTACCGCGCTTCGCTGGTTCTCTGGCGTGATCCGAATTCGGTTGTGAAGCCCGGCTACGTGGTCGAGAAGGGCTTCGTCGACTGTGCGCAGAAGCGGCTTCCTCCGCCATTCGATGTGGGGGTGAAGGTGATCGTTTATTGCGAAATCGATCAGGTGTATGAGTGCCTGACGCCGGTTAGTTTCAGTGATGACCACCTCAGGAAAGTTCAATCATGGATCGACGAGTTGCAGCGCGCGGAAGGCGATCCTGTACTGTTGCAGATTCACCACCGGCTGCACGATTCTCTCGAACTCGCGCCCAGTCGACCGTTATTGCTGTTCGGGCAGGTTTCAGCGGTTGATCAGCCCCAGAAGTTTCACATCGGTATGCCGATGCGGCCGGGCATGCGCGTGACTGTTTCCCGGCTTCTCTGGGGATACTACAAGGCACCGGAAGTGCGTGCCGTTTGCCCCAACTGGGACTGCTCCGGAGTGGCCGCCGGAGCCAAGGTGATCGTCTACTGCGAGTCACTGTCAGTTTATTGCGGACCTCCCGCCCAGTGCCGTTTCGCCTCTGCAGCTTTTACAGACGAAAACGTGCATAGAGTCGAAGGATGGGTTGCGGAGGCACGAGCCCGCCAGCCAGCTTTGATACTTGCCAAGGTCAGACACTACTTGGAATCATGGCACAACCATTCGGAAGGTCAGCCCGCAATTTATCGCGGGTACGTCGAATGGGCTGGTCAACCGGAGTGGGAGGGACGCGGGTACGTGGCGGCGCGGTTTGTGGATATGACGATACCGCATTCGCCGTCCACCGTGACGCTCTCCTTCGGTTACTATCCCCGGTATTTGCCTCCCCTGGCCCTGGAACTCCGCAAGCCCATGATGACGTTCTGCTATCAGAAGAACGAACTCTGCCACGTGCCCGAGGAGGTATTGGGGATCATTGAGGACTCGGATGAGACTTTTCGCGCCATTCAGAAACTGATCGCGGCGGAGCGTTAAGAGACAATTGTCTAGCGGCGGGCCTTCACTCTGTCCAGCACGATGGGCACTTGTCCCACGATCTCGATGTCGAATCCTTCGAGTGCCGCCACTCTCCGAGGATGGTTGGTGAGAAGCCGAATGCGACGCAGGTTGAGATCAGAAAGAATCTGCGCCCCAATGCCAATCTCGCGTTGAGTCTTGCGCTCGCTTTCGGGCAGCGACGGGAGCCGCTTGTCGCGGTGGAACATCAGCACTCGCTGTTCTCCGATGCGTTCCACGGAAAAGCCTTTGGACGTCTGGTGCAAATAAATCAGAGCGCCCCTGCCCTCATGTGCGATGGCCTGCATGGAGCCTTCGATGGTGGCGTGGCAGTCACAAGCAGTCGATCCAAAGACGTCGCCCAATACGCAGTGTGAGTGCATGCGCACCAGCACTGGATCTTGCCCGCTCTCGATATCCCCGCGTACCAGCGCCACGTGAGATTCGCCGCCGTCGATCTCGCTTTCATAGGCAATCAAGCGAAACTCCCCATGAGGAGTGCCAATCATTGCTTCTCCCACCCGGTGCACATAGCGCTCGTGCTGCATGCGGTAGCGGATGAGTTCGGCAACTGTCAGCATCTTCATGTCATAGGTTTTGCAAAATTCGATGAGATCAGGAACCCGAGCCATGGTTCCGTCGTCACGCATGATTTCGCAGATCACGCCCGCCGGAACTAGGCCTGCCAGGCGGGCCAGATCGACCGAAGCTTCCGTCTGGCCGGCACGCACCAGCACGCCACCTTTGCGGGCGCGCAGCGGAAAAACGTGTCCGGGACGCGCCAGGTCCGCGGGTCGAGTGGCAGGGTCAATCGCTACCGCAATCGTGCGGGCACGATCGTACGCAGAAATCCCGGTTGTTACCCCATCACGAGCATCGATCGCTTCGCAGAATGCCGTACCGTAGTTGGAAGTGTTCTCGGCGGTCATGGGACCCAGGCGAAGGTGATCCAGCCGTTCCTCGGTCATCGCCAAGCAAACGAGTCCACGGCCGTACTTGGCCATGAAATTGATGGCCTCTGGCGTCACCTTTTCGGCTGGCAGCGTGAGGTCGCCTTCATTCTCGCGGTCTTCATCGTCCACAACCACGACCATGCGGCCGGCGCGAATTTCCTCAATCGCGGTGGGAACGTTCGTAAATGGCTGCTGTGGCGTCATCCAAAGGAAATTGTAGCAAGAAGCCCTCTAAAGATTCGGCAGCATGCGTCAATAGCGATCTACGACACAAAAGAAAAAGGGCCGCTCCAAAAGCGACCCTTCCATGATCCCGCGATATCTAGAGTGTGGATTCGATTTCAAATCCCCATGCCTCGAGCAGCGGCTCCGGAATGTACTTGGAGTTCTTGTTGCGCCGCGCCCATTCGCGCAGGCGGGTCGAGCGCAGATACTGGTCGGGCGTGAGCTTGTACTCACGCACCACTTGCTCGAATTCCGTCACCGTCGGGGTAATCGGCCCGATCGGCTCCGGCTTACCCCAGTTGGGATTTCCACGTCGTTTTGCCATAGGAAATAATGCCCTCTTCTCAGAAATTAAGTTGTCCCAGATACTTCGTTAGATTCTTCCCATAGCGACAGGGATTCATACATCCTCCCGCCCCGAGTACTTCAAGATCTAGAGGCCGGTCGCCAGAGACAGAAAGGCTAACTGGAAGCCTATGATTTTACGGCATTTGTCTCAAAAGTCAACTGAAAATTACGTCTCACATTGAACCAGAGATTAAATAACTGACAATAGGGTTGTAATGACGTAACAGGGGCAGCTGCCCGCGGGAATCAACCGCGTGGGAATCATTATGGTTACTCCCGTAACGCGGTGGTTGCAGGGCGCATTGACCGGCCGCGACCAACAAACCTACATTGCCTATAAGGGCCACCCAGGTACCTACGGAATTGGCCTTGACTAGCATGAGCTTACAATCCCTGATTCTCTGCTCTGACGATGCGACCATGCGGGTGCTGCGCCGCGTCCTGGGCGACCTGGAAATCGGTGTCGAACACTGCACCTATGCCGATTCCGCCGTCAGCAAACTCAGTCGCCAGAGATTTGAAGCAGTCATTGTCGACGGTGAGGACGAGAACATGGCTGCCCGGGTGCTTACCACGCTTCGCTCGGCTCCCCGGAACCGCCATGCCATCGCGGTTGCCCTCCTCAATGGCCCAGGGGCTGCACAGAAGGCCTTTGAAATGGGCGCACACTTTGTGTTGAACAAGCCCATCTCTTTCGACCGAGCCCGGAACAGCTTCCGCACCGCTCGTGCCCTGATGAAATGCGAACGTCGCCGTCATGCCCGTGTGCCTGTCCAGATTCCCGTGACGGTATTAAGTGCGGAGAGCAAAGGGCAGGAGAAGACGGTAACTTCGGATATCAGCGAGGGAGGAATGGCTCTCCAGCTCTCGCGCCAGGCTCGGAAGAGTGGCTCCATTCGGATTCGCTTTGGCCTTCCCGCGACTAGCCATGTCTTGGAATGCGCAGCCCAGGTGGCATGGGAAAATGCCGAGTCTCAGGCCGGAATTCGCTTCGTTGATCTGTCGCAGGAAAGCTGTGACCAACTCAGGGTTTGGCTGGCTCGTCACTCTCGCGAGATTGAACAGGATGATCCTCCGGTTTCTTGCAGGCTCACCGATCTGAGCCCCGGGGGATGCTACTTGGAAATCACTACGCCCCTCCCATCCGGGACGCGGGTCAAGCTGCTCATGAAGCTGCCCTATGGGGGCATCACGGTGGATGGAACTGTGCGGATCACACATCCAGAGGCCGGCATGGGGGTCGAATTCACGCATCGCACGGGCCCGCAGCGCGAGCAGGTTGAGAAGTTCATCCAGGCGTTCATGAGTGCAAAAGGGGAGCTGCCACAGCTTGAGGTACAGCCCGATTTCTTGCAGGATGCCGCTGCCTTCAGCCCGGAGGGACCGTCGCAACCTGGAGCCGCCGATTCTCTACTCGATCTGTTCTCGAGAAGTACCGGTCTAACCGTCCAGGAGTTTCAGGCCGAACTCCAAAAACAACGCGGCGGTCGTGCCAAAGCAGCACGGCCCTCAGCCTCGGTTTAAGACTCACCAACATCGAGTAACGTCAGGCGAGTTTGCCGGTGGCTGCGAGTTGTCCATACCACTTCCCGGAATCCTTGAGTGTGCGCTTCTGGTTGCGGAAATCGACGTAGGCGAAACCAAAGCGTTGCGAGAAACCTTCCGCCCACTCGAAGTTGTCCATCAGGCTCCAGGCGTGGTAGCTGCAAATGTTCGCGCCATCCTTGATGGCTCTTCCGACCGCCCCGATATAGCCGCGAAAGAACTCGACCCGCCGCTGGTCCGCGATTCGGCCGTGCTCGTCGGGCGTGTCGCCGTAGGAGCAACCGTTTTCTGTGACCTCCATGATCGGGCTGTTGTAGTCGCGACTGATCCGCATCAGCAGCTTGTAGAAACTGTCAGGCCAGACCTCCCATCCGAATTCAGTCCTGGGACCCTCCTGGCCTTCCGAACTGTCCAGGTGAAGGCTCTCGGAGCGGTTCGTGTCCCACACAATCGTGCGGTCATAATAGTTGATCCCGAAGAAATCCAACGGAGCTTTGGCGATGTCCATGTCGCCAGCTTTCACGCCTAATGTTTCGGGAGGGAGCCGGTCGGCCAAAATTCTCGGATATTCTCCCCTGACCGCCGGATCAATGAACCAAAGGCTACGGAAAGCGTGATAGCGCTCCGCCGCAGCTCGGTCCGCGTCCGACGCCGTCTTTGGCTCCGCGTTAGTCGTGTTGAACGCGGTGCCAACCTTCGCTCCCGGCCGGGCCGCCTTGATGGCGCGAAACGCCTGGCCCTGGGCGAGATTCACCACGTGCGTGGCGTGGAGGAATTCCAGCAGATCGGTATGTCCTGGCGCATGTTCGCCTGAGTAATAGCCCAGCTCGGTGAAGATCGAGGGTTCATTGAAGATCGCCCAGTTCGTGATGCGATCACCGAGGGCTTTCGCCATGATTCCGCTATAATCGGCGAACCAGCCGGCCACGTCACGGCTCGGCCATCCACCTTTGTCCTGCAATGCCTGCGGCAAGTCCCAGTGAAACAGCGTTGGAAGTGGGCGGATCCTTGCCTCAAGCAGCGCATCGATGAGCCGGTCGTAGTATTCGAGCCCTTTGCGGTTTGCCGGTCCAGTGCCCGATGGCTGAATGCGTGGCCAGCTGATGGAAAAGCGATAGCTATTAAGCTGCATTGCCTTCATCAAGGCAATATCTTCTTTATAACGGTGATACGAGTCGCATGCCACGTCGCCCGTAGTTGCTCCCTTGATCTTGCCCACGGTGTGCGAAAAACGGTCCCAGACCGACTCGCCCTTGCCGTCTTCGTTCCATGCTCCTTCGATCTGATACGCCGCCGTCGCCGTGCCCCAGTAGAAATCCTTGGGGAACTGGAAGGGTTCTGGCGGTACCCCGGGAGTGGCATCGAACCGGACCGCCTGCGGAGGGTCTGCCTCCAGGCTGAACAGTGAGGTCCGCGGAATCAGTTGGCATCCAGCGATTCCGAGCGCGGTCAGAAGAAAACTACGGCGACTGGTCCCTGATGATGAGAGCATTGTCGGGCCTCCTCCAGCGGAAACGTTGTAGCACAAAGCGGAGGATAGGAGGATATCAACAGCTAGAGCCCAACTCCAGACGGCTGAACATTCAACGTTTTCACCAACCACGGAATGATGACCTGCCTGAAGATGACGGGGTCGGGCCAAACTTTGACTTGCCGCCCGAGGTGGCCACCTGCCGGGTTGATCCAGGCATCCTTCGGAGTGTCGCCCTTGCTCAGCAGCAAGTAGATATCGGAAATGGGAACCTGAGTGTCCAGCACACCAGCAATCACGAGCATTGGTGCCATCGGCTTGCCCAACAGACCTTGCTTCACCAGCGACATCTTCTCGAGCGCCGATCCCAATTCATCGACCGTGTGTACGCCGTCGAAGATATTCATCAGTGCTGGCACCTGATCGAACAAATACTCTCGGTTCCCTAGAAGAGAATTCTTCAAGAAGTCGCTAGAGAAAAAAGTATCAATCGGCGGCGATTGCGCACTGGTGCCGCGCAGGCGCGTCCGCTCAACGATCGCTAACTTAGTGGCCCAGTAGGCACCCCAGCTAACTCCATGCACCGCGAGCCTGTTCTTGTCCACTTCCGGCTGAGTCTGAACGTAATCGATGACCCGGGAAACCATGCGCTCCGCAGTCTCACTTGCCTTGATCGGAGCCTGACCTGTGCCCGGACCATCGACCGCGAGGAAGCCGATTCCATAAGGGAGAATCGCAGCAAAACTCTCGGACAGGTCCTCCTTACGGCTGTCCAGCCCGTTCACCGCAATCACCAGCGGCACCCGCCCTTTGGCGTCCTTTGGAATCCGCAAATATCCGATGATTTCCGATCCCTCGAACGGGATCCGCACAACTTCCAATGGAGGATCCCAGAAGCGCGTGTGTGCCTGGAAAGCTTCAAGCGCCTTGGTATAGGAACGTTGTTTGCCCGACGAGGCTGGGAAGGGCCAACGGCCGAAAGAGTAGAGCCGCAAGGCGCGAATATAATCCGCGTTCGCCTTTTCGCGATCGGTTTTTTCGAGAGCCTTTCCCTCGTTCATGTACTTGTCGGCAACCGCCATGAACGCTGCTGCCCACTCATCCTTGTCTTTCGTCTTGATCGAAGCAAAGGCTTCGCGAACGTCCCCCGGATCCAGGCCGATGAGCGGATACATCCCGTTCTCTGCACGCTTAACAGCTTCCGTCTTGATTTCGTCGATGGTGCGCTCTTGTGCCTGTTGGGCAGACAACGTACCGGAGACAACGCCCGCGAAAACAGCCCAGATAGATGCAAGATAAACGAATCTCGATGTCGCCAACTTTTTAAATTCGTTGATCATTACGTTTTCCCTCACACGATGAAGGGCCGAACGCAGCGTCCGGCCCCTCCGCAAAACCCGAACTGTCCGCTATCCGCGGAGCTAGAACAGGAACTTCAACCCTAACTGTACGGAGCGGGGTCCCCCCGAACCCACGGCAGGATTGGCAGCGGCTATATCAGGCGTGGCGCAGCCGCAACCAAAGGGACGAACAGATGGATCATTCAAGCCAAATCCATTCTGACCGCCGTAAGGATTGGCAAAGTTCGGATGGTTGAAGATGTTGAAGAACTCGGCGCGGAACTGGAGCCGCATGGCTTCTCCAAAGTGGAAGTTCTTGGCCAGCGAGAAATCGAGATTACGGAAGCCAGAGTCCTGGAACATGTTGCGGCCCATGTTTCCGAACTGGCCTAATGGCGGCGGAAGCATGATCGAGTTGCCTTGAGCGTAGCAGCCAAAGAACGCAAGCGATTCAGTCGCTGCACCCGGATTGCCGCCGTCGAGGGCGAGAGCCTTCGCGTTGCAGGCAGCGTTACTGCTCGGGTTGGCGGGACTGTCGTTGCCGGAGAAGTAGGGAATCCCAACCCCGCCGCGAGACTTGAAGTCAGAGCGATTGCCATAGAAGCTCCAGCGAATTGGAGTGTTGGCCGGCGGGCTTACAGGCAAGGGCCCAACGCCGGCCGCGTCCGTTCCCTCGTCCATTGGCCCCCAAAACTGCGGAGTTGCCAGGGTCACAATCGTGTTGATCTCCCAGCCTTCCAGCAGCTGCCCGGAGCCTTTGCGGCCAGGAATTTCATAAGTGGCCGAGATGGTCAGCCGCTGGCGGATGTCGAAGTCGCTGTTGGCGTACTCCCGGCCCACGTTGTAGGCATCCTGTGGCAACCCAGAGCCGTACCCGAAGTCCCAGTTCGCTCCCACATCATCCAATGAATGCGAATAGGTATAGCCCGCAACCATGCTCAGGCCGTGATAGTTGCGCGAGGTCAGCGTCGCCTGCAGTCCATTGTAGTTTGACCGGTAGACGTTCCCCATCTGGAAGATGTTGGCTAGGTAGGGAAACTTCGTGTTGAAGGGCCCGGTTTCGGATGCAACCATGCAGGCCGGGTTGCCCGTGCTGGGATTGTTGTTGTAAAGCCCTTTGACGAGGTTAGCAGGCAGATTGCAGGTTGCGATATTCGCTGCCGGCCACCCCGATCCTACCGGCGGCTGGTTAATGTCGCGAATTCCCGTCAGATTCGAGCCATGATTTCCGACGTAGGCGACTTCCAGGGACAGGTTCGGGGTGAAGGCGTGCTGCAGGTTCAAGGTCCAGTTCCCCACGTAGGGGGTCGTGAGATTCCGGTCCACCGTCATAATGGGACACGGGCTGGTGAAGCAATTGATCGTGCTGCTGCCGTAAAGCGGCGTGCTCGCAGAGTCCCAGGGAACTGGGTTCAGGAAATTCTTTATAGTGACGTTTCCGGTTGTGATCCCGTTCTGAACCGAAGGGTTTCCCGCGGCGTCAATGGGGGCTCCCGTCGGCACGCTGCCCGGACCGAAGGCGTTGTTGAAGGCGACGAACGACTGCCAGTTCACCGTCTCGTAGATCAGGCCGCCGCCGCCACGTAGCACCGTCCGCCCTTTACCGCCGATGTCCCATGCGAAGCCTGCACGGGGGCCGAAGTTCTTGTGATCGGGGTTATAGAGGCCGCTGATCCCATGGCCCACCTGCACCATGCCCACGTTGGGATCAAAATTTCCCAGCAGATTGTTAGCTTCCTGGGGAACACTGCTGAACTCGTAGCGAACGCCGAAGTTGATGGTCAGACTCTTGGTGACTCGCCAGTCATCCTGAAAAAACCCCGCATACGCCCAGTTGTGCAGATGTAGGGTCGGATTTCCCACCTCGACGGACGATTTGAATGGCAAGCCCGCAAAAAAATCCTCGAGCGGTGAAGAAGTACCGGCCACCACCCCGCCCAGGAAGGTGATGCTGCCTCGAGCATTGCCGTAGGCGGCGTTCGTCACTTTGTTGTAGTGGAGATCGCCGCCGAATTTTAAGGCGTGCTTGCCCGCGGTATAGGAGATGTGATCCACAAACTGCGTGATCGAATCGGGTCCCTGGAACTTCGGCCACTTGAAGCCGCCCAGGCCGGGGAAAAAGTAACCCCCAAAACCGATGCGCGGCAGGCCGCCGGTAAAAGCTCCGCTTACGCCCGTATTAAGATCGTACCCCGAGGCCGGTGTGTTCAGGTCACCGGGCAGCGTGGGCTGATAGAGCCGGTTGTATCCGACTCGCGCCTCGTTCACCCACCGGGCGCTAGGCGTCCAAATCCAGCTGCCGCCTACCACCTGCGCGCGGGTATGAATATCGGAGAGCCACTTTTGCTGCAACTCAGGAAAATCCTCGACCGTCCCGCTGTTGTTCCCAAAGAAGTACATGCCGTTGATGCTATGGCGATCGTTTAGCCGGTAGTCCACCTTGCCGACCACGTTGTCGACGTGCACGACGTTGTTGAATCCGTTTGTAATACCGATGCTTGGATTGTTGTTGGTGGGAAATCCTGAGCCGTCGCACGTGCCGGAAGCCGTGCAGCCGGCAATTTTCAAACTCGCCTGGTCAACCCCGAACCCTGATGTGTTCCCGGCCGACTGTAGGTCGGAAAGCACGTCCACAATGCTGTCGGCGCAGTCGCCCGCGAACCCGAACGCACAGGTTCCATTCGGCGCCATGTGCACCATCGAGGGACTGGTTACGCCTCCGTACGAGTTGCCCACGTTGTAGCGCTGGCCTTCGTAGGCGGCAAAGAAAAAGGCCTTGTCCTTGATGATCGGACCGCCGAGGCTACCGCCATACTGCTCCAGCGTCCGGGTCAATTTTGGATTCGGTGCGGCGTTGAAATAGTTCCGCGCGTCCATCGCTCCGTCGCGGCCAAAACCGAACGCGGTACCGTGCAGTCTGTTGGTGCCGGACTTCAGGCCCACATTGACCACTGCCCCCGGCTTCCAACCGTACTCGGCGGGAGGGTTTTGCGCCAGATTGAATTCCTGAATCGAGTCGATGGGCAAAATCGTCGCCGAGTCACCTGCGATTCCTGCCCCGTTAATGATTGCCTGTCCGGAATAGGGTTCGCTGTTGAATAGACCTTCGACGAAGTAGGCGTTATCTTCGGCACGCAGCCCATTCGCGCTAGTGGTGGAGAAACCACCGCCAGGGTAGCGCATCACACCAGGACGAAGCTGCAACAGATTCTCGTAATTGCGCCCGCTCAAAGGCAGATCGTTAATCTCGTTGTTACTCAGCGTGCCGCCCAACGTGGAGGAAGTGGCGTCGAGCAACGGAACTTCGCCAGATACCTCGACGACTTCGGAGACTTGTCCTGGTTGCAGGCCGATGTCAATCCGCACGTCCTTGGCGACTTCCAGTGGGATGTTCACCCGCTCGGCGCTCTTGAAGCCTTTGGCCGAGACCCGAACCCTGTACTGACCAGGAGAAAGGTCGGGCGCAACGTAGACGCCTGAGGTATCCGTCGTCAGGGTTCGTGTAGCGCCTCTCTGCATATCGGTGACGGCCACGGTAGCGCCAGCCACCGCCGCCCCGGAGGCGTCCGTGACACTGCCCAGAATTCGACCGGTATAGGTCTGCGAAAGTAGAGGCAGAGAAACGAGAAGAGCACAGGAAATCGAAGCCAACAGTCGAACTGCTTGCGCTGCAGAACGCATGGGACCTCCGCAAAGGTGAGTGGTGCGATAATCGCATGTTTGTGCGGTAGCCAAGCTTTGTGCTGTAACTCCCCACGAAGTTTGTTGAGGCTTGTGGTCTGACAGCTGTACCACCATATCGGTTCAACTGTCAAGACACTTTCGCACTTCGGGCGTGTCCTAGTCTGGCTCTCCGGCCAGAGAATCCACGGGAAATCTCAACTGAGGAGATGGGCAAACATCTGAGCGTTTTCCCGCAGGATGGGAAGAAAACGTTCAATCAGTTCTTCGCTCGACACGCGAACTGCGTGAACCCCAACGTTCATTGCGGCCACCACTCGATTCTGACGGGTACGGACAGGCACCGCGAGTGAGCGCAGGCCCAGTTCAAGTTCCTCATCCGCGAGGGCAAATCCTTCGGTCCTGACCTTGTGCAGAATGTCCTTCAAGAGCGCCTTGTCTGTGACCGTTTTGGGCGTCAGGGCCTTGACCTCCGTCCAGTCGATGCGAGCGCTCAATTCTTGCTCCGGCAGCGCAGCCAGCAGAACTCTCCCCATAGATGTGCAATAGGCCGGGAGGCGACTGCCAACCGAGAGTCCCACCGACATGACCCGCTTGGCAGAGGAGCGTGCGAGATAGACGATCTCATCGCCCTCGAGGACACTAAGAGAGCTCGACTCGTGCACTGCCTCGGTTACGTTCTCCAGGATCGGCTGTGCAATCGTGGGGAGAGAGCCTGACGACAAATAAGAGAATCCTAGCTTGAGGACGCGCGTCTTGAGCCGGTAAACCCGGCCGCTCGACTCTGCATAACCAAGGAGTTCCAGCGTCATCAGAAGTCGCCGGACCGCAGCGCGGGAAAACCCTGTCCGGCGTGCAGCGTCCGCGACGGATTGGCCATCGGCATGGCCCTCAAAGGTCTCAATCACCTTAAGTCCACGGGCCAGCGACAATACGAAGTTCGGATCGCCTTGAAAGCCTTTCAGCCTCGCGATCCCACGCTTCGCAGATTCGCGTCCAGCCAGCCGTTGTGCACTCGTCATCAGACCCGCCTCATCGGGGAACTTCGTTTCTTGGCTGCAAATTGCTTGGCGATATTCGCACATTCGTGCCATTCCTGCAAACCGAGTGAGAT
>Ga0187817_10000421_pt1 | contig 17946 bp, 15 predicted proteins | sample NC_wetland_sal_i_17_FD_132431 | JGI IMG/M metagenome (GOLD analysis project Ga0187817, IMG submission 132431) | Wetland sediment microbial communities from Neuse River Estuary, North Carolina, USA - SO4_2 | ecosystem: Environmental > Aquatic > Freshwater > Wetlands > Sediment | place: USA... | reverse complement strand
TCCGGCACCTCCGTGCGTGGCAAATAGCCTCTAATCTCGCCTAACGCAGTCAAGCGCTACGTACAGATGAATAAAGGACTTAAGGCGGCCGCTAGGAGGGCCGGAATCGAAGATCTACGCTGGTAGGACTTGCGGCGGACTGCAGGCTGTCGGTGGCTCCAGCGCGACGGCAAAAGCATGGAAGAGGTCTCGATCTTGCTCGATCATTCGTCGGTTATGGTGACCGAGACGCGTTACGCGTTCCTTGAGGCGGAGGATGTGGCCGCCTCCTTGGGCCACACAAATGTCGGCACAGGGACAGCGGACAAACAACTGAAACCGGATGCGAAGCAGGAAGATAGCAAGGTTGCCTGACGGACTCTGACTCCGTTAATTTAGGTTCGAATCCTAGTTCCCCAGCCAGCTGACCCCGTTCGCTTTCTCTTCCTTTTGTTGTTAGACGAGCGCCTGACAACGCGACGCCAAGGCTAGCGGGGCTCTGCGCCGAACTCTCGACAACGGCGCCGCTGCAATCGATGAGCAGGTATGAGCAGTTCTCACGGTCGTTTCGTCTGGTACGAGCTGATGACGACCGATGTCGAAGCGGCAAAGGCTTTTTACGGCAAAATCGTAGGCTGGGACACGCGCGAGGCGCCCAGTTCGCGCTACACGCTGTTTACGGTGGGGCGGGCCTCAACCGGCGGACTGATCAATCTGTCGCTGGACGCGAAAAAACTAGGCGCGAGGCCACAGTGGGTCGGTTATATCAGCGTCGACGACGTGGACGGTGCCGTCAACCGAGTGAAAGAACTCGGTGGAACGGTACACATACCGCCGACCGATGTCCCTGATGTCAGCCGGTTCTCAGTTGTAGCTGACCCGCAAATGGCGACATTTATTTTGGTTAAATGGAGCGATCCTGGCCGAGAGTCACCGATTGATCCGGGCGCATTGGGCCATGTTGGTTGGCACGAATTGCTCGCCATCGACTGGGAACGGGCGTTCGCCTTCTATCGCGAAATTTTTGGTTGGCAGAAGGCCGTCGCCGATGTCGGTCCGACTGGCGCATATCAGCAGTTTTCCGCAGCGGGGCAGGCAGTTGGCGGCATGTTCAACAAGCCGGCGGCCGCGCCAGTCGCCTTTTGGCTTTACTACTTTAATGTCGCCGATGTCGGCGCGGCGGCGGAGCGCGTCAGAGCGGAGCGCGGCAAGATCCTCGAGGGGCCAACTGACATACCAGGTGGCGGCAGGGTTGCCCGCTGCGCGGACCCCCAAGGTGCCATGTTCGCACTGATAGGAAAGCAGAGTGATAAAGCTGTCGGGTATTTTGAGCGCGATCCCTCACCTGGTTCCAGCGCGCGCGCCCGATGGTCCTGGTAGAGCGCGAACTCCAAGTTTACTGCCGGCGGACGCTCTCTAGCCTGAAGCCTCCGATTCGCCGCCGCGACCGATCGCAAACTGCCCAACCGGGCCCTCGACGTAGAAGTCGATCCCTGTCATTCGCGCAAACAGATCGATATTGATGCTACCAATCGCACAGCCGCCAAGTCCCATGGCCGTCGCCATGAGGTAGAAGGTTTGCGTCAATACGCCGACGTCTTTGAGAATAAGCGAGTAGGCGATCGAGCTATATTTCCATGAAACCCTACCGAAACGTGAGGCAATCGTAATCAGGATTTGCGGAACGCCGGATTCGCCCATTGCAAATGCGGCCGACTTTAGGAGCGCTTCAAACTCGGTCGCACGAACGTCAATCGGCACCAGCGCGTGCTCGCCGGCATCGTAGAAATAGAAGCCGCGACCGAGCCCCTCGCATTTGTCGACGGCAAGATAAAGCTCAAGCGGGTAGCTGCTGCCGCCGGACGGGTAAGGCCTGCTGGTATACGTAATTGGCAGTCCTCCGCCTCCGTTAGCGTCGAACGCGGTAGTCCATTCCGATCGCACGCGCGCGGTGCCGTCAAGAAACTGGGACAGCTCCATGAGCGTAATCGGCGTGCGATCATCAAAGCTACGTACCGAGCGACGTTCACGCAGGATCTTGACGGTAGACCGCACCGACTCGGTATCCCTGATCGGCAATTTGTCTAAATCGATCTTGGTCCCAACCCAACGCGACCGTACCGCCGGCAGTGGCGCTATGCTCGTTGCATAAGGATAGACGCCGCCCAATGGGTTGGCATGTCGGCCCTCGGTGCAGCGAGCGTGGAACAAAAGGTCGTGGAAGTCCCAAAGGACCAGGCTGTCGTTACCTTCGGATGGCCGCAGCCCGGCCCCGTGAGCAGCATCAACCCTGAGTAAGATTTGACAATCAACCAACAAGGCGAGAAGCGTCTCTGCGGCGAAACCGCGTCCTCGACGGAGCTTTTTGAGCAGCTGCGGAGTAGCCAGCATAGCTAGTGTGACCGCAAATGTGGGATCGCAAATCCTGAACAATGCGCACGAGCGTGGCGACTCCAGCACCAGGTCGCTGCCGCGCCGGCGCATATAGGCGAATCGCGATAGCACCAAAGTGTCGGTATCTGAAAGTTTCGGCGTCCGCGGCCAATAATCTGGAACCTGCGGTTCAATGACCACTTGGGCCGCGCCGCTCAACGAACCTCCGAGCCGAAATTCCAAAAGGCCATGCCTCACCAATCGCTGGACAAGAAGCGCAATCTCTTTGTCGGTGCCGCGTGCGCGCGATGCGAAGGCATTGAGCGGCAGACCCGCGTGCAGAGTTTCGGCGCGTTTTGCTACAGCCGCACTGAACATTCCTAAGGCGACGGAATGGCCATAAAAGCTGGCAATAACCTCGCCGTTGGGCTGTGCTGTGAGTGCGACGTGGCCGGCGAGTCGGGCCGAAAGCGCGGCCGATGCAACCTGTCGGCCAGTCTTCCTTCGAGAAGCGCGCAAGGCCGGACGCCCTATGTTTCAGGTTTGCGGGTGAAGCGGATTGAGCTCGTTCTCCGACAGCGGTCGATCGCGCAATTTGAGCTTTATTGGGACATCGTAAAGCCGGCCGGGCGCGAAACGCCGATAGAAATGGCGTAATCCCGGAACGATGACCCGCACGACCGGGACCTCGATATCAGGACGAGTCTGATCGAGAACGAGGAAATCGAGTCCATGCCCCTTGGCAAGTTTCACGCACGCCATCACCTGCTCGCGCTTGTCGAGACCGCCGAAGTTCGAACTACGGTCTGGCCGAGCTGGCGAGTGCCCATTCGGCGTCAAATAGGTATGGTCGCGCAGATAAAACGGAGTGGCGCCCTCTCGGCTCGATGGCGCGGCGTTGCGGGCTCCCATCAGACCGATGGAAAGAAATTGATTCACCTCGGTCAGCGCTCGCAGCAGCGCAATTCGCGGATCGAAGTGCGCGCCAGAGCCATACTCGACAAAATCATGGCCATTTTGCACGGCGTGCGACAGCGCCACAAAGCTCGGAATCCCCAGATCGCTGGTAATGTCGAGCACCCAAAGCCGCCGTCCGGTGTTGGCAAGCTGGGCTTTGAGATCGCGGACATAGGGGTCGTCAAACCGGTTGAGGTCCAATTCCGATCGCTGCAATCGATTGTACCACCAGATGGCATATGAATCGCGTTCCACCAGTTCCAAGAAGCCCTGAACGATCGCTTCCTCGATCGTGTTGCCGGCGGCGCAGCCGTTGGAATCGGCATGGATGTAGCCGGCGGCGGAACCGCCCGTATGAAAAAAATACAACAGGCTGGTGGGCAGGTATTTGAAACATTCGTCTCGCAACGACCAAACCGGCGACCATTCAATCTTAGCCGATGGATCGAATGGCGGCGCGGTTGGCGTTACGTCATGACCCATTATCGGAGCTAGACCGCCGCGGTATTGCGTCTCGCTAAACAACAGCACGTCATTTGGCGAGACTGCAGCACCAGGCGCAAAATCGGTGAAACGCCTTGTCACTCTGATTTCGTCGCCTTGAAAAATCCCGGAATAGCGCTCGATGGCTTCCATCAATGCACTGGCTTCGCCTTGTTCAGCCGTGCTGCCCTTGCCAAAGCTGCCACCGCTCAGTCCTTCCCTGAGTTCGTCGACGGTTTCAGCCGGTGCCGAAAAATTGTGCGTTGCATAGTAATTGGTGTTCAACGGTAAATCGGCATTGATCCGTTCAAGCCGCGAGACGACCCCAGTGAGCGGGCTCACGTGTTTGCGAAAACGCGCAACCGTGGCTCGCGATGGGACGGTCCGGAATCCGCCGCTCGTCTCGACCAGATTGGAGCCGGCAGCAAGCGTGATCGGCACTGGCGCACGGCGCGGATCGCGCAGCTTCTTTTGACCGCAGCTCGGACATTGCGGTCGGGCAGCTACGTAATGCTTGGCAATCGCCGATCCCAGGAGATCGAAACTGAGGATGTGATCGCGCAAATCGGTGCGAAAATCGGTGGCAATAGCTTTGGCAACCTCAAGCGCAGCGAACTCGATTCCGATCTGTCCGAGGGTGTCCTGGGCGAGCGGCGAAACCACAACGCGGCGCGCCTGTTTGCGCTCGAGCATCGCCTTGACTTCGCGGTTTCGTTTCATGCGATCGGCGAGGCAGGTCCAGCAGCCACTTTGGCTCGGTCTGAACACTGGACCCACCAATGGGAAAATGCCGGAAGGTTGAATGAGCAGCCAAGCCGAATGATCGGATAAATGCTTGCGGTTCACTGTCGCGAGCTGCCCTTCGAAATAATCGTTCACGATTGTGACCGTCAGGTCGGCTGAGCCCTTTACGACGCGAACGCCAAGCTTGCGCAGGGCAGCTCCGAGCTCTTTTGCGCCCTTCACGTTGATCGACTGGATGCGCACACGGCATTTGCGGAGATTTTGCTCCGCGACATCGGGAGCAAGGCCAAGATTCGCCCAATAGGCGGCAACCGCGCCTGCCGAAGAACTCGTCTTGCGGACCAAATAGCGGCGCTCGACCAGCCGGATGACGGCCTCGCCGATCTTATCGGCAGGGAATTTTTGCGAAAGCTCACGAACAATCCGCCCAAAGCGCTTTCCGGTGCCTATCGTGATTGCGAGTGCAGAGTAGAGCTGGCCATGAAGGAAGAACTTCCGATGTTCGGAATACAGGCAAACGACGTCGTTGGGCAACGCAAAGACTGAAAAGTTCGGCGCGAACTGGAAAACATCGCTGTTGACAAATTGCGTAACGCCGCCGCCCCGATCGACCGTTGCGCGGTCGGCGCCTACACCTTTATTCTTTTGGCCTCCAGTGTGAATCGCCATCGCAAGCTAATTCCCAAATCGTGATCGGCCGGCCTCGCATGAGCGACCGTCGATGCCCGCCGCCGCGCCGCCAGCCGGCGATGATACAGGCGAATTGCTAGCATCCTCGGTGCCGCGAATAAGAGCAAATAAAACAGGTAGGCCGGGTCTAGCAAGACCCGGCCCCTGTGACCCGCGTCGGCCTATGTCGACTTAACGTTTTTGGTCTAACACCAGCGACAGACGCCCCAGGACGCGCAGCAGCCTCCTCCGCAGCCGCCACAGCCCCAGCAGCCTCTCCAGCCGCACCTGCAACCGCCACACCGGCAGCCGCCGCACCTACAGCCCCAGGCGACTTGTTGGCCGAGCTGAGGTTGTGCGGCATTCTCCTTGTCGAACACATAGAACGTCGACAAGCTGACGTCAGAGATTTCCTCCTCGCCAAGAAAGATTTCATGATTCGGAGAGAGGTTTTGCGGCGGGATATCCGCCGCCATTCCACCAGTCGATGCGGACGCTCCGCTCGCTAGTGACAGTGACAACCCGGCAGCCCCCAACACCGGTACCGCTTTACTTCGCCGATTTCGCTTCGAAGCCTGCTTGGCACGCGCCATTTCGGGTTCTCCCATACTTTTTTCAAGAAAGCTTTCGCTCAATCCTGATCGTACGAGCCAAACATTTTACGCTCGGGATGGAGGCGTTAGCAAGGCAACGACGTTCCTGATCCTAAGTTCCACGATTTCTTGGCGTGATTTCATATGCGCCCACGGAATATCTCTGCGTTGAGCTAGACTCACTCTCGTAGAACTAGCGCCGTAATTCAGTGCCCTCTTGGTCCCTCGAGCTCCGGAAATAATGGGCTTTCGCTCGGATGCGATATAGAACGCCAGCTCGCTCATCAGGAGCAAAACTCGGTCCGTGCCGCATATAATCGTGCGCAATATCTTGTTGAACGCAGAACCATGATGGAACACTGGGCAGACCGTTTGGATGAGATAGCCGAAAACGTTGTAACAACGGCCTAATCGCCCGAGTCTATACATTATATATAGTGAGGTCGCTGATCACGGAATCGATTGGCGTTTAAGCCATGATCTAGGGCTTCCCTTTGTTAATGACCGTAACGTTCGCTGGATTGCGGTGCGCTTCACCGCGTTCGCCAAAGAAACCACTGATGTCGCTTGCCGGCAGCTTAAGCGAAGCGACATCGGTTGCATTGCGCTCAAGAATTAAGTTCGACGCGGTGCGCGGCCAGAAATGCGAACGATCAATGTAGCCTCCATATTGATCTCGCTCATCACGTCTGTGCATGCGGGCGAGCAAAACGCCGCTGTGCAAATTGACACTGCTCCAATCGAAAGGCCCCCACTTCCACGCCCGAAACCGTCATCGCTTAAAGTTACCAACGATGATCCTGCGATGCTGATCTCGGCATTTCGTCATCAACACGGCGAAGAATCAGTCGCCGCCAGCCACGTCCTCACGCGCATTGCGCAGGAGCAGGCAAGCGCCATGGCGGCACGCGACTCGCTCGATCACAATGCGCTGGCCCCATTTTCAAGCCGAATCGACCGCAGCGGTTTCAGTCGCGCGGCCGAGAATATCGCATACGGTCATGCTGATTTCGCTAGCACCTTAGAGCAGTGGACCAATTCGGCTAGACATCGCGCGAATCTGCTGCTGCGCGGCGCGAGGTGGGTTGGGGTCGCACATGCGCAAAATGGCCACCGAATCTACTGGGCAATGGTCATCGGGGGGAAATAAAAGACAATTGGCCTCACTGCTCGCGAGCAATGAGATACCGCTAAGTCGATTTGTCTCTAGGGTGCGATGGAAGGCCGACAACCGGCCTTGATCTCAAAAAGTGGCTGATCCACAGTCCAAAAACGATTTCTTCACCTGCGGTTGCGATCAGTCAAAAACAAAAAGTTTGATCTGGCAGGCTAGCGGAAGCCACATTATGTCAAGTTCGGTTGAGTACATTCTGTTGGGCGACATTGGCGCTACAAACGCAAGGTTCGCGCTGCTATCGAATGGAAGCTTGAGTGCAATCAGCAGCTTTGAGGTAGCTAAGTTTGGGCAATTTACGGATGTACTAGCGAACTTTGTAAAGGAACGTTGTCGTCAGACGAAAAACAATCAGGCGCTCCTTGCTATTGCTGGTCCCGTAACAGATGAGCGTGTCCTTCTTACAAACTCCACCTGGATAATTGACCCCCGTGAACTGCAAATGCGTTTCGGTTTGCAGGTTCGAATTGTCAACGACTTCGAAGCGGTTGCTCTTTCGCTACCCAGTCTTACCTCGACTGATTTGGCGGAGATAGGAGGCGGTAGGCCCGAATTAGGAGCACCAATGGCTGTGCTCGGGCCAGGCAGCGGATTAGGTGTCGCCTGCCTAGTTCATCGTTCGGAAAAGCGAGTGGTTATTGCAAGCGAAGGAGGCCATGCAACACTGGCACCGAATTGCGATCAAGAGGATCGCATCGTGGCCCACTTGCGCGAACGCTTTGGCCATGCTTCGGCTGAGCGCGCGATTTCTGGTGGCGGCTTGGAAAACATCTATCAGGCGATTGCCGCGCTTGAAGGACTGAAGATCCCACCGCAAAGCGCGACTGAAATAACGAAGAACGCCATCAGTGGTGAGTGTCAACTTGCCAGACGATCGCTTTATACGTTCTGCGCTTTTTTGGGATCGTTTGCAGGAAATGTCGCCCTGACTTTCGGGGCGCGAGGCGGAGTCTATATTGCCGGAGGTATTTCACCTCGTATCTTGAATTTTCTTATTCGATCGGAATTTCGGAAACGGTTTGAGGCTAAAGGAAGGTTCCAGAGCTACCTCGAAGCGATCCCTTCATACGTAATTACACATCCGGCAGCCGCCTTGATTGGCTTAAAATCTCTAGTGGAAGCTGAGTTTGACGGCCGTACCTAACCTCGGAAGGTTTGGTACGACTTTGCTACATTAAGTAAATGGAACGGAAATAAACGAAACGCGCGGCACATTTAGATGTCGGCACAACGGTCCAGATCCTGACAAGGAAGTTGAATGGCCGTTAAGAATGCGTTCTACGCGCAGTCGGGTGGGGTCACTGCGGTGATCAATGCCACAGCCTGTGGGGTGTTGCAGACTGCGCGCCGACGTTCGGACCAGATCGGCAAGGTCTATGCTGGGCGCAACGGCATAATCGGCGCCCTGACTGAAGATTTAATCGATACCAGTATTGAATCCGAAGCCGCGATCGCTGCGCTCAGGCATACCCCCGGTGCCGCGTTCGGTTCCTGTCGTTACAAGCTCGCGTCGATAGAAGAGCATCGCGCGCAGTACGAACGCTTGATCGAGGTTTTTCAAGCGCATGACATTCGCTTTTTTTCTACAACGGCGGCGGGGACTCGCAGGACACGGCGTATAAAGTCAGTCAGATCGGCGTATCGCTGGCCTACCCGATCGTGTGCGTGGGTATCCCCAAGACGGTGGACAATGACCTACCCATCACTGACTGTTCACCGGGCTTTGGCTCAGTGGCGAAGTACCTCGCTACCTGCATTCGGGAGGCTGCGTTCGACTTGGCATCGATGAGCCTTACCTCGACCAAGGTGTTCACCTTGGAAGTGATGGGCCGGCATGCTGGATGGATGACTGATGCTTGCGCGCTAGCCGCGGAACAGAAAGGCGACGCTCCACACGTTTTGCTATTGCCCGAGATCACGTTCGATGAGAGGCGGTTTCTGGCTAAGGTCGAGCAGGCAGTAAAGCGGTACGGCCACTGCGCTATCGCGGTGTCAGAAGGGATCAAGGGCCCAGACGGGGAATTCCTGTCGGCGTCGGGCTTAAAGGATGCCTTCGGCCATGCACAACTCGGCGGGGTTGCGCCGATCATAACCAACCTGATAGGCGCGAAGCTCGGCTACAAGTGCCATTGGGCTGTGGCCGACTATCTCCAGCGGTCGGCCCGCCACATTGCCTCCGAGACCGATGTTCAGCAGGCCTACGCGGTCGGTCGCGCAGCGGTGGAATTCGCAATCGCCGGAAAGAACGCCGTCATGCCTGCGATCCGGCGATTAAGCGACTCACCCTACCGCTGGGACATCATTGAGGCGCCACTCTCTGCGGTCGCCAACCAGGAGAAGCTCTTGCCTTCCGAGTTCATCAGCGCCGACGGCTTCGGCGTAACCAAGTCGGCCCTCCGCTATTTGGCGCCGCTCATTGTAGGCGAAGCCTATCCGCCATTTAAAAATGGTCTACCCGACTACGTGAGGCTGCAGAACGTGGCCGCTCCAAAGAAACTGACGAGGAAATTTGCCGTATGACCAACGTGCTGCTACCGACCTCACTGGTAGGCTCCTATGCGCAGCCAGATTGGCTTATCGACCGCAAGAAGCTTGCCGGCCGTTTTCCGCCACGCGTGCGGGCGCGGGAGCTGTGGCGCGTAACTCCGAATTTCTCGAAGAAGCGCAGGACGATGCGACTCTTCTAGCCATCCGCGACCAGGAGCGCGCCGGTCTGGATATCATCACCGACGGCGAGCAGCGCCGCGAAAGTTATTCTAATCGCTTCGCCACTGCGCTTGAGGGTGTCGATATTGACAATCCGGGCACCGCGCTCGACCGGTCTGGCCATCCAAATCCAGTGCCCCGCATCGTTGGCAAAATTCGCCGCAAGCAACCTGTCGGAGTGCGAGACGTCGAATTCCTGCGCGCCAATACCAACCGGGCGATCAAAATCACCGTGCCCGGTCCATTCACCATGTCGCAGCAGGCGCAAAACGAGTTCTACAAGGACGAGCAGGAGATGATACTTGACTATGCGGCTGCGGTGAACGCCGAGATCAACGACCTGTTCGCCGCCAGTGCCGACATCGTGCAGATCGACGAACCCTATATGCAGGCGCGGCCTGAAAAAGGTCGTCAATACGGGCTGCGCGGATTAGATGCGGCCCTGGAGGGTGTCAAAGGAACGACCGCGATCCACATCTGCTTCGGCTATGCCGCTATCATCCACGTGCGGCCGTCGGGTTATTCATTCCTGCCAGAACTGGCGACATCGCGCGTAAAGCAGATCTCGATCGAGACCGCGCAATCTAAGCTCGACTGTTCGGTGCTGGCAAAGTTGCCCGGCAAGACGATCATACTCGGCACACTCGACCTATCGGACATGGCCATCGAGGGCCCGGAAACGGTCGCAGCGCGCATCCGATGCGCGCTGCCGTATGTGCCCGCCGAACGCATCGTGGTGGCGCCCGACTGCGGGCCGAAATACCTGCCCCGCGAAGTCGCCTACGGCAAGATCCGAGCGATGGTCGAGGGGGCAAAAATCGTGCGCCAAGAACTGAGCTCGAAGTAAGTTTTAGAAAAGCGGGCTTTTCATTTACCAGTGGTATGGTGGTCAATGTTTGCCGATAAAGATGAATTCGATCGGGGCGGTAAGCCGAGCATTACCCGCGCGTTGGTATCGAGCCGCCAGAATTCACCGCTCGCAGCTAAACGCTCGTTCAAATAGTCTTCTGCCTCGTCAAGCCGCTCTACGAAAAAACGGATATTGAAAAATGGGAGGCTGTCATCGAGACAACGGGGATTAAAATCGATTAGGTCATGTCTGTGCCCGAGCTAATTGTCACTGACTTAAAACGGATACGGCCGGATGTCAGCTCAGCTTGCGTGCCAGCGCTACACGCAGCGTTAGACCTGCCGAGCTGCCGGTCCAGCAGGCCTGACTAGATAAGGCGGCGCGATTTTGCTCGATAAAAAACCAGAGCGTCAATAGATTCAAACTAAAACGATTGCGCTCTAAGTCGCGACGTCACGCTTTGCGCGAGCGCGACGGCGGCGCTTCTGCTCCGTTGAGCAGCCACCCAAATTTTTCGCGCGCCTTGCGCGCGGTCTCCGGGCTCGGCGTATTGGCCGGCGGGAACTGGTCGCGCCAGTGATAGGGTCGGCAGGCATTGATCACGGCGACCGAGTGCGTGAGATTGCCGGCGGCGCGTTGCGCCGGCGGAATGCGCGGATCGGCGGGTGAGTCCCACGAACTCTCGATGAATTGGATCGATTCCTTCGGATCGGTGCGCGTCAGCATCGCCCAGATCAGGTTTTCCAGATTGGTTACGTCGACATCCTCGTCGGTGACGACGATATATTTCGAAGCATAAGCCGAAGCGCCGCATTGCGCTGCGACCATGCCCGCCTGCGTGGCGTGGCCTGGATAGCATTGCTTGATGGCAATGCCGTGGAACATGCGCGCGCCGCCGACTTCATGACACCAGACCTGGCGCACTTCCGGCACGCCGGCATTGGTCATGTTTTGCTTGATGGTCGCCGAGCGCATCACGGCACGGTAGCGCGCCATCTCGTCGGGTCCCGCGCCCATCGGCGGCACGCCAAGCAGGATCGGATCGTTGCGGTGATAGATCGCCTTGATGTCGATCACGGTACAAGGCTTTGCACCGCCGGCATAATGGCCGCTCCATTCGCCGAACGGGCCCTCGACGACCTTGCGGTCGGGATGGACATAGCCTTCGATCACGATCTCGGCGCGCGCCGGAATCGGCAGGCCGGTGATCTTGCCGCGCACCATCTTTTCCGGCCGGCCGCGCAGGCCGCCGATGACATCGAACTCGAAGGTGCCGTAGGGGACTTCGAGGCCGCCGTAGAAAAACGCCAGCGGATCGCCGCCGACCACCATGGCGACCGGCATCGGCTCACCGCGCCTGAAATATTTTTCGCGGTGGATGCCACCGTGATGGCCCTGCGCGATTAGAATGCCGACCGTCGTCTTGTCAAAGACCTGCGCGCGATAGGCGCCCGCATTGAGCCAGTTCTCCTCCGGGTCGCGGGTGATGGAATAGGTGCCCGTACCGATGTAGCGGCCGCCGTCCTTCTCGTGCCAAATCGGCGAAGGGAATTTCAGAACATCGATGTCGTCGCCCATCAGGATGTTTTCGAAGATCGGCCCGTCGTCGACGATCTCGTGCGGCACGATTTTCGGCTTAGTCAGAAACGCCTCGCGATAGGCGTCGCTTAGTTCCAATTTCGTCAAATGGTCGGGGAAGCCGAGCGTCATGTTGCGCCGCGTGCCGGCGAACATGTTCATCAACAAGCGAAAGCCCGGCGGACAGCCTTCAATGTCCTCGAAAACGACGCAAGGCCCGTTCTCGGCGCGCAAAACCGCTTCAGCAGCGAGCCCGATATCCTCCTGCCAGTTGGCACCGCGCACCGTGCGCACTTCGCCGAGCCGCTCGGCTTCGGATAGCCATTCGCGCAAATCGTCATAGGCGATGCGCGCCGTGTCGTTCAAACTCATACCTGCCCTACTCCGGTTTGATATTGGCGAACCTTACCACTTTTGCCCATTTGTCGATTTCGCGGGCGATGAACTTGCCGAAATCGGCGGGCGAACCAGTCATCACGATGGCGCCGAAGTTGGCAAGCTGCGCCTTGAGTTTCGGCTCGGCGAGTGCGGCATTGATCTCGCGGTTGAGCTTGTCGATGATCTCGGCCGGGGTGTGTGCGGGCGCGCCGATGCCGGCCCATGAAGTGGCTTCGTAATCGGGCAAGATTTCCGCAACCGTCGGCACGTCCGGCAGCACGTCCATGCGCACGACGCTGGTCACCGCCAGCGCGCGCAGCGTGCCGGCCTTGACGTAGGACATTGCCGAGCCCGGCGTCGTGAACACTATCTGCACTTGGCCGGCGAGCAGGTCGGTCATCGCCGGTGCTTCGCCGCGATATGGCACCAGCGCTATCTTGAGATCTGCCATCATGTTGAACAGCGCGCCGGCGACATGGCCGGTCGAGCCGATGCCGCCCGAACCCATATTGATCTTGCCAGGATTGGCCTTGGCATAGGCGAGGAATTCCGCGATTGTCTTTACCGGCAGCGACGGATTGACCACGACGATCAGCGCCGCACGCTCGATGCTGGCGACCGGCGCGATGTCGCGGGCGAAGCTGAAGTCGAGATTGTCATAGAGCGTCTCGTTGATCGCACCGGGCGAGCCGGCCAGCAAAAGCGTGTAGCCATCCGGCGCCGCATGGGCCACGAGGCCGGTGCCGATGTTGGTGCCGGCGCCGCCGCGGTTCTCGATGACGATTTGCTGGTTGAGACGCTCCGACACCGCCTGTGCCACGAGGCGTGCGACAATGTCGAACGTGCCGCCAGGCGGGACCGGAACGACGAGACGGATCGGCTTGCCCGGATAGGTGTCCGCATGCGCAAGCCGTAACAGGGTAGGCGAAACGGCGGCGCTGACCGCCGAATGCAGAAACTTTCGCCGGCCAAGCTTCATGCCGTCACCCGCCGGTCCTCATCGCTTGCCTGCCAACCTAATGATGATCCTGCGCGACATCGATTAACGTTCCATCGGGATCGGCTAACATTGAAACGGTCATTGTAAACATTCTTCTGCGATTGCAATCTAGGACGTCAAGCCTACCTAATTGCCGTAACTTCGGCATCCAAATTTCTGGCAGTGAAGCGATGCCATGCAGGCGTTGAAATTCGGCTTCGGCCAATCGGTCCTACGTAAGGAAGACGATCCGCTGCTGCGCGGCGTCGGGCGCTATATTGGCGATGTTGCGCCGCGCGAGACGCTGCATGCGGTGGTGTTGCGATCGCCCCACGCGCATGCGCGCTTTCATATTAACGCCGCGAAGGCGCGGGCGATGCCGAGCGTGCACCTTGTGCTCACTGGAGCTGAGACTGTCGATCTCGGCCCTTTGCCCTGCACTGTTGAACTTCCGAACGTCGTCATCGATGTACCACCCTACCCTATCCTGGTGCGCAATGAGGCGCGACATGTCGGGGACGCGATTGCTTTTGTTGTGGCCGATACGCTCGAGGAAGCTAAGGATGGCGCCGAAACTATCCTAGTCACTTGGGAGGAGCTGCCACATGTGATCGGCGCGGCCGAGGCGCTCGAGCCCAGCGCGCCCCAAGTTTGGCCGCAGCATCGCGAAAACGTCGTCTTCGATCTCACACTCGGCGATAAAGCGGCGACCGAGCAAGCTTTTGCCGAGGCAGCAAAAATTGTTTCGCTGAAACTCGTCAATCAACGTCTCGTGGCGAATTATCTCGACACACGGGGTGTAGTGGCCGACTACAACGCTACCGACGAGCGCTTAACGCTGACTCTCTCGAGCCAGGGACCGCACGCGATCCGGGACGTGCTCGTACAGGTTCTCAAACTTCCCGCGGAAAAGCTGCGAGTGATGACGCCCGATGTAGGCGGCGGTTTCGGAACAAAGTTATTTCCATACCGCGAATACGCACTCGCTGCTGTCGCCGCAAAGCAACTGCGGAAGCCAGTAACGTGGATCGCCGACCGCTCCGATCATTTTCTTGGCGACATGCAGGGTCGCGACAACATAACGACCGCGCGACTTGCTCTCGACGAAAAGCACCGCTTCCTCGCCCTCGATGTCGATCTCGTCGCCAACATGGGCGCCTATCTATCGCAATTCGCGCCGCTTATTCCCACTCTCGGCGCCGTCCTGTCACCTGGCGTCTATGACATCTCCACCTGTCACGTCCGCGTGCGCGGTGTCTATACCAATACTGTGCCGATCGACGCCTATCGCGGTGCTGGACGGCCGGAAGCGGCTTACGTCATTGAGCGATTGGTCGATCACGCCGCGCGTGAGGTTGAGATTGCACCCGACACGCTGCGGCGGCGCAACTTCATCAAGCCAGGCGCGATGCCGTATCAGAGCGCAACCGGTCAGAATTACGATTCAGGAAATTTCGCTGCGCATCTTAAGCGCGCGCAGGAGCTCGCAGACTGGTCCGGGTTCGCCAAGCGGCTGCGCCTGTCGAAGAAAGCAGGCCGACTGCGCGGCATTGGACTTTCGACCTACATTGAGGCTTGCGGCAATGCCGGGCCGGAGACCGCGACCCTGAAACTTGAACCTGATGGAGCCGTCACGCTGCTGATCGGCTCGCAGTCGACCGGGCAAGGTCATGCGACCGCCTACGCACAACTTGTCGCTGACCATCTGGGCTTGCCGCCCGAACAGGTGAACATGGTGCAAGGCGATACTGGCCGCATCACCAGTGGCCTCGGCACGGGGGGTTCAAGCTCGATCCCTTGCGGCGGCGCCTCGCTCGCCGGCGCGGCAAAAAAACTTGCCGAAAATATTAAAGCATTAGCCGCTGAAGCACTCGAAGCGGGCGCCGAGGACCTCGAGATTGTCAACGGCACAGTACGAGTTACCGGCACCGACCGCATGATCTCATTTGCTGCGCTCGCGCAGCGCCCGGACACGGGAAACCGTCTCACCGCGACGGACGCGTTCACTCCACCACAGGCAACTTACCCCAACGGCACCCATATCGCAGAGGTCGAGATCGACCCGGCGACGGGAGAAACTCAGATCGTCAACTACGTCGTCGTGGACGATTTCGGCGCGACGCTCAACCCGTTGCTACTCGCCGGGCAGGTCCACGGCGGCACTGCACAGGGCATCGGCCAGGCGCTTATGGAGCACGCGGTCTACGATCCGGCTTCCGGTCAACTGATGACAGCGACCCTGATGGATTACGCGGTTCCGAAGGCCAATGAGGTGCCCGCTATAGCGTTCGAGACACGCAACGTCCCCTGCACGCACAATCCGCTAGGCGTCAAAGGAGCGGGCGAGGCAGGCGCTATAGGCTCCTGCCCGGCGGTGATGAATGCGATCGTTGACGCACTCTGGCGTTCGCAGTGCATTTCGCACCTCGACATGCCGGCAACGCCGCAGCGTGTCTGGTCGGCGATCAATACCGCGCCTGGACCAACGATCCGATCTACTACGCGCGCCCACGTTTAACCATTCCATAACCATAATAACGAAGCCATGTGTTGATGCCCGTCTGGCGTTGCGGAATTTGCCACGTTCGTTTCGCTAAAAATGCCATAAAGAAACGTCTCAGATCTCGTGAATGGGGTGAGCTCGTCCGTTGACGTGCTCAAAACGAGGGTGGGTGAGAGAGTTGCGTTCGGGTCAAATCGCGTTCGTTTTCGCAAAAGCTTGCGTTTTTGCAGTCATCGTCGCGACGCTCGGTGGTTGTGCGAGTACAGTGTATGCGCCCAAAACCACGGCGAGGACGGGCACCGTACGAGCGGCAACCTTGAGACAGATGGAAGACCTCAATATGGACCGTGCGGCACCGGTCCTTATCCGCATCTACAAAGAAGAAAGTACGCTGGAGGTTTGGAAACAGGATCGGAGCGGGAAGTTCGCGCTGCTCAACTCATATCCAATCTGTAAATTTTCAGGAAACCTTGGACCGAAACTGGAGCAAGGGGACCATCAGGCGCCCGAGGGGTTTTATGACATCACTCCGAATCAGATGAACCCCAATTCGAGTGAATATCTCGCCTTCAATACTGGATACCCCAACGCCTTTGATCGTTCCCTTGGGCGAACGGGCAGTTTTCTTATGGTGCACGGCGGCTGCCGATCAGTGGGCTGTTACGCGATGACGGATTCGGCAATGGAGGAGATTTACGGTCTTGTTGACGAAGCATTCAAAGGCGGGCAGGAAAAAGTTCAGCTACAAGCTCTTCCATTTAGAATGACAGCACAGAACCTCGCGAGCCACGCGGGTGATCCTAATATGCCGTTTTGGGAAATGCTGAAGGCGGGTAGTGATGCGTTCGTCGAGACACAGCAACCGCCGAAAGTCGCCGTTTGCGACATGCGCTATGTGTTTAATCCCTTGATTGCCCGTGATCTTGATCCAAGCGCGCCCTGCCCGCCCGGTATCTATTCGCCATCTATTGCCGACGCACAACCAGCTCCGTCAAGGTCCGCAAGTGCAGTCCCATCAAACACAGGAACCGTGGCGTATCGGACCGCTGACCCGATCGCTCAGAAGATAAATGAAAACCTGCGAGGGATTTACTGATAGGACCACGGCGCGTCGGGTGCGACCGCGATCGCTCCATCCAGCAGAATGAGCTGAGGGAATATCTCCTTTACCCCCAAAGATGGGGTAATCGGCCGGCGGCTTGTGGATAGCTGAAGATTTAGGGTGCTGCGCTTCAGGCTGATGGTGAAACGAGGTCCGCGGATGCGGCCTCAATCATCAGAAGGAAAAGCGCAGCATGGACCATTTGCGGGACGGGACGTATCGGTCAAGGACACGAGCGTCTGCATTGTTGATGACACGGGTAAGATTATTCGGGAAGTGAAGGTAACGGACATGGAAAGCTCCGTTTATCGGAAGCGACCGAAAATCAGCTAGGGGAAATCAAAGAGTGTACGCAGAGATCGCACTGTTAGGTGGTCAGTGTTCAGGCCACTTTGGCGAGGCGGCTGAAAGGATATTCTGCGCAGTCATACAGGCGACGAATTGCACGGCTGTCGTATCGCTTTTCGTTGACTTCCAAATAAGCTCCCAAGAGAACATCGGCCGAAAGTCGTTCGATGGCGAAACGAATAGCGTCTGCCGCGTGGTCAAATCGCATATATTTAACAACACGTGACCTTCCCCGAATGTTTTTGCCGGGAAAAAGTTCAGCCGTTGCCTGATAGTCGAAACTTTCGTCCACCTGCGCGCTCGTAATCATCGTCACTTCCGCTGCTCGAGTGAATGTCTTGGTCAGCTGAACTACATCCATGCAGTCGACCGCACGCGTTGCGGCGACCTTAAGAATTGAGTTTGCATGAAAATGCCTAGGAGTCGGGTCCTCACAACGACTTATATGGTGTGAATCACACGTAACATCAAGGTTGTGAGCGAGAGTAGTTCAGTTACTTCCGATAGCAGTATTACCGGAGGCAATCGCC
>Ga0187817_10000420_pt1 | contig 17952 bp, 12 predicted proteins | sample NC_wetland_sal_i_17_FD_132431 | JGI IMG/M metagenome (GOLD analysis project Ga0187817, IMG submission 132431) | Wetland sediment microbial communities from Neuse River Estuary, North Carolina, USA - SO4_2 | ecosystem: Environmental > Aquatic > Freshwater > Wetlands > Sediment | place: USA... | reverse complement strand
TCTCGCAAATCCATATGGGAAACCCATCGGGTTACAACTTTACACTGTCCGTGATCAACTCGAGAAGGACGTACCGGGCACGATCAAGCAAGTGGCTGCCATCGGCTACAAAGAGGTCGAGATTTATGACCTTTACGGAATGTCTCCGGGGCAATTCACAAAGCTGCTGAAGGACAACGGCCTTACTGCCGTCAGCGGCCATTATCTGCTGAATGTTGAAGAGACGCAATGGGAGAAAAAGGTCGCTGAAGCCAAGGAATTAGGCCTCAAGTATATGGTGCATGCCATCCTGGATCCCGAAGAGCGAAAATCACTTGATGACTATAAACGGCATGTGGAGTTGTTCAACAAAATCGCCGAGCAGACGCATAAGGCCGGCATGCAGTTCTGCTACCACAACCACGATTTTGAATTCCAGAAATTCGGCGGGATCACTGTGTACGATTACCTTCTCAAGCATCTGGATCCCCACCTCGTACAGTTTGAGATGGACTGCTTCTGGGTGACGCATGCCGGCCAGGACCCAGTGGCCCTGATGAAGCAGCATCCGGGCCGTTTCCCGCTGCTGCACATCAAGGACCTGAAGGCCGGGATCCCGCCCTCGACGGAGTTTGACGCCCGGATGGGATTATTCACCGAGGTTGGGAAGGGGACGATCGACTGGAAGCGGATTTTTGCGGCAGCGCCGCAAGGGGGCATGAAGCACTTCTTCGTCGAGCAGGATTATTGCGAAATCCCGCCGCTGGAAAGCATCAAGGTCAGCTACGAGTATCTGCACAAGTTGACTGTCTAGTTTCGCAGAGAGCAAAGTCGGCCACACGCAAACTGCGCTTGTGCATCTCCATCCCCGGAGGGGATCAAGACAGTAGCCGGGGGCAACGCCCCCGGAATACGTGCCGCACCAAGTCCGACCCTGCAAGGGTCGAATCGCCATCAGAGCGATCCCGCGCTCTGCGGTGCTGGGTCATATGACCCTTTCAGGGTCATGAGAAGGAGCCGCGCGCTTTCCGGGGGCGTTGCCCCCGGCTACTATTTTGTGCCCTTGCAGGGCAATAAAAAGCCACCCCGCGCTTTCCGGGGGCGTTGCCCCTTAGGCGGTAACTTAGCCACGAAGCGTGGACAGTGAATGCCCGTAGGGTATTAAGATCAGTAGCCGTAGGTGCAACCTACGCCTTTCAACAAGGACCCAGCCCCACTACGACTTCGCCTGGTCCTTGGTCAGGAGCGTGGTGAGGTCCCTGGAGTGCGATGCGGCGGCCGGAACCCTCAGAGCAGAGTCTCGATGGCGGCGGGCAGGGATTGCAGAGCGATGTCCACACTGCGGACTCGACCATCCCTACCGACAAGAACCATGCACGGCAGGTGGTAATTGGGCGGGAAGAAGAAGTGGTTGAACAATCGCCTCTTGGGATCTGCTACGACTGGGAAGGTCAAGGCATGGCGGAGCCGGAACTTGACCGCTCCTTCCGCAGGCTCTTCGACATCGACTGCCACGACCTGAAAACCGCGGCTTCGGTACTGGTTCCAGAGCTTCTCGATATGCGGAGCCTCCGCATTGCACTGGCTTCACCAGGAAGCGAAGAAATCGAGCAGAAGCACCTGGCCGGCATAATCGGATAAACGGACGGGAGAAGTGTACGGCGCGCCCAGTTCGATGCCTGGCAAGCGACATCCAGGTCTGAGCCGCGCGTGCGGTCCCCACCCCAGGTCTGCCATCACAATCGCAGCGCCGAGTGCAAGCATCCAAATGAAAATTCGCCTCTTGCCTCGCATAGCGTGATTCTAACAGCAAGGAAGATAGAAGCTCCCTTCTATCCCGGTGCTGACACCCTACCCTCCAGTCACTGCCCCAGGGGGAGAAGTTGTCCTTTCTCCAGGTGACGCGTCATGGTGGCGTGGCGTGCGGCGCGCGGATCGTGTGTCACCATGATGATGGTTTTGGAGAAATCTCGATTTAGTCGGGAAAGGATGTCGAGAATCTCTTCCGCGGAATGAGCGTCCAGGTCGCCCGTGGGTTCATCGGCCATGAGCAGGGTGGGATCGGTAACAATGGCGCGCGCAATCGCGACGCGCTGTTCCTGGCCGCCGGAGAGTTGTCTGGGGAAATGGTGGATGCGATCTTCCAAGCCGACCAGTTTCAAAGCCGCGATCACATGCTCTTTTCGTGCCTGCGACGACAGCTTGGTGAGCAGCAGGGGCAATTCCACGTTCTCGAAGGCCGTAAGGACCGGAATCAAGTTAAAGGTTTGGAATACAAATCCCACGTGCACGTTTCGCCATGCGGCCAGCCGGTCCTCGCTCATGCTCGCCACATCTTCGCCCAGAACGCGCAGTTGCCCTTGGGTCGGGCGATCGATTCCGGCGATAATATTCAAAAGGGTTGTCTTTCCCGACCCCGAGGGTCCCATCAGGCAAACAAAATCGCCTTGCAACACGGTCAGATTCACATCCTCGAGCGCGGTAACTTCGAAAGAGTCGCGCCGGAAAATCTTAGAAAGACCTTTAGTTTCCACTACAGTGTTTGGCATGTTAATAGTCCGTTGTCAGTTCTCAGTTATCAGCAATTGGTTCTACACATTCGGGCCCAACCCGCGACCCCCTCACCCGTCCCGCGGCGGCTGGTGAAAGAGCCGTCGCGGTCCACCCTCTCCCCCAAGGGGGCGAGGGGTATTCTCTTCCCACTTCCTGCTGCCCACTGCCTAATGCCTACTGCCTACTGCCCACTGCCTACAGCCTACTGCCCACTGCCTAATGCCTACTGCCCACTGCCTACTGCTCTTCCCTAGCTCCCGCTCTTCACCCTAACGCGCTGTCCCGCGGTCAAACCATCGACTCCTCGCACCACGACGCGCTCGTTGGGGGAAAGCCCATCGACAACTTCGATGCGATCGCCGAGGTCCCGCCCCACCTGGATCTCGCGCAACCTGGCATGCGAACCATCGATGACGAACACCACCGTCTTGCCTTCCTTTTGGATTGTGGCCGCGCGGGGGATAGTAATGATCTCGCGAGGGGATTGCTTCTGGTTATCCGTGGGCGCCAGGAACGACACGTGGGCGTTCATCTCGGGGCGCAAGTAAGCGTCCGGGTGCAGAATCTTGACACGGACTTCGATGGTGGCCTTCTGCCGGTTAGCCTCGGGTGCGATTTCCGCCACGACTCCCTGGTAAACCCGATCGGGGTAAGCGTCCGCCGTAACGCTACACTGCTGGGCCGGCGTAATACGGGAAAAGTCGTTCTGATTGATGTCGAGTTGTGCCTGCAGGTCATTCAGATCCGCTACAGAAGCGACCGAGGCTTTGACGCCGCCCGTGCCGCCGAAGTTCATGGTGGAAACCATTTCGCCCTTCTCGACCAGACGCTCGAGGATCGTGCCGGTGACGGGGGCGCGGATCAGGGTCGAGTCCAGCATGGTTTGCGCGTACTCGACGGCAGCCTGGGCCTGAGCCACCTGCGCTCGCGCGTACTCTATCTCTTCGATGCGCGGCCCGATTTTCACCAGTTCGTAATTCTTGCGCGCGCTTTCGAGCTGGTTCCGGGTCACATCGTATTGCATCTGCGCGGCATCGAGCTGCGACTGCGATGCGATCTGTTCCCGGAACATTTCCTTGTTGCGTTTAAGGGTGATGTCGGCGTTCTGGAAGTTGGCCTGTGCCTGGTCCATCGCCGCCTTGGCCGCGTCGATTTCCTGCGGGCGCGAGCCCGTTTCCAATTCCTGCAGGCGGGCTTTCGAGACCGCCACATTGGCCTGTGCCTGCTTGAGTTGAGCGACATACTCCGCGTCCTCGAGGCGCACGATCACCTGGCCCTCACGAACCTGGTCGCCCTTCTCGACTCCCACCCAGGCCACCTTTCCAACCACCTTGGAGCTCACGTCGATGGGGTGGTGAGCGACGATGTAACCGCCGGCGGTCAAAACCACGTTGCCCAACGAGACGCCTTGCTCGAGTGCCGGCCGCTCCACCTCAACCTCAGCCGCGTTGCCCAGTATGCGCGACAGCATCAGCCCCGCACCTGCCAGCAACACCACCCCCAGCACGGCGTAAAGCAATGGGCCGCGGTTTCCTTTGTCTTTTTGGTCCAGCGCGTCCTTCTGCGAGCGGTCGATTTGCAAGACGCGCAAGTCCTTCGATCCCGGGTCAACAGAGGCCATGTTTCTGCTTACTCCTATGCTGTGGTTCGTGGGTCACATTCATCGCTTTGCGACCTTATGACCCCCTCACCCGGCCCGCCCCGGCTGGTGAAGACGCCGGCTGCGGTCCACCTACTCCCCCAAGGGGGAGAGGGCTGCTTTCCTCTCACTGCCTACTGCCGACTACCTACTGCCAACTGCCCGTGCAGGTCACACCGACCGCAACGCGGTCACAATGTTTTCATGCGCGGCCCTCCAGGCGGGGAAAAGGCCGCCCAAAAAGCCCATAAAGGCTGCAAAGATCATGCCGCTCAGCAACAATGCCGGGGTGACGCGAAAGTTGAACGCCACCTCACTGAAGGTAGCGAAATTGGTGGTCCCGGTGGTCAAGCCGTTGACCGGCAGGGCCAGCACGCAACCCAGCGCGCCGCCCAGCAACGCGATGAGCACCGATTCGAGGACGAACGAGAAGAGAATGCTTCCCCGTGAATACCCCAGTACCCGCAGAGTGCCAATTTCCTTAGTCCGCCGCGCCACGGCCGCGTACATGGTATTCATTGCGGCGAAAGAGGCGCCCACCGCCATCAAAACAGCAATGAACAGTCCCAGGGCTTTGATGGGAGCGGCAAAGCGGGTCTGGCTGTCGTAATACTCGCGCTCGGTCTGAGGCTTCAGATGCAGGCGCCGGTCGTTCGCTATTTGGTCGCGCAGGCTGGCGAGGCTGCTCGAATCGGCGGCACGAACCATCACGCTGGAGTACGCTTCACGGTCAAAGTCTGTGGCAAGGTCATTCACATCCGTCCAGATTTCTGAGTCGTAGGCGGTGCTGCCCGCATCGAAAATGCCTACCACGGTCCAATAGCCCTTGGCAAATTTCACTTTGTCCCCAAGGCCGCAGTTCTGAAATCGGCCGGCAATCTTCTTGCTGGCAATGACTTCCCTGAGGCCCGACCTGAAGAAGCGGCCCTCCACGATCTTAAACCCCGGACGAAGCGCGGGACCATCGGGGCCCATACCGCGAATCGTCACGTTCGACCCTTGTGTCTCACCGCGGCGCGGAAGGTTGATCAGGACAATGACCTCCGGGGAAACCCATGGCTCTCCCTTATCCGTTTTGGCGATCCCGTGGAGGTATTTGATCACCTGGAGGGAGTCCCGGGTCACGGAACTGGTGGCTTCCGATTGCGCCCCTTCGCGCATGATCAGGATGTTCAAGGGTTGTCCGGTAGCTGACAGGGAAATCTGAAGCCCTTGGGCGAGCGCCATGAGCACCACAAACACCGCGACCGTGAGGGTGATGCTGAAAGCCGTCATGAGCGTAGTCGCACGCCGAACTAAGAGGTTACGAAAGTTGTACTTCAAAGGTATAGCCATGGATTACTGTTCCTTCATCGTAGCGCTGGCCTTTCAGGTTGCGGAAAAACTCTTTTAACTGTCATCCTGAGGAGCCGCAGGCGACGAAGGATCTCCGTAGTTCGTTGAAACTACAACTGCCGAGATTCTTCGCTTCGCTCAGAATGACAGCGTTCAAGGGTTTTTCCGCAGCCTGTTTAGGCCGGCCTTTGCCGGCACCGCATGCGCGGGGTCGGCGCTACGTTCTAATCAGGATACACCTTCATCCCGTGGAGCGTAGCGCCTCAGCGATGTTGATTCTCGCCGCGCGGTAGGCGGGCCAACCCGCGGAGAGGAGGGCCAGGATGATGGAAAGCGCCATGCAGAACAGAATAGTCTCCGGCCTCATCCTCATGTCGGCCCAGACATAAGTCCCGATCTTCCTGAGAGCCAGTGCGCCATAAAGCAATTTGGCTCCGCCCACCCCTATCAGCGCCCCGCCTACCGTCAGCACCAACGACTCTCCCACGAAAAGAGCCAAAATATAACGAGAAGTGAATCCTAGGCTGCGCATTATGGCTGCCTCCGTCACTCGTTCACGGATCGACATGGCCACGGAATTGGCCACAATCAACAGAACCGCGAAAGTGACGGCCGAACCGATCATGAGAATGATGCCGCGCACGTTTCCCAGCATCGAGATGAACGAGAGAAGAAAGGTTCCCTCCGCCTCGGTCTTGGTTTCTGAATCCGTATCCCGGAAGGTTTGGTCAATGGCCTGGGCCACCCGCGCTGCGATTTCGGGGCGCTCGACCCGAATCCAGTAGAGATTCACCTGATTGAATTCTCTCATGGCTTCGTTCAGGTAGTCGTAGTGAAAATAGAACTGGTCGTCGGGTCCGCCCGTGAAGGTACCACGCAAGACAAGGTCAGGAGCGATGCCGTAGGGACTCCCCATCAAAGTGATCCGGTCCCCAATCTTCCAGTGGAACCTCTCCATCAACTGACGGCCGGCCACGGCTGCAGTCCGCTCGCGTTTGAAGGCTTCAAGTTGTTCGGGAGCGATGCGAGCCATATCCAGCACATCGAACACCGTGTTGGCGTCGATAGCGAAATTGCCGAAGCTATTTTCGGGTTCCTTCCAATATCCACCAAACCAGTTCATGGGAGTAACCGCCACCACTCCCGGCACCGCACTGATTCTCTGCCTGAAACTTAGCGCCATCATGTAGGTAATGCCACTTAGCCGCCGCACCATCATTCGCGGGCTCCTTTCCTCGCCCTCGAAGGGTTTTCCCAGCGCCGTGTAGACCATGGCCAGAGACGATAAGAGGAAAAGGGAAATGGCCACACTCGAGGCGGTGAGAAAAGTCCGGCGCTTGTTGCGCAGCAGGTTTTTCAGTACGAGTCGCCACATGTCAAGGTTACCCCACAAACCGGAGCGCGTCCGCGATGCTCATGCGGGAGGCGCGGTAGGCGGGAAGCAAGGTGCTGGAGAGGCCGATTCCGATCGCCACAACAAGGATGACTCCCGCCGAGATGGCGTCCACCTGAATGTTAACGTCAAAGGCTCCACCAATTCGATATCCCTTGACGAGCGCGAAGGCGCCTCCCGCCAGCAGGCAGCCGAGGAGGGCGCCGGCTAGGGAGACTGTCAGAGCCTCCGCAGCCAGTAGCCCCAGCAATTGCTTCGGCCGGAATCCCAGAACTCGCAGGATTGCCAGTTCGGCGGTGCGCTCGCGGATCGACATCCCCATGGTGTTGGCCACCACCAGCAGGACGGCGAAGACCATCGCCGCCGAAATACTCAGCACAATCAGCTTGACGTTCCCGAGCATGGACAGAAAGTTGAGCACCCACTGGCCCATGGGTTGGGTGCTGGTTTCTATCTCGCCGTTGCGAAACTGATTGTCGATGGCCTGCATCAGGCGTGGGACGTCTTCCTCCGTCCGGGCGCGCACCATAAACGCTCCCGGTTTATCAGGGCGGCCCTCAAGGTCGTTGAGGTAGTCCCAGTGGACAGCCAGCAAGGATTCGTCCTGACCCGTATAGATGCCGCGCAGAGTCAAGTCCAGCTCGACGTTGTATCCGGGGCTTCGCAGGTGGATCCGGTCGCCCAGTTTCCAACCGTATTTGAGTGCGTTTACGCGTCCTGCCAAGGCCGCCGTTTTCTCGCGTGTGTATGCTGCGAGCTGCTCTTCAGGCAGATGCCAATCCGGGTAGATTTTGAAGAAAGTGGCGGGGTCGCTGGCCAGCGCGAACATGTAATCGTCGTGGGCGCCGTAGAGGCTGTCCACCATGTTCACGGGTGACACGGCCGTGACTCCGGGGAGCCGCGCGATGCGCTCGCCGTAGCTGAGCGGCAGGCGAAGCAACAACGAGGTGCGCGCGGCAACGGTGAGGACCAGGCGCCACTCGGCGGGCATGGGGGGATTGTCAAAAAAACGATAAACGGCGCAGAAGGCTGTCAACAGAGTGATCGATGTGGCAATGCTCAGGAACGTCAGAATCGTCCGGCGACGATTGCGAAGCAGGTTCTTGATGACTAACTGGCGGCGCGTCATGTTTTCCGGTTCATTGTACGCCCAAAGCGAGTAGAAAGTTCAGTGGGAATTGAAACAGAGGACATTTTGTGCAGCGTCGTGGCTGGACTTGTATGGCAGCGGCTGTGCCGCTCTGTCTTGCGGAAAGGCTCTGCCTTTCCGGCCCGCGCCATTCAATCGGTTTTTTCGGCGAGGCTGCGCCTCGCCGGCTGAGGCGCAGCCTCAGCCTAAAACTTTATCTAAGGCTGCGCGCGGAAAGGCAGAGCCTTTCCGCAAGACAGGGCGGCAGAGCCGCCCTGAGTACTGGGGGACCTGCCAATGGACATCCCTGATCCTGCCCTTACCCCGTGTAGCGCAGCGCCTGCGCAATGCTCATCCGGGAAGCTCGGTAAGCCGAGATCAGGGTGCTGGCAAGGCTGGTGAGGGTTGCAGTGCCTAACGCCAAGAGCGTGCCGGGAAGGCCTATTTCGAGGGTAACGAGCAGGCCGCCGCCAATCGCGTATCCGCCCACTGCTCGGCAGATCGCCCAGGCAGCCACGCAACCCGCGGAAACTCCAAGCAGGGAGATGATAAGAGACTCAGCGGTGAGCAATGTCAATAGGGTACTGGTAGGGAAACCCAAAGCGCGGAGGACGGCAAGCTCCGTAGTGCGCTCGCGGATGGACATGGCCATCGTGTTCGCCATGATGAGCAAAACTGCAAATACCACCGCCCCCGAGACGCTGACTAATATCAGCTTCACATTGCCCAGCCAGGATATAAAGTTCACGACGAATTGCTTGACGGTTTGGGTGCGCGTCTGCACCGGTTCGTCTCGAAACTCCTCATCGATCGCTTTCGTTAACGACGGCATCACCTCGGTTGAGTCGGCCAGGACCCAAAACTGGCCGGTCACGTTAGGGCTTCTCAGGACGTCGTTCAGGTAATCCCAGTGAAAGACCAGGTAAGACTGCTCTTGCTCTTCTTCAGAATCGTAGATTCCACGGAGATTCAAATCGACCCCAAGGCCGAAATAGTTCGGGCTGCTTACGTGGATCCGGTCGCCGACCTTCCAGCCGTATTTACGCGCCGTGTCACGCGCCACGATCGCAGCCACCTTCTCGCGCCTGAACTGCTTCTTCGCTTCCTCCGGCAATTGCCAATTGGGAAAGAAGATAAACAGCTTCTCGGGATCGAGGCTGAGCGAGGGGATCACCGTATCTTCGTTTTTGTATCGAGCGTCGAACCAAAAGACCTGGGTCACGGCGCGCACACCTTCCAGCCGTTCTATGCGGCTTCGGTAGCTGACCGGCATAGGTTGAATGACCGAAGTGCTTGCCGCCACGATCAGAACAAGGTGGGAGCGCTCGGTGTCGGAGGCTGGAGGCGCTTCCAAGAAACGATAGGCGGCGAAGAAAAAGACCAGAAGAGCGAATGAGACAGCCATACTTGCCGCCGTCAGAAGCGATCTGCGCCGATTGCGGACGACGTTGCGAAGGACCAACCGATGGAGGCGCATAGATCCATTATTGCTCGTGCGGCGGGAAAATCGAAATTTGAAAATCGAAAACCGAAACTCGAAAATCGAAACTCGAAATTCGACCCTGGGTTTGCTCCCCGAAGCAGTCTGCGTGTTAACTCGGCCGGCCCGCGTCCATCCCTCTTGCGGGGCCCCAGCCCGGCAGCTCACTGCCGCTTTTCTCGCCCGGCAGGACCAGCTTGCTGGCAGTCATGACTCGCCGATTCGGTCTACGGCGGCGCGAGCAAGCTCGCTCAAGGAAAACGGACCCGTGCTACCTTTAAGTGCCGAAGCTTCGGCTTGTGCCGAAATATCGGCAAGTATAGGTTAAGCATCCAACCACCGTCTCTCCTCACTTCTACTAAAGCCTTTGCCCATAAATAGTTAACTTGGACAAAAGGCAGAACGATTTGGTCATATGCTTGCCCTACACTTATCGCCGTGGACTTCAGAAACGGAGGTCCGCGCTACCCACGGCGAGGTGAATAGCAATTATGCTCCGAGTCACTACTAAGGTTGAAGAAGAACAAGGCAGAGTTACTCTAAAGCTCGAAGGCAAGCTGGCGGGCCCGTGGGTGGACGAGTTCGAGCGCTGCTGGAGCTTAACGTTCGAGAAGTGGAAGAACGTTGTTGTCGAACTGGCGGGTGTCACGTTCATCGATTCCAAAGGCAAATGTCTTCTGGCCAGGATTCACGGCCAGGGGGCAAAGTTGGTCGGTACGGGACTAATGACCAGATCCATTATCGAAGAAATCTCCGGCTGTGACGAGGAACAGAAGGCAGACGCTAGAGGAGTGCACGTACCCAAGCACACCGTCGTCAGGATGCTGGTAATGTTGCTCATACCCTTGTTCCTCTCCTTTGGAAGCGGGCGAGCGCAGGAAGGCAACTCACTGAGGCTGACGCTGAAAGAGGCGGTTCAGCTTGCCTTGAAACAGAACCCCCAAGTGCAGATTGCCAACCTGAACCTGGCGCAGAGTGTACAGGACCGGGACATAGCGCGTTCCTTACTCCTTCCGCAGGCTGATTTCCAGACTCTGGACAGAGCTCAGCGCTATAACATCTATGCGCTGTTTGGCAAGCCCTTCCCTGGCGTCTCCCAGCATAGCGGGCCCTTTCAGTTTTTCCAGGCGGGCCCGAACTTCTCGATGCCGATATTCGATCTGACTCTCTGGCGCCGTTGGCAATCTGGCCATGAGGGCATTCATGCAAGCGAGGCCCAGGAAACGACCACCCGGGAGCAGATCGTGCTGTTAGTGGTTTCACAGTATCTTGGGGGCATGAGGGCAGGTGCAGCGGTAGTGGCAGCGCAATCACGGGTCGATTTGGCCCAGGCCCTTTACGATCAGGCGGCCGACTTGCAGAAAAACGGTGTGGGCACCGGTTTGGACACGCTGCGCGCCAATGTCGAACTCCAAAACGAAAAGCAGCGCCTCATCGAGGCACAAACGCAGGATGAGGTAGCCCTCTATGGATTGGTCCGACTCCTCAACCTCGATCCGCACCAGAAAATAGAGTTGGCTGACCAACCGAGCTTTTTCCAGACGCCGGAATTCGAGGCCAGCCAGAGCATCGACCAAGCCTTCCTGGTTCGCCCGGAGATACGAGCACTCGAGGCGCGCGAGAGGATTGCCTTGCTTGAAAAGAGGAGTACCAGCGAATCCCGTCTTCCCAGTGTCAGCTTCGGGGGAAACTGGGCTTACCAAGGCCTTTCGCTGCCGAGTTCAATTCCCTCCTATAATCTGCAAGTTTCCTTCGACGTGCCGATCTTAACCGGCGGCAGGATCCGCGCGCAGATGGCACGGTCCGACCTCGAGCTGAAGAAAATTGTGCAGGAAAGAGCGGACCTGCGCGACCAGATCGCCTTGGAAGTGAAAACCGGCGTCGCCCAACTCCAGTCTGCGAGGCACGAAGTCGATGTGGCCAACTTGGGTGTCAAGCTGGCGCAGGAAGAAGTGACTCAGGCCCGTGACCGTTTTCAGGCCGGGGTCGCCAACAACATCGAAGTAATCACCGCGCAGGACGCCTTGGCGCGCGCCAACGACAATCAGATCGCTGCCCTTTATGGTTATAATCAATCCCGCGCCGATTTGGCTCACGCCATCGGCCAAACCGAAGGCCTTTACGCAAAATGAGGTGGAAGAACCATGGAATCGAACGTCGCTGAACTCGAGAAAGAAATGAACCAGGAGCCGACTGCTTCGCCGCAGCAGGAGCCGGAACGGCAAGGCACGACGAGGCGGTGGGCTGAACCGAAGTTTCGACGGGCCTTCGTGGGGGCACTGGCCGTGTTGGCCGTTCTGACCATCACTCTAATTCTGTATTATTACAACCGCGTGAGCACCGACGATGCCCAGGTGGACGGGCACATCGTCCCGATAGCTTCCAAGATCTACGGTGAAATCGCCGAAGTACGGGTGGATGACAACCAAGCAGTCAAGGCCGGCCAGGTTCTGGTCCGCATTGATCCGCGCGACTACCAGGCTCGAGCGGACCAAGCCAAGGCTGCGCTGGCACTTGCCGAAAGCCAGGCTCAGGCAGCCCAGGTGGCCGTGCCGCTGACTCAGGAAACCACGCAAAGCTACACCTCCTCCGCCGACGCGCAGTTGGCCAACGCAGAGGCGGAATACGATCGAGCCAAGACAGCTTATGAGAAAGATTCCACCGCTGAGCTGGCTCTCGCCCATGCCAATGTGGACGCGCGGCAGGCCGATAACGACCGCGCCCAGGCTGACTTGGCGCGAATGAAGCCCCTGGTGCAGAAGGCGGAAATATCGCAGCAACAATTCGATGCCTACTTGGCGGCGGCGCGCGTGGCGGAAAGCGAACTGGCAGCGGCCGGGGACCAACTGGCAGCCGCGGAGCGAGGAGCTGAAATCTCCAAGGCCGCAATGTTGGCGGCCAAGGCCAAAGTGGACCAGGCGCGCGCCGGGATCGAGCAGGCGCGAGCCAACCACAAACAGGTTCCTATCAAGCAGGCTGATGCTGCGGCCGCGGTCGCCGCCGTGGCGCAGGCCAAAGCCAACCTCGAGGCCGCCGAGTTGGAATTGAGCTACACCACGGTGCTGGCCCCGGTGGATAGCGTGGTAACCAAGAAGTCAGTGGAAGTCGGCCAGATCGTTCAGCCCGGTCAAAGTCTTCTGGTCCTGATTCCGCTCCAGGACATTTGGGTGACCGCCAACTTCAAGGAGACTCAGTTAGCCAAAGTCCGGCCAGGACAGAAAGCAGAAATCCACGTGGATATGTACGGGGAGACGTTCCCCGGCCACGTCGATTCGATTGCCGGAGCCACGGGGGCCAGACTCAGCCTCCTGCCCCCGGAAAACGCCACGGGGAATTTTGTCAAGGTCGTGGAGAGGATTCCGGTGAAGATACTTGTTGATCCCATTCCCCCGGACAAAGCCATGTTGCGCCCCGGCATGAATGTGGATGCGACGATCATCACGAAGTGAAGAAGTTAGGAGTCAGAAGTCAGGAGTCAGAATCTTCCTGCCGCCGTGAAGGAGGTTTGGGAATTGAGTCGCTGTCCGCGACCGCACGTCTAACACGGCTGTTTATCGCGCTGATGCTGTCATTCCGAGCGGAGTGAGCGATCTCGTTCTAATTCACTCCCAAAACCCAGGCGAGATTCCTCGCTCCGCTCGGAATGACAGCGGTACTTCATTCTGACTCCTGACTTCTGACTTCTGGCTCCTGGGGTGTTATGTTCCGCGTAGTCACGGTCGCACGGGAATACGGCAGTGGGGGTGGGCGCATCGCTCAACTGCTGGCGGAGCGACTGGATTGGAAGTTGCTGGACCGGTGCTTGGTCGAGAAGATTGCCCAGATCGCTCGAATCGAACCCAAATTGGCGGAGCAATACGACGAGCGACCCGATCCTTGGGTCAATCGCATTGTCCGGGCGCTTTGGCAAGGGGGATTAATGCGGGGCACCATGGCCGGTCCTATCCCCGAATTGTTCGATGCAGAAACGATGGCTTCGCTGTCCCAGCGCGTGATCGAAGAAGCAGCAGATATTGGAAACTGTGTGATCGTTGGGCGGGCCAGCCAATGCATCCTCCAGGAGCGAAGTGACGCCTTCCACATCTTCATTTACGCCCCCCGTTCTGAGCGATTGCGGCGCATTAGAAGCCGGCACGCCAGCCGGGCGGAAGCTGAAGCGGCCCTCGAGGCGCGGGACCAGGAACGAGCGGCACTCATCCGCCGGTATTTCAACCAGGACTGGGCCAACCGCCACCTCTACGACCTGATGATCTCCTCCAAGTTAGGGGAGGAAGTTGTGCTTTCGAGCATTCAAAGTGCCATGGACCTTGGGGCCACTTACCGAAATGAAAGCCGGTGGCATTCTGGGCGCACATGAACTCGCGGCCCACGCATTGAAATGAAAGTCATAAACGTCGTCACCCCCGCGAAAGCGGGGGTCCACCTGGGCAAAACGGATTCCCGCTTTCTCGGGAATGACGTGACTTTCGACGGGGCGCAGCGAAGGAATACTGTAGTGGTTCGAATCGGAACTGCCGCGGTACATCAGTACGCTGAGCAAGGGAGGTGGGGGCAACACGACATATTGTCCGATTCTGGGCGTTCTTGCATCAAAATCTACGGGGGCCGAGAAACTCAATGAACCCCAGACTGCTCTTGAGAGGAGATTCTTATGTCCGTGTTTCAGCAATTCCCGGAACCGAGCGGTTGTATCCCGCCTTTCCGGGTAGATGTTCAATTGCACGATCTGCTGAAAAAGCCGACGCAGAGGCCGCTTTTGCAGCCTCCGCCTTCCGCAAAACCGCTCAGGCTGCCCGAGCCGGTGTTCCCGCAGCACCCGGAACTGCTCACGGAGGAAGAGTTGGAAGCCGACAAGCACGGCTCGCCTGCCGATCCGTACCAACGTCATTGGACCGTTCCCCTCGTCTATCGTGCCATGCGCGGCTGGTTGTTTCCTTACCTCAAGTCACGCGTGCTGCCTGGGGATTTTCATCCCATCATCGCCTACCTGTTCACGGAGTGGAAGTGCAACCTGGATTGCCATTACTGCTGGGCCTTTGATAATCGCGTGAAGGGCATGACTGAGGATACCGCGCGGCGCTCAATCGACTGGCTGCATTCCACCACCTGCCGGGTTCTGGCGCTCATGGGTGGCGAGCCGCTTTTGCGGCCCCAATTCGTCCACAAGGTGATCTATTACGCTGCCAAGAAAGGCTTTTGGGTTTACCTCCCCACCAATGCCCGCCTGATGCGGCCGGAGGTCATTGACCGGGTGGCCGATGCGGGCGTGGCCATCGTCAACTTCGCTGTGGACGCGGTCGAGGAGAAGCCGGGGTTGCCGAAGGCGCTTGCCCCTGTTCGGAAATACTTCGACTACCTGATCAAGAGGCAGTTTCGCTACGGATATTCTGTTTTCTTCAACATCAACATTTGCAAGAACAACCTGCAGGACGTGCAGCAGTTGACCGAGATCGCTCACGACCACGGGATTGCCACCGACTATCACATCAACGAATCTCCTATGCTCGAGCAGGAGCACTTCCAGCACATGCAGGACAACATCACCTTCATCGAGAAAGAGGATTGGCCACGTGTCGACGCCTTGGTGGACTGGCTGATCGAGAAGAATCGCTCCGGCTATAAGATGGTGAACTCCGTGCGGCGGCTCAATGATATGAAGGCATTCATGCGCGGAATAGTCGAACCGTGGAACTGCCGCGCGGGCCAGAACTCGCTCATCATCCGCGTCGACGGCACGCTCGCGCCCTGCTTCCCCATGTACTCCGCCCGGCACGATTGGGGAGTGGTTGGCAACCATAATTTCGAAGTGCCGCAATTGAACGAGATGAAGAAAGAGTGTCAGACGCATTGCTTTTCGACCCTCAACCACAACCTCGGCTACTGCTACGACGCCGCTCGGGCGCTCAAATGGGTGTTCAAGCAGGCATCTCGAGGCTTCCAGGGCACAAGCGGCAGCTTTGAGGACTGAATTTTCGCCCTGTAAGGGTGAGAGATAGTAGCCGGGGGCAACGCCCCCGGAAGGGACAAGGCTCGCTTCCCGACCCTGAAAGGGTCGCACTATCCCAGCCACGCGGGAAGCAGGATCGGTGTGAGGGTGTCCGCGTTCGACCCTTTCAGGGTCGGCCCTGGCGGGGACGCACATCTCCGCGGGCGCTGCCCCCGGCTACTATCTTGATCCCCTTCGGGGATAAAGAGCCGAAAGGACAGAATAGGCCCGGAGAGCGCGGTTTCGACAATTCGCGGACCACTCTCGCCGCACGATCATCCAAACAGACTACAGGGATTCTTCGACCCTCGAAGAACGAGGGCCCTCGAATGACAGTGCTAGCGTAAGTTTTAACTTATGAGAAGTTTATTCGCCCGCGCACGCCAAAATGGCGTAACAAACCCCTGGGTGATTGCCCTGACGGTGATGCTGGCCACCTTCATGGAGGTGCTGGACACCAGTGTCGCCAATGTGGCCTTGCCTCACATCGCAGGCAACCTTTCCGCAGGTGTGGACGAGAGCACCTGGGTCCTGACCTCCTACCTTGTCTCGAACGCCATCGTGCTGCCCCTTACCGGCTGGCTCTCCTCGCTGTTCGGGCGCAAGCGTTTTTATATGACGTGCGTTGCCCTTTTCACCGTCAGCTCGTTCCTTTGCGGGTTGGCTCCCACGCTGCCTTTGCTGGTCTTCTTCCGCATTCTGCAAGGGGCAGGCGGTGGCGCTCTTCAACCCATATCCCAAGCCATCCTGGTGGAGAGTTTTCCGAAGCACAAGCAGGGGATGGCGATGGCGATCTACGGCATGGGCGTCGTTGTGGCGCCCATCCTTGGCCCCACGCTCGGCGGCTGGATCACGGACGATTACAGTTGGCGGTGGATTTTCTTTATCAACATCCCGGTCGGCGTGCTTTCGCTGCTTTTCACCTATCTGCTGATCTTCGATCCTCCGTATTTGGAAAGAAAGAACTGGCGCGAGGCGAAGATCGATTATATCGGGTTGGGTCTGCTCAGCGTGGGTCTTGGGTTTTTGCAGGTGGTTTTGGACAAGGGCGAGCGGGAGGATTGGTTTGGCTCGAATTTCATCATCGGCTGCTCGGCCGTGGCCTTTGTCGGCCTGGTGGGAACGCTCCTTTGGGAGTTATACAGCGACGATCCCGTGGTGGATTTGCGCATGCTCAAGGACCGAAACTTTGCTCTCGCCACCTTCACAATGTTCATGCTGGGATTCGTGCTCTACGGTAGTACCGTGCTGCTGCCCTTGCTTTTGCAGACGCTTATGGGTTATACGGCCTTGCTGAGCGGGCTGGTGCTATCCCCGGGCAGCTTGCTGGTCCTCATTGCCCTGCCCATCGTGGGCCGTTTGACCCAAATCGTGGAGGCTCGATGGCTGGTGGCCATCGGGCTTGCCATCACCGGTCTCTCGCTCTTGCACATGGCCCATTTCAACCTCCAGATTAGTTTCACCACCGCCGTCAGCGCCTGGGCCTATTCTCGCTTGGGCATGGCGTTTCTGTTTACCCCTATCAACGTCATGGCGTTCTACTTCATTCCCAAAGAAAAGATGAACAACGCTACGGGCCTCATCAATCTGGCGCGGAACATCGGCGGCAGCGTGGGCATTGCCAACGTTACCACCTTGCTTGCCCGCCGCGCCCAGGTGCACCAGACCGTCCTGGTCAGCCACCTTACACCCCTTGATCCTGCTTATTCCGCCTCCCTTTCCGGCGCCAGCCACTTCCTCATGTCGCAAGGTTCAAACCCCGTGCAGGCGCTCAACCAGGCGCATGGCTTGCTCTATGGCAACCTGATCCGGCAAGCCAGCATGCTGGCCTACACCGACACGTTCTGGCTTCTCGGTCTCACCTTCCTCGCCATGATCCCCTTCATGTTTCTCATGAAGAAAATCCAGCTCCGCGCGACCCCGACTGCGCCCGTACACTGAACCAGGATCCGGAGGCTTGGGGGCGAAACAGGATTGCCGCGTGAAGACGGAAGGGCGTGCCAACGGAATAGATGTCGGAAAGATTGGCGGCCCTTTCGAAAAACCCAGATGGTCTTTCCTCTGCTGCCACTCCGGTGGGAAACAGGCTCAAGCAGGCCAACGCAGCCGAAGACGACGTCAAACAATGCCTTACCGCACCCATCTCTATGTCCCCTAAACTTCGGCGGGATCGACGCGCCGGATTTCGGAGACCTGGTCAAAATCTGAATCCACGCTGACCACGATCTTTATCCCATTCTGTAACATCGTGCCCACGTGGACGGCATCTCGCACGGACAGACGCGGGTACTGTTGGAGAAGCTCGCAAGCGCTCAGCAGATCATCGCGGGTTACAGCCAGGAGATCGGGGAAAAGCGAAGCCAAATCATTCGCGAGCTTCAGAGCATCAGCCCGCCGCCCACGTCGGATAAGCACGTAGAGGATTTCCTGGATCACTTCCGAATTGATAGTAGCATCC
>Ga0187817_10000419_pt1 | contig 17968 bp, 19 predicted proteins | sample NC_wetland_sal_i_17_FD_132431 | JGI IMG/M metagenome (GOLD analysis project Ga0187817, IMG submission 132431) | Wetland sediment microbial communities from Neuse River Estuary, North Carolina, USA - SO4_2 | ecosystem: Environmental > Aquatic > Freshwater > Wetlands > Sediment | place: USA... | reverse complement strand
GCTGCGGCTTGCGCCTTACCGCCGGATACTCCCGGCGTCACCTGACCCTGGGCTGGAGCTTCAGCTTTGACCCGCCGGGCCAGGATGATCATCAGGGTGGCCATAAGAATGAAGGAAAGCTTGGGCAACCCTGGAATGACGGCCAATCCCAGCATGACTCCTCCGGCGATCCACAAGGGCCGGCGCTTGCCGAACAATTGGCGGCCAACGTCGATCCCGAGTGTGCTGTCGGATGAAGCGCGGGTCAAAACGATAGCGCCCGCGACCGAGACCAGTAGGGAGGGAATCATCGTCACCAAACCGTCACCCACGGTGAGGACGGTGTAGGTTTTGAGCGCTTCCAAAAATGGCACGCCGTGCTGGAAGACACCAATCAAGAATCCCGCGATGATATTGATGGCAGTGATCAGAATGGTAGCCAACGAATCGCGCTGACTGAAACGGGCCGCACCGTCCATGGCGCCGTAAAACTCAGCTTCGCGCGCGATCTGTTCACGCCGGCTGCGCGCCTGTTTCTCATCGATCAATCCGGCGTTCAAGTCGGCATCGATGGCCATCTGCTTTCCAGGCATGGCGTCCAAAGTGAAGCGAGCGGTGACTTCTGCGGTGCGGACCGCTCCGTGGCTGACCACCATGTACTGGATCGCAATCAAGGCGAGGAAGAGGACGAATCCGACCACATAGTTGCCGCCAACCACAAACTGGCCGAAAGCTTCAATCACTCGGCCGGCCGCAGCCGGTCCTTCGCTTCCGTGGAGCAGGATTCGGCGGCTGGCGGCCAGATCGAGCGACAGGCGGAACAAGGTGAGCAGGAGCAAAAGGCTGGGAAAGACGGAAAACTGCACAGGCTTGAGAATCTGAAGGGCGACCAAAAGCACCAGGACGGCAGCTGTCATGCTGAGGGCCATCAGCAAGTCAACCATTAACGCCGGCAACGGAATGAGCATGACAAACACCATGCTCACCGCCAGTACGGGAACGATCCAGTCACTGCTGTTTCCGGCGACAGATCCTAGTAATTTTGGTTTCGCTGCCATTTTTTCTTTCACGACTCTTTCAGGTCACCATGCTCTAACGAATTGGTTCTCCGGTTGCCTGTTGGCGGGCGCGAGCCTGTGCTTGCGCTTGTGCCTGCGCTCTGAACACGAACGCCAGAATTTCTGCGACCGCGGCGTAGAGAGCCGCTGGTATCGCGCGTCCGACTTCGACGGTGCGATAGAGGGCTTGTGCCAGTGGCGGGTTCTCCATTACCGGAATGCCCTGCCAGCGGGCCACTTCTTTGATCTCCTGCGCCAGCAGATCACGTCCTTTGGCAACCACGACGGGCGCTTCCATCGCCATCTCGTATTTCAACGCAACGGCAAAGTGCGTCGGGTTGGTGATGACGACGCTAGCCTTCTCAGTGTCCTTCAGCATTTGCCGGCGGCGCATCTGACGTTGGATTCGGCGGATGCGTCCTTTGGTGGCAGGATTGCCATCCGTCTGCTTCAATTCGTCCCGAAGGTCCTGACGGCTCATCTTCAAATCGCCTTCAAGTTTTTGCCTGACCAGCAGATAATCCACCGCCGACCAGGCCAAGAGCACCAGACCCGCCTTCCAGCACAACTGCCACATCACGCTTGACAGAAAACTGGCGAACGGACGAACGCCCAGGTCGGACGCGTGCACCACATGCTGCCACTCACTGGTTACGGTCGATATTCCGATCCAAAGGATGACTGAGAAGGGCAAGAGTGACTTCAAGATTGCGCTGAGGCCGGTCAGGGAGAACATCTGCTTGACCCTGCTGACAGGGTTCAGCCGGTCGGGCTTGAACGCCAGGGCCTCAGGGGCAAACACGAGTCCGCCCTGTGCGATGCCGGCGCTCAGCGATAATACAAATGCCGTGACCAGGACCGGGAAAATCCAACGCATGACTCCCATCGCAATCCAAAACAAGATGGGTCCGCTGGGTGTCACAGGCTCCCGAGTGGAGAGATCAAGCGAGCTCTGCAGCAGACCGCGCCACTGACGGGCCACATCCGGTACTTGCCAGGCGACCAAAGTGAGAGCGCCACTCCAGGCAAGAGCGTTGGAGAGCTCGCGGGAGCGGGCAACCTGGCCCTGCTCCCGGGCTTTCTTCCGGCGTTGCGGTGTCGGTTTCTCTGTTTTGCTCTGATCCGCCATAGGGCTTCAACGTGCCAAGTGCAAGACCTGCTCGGTATAAGTAATCGATTGCGAAAAATAGCGTTCAAACAAACGCGGCCAAAAACCTATCGTCGCTGCCAGTATCAGCACTCCCATCATGCTTTTCACTGCAGGGCCAAGCAGCATCAAGGGCATCTGGGGCGAAGCTTTCCCCAGCAGACCCAGCACCACATCCATGAGTAAAGTGGCTGCCAACACCGGGGCTGCGATCTGAATGCCGAGTTCGAGAACGATGGCTCCCTCATGCAGAAGAGCTTTTGCGAACATTGGGTTCACCGTCGCGGTTCCAGGCGGCAAATACTCAAAGCTGTGGGCGATGGCGCGCAAGATCCAGTGATGTACATCGAGGGCGAGGAAGATGTACATGGCGAGAATCTGGTGAAACGTAGCCACCACTGTGCTCTCCACTTGCGTATTGGGGTCGAGAATGTTCACCAGCGAATACCCCATCTGTACACTTAGCATTTGCCCACCGATTTGTACGGCCTCGAATACCGCGTTGGTAGCCAGACCCATGGCGATTCCCAGCAGGGTTTCACTGGCAACCACAGTCGGCCAGTGCGCTACGGCCACCGAAGCCAGCTGTGGGCCGAACACCGGGTAAAGGACCGCGGTGATCGCCAGGACTAGAACGATCTTGATTCGGGGTGGAATCGAACCGCTGGCAAAAAATGGCGCAAAAAGCATCAGACCGGAGACGCGCAGGCCAATGACCATGATTGCGCTGAGTATCTTTGTGAGTGAGATCTCCATGTCTTTATCGCAAGTACGGATGAAAGTCAGACAGCAACTGCAAAGTAAACTGACAGATTTGTCTCCACATCCAGGGCATCAGAAAAAACAAGCCGCTGCCGACAGCCAGCAGACGCGGTACCGCGGAGATCGTCATTTCCTGCAGAGAGGTCAGCACCTGGATGATGTTGATCAGCAAACTCACCGTGACTGCCAGCGCCAGAATAGGGCTGGCGAGAAGGAAGACTTCCTTCATGGTCATGCGCCCCAGATCGACCGCAAGTTGAACCGGCATATAAGGCCTCAGCTAAAGCTCCTCATCAACGAACCAACCAAGAGATTCCAGCCGTCCACCATTACAAACAGCAGCAGCTTGAGCGGCGTGGAGATTACAACAGGGGGCAGTTGCAGCATTCCGACAGAAGTGGAAATCGAAGCTACGATCATGTCGATAGCCAGGAAAGGAAGAAACAGTACGGTCCCGATCTGAAAGCCAGCTTTCAGCTCCGACAGAATGTAGGCCGGGACCACGATGCGCATCGACAAATCCGCGGGAGTCCGCGGTCGCGGCTCTTTGGACAATTCGACAAACAGGGCGACGTCTTTCTCGCGAACGTAGTGCAGCATGAATTGGCGAATGGGGCCCTCGCCACGCTCTACCGCTTGCATGGCGCTGATCCGTCCGTTCTCCAGGGGTACGACCGACGCGGTGTAGATGCTGGCGCCGACCGGCTGCATCAGAAAAAAAGTGAGCACCAGTGACAAGCCGATCAACGTCTGATTCGTGGGCGTGGTCTGCAGCCCCAACGCCTGGCGGAGAAAGTGAAACACCACCAGCAGCCGTGCGAAGGGCGTCATGCACAGCAGCAGCGAAGGAATCAGGGTCAGCAGCGTCAGCAGGACGATGATTGTCCACGGCATCGATCCTTGTCCGATACCGGTGATTCGTATTTCATTGGGATCGGGTGCGGAAGGGAAGGGAGACACCGGCATGGCAATCGAATCCGGAAGAACGGAGGCGGTCGGCTCTGGCCCAAAGGATGCAGCGTTTGCAGCCGGTAAGGTTTGGGCAGCAGTGAAGCTGCTTCCGCTGAGCAACAGCAGCAAAAGCGCCACGATCCTCAAATATCGAGACCTTTCGTTCATGCTTGCATTCCACTCTGTCCGTAGCGCCTGAACACCTCAGAGAACTCGCGCGGCTGTTCCAGGTGAGCCAGGGTGGAAACTGAACTGGAGGACCCGCCCACCAGAAACTGCTCCCCATCGACCTGTACGACAGCAATGAACCGTTTCTCTCCCAAAGAGACGCTCTCGCACACTCGCAGCCGTTTCTTAGCCTGCTGCGTCCTCAAACGCTGTTGCAGCCAGCACCAACCCTTGGTCAAGACTTGGAGGAAAGCATTCCACTTAAACGCCAGGGTTCGACGTATGCTTTGTGGCTCAGCGAGCAGCACGCTCTGAATCGCTGTCTCGCTGGGTGCGATCGTCTCAGGGGCAACGTTCGACTGAGATTCAGCGATCACTTCCAACTCCGCGCCTATGCCTTCCGGCCCGGACAACTCCAAGTCAGCGTCAACATTGTTTTCAATGATCCGAACCGAGGATTCTTCCTCCACAGCAGTTAGCTCGGCGAAGGTGGGTTCCGGGGCGGCAGGGACTACTTCAACAGCGAGGTCGGACTGAGGTTCATCCTGTTCCATATCGCGGAACGGAATATCGATTTCGATTGGCAGGACCGGCTCGACTGTCAACTCAACTTTGGGTTGTTGTGCCATGGGTTGTCGTCGCACAGACTCGGTTTGATGGGCGGCACTTGATTTCGTGCGTCGGGCGACAGGTTTTACTTTGGCCTTGGTGCTTGGGAGATTCTTTCTCCCCGCATTTCGTTTGTTGACCGGCTTGCTCTCAGTCGCTGGCCGGGTCCGCTTGGTGCTCGACTTCTTGGCGGCCGTGGAGGTTTCTGCCGGCGACCGGCGGGCGACTGCTTGGGGTACTTCAACGATGGTCAAGCGATGTCCGGTTTGCGTGCTCATGCCAGCTCCGTGATGCGAACCGCCAGGCGATTTCCGATCACTTCAAATTCGGTCCAGCCGATGAGAAGCCCATTGGCGCGGAGCGGGACGTCACTCGTGTAGGGGCACGCGGTTTCCACAATGGATCCTTTGTTCAAACGCAAGAGATCTCCCACCGTGAACCTTGACACCGCAACTTCCAGCGACAATTGACAGGGCAGCCAGCCGAATTGCTCGCACGGATCTTTGGCGGCCTCTTCGGCCGGGCTGGGTTGTGTTTCCTTCGCACGTTGTACCGCTGCGTCCATAGTTCTTGTCTCCGTCGCTCACCGCTGCAATAGAAACTCGGTGTAATACACTTCCAGGGCGCCAAGCCCCGGGGCCCGCTTGTGGAGGGCGTTTAGGATCTGGTCTTTCAGTTTCTGCTTGCCCTCGCTGGAAATCAGATCGTCGGGTTTCGCCGCCATGAGGACGCCGAGAATGGTGTCGCGCACCAGCGCGGTGGGCGTACCTCCGTCGTCCTGTCCTTTCAAGTCATGTCCCAAGCCCAGGTCAATCCCGACTCGCAGGTAGACCTTTTGGTCCGGTGAACTCATGTCGACGGTGAAGGTTTCCAGGTGGAGAACTGCTTTTACACTGCTGGGGCCGTCGGATTCCTGGCTCTTGGGCGGCGCGGCAGGACGAAGAAATGCCATAGCGGCAGCGCCTCCACCCAGGCCCAGGAGCAGGGTGAGAGCGATGATAAGGAACGGGGAATTTTTCTTCTCGCTTGCTGTCATGTCTGAACTTCGGCTCATCGACGAGATGAGATGTCAGACAGACGAATGCAATCGGAAGACCGCCCAAAGGGCCACCGGCCTCAGGCTTTACGCTGGTCTAAGGCTTCGCAATAACAACAACTTGAAGATCTCTGATTACCCTCGTACATGTACGGCGAAAGCGCAGGGTATTAGAGGAGAAGTAGAGAAGATGGCGCTCGCAGATGTGGGAGGAAAACACATCCGCGAGGCCTCTAATCATCCGCTAACGGTCAGGCTCGGGTTAGTTGCCTGGCGTAGCTTGTAGATTGATCGTGTCACTGCTGATTGAGTCGAACGTTGTCACCATGCGCGCGTTCGCTTCAAACCCACGTTGCACCACGATCAGATTGGTGAACTCGGTGGAAATATCGACGTTGGACAATTCCACCGCTCCACCGGTCATCGTTCCACGTCCACCTGTACCGGCGGTGCCAACGACCGGCTGGCCCGAAGCCAGTGTGGGAGTGTAGCTGTTCCCGCCGTTGAGTTCCAGACCCTGGTAGTTGGCAAAATTAGCGAGCGCAATCTGCCCGATGGTCTGCACCTGGCCGTTGCTGAACGCGCCTGAGATCGTACCGTCCGAGTTGATGGTGTAGCTCTGCAGAGTGCCGCTGGCATATCCGTTTTGGTCGGTTGCCGAGGTCGAGCTCTGGGATGCCACCTGGGTCATTGTGGCTCCGCCATTGGCTGTGGTGAGGTTCCAGGTCAGCTTCATAGTTGCCGCGCCGTCCGCCAACCCGGCGACGTTGATCCCTGTAACCGAGCCCGTCGGTGCGGTCAAATTGCCGTTGCTGTCGAAGGTCAAGTTGCCACTGGCAACAACGGTGGGATTTCCGGTTCCTCCGGTATCGGCCGCCGGCAGAGTGATTTGGTAACTCCAGGCGTTGGTTCCGGTCTTGGTGTAGTTGAAGGTCAGCACGTGAGAGTTGCCCAGCGAGTCGTAGACCGTCAAGGGCGTGGAATAGGTGTCCCCGACAGCGGCGCTGGCATCGAGGTTGGTGGTTTGATCCATGGTGCTGGTAGCCAGGGGGGCACTGATTTGTCCTTGTCCCAGTTGGATCGCCGTTAGACCCTGGCCAGTATTCACAACGCCATTCACGGCTGGGTAGCCCATTACGTTCTGGCCGTTGGTAGCGACCAGGTCGCCTTGAGCATTGACGCTGAAGTTTCCAGCCCGGGTGAATTCCTCGGCCCCGTTGGCGCCCTGAGTGATAAAGAATCCGTTGCCGGTAATCGCCACGTCCGTGGGAATGCCGGTGGCTTGCAAGTCGCCATTGGTAAAGTTCGAGTCGACGGACCCGACTTCAGTGCCAGCGCCCTGCTGGATTGGATCACCAGCGCCGGTGGTGCCCAGCATCTGGTAGAAGAGATCCTGAAAGTTCGCCTGCTGATCCTTGAAGCCAACCGTATTCAGATTGGCGAGGTTGTTGGAGATGATGTTGAGGGCGTCGGAACTCGCCGTCAGACCGGAAAGTGGAATCGAAAAAAGTGGCATTAGTTTACTCCTGAAGTGGACTGGGTTGAGGAGGAGGGTTGAGTTGAAGCAGAAGTGCTTGACGTCGGAGTGAGCGCCGTCTGCAGGGTTTGGTTGATCGAAATCAGCTCGTTCAGCTGGTTCATGGATAACATCTGGCCCACCATCGCAGTGGGATCCATAGGTGAAGTGGGATCCTGTGATTGCAGCTCGGTTACGAGCAGTTGCAGGAAGGCACTTTCGGCGCTGTTGGCATCCGAGGTCGGCGTCGGGTTCGACGTGGTCGGTGCCCCGCTCGTCGGCGCGGTGCTCGCCGCTGGTAGCGTGCTCGTGAGTTGGTGGATATTCATGATGGTTTGTCTCCTTTAACTTTCTGTTACTTCGTCTTTTCTGAATTACATGTGAACGTCAAGTCGCTCCGTGGAAATGCTCGCGTCTGCCAGTCCCATGAAAGTCGGAGCTGGCTCTGCTTCTGAACTCTGAGGGATCACGATCTGCTGCATCGTCTGGCTCTGTCGCGATCCCTGTCCGAAACCAGCAGAGCCGCCGCTAGACTGGTTTTGCAAAGTGATGTTGGCCACCGGCAGGCGCTGTTCGGAGAGTTTGTTCTGCAGGCTCGGCAGTTCGGCCGCCAGGACCTTCCCCAATTCTCCGCGCTCGACCGAGATCTGCGCCGTGAATTGATTCCGCACCATCGAGGTGCGGATATCGACATTCCCAAATTCCCCGGCCTGAATGCCGACCCGCAGTTCGCTTTGGCCAACGCGTTCGACCAGACGGGCCGAGTGTAAGAGCGAATTGGCATAGGTCGCGGCTGCCTGGACGCGGGCGTCTGCCCCCATGGTTCCGGCGCCGGGTGAGTGCAGGGCCTCTGCTGCGGGGACATCAGGCTTGGCAGATGTGCCCGGTGCATCGTTGGTGCTCGCGACTGCGTGTGCGGCCTGCGTTCCGACCACAGCGATGGAGGAAGAAGCATCGGCCAGCTTTGCTGGGGGAACCACGCTGGTATCGGCAGTCTGGCTGCTCGCGGTCGTGGGTGAGAACGAAGACGTGCTGCCGTTGCCGGTTCCCGACTGACTGTTTCCACTTCCGCTGGCATCCCCGTTTTTCTTGGATATTTCCATAGCCGGCTGCGTCGCATTCCCGGATGGACTCCCAGTAAGTGCTGGAGCCGCCTGAAGTGCCTCTGCCGGTTTCGGCGACACTTTTGTGACGTTGATATCCGGCGTGACCACTTGGGGCGGAATGGGGGGGGCACTCGAGTCCGCCACGGCGCCTACTCCGGCCGCTGGTGTCGTTTGATTTTTGGATTCGGTGGTGACGCCACTGTGTTCTGGCTGGTTGGCCAGGGATCGTGTAGCGGTCGCGGGCGGCGTCGCATTACCCGCCGGCTGGGGAGTGGCTGGAACCGGTTGCGAGGCAGGTTTCGTTGAGTGTGCCGGTAGGCCAGCTTGGCTAGCCGGCGCGCTCGATGCATTCTGTGACTCTGGTTGCACCGGAGTTGCTTCTCTTTTCCCGGCTGCCACCGATAGCAGATCGAGACCGCTAAGAGGTTGCGGTTTGGGCGGCTGGGATGCGGTCGGAGGTGTCCCCTCCGTATGGGCTTGCGGCAACTCCGGTACGGCTGAACTCAAGGGAGTCGTTTGCGGGCCTGGGAGGACAGCCGTGCTCGCATCTGTGATACCCGTGGTTCCCGACCCGAATTGCGGCGATACGGGCAGAAACTGCTGGAACCCCGTCGTGGCGGAGGGTGTCGCCTGGGCGCTGGTCGCAACGGTGGCGACTCTTGCAATCTGTGTAGCGGATTGGTTTTGCTCTGCGCCCAGCGTCGCGGCTTGAAGCTTTGCTTCGCCGACGGTGGTCGGCTGCAGAGGAGCAGCCGTCGGAAGGACCGCGACCGCTGAAACCGGCAAATCTTGAACCGGCAGAACCTGGGCTGGCAGAACTTGGACTGGCATCGAATTAGTTTCTGCGGCGGCGTTGGTTGCGCCCTGCGGTTGCAAACTCAGGTTCTGCGAGAAAGGATTGCGGGACGTACCGGCGGTCTTTACGTTGAGTGTGGGAGATTTCTGCTGTGCTGGGTTCGCCACTCCAACTTGCGATTTGAGCGATGGATGCAGCAGATTGTGGGTCGCCGCCTGCAAAGCTGTGGAGAACAGATTGTCGGATGAAGGACTCGCGAACGAGTTCGCCGGCAGACCCGTCGTGGGGGTTGGGCTGATCACGATTTTCGGCGAGCAGGCGATCACAGTTCTTGCCTCGGCAGAAGAATTTGCAAGTGGGTCGCCAAAAGTTCCGGATTAGAACTCCGTCCCGCTTTGCACCGGCGTCTAGGCAATTAAAGAGTTTTAAGGGTTGTGCCGATTAGAAGGGAACGCCGATTGTGGCTCATTTGCGGTGCTGGGCAACCCTTGCCTAGACGGCGTTGGGCAAAGTCTGCCTATGGGCTGCGCCTGCGCCGCGCCAGGAACAGTTCATCGAGGAGATGTTGTTGCCGTCGGGCTTGGCCGCGAGTGTACGCCTCAAACTGGTGGCCGCGCAGTTCATCCAACACCTTACGCTTCTGCCGCGCCACTTCATAGCTCTTGAGTTGCTGCTGCAGCCGGGTCTTGAGTTCTCGCAGTCTGTCTTGCAACAAATCACGGTACCTCTCCAGAGCCAGCTCATGTTCGTAGGCCTGCTGCAGCTGAACGGAGCGGACTCCGCGAGAAAGCTCTGCAGCCCGCAACTGGGCCGCGGTTGCACGCCATTCCTCGACCTGCAGGAGGTGTGCCTCAGTGCGCACGATCTCCTGCTGAATCTGCTCCAGCGCGATGTACTCGCGATGCTCAAGGCTTTCGCGGTAGGTGAGGACGGCGGCGAGAGAGAATTGGAATGGCATACTCAGCAGGGAAGCGCCAGCATTCGCTTCAAGGTTTCCGCCAGCGTGGAGCGTTCATCCGGAACCTGCTTCAAAAAACCGTTGATCTGCGGCAAAGCGCTGATGGCCTTGTCCAGCACGGGATCGGAGCCTTGCTGGTAGGCGCCGATGCGGATGAGATCTTCCGCCCGCGCATAGGCCGCGAGCAGCATCCTTAGGGCGCCAGCTTTTTCCAGATGCTCACGCGAACAGACGCTCGGCATCAAACGGCTCAGGCTGTCGAGAACTGAAATCGGGGGATAGTGGTTCCGCAGGCTGAGATTGCGATCGAGCACGATGTGGCCGTCGAGCAGGGAGCGCACCGTATCGACAATCGGATCCTGCTGGTCATCACCTTCCATCAGGACGGTGTAGAAAGCCGTAATGCTTCCTTTGTTAAAGCGTCCGACGCGCTCCGCCAGCCGGGCAAGCATGGAGAGTACGGATGGAGTGTAGCCTTTCGCTGTCGGAGGCTCGCCCGCAGCCAGGCCAACCTCACGCTGCGCCATCGCGAAACGGGTCAGGGAATCCACCACCAGCAGGACATTCTTACCGTGTTCGCAAAAGTATTCAGCAACTGCAGTCGCGGCCAGCGCAGCGCGGATGCGAAGCAGCGGCGACTGGTCGGAGGTTGAAACCAACACCACTGATCTGCGCCGCCCTTCTTCGCCCAATGTGGCCAGGAACTCGCCGACTTCGCGGCCACGCTCGCCGATCAGAGCCAGTACCGTAAGATCAGCGGCCGTGCCTCTGGCCATCATGCTAATCAGGGTGCTCTTGCCCACGCCGCTGCCGCCGAAGATCCCGATACGTTGACCCCGGCCGCAGGTCAGAAAGCCATCGACGGCCCGGACTCCGCAGGCTAGCGGTTCGGTGATGAGAGTTCGATCGAGTGGCAGCGGCGCAAAACCATCGACCGGCATCGATCTTGCCGCCCTATACTCTCCCATGGAATCCAGGGGCTGACCGGTGGCATCGATCACGCGTCCGAGAAGTTCCGGACCAACGCGCAGGGCTGGCCTCGCTCCCCAAGTAACAATCTGATCCCCAAAACGAATGCCTTGAGGCTTCTCCAGGCTCATGGAGAGCACGCTGGAGCCGCGAAAGCCTACAATTTCGCCGGGGTATCCGGAGCCGGTCGAGTCTACAATTTCGCAACACTCTCCCACCGAGCAGAACGGTCCCGAAGACTCGACCAGGCTTCCCACGACCTGGGTAACCCGGCCCCGCCATCGCAAGGTCGAGCAGGTGCGCAGCCAGTTCTTGCACGAGTCCAGCGGACCGGCGGTCATTTGGGTTGCGGCCTTTGCGCCAGCAAGTCGAAAAAGCCTTGCTCGATTTCTTTGAGCTGTGCATCCAGGCCCAGTTCGGTGGTGCCGAGCTCGGTCTCCAGCTTGCAATCTCTAGGTTCGAGCGCCGAGTCCTCGACGATTTCCAGATGGTCGTTACCGCGAAAGTAATTTCGCCAGCTTTCTGCCTCCTCGGGGCGCACGCGCACAATGACTTTTGTGCCCTGTTGCAGCTTTTCGAGGGTCATCTTCACCAGGCCTGCAACCACCATGCGGTCAACCAGGGCTTCGCGGTGCAGAATCCGGGCAGCAATGGCCAAGGCGAAGTGCACCAGCTCGACTTCAACCTTGGAATAATATTGACTGCGCTCCTGGTCGAAGGCGGACAAGGCCTCCATCAGTCGCCGGCGCTGCTGGGCGAGTTCTTCATCAAAGATTGCGCGGGCCTGTCGTTCTCCCTCCCGCGCACCCTCGGCGCGAGCTTCCGACATTAGCTTGCTAAGCTCATGTTCGCTGATTCGGGGAACGCTATCGTTTTTCGGCTTTCCGGCGGATATATCTTCGCTCGGCGAGTAAGCCGCACCCGCTGTGGCCTCACTGCCGGTGTTCTTGTAAACGAACGACTCGACGTCGATCGCCGGAGCCACGCCGGTGGGGTTGCTAGACGACATACTCATCGTCCCCCTCGGCCTTCAAAATTACTTTGCCTTCGGCCTCAAGTTTCCGTAACAGAGTCACGGCTTCCTGCTGGGCTTGGGCAACATCCTTGGCGCGCACCGGACCGAGTGCTTCCATGTCTTCCTTGAGCATTTCGACTGCGCGCGACGACATCGCGCGGAAAATATGGTCCTTGAGATCGTTGCTGGCGCCCTTCAGGGCTAAAGCCAACGTCTTCTTATCCATCGTCCCCAGCCATTCGCGGATCGACACATCAGGTACCCCCAGGAGATCCTCGAAGGTGAACATGAGGTTACGGATGTTGATGGCCAGTTTGGGGTCATCGCGTTCGATGGCTTCGAGAATCGCCTTGGAAGCAGTGCCTTCCAGCCGGTTCATCACATCGGCAACATTCTTAAATCCGGCATAGGTCTTCCGGCTTTGTTCGCCCAAGGCCTGCAAGCGCCGATTAAGAACCACCGAAACTCTTTCCGCCATTTCAGGAGAGAACTGACGAAGCTGTGCCAGGCGCTTCACCGACTCCGCTCGAATCTGCTCGGGAAGTCTCATCAAAAGCGCCGAAGCTTTTTTCCCGTCGAGGTGGGCGAGAATGAGGGCGATGGTTTGCGGATGCTCGCCTTCGAGAAACTTTGCCAGCTGGGGCGGGTCGGCTTTCTGCAGCGAATCCAACTGGCCGGCGCTCATCTCCTGCAGGCGCGATACCTTCTGCAGAAGATCCTTGGCGCTGGCATCCCCAAAGGCTTTGACCAGCAACCGTTTGGCAAATTCCAGTCCACCTTGGGCTACATAGTCTTGGGTCATCGCCAGGCGCGCGTACTCCTCAAGGATCTCGTGAGCCACTTCGGGCGACACCCTCCCCATCTCGGCGATTTCTCGGGTGACGGCCTGCACGTCCTTGTCCGGCAGATGACGGTAGATGGCGCTGGCGGCTTCTTCTCCCATGATGGCGATGAGAATGGCTGCCTTGCGCGCACCGTTCAACTGTGAAGGCGGTCGGGTAGTCATTTTGCTTCCTCATGGATCCAGGCTTGCACGAGTTGGCTGGTGGCGACTGGTTCAGCCTTCACCTTGTCGACCAGTTGCTTCTTCAGCATGAGGCTGCGCTGCTGCTCGGGAGGCAGACTCATAAGGTCTTGCCCAGGACTCAGTGGAGCGCCTGCGGCGCCCGCAACTTGGGCTTTCTCCGAAACGACCCGAGCAGGCAGTTCGCGCAACGTGGTCAATATTTGCCTCTTCATCGGCCGCAGCAGCAGAGCATAGGCGAGCAGGAACAGCAGGATCAGCGCTCCGTAGCGTACGAAACTCGACCAATCATTAAGGGTGACGCGCACACGCTCCAGAGGTGTCGGCTTCGCGGGTGCATCCACGGGTGTTTGCTCAAAGGACAGGTTCTGTACCGTCAGCGTGTCGCCGCGATCGGTGTCGATTCCAATCGACGCCTTGGCTAGGTCCTCGATTTGCTTGAGCTCATCCGGGGTGCGTTTGCGTTTCGTCTCAATACGTTTTCCGTTTTCCTGTTTTGCATCGATCGCATCGTCGACCAGCAGGGCCGCGGAAATCCGGCGAATCCGGCCTGCAGGCTCGAGAGTGCGGCGAACTAGTTTATTGACCGCGTATGTGCTGCTTTCGCTCTTGGAAAGCTGAGTTTCCTCACTTCCTTCGGCGACAAAAGTCCGAGACATTCCGTTGGCGGCTTGGGCGTTGGTTGCCTGAGCACTGCCTGGCGCGGTATTGTTTGGTGCCGCAGTGTTCGCAGCGGTGGGAGCGGTGCTGGCTGTTGTGGCCTTGGTGGGTTCGGTTATATTGTTGGCCGACGGAACATTACTGGACGTACCCGGAACACCACCCGTGATGGCCCCTCCAACCCTTTCTTCCGAGCTCTGGGAAGAGACGGCCACCGCGCTCTTGGGGTCGTAGGTTTCCTCGTTCTCTTCGCTGGTGCTGGGGTCGTACTCGACGTTTACGCTGGCTCGCACATGCTGAGGACCGACCACCGGCTCCAGGGTTTGCATCAGGCGCGCGGTCATGGCCTGCTCCAGGCTGCCGTCGCCAGCAATCGAGTCGCGCCTCGGCGCGCCTAGCGGACGATTCGTGTCGGCATCAATAACGGTCACATTCCCCGGAGTCAGATTGTCCACCGCGCCCGCCACCAGGCGCGCAATGCCGAGTTGCGTTTCCTCCGACAGGCGACCGGAACGCAACTTAAGAACGACAGACGCTTTCGCGGCACGCTCACGATCGATAAACACGGAATCTGTGGGCAGGACAAGGTGGACTCGCGCACTATCGACATCTCTCAGGGTCTGGATCGAGCGTTCCAGTTCGCCCTCGAGCGCGCGCTGATAGTTCACTTTTTCGTCGAATTCTGTCTGACCCCAATTCAGCTTGTCGAATAGCTCGAATCCTAGTCGGCCGCTCCGAGGCATTCCGTCAGAGGCGACCTCCATGCGGCTGGCGTCCAGCTTGTCGCTGGGGACGTTGACAGTCTTGCCGTCGGTGCTGATCTGGTAGGCAATGTTCTTTGCCGCTAGTTTGGCGCCCAATGCCTGGGCATCACTGGGTTCCATCCCGGTGACCAGAGGCTTGTAATCCGGCGTGGCGATCAGGTTCACAAATCCCACCAGGACCGCAATCGTGAGTAACACGGCCCCGGCGAGCAGCAAGCCCTGTTTGACTGACAGTCCAGAGGCAAAATCTTTCAACTGCTTCTGTATTGTTTCGAGTGGCGGCATGCGTTTAGCAAATTAGAGTGCTGGTTAGAACTGCAGCTTCGATACTTCCTGATACGCGTTCACGATTTTGTTGCGCACCTGCATCATCAGTTGGAAGGCGATATCTGCCTTCTCGACAGCGATCATGACGTTGTGAATGTCCTGCCGGTCTCCCTGTACCAGTTGGGCGCTCGAGGCGTCGGAGTCCTGCTGCAGCTGGTCCACCTTTTGGAGCGCATTCTTCAAAGTGGCGCCAAATCCGCCGCTCTCCCCAGCATCAACACCCGTAGCTGGCGTCGGACTTGTCGGCAGATTGGTCAGGCCAGGAAGGCCCGTAAGAATCGGGTTCGTCATAAGTGTGTTCCCTCGATACCTTTACTTCAGAAGGTCCATGGACTGCTGGATCATCTGTTTGGTCGCCGTGATGGCGGAAGCGTTCAGCTGATAGGAGCGCACCGCGCCCATCAGGTCGACCATTTCCTGAATCGGGTTGATAGCGGGATAAGCCACGTAGCCATCCTTGTCGGCGTCAGGATGTCCCGGCTCATAGCGCATCAGTGGCGGCGTGGGATCATCTACCACCTGCCGCACCCGTACCGCGGGCATTGCGCCGCTCAGCGTGGAATGAAATCCCGCCAGCATCATGCGGAATGGCAAATTGCCGGAGCTCGAAAAAACTACTTCCTTCCGCCGATAGGGCCCACCGGTGGCCGTGTGCGTAGTTTCCGCGTTCGCCATGTTGGCGGCGACAACCTCCGCTCTCTGCCTTTCTGCAGCCAATGCGGACCCGCTCAGTTCAAGTGTGCTGAAGATGCTCATGCCTTGCTCCCTTCATTGATTGCCGATAGCAAGCTTTGAAATTCGTGATGTAACAGCTGAATGCCGAGGCCGAACTGCATCTGCACTTCTGCCAGCAGCAAACCTTCGCGGTCCAGGCTGACGTTGTTGCCATCCGGGCGCTCGAGCAAGCCCGGCACGGAGCGGGCAACCGGCAGGAAATTGGCGTGGCCGTCTGCCGTCGCGCGATGCAGCTCTCCGCGAAAGTCGAGGTCTTTGGTGCGATAGCCGGGCGTGTCGATATTGGCCATGTTGGCGGTCACCAGCTTGTGACGCTCCGAGGTGACATTTAGGAACTTCTCCAACAAATTCATCATTGGTGTAGATAGATCGTTCATGCGTAGCTCCGAGGCGGCAAACCATACTCGCGAATCTTGTTGCGAATGGTTCGCAGGCTCACACCCAGCATTTCTGCTGCCCGGGTGCGGTTTCCGCCGGTGACTTCCAGTGTGCTTTCCAATAGCTGTCGTTCAAACTCGCGCATCGACGTCCCGGGACGGGCATGCGCTGCCTGGGCCATGTAACGAAAGCTTTTTGCCAGCGCCGGCGTGGACAGCTCAGACGCCAGATGTTCGGGGCCGATCTCACCGCCATCGTGGAGGGTCATCACGCGGCGCATGAAATTACCCAGTTCGCGTACATTGCCCGGCCAGGATTGATTCTGTAAACCGGCGACGAACTCCGGATTCAGCTCGGGCGCCGGACGGCCAGCCTCTTTTGCGAACTGCGCAACGAAGAACTGTGCCAGAGCAGGTATGTCTTCGCGGCGCTCGCGCAACGGTGGCAGCGTTAAGGGAATGACATTCAAGCGATAATAGAGATCGGCGCGGAAACTTCCGTCTTCCACCATCTTGTGAAGTGGCACATTGGTCGTGGCTACAATCCGAATATTTACTTCTGTAGTTCGAGTGTCTCCAAAGCGCTCAATTTCACGCTCCTGCAGGGCGCGCAACAGCTTGGGCTGCAAATTGACCGGCATTTCTCCGATTTCGTCGAGCAGGAGAGTGCCACCTTCGGCCAATTCAAATTTCCCGGCTTTCGCTCCTGTCGCACCGGTGAAGGCCCCGCGTACATGTCCAAAAAGCTCGCTTTCCAGGAGGTGTTCCGGCACGGCTGCGCAGTTCACCGCTACGAAGGGTTTGTCACAACGGGAACTGCTGTCATGAATGAACCGTGCCAGCAGCTCTTTCCCGGTGCCGCTTTCCGCTTCGATCAGGACATCGGCGTTGGTTTTCGCGGCGTGGCGCGCACGGTCCAGCGCTTTCAGCAACGACGCCGAGGCGCCAACAATCGCTCCAACTGAAACGCCTGCGTCCGGTGAAGCGTTGCCGGCCGCGTCCATGACCCGCTTGACCGCGCTGTGCAACTGCTCAAAGGAAATCGGCTTGGTCAGGTAATCGCATGCACCACCCTGAATCGCCTGCACCGCCTCGGGGACATTACCAAATGCGGTAAGAACGATGACCGCGGTCGAGGGATTCGTGTTTCGCACGGTGCGCATCACCTGCAGTCCGTCCCCGTCGGGCATGCGAACGTCAGTCACCACCAGCGGGAAGCGGCCAGTGTCGAACTTGCGCAGCGCTTCCGACGCGCCCGCAGCGGTCTCCACGTGCCAGCCTTCGCGTTGAAAGTTCGCTTTCAGCGCCATACGCATCCCGGGCTCGTCGTCTACAACCAGCACCGAATTGACTGCCTGAGTCATAGAACCGGAAACTCCATCCGAAAGGTTGTGCCCTTGCCGAGTTCGCTTTGTACGGTGATGCTGCCGTGATGCTGATCAATAATGCGCTGGCAGATCGTCAGGCCGAGCCCCGGACTCTGCCGTGCGGTGGTGAATCCGGCTTCGAAGATGTGCGCCAGATCCTCAGGACGAATGCCGCTACCGTTGTCGGTGAACTCGACCACGGCGGCTCGCGCCGTATCTCGTGTTTCCAATTTTGCGGAAACCGTGATTTTGCCGTCGCTCGGAGTATGCCGCAGCGCATTGCACGCCAGATTGAGAATTACTTGTTGCAAGCTACCGGAATCGCCGGCGACCTCCGTTTCGCCCAAGGTCAGGTTCACCAAGAGGGTCACCCCACTCTGCTGTGCCAAGGGGCGTACAAACTCCACACTGCTCTTCAGCACCTCACCTAATCGCAAGGGAGCCAGGTTGGGTGTGCCGAGGCTGTAGTACTGAAGGACATTGTTCACGGTCACCGAGAGTGATCGCACGCCGGCCCGCAAGCTTTGCACCCACTGCCGCGAGTCGTCGCTTAAGGCAGAGTCGCTGGCCAGCAAGCCGGTCAGCAACTCGAGACTGCCCAAGGGATTACGGATCTCATGAGCCAGCACGGTTGCCATCTCGGC
>Ga0187817_10000417_pt1 | contig 18029 bp, 10 predicted proteins | sample NC_wetland_sal_i_17_FD_132431 | JGI IMG/M metagenome (GOLD analysis project Ga0187817, IMG submission 132431) | Wetland sediment microbial communities from Neuse River Estuary, North Carolina, USA - SO4_2 | ecosystem: Environmental > Aquatic > Freshwater > Wetlands > Sediment | place: USA... | reverse complement strand
GCTCTATTTCGCGGAACGCCTGACCGAGCATCTTGGCGGTGCCAAGATCTATTTCAAGCGGGACGAACTGAACCACACCGGCTCGCACAAGATCAACAATTGCCTCGGCCAGATCCAGCTCGCTCGGCGCATGGGCAAGAAGCGCATCATCGCCGAGACTGGAGCTGGACAGCACGGCGTGGCGGTCGCGACGGTCGCCGCGCGCTTCGGGCTCCCTTGCGTGGTCTATATGGGCGCGACCGACATCGAGCGGCAGCGCCCGAACGTGTTCCGCATGAAGCTGCTCGGCGCCGAGGTCCGTCCCGTCACCTCCGGCTCAGGCACGCTGAAGGACGCCATGAACGATGCTCTGCGCGACTGGGTCGCCAATGTGCACGACACCTTTTACATCATCGGCACTGTGGCGGGTCCGCATCCGTATCCCGCCATGGTGCGCGACTTCCAGTCGGTCATCGGGCGCGAGACGCGCGAGCAGATGCTTGAGCGCGAGGGGCGTCTCCCCGACACGCTCGTTGCCTGCATCGGTGGCGGCTCCAACGCCATGGGCCTGTTCCATCCGTTCCTCGACGATCCGTCGATTTCCATCTACGGGGTCGAAGCCGGCGGCTACGGTCTCGACGTGGTGAACGGTCACGCGGCCTCCATGACCGGCGGTAAGCCCGGCGTGCTGCACGGCAATCGCACCTATCTCCTGCAGGATAGCGACGGCCAGATCCTGGAAGGCCACTCCATCTCGGCCGGTCTCGACTATCCGGGCGTGGGGCCTGAGCACTCCTGGCTCAAGGATTCAGGCCGGGTGAACTACGTGGCGGTCACCGACAAGGAAGCGCTAGACGCCTTCCAGCTCTGCACGCGACTCGAAGGCATCATCCCGGCGCTCGAGCCGTCCCACGCGCTCGCCTACGTCAAGAAGCTCGCGCCCAAACTGCCGAAGGACAATCTGTTGGTCATGAATATGTGCGGCCGTGGCGACAAGGACATCTTCGCCGTCGCCGGCCATCTGCACCTGGAGATGTGAGGTGGCGACACGCATCGACAAACGCTTTGCCGAGCTGAAGGGGCAGGGGCGCGCGGGTCTCGTCGCCTTCATCACCGCGGGCGATCCCGACGAAGACACCTCGCTGAAGATCCTAAAGAACCTGCCGCAAGCCGGGGCCGACATCATCGAGCTCGGCATGCCCTTCTCCGACCCCATGGCCGACGGGCCGGCAATTCAGGCCTCCTCCACCCGCGCGCTTCACGCCGGCCAGACCATGGTCAAGACCCTGGCCATGGTGAAGTCCTTCCGCAAAAAGGATGAAGCCACGCCCATCGTGCTAATGGGCTATTATAACCCTATATATATCTATGGCGTCGACCGGTTCCTGAAGGACGCGGTGGCGGCCGGAGTGGATGGTTTGATCGTGGTCGATGTGCCCCCGGAGGAGGATGCCGAGCTTCGGCCGGGTGCAAGTGCGGCCGGCCTCAACTTCATTCGCCTGGCGACGCCCACGACGGACGCGACGCGGCTCCCGGCGGTGCTCGCCAACACCTCCGGCTTCGTCTATTACGTCTCGATCGCGGGCATCACCGGGACGGTTGCGCCTGATCTTGCCGATGTCGGCGCCCATGTCGGCCGCATCAAGGCGGCAACCAAGCTTCCAATCGCCGTCGGCTTTGGGGTGAAGACCAAGGAGCAGGTGGGCGCGATTGCCAAGCTCGCCGAGGGCGTGGTGGTGGGCTCGGCGCTCGTCACCGCGATTGCCCAGAGCCTCGATGCCGAAGGCAAGGCGACGCCGGAAACCGGCTCCAAGGTGCTCGCTTTGGTCGAGCAGCTAGCTTCCGCGCTCCGGAAGCCCGCGGCCGCCGCCGCGGTTTAGGCACGATTTCGAGTTTAGGTGATTGTTACCTCAGACCGTTTGGTAGACCCGTGAACTGGATCAACAGTGTTGTGAGGCCCAAGATCCGGAGCATCCTTCGCAAGAAGGAGATGCCGGACAATCTATGGGTGAAATGCCCCGAGACGGGGCAGATGATTTATTACAAGGATCTCGAAGCCAACCAGTTCGTGGTGCCTGGCTCGAACTATCACATGCGCGTCTCGGCCGGGGCTCGGCTGAAGGGCCTGTTCGATGGCGGCCAATACGAGACCATCGCGCTTCCCGAGGTACCCATCGACCCGCTCAAGTTCCGTGACGAACGGCGCTACACCGACCGGATCAAGGATGCCCGCGGCAAGACCGGTCTTGCCGATGCCGTGCTCGTGGGCGCAGGCCACCTCCAGGGCGAGAAGATCGTGGCCGCGGTGCAGGACTTCGATTTTCTCGGCGGCTCGCTCGGCACCGCCGCAGGTGAGGCGGTAATCTCCGGCATGCGGACGGCGGTGAAGCGCGAGAGCGCGTTCATTCTGTTTGCTGCTTCGGGCGGCGCGCGCATGCAGGAAGGCATTCTCTCGCTTATGCAGATGCCGCGTACCACCGTGGCAGTGCAGGAGCTCCGCGAGGCGAAGCTTCCTTACGTGGTCGTGCTCACCCATCCCACCACCGGCGGCGTGACCGCCTCCTACGCCATGCTCGGCGACATCCATATCGCCGAGCCCGGTGCGCTGATCGGCTTCGCCGGCCCCAGAGTCATCGAGCAGACCATCCGCGAGCAGCTCCCCAACGGCTTCCAGCGCGCCGAATATCTCCTCGATCACGGCATGGTCGACATGGTGGTGCATCGCCATGCGCTGCGCGACACGCTCGGCCGCATCTGCCGCTTGCTGACGCACCCCCAGCCAGGACGCGACATCGCGCTTCCCGATCACCTCGATGGCGTGAACTCGCGTACGGCGCCCGCCTCGACCATCGCGCGAATCGGCGGCAATGGGGAGATCGTGGATGTCGACGTCGAGGAGGACGACGATCATCTGAGCGAGCCGTTCGGCACTCCTGCCGATCTGCATCCCCCGCGTAGCGCCTAAGGCCTGACCGCCTTGACCACCTTGCCCCACAGCGACGAGGGTCGCTCGCCACTGCCCTCAGTCGCGGGGAGCATTACCCTGCTCGAGCGCCTCAAGGCGCTTCACCCGCAATCCATCGACTTGTCCCTCGGGCGTATCGAGCGCCTGCTCGCGGCACTCGGCCATCCGGAGCGCCGCCTGCCGCCGGTTGTCCATGTCGCCGGCACGAACGGCAAGGGATCGCTGATCGCCTTTGTTCGCGCCATCGCCGAGGCGCTGGGCAAGCGTGTCCATGTCTACACTTCGCCGCATCTCATCAACTTCCATGAGCGTGTTGTGCTTGCCGGGCCTGATGGCGCGGCGCCGATCACCGAGGACAGGCTGGTGGATTGCCTCGCTAGCGCCGAGGCCGCGAATGGCGGCGAGCTGATCACCCTGTTCGAGATCACCACCGCTGCGGCCTTCCTTGCGTTTGCCGAGGCGCCGGCGGATTTGCTGCTGCTTGAAACTGGCCTCGGCGGAAGGCTCGATGCGACCAATGTGGTGGATAAACCGCTCGTGACGTCCATCACCCCCATCTCCATCGATCACGTCTCCTTTCTCGGCCATACCCTTACGGCCATCGCCGGCGAGAAGGCCGGTATCCTCAAGCCCAGCGTTCCGTGCATCGTTGGGCGCCAGGAAGCCGAGCCGCTGAAGGTGATCGAGGCGAGAGCCGACGAGATCGGTGCGCCGCTCCATGTCTTCGGCCGCGACTTCGATGTGTTCGAACAACACCGGAGGATGATCTTCCAGACCGCATCGCGGCTGATCGATCTGCCCTTGCCGCGTCTCAACGGGCGTCACCAGATCGACAATGCCGGCGCGGCAATAGCCACTGCGAGCGTCGCCTTCGGCGATGCTCTGACCATCGAGGCGCTGGAGCAGGGACTGACCCATGCCGAATGGCCGGCGCGGCTCGAGCGCCTCGGCGACGGCGCGCTTTACCAATATGTCGGCGACGGCACCGAGATTTGGCTCGATGGCGGGCACAATGCCGCCGCCGGCCAGGCCATCGCGCATGCGCTCGCCGAATTTGAGGAGCGCGTGCCCCGCGCGGTTCATCTCATCTGGGGGATGATGGAGACGAAGGACGCGCACGCTTTCATCGCCCCGTTCGAGGGACTGGTCGAGCGTGTCTACACAGTGCCAATTCCCGAGGAGGCGAACGCCTTCTCAGGCGAGGCCTTGGCGGAGATCGCGGCGAGCGAAGGCTTCGACGTCACGCCGACCAGCGGCATAGCGCACGCGCTGATGCAATCCCGAGCGGCCTTAGGGCGCCCGGGACGCGTGCTGATCTGCGGCTCCCTGTACTTAGCGGGCCACGTGCTCAAGCTGCATGGAAGCTAGGCTGCGGCGACGCCGATCGTCCCGCTGATCCAGTCGGCAAGCCGGCTCTTCGGCAGCGCCCCCGTCTGGGTCGCGGCGAGCTGGCCGTCCTTGAAGATCATGAGCGTCGGGATCGCGCGTACATTGTAGCGCGACGGCGTCCGATGATTCTCATCGATGTTGAGCTTGACGATCTTGACCTTGCCGTGGAGTTCCTTGGCGATCTCCTCCAGCGCCGGTGCGATTTGCCGGCAAGGGCCGCACCATTCGGCCCAGAAGTCCACCACGACGGGCGTGGACGACTTGAGCACGTCAGCCTCGAAGGTATCGTCGGAAACAGCTGAAGTTGCCATTTGCGTCTCCTGGTTCGCCGGCAGTCGACCCCTGAAAATGGCCGGTCTTCTCGTCTCAAGCGAACCTAGGTGCGCACCTCCGCAACGTCAAGGCTAGGGTCCTCCTCCAACATGCAGTCGTTCGGCCAAATCAAGCAGTGTTGATGGGATTTCCATGAGCTTCGGGCCATCGGTCCATACGATTGCCGCCCGCAAAGCGCGGGTCGGGAACATGAGCCTCAGTGCTGCGCGATAGGCGGCAAGTTGCGCGATATAGCCCGGCGCCACCTCCTCGGGTGTCGAGGGCGGCGGCCGATTCGTCTTGTAGTCCAACACCAGCAAGGCGTCGTCGAGCACCGCCAAACGATCGATCTGGCCGCAAAGCTCGCGTGCCTCGTGGCCGTCGCCGAACCTTGCCACGATCGGCACCTCGCCGAGGCTTCCAGGCTGGAAGAGGGCGGCAAAGCGCGGGTCCTGAACGATGGCAACCGTCTCGCTCACGATCTCCTCCCGCATCTTCTCCGGCAAATCGCCGCCGCGGGCGGCGGCGAAGGCTCTCGCCGCCCGCTCCTGATCAGCGCCCGCCAGCTGCGGCAGATGCTGCAGCAGCGTATGCACAAGCCGCCCGCGAGCGAAGCGCCGGTTGTCGGCAAGCGCCTTGGGTCCGAGCGGGGGCTGCTCGGCGTTCGGCCCTAAGGCTTCGGCAAGCCGTGATGGCGTGAGGATTTCCCGCGAGCGCTCCGGCGCGGCGGGCTTGGTCGCCCATTCCGGCAGCGTCGTGGCCTCGATCTGCGGCTCGCGTGCAGCTTGCTCCTCGACAGAGACCGCCTGCTCGCTCTCAAGACGCCGCACCGAGGCTCCATCATGGCCAGTGGCTTTGGTGAGTAGACCTTGCAGCCCCTGTGTCACGAGGTCGTACCAACCGTTTCTCTCTCGTTGCCTCACGCCCTGCCAGCCGCAGATATAGAGCCGGTCGCACGCCCGCGTCATGGCGACATAGAGCAGCCGGTGATATTCCTCGCGCTCAGCCTGCTGCACTTTCATCTTGGCGTTGGCGAGCGCCTCGAGGTCTGAGTGTCCCGCGGGTGGCCAGACGAGATGACCGACCGTGTCGGGGGGAGTGCCCGGACGCGGCAACGAGAAAATCCTCGGACCTTGCGCCCGCGAGATCATGCAGGTGTCGGGCAGGAACACGATTGGCGCCTGCAAGCCCTTAGCGCCATGCACTGTCATGATGCGAACCTCGTCGCGCTCTTGCTCCATGTCGCGCTTGATCTCGCTGTCGCTTAAGCGAAGCTGGTCGACGAAGCCCTGCAGCGAGGGGGCCGCGTCCCGGTCATAGGCAAGCGCGAGATCGAGAAATTCATCCAGCGCCTCCGCCGCCTCAGGCCCAAGCCGGGTCAGCAGCCGTTTACGCATCGCCTGCCCGCCCTGTTCGAGCAGCTCGGAGAAGAATTCGTAGGGCGGCTGGAAGTCGGCACGGGACAGCCAGCGCGCAAGAACGCTCGCCGCTTCGGCGAAGCGCGCATCGTCACCGGCCTTGGTCTTGAGCGCCGCCCACAAGGACGTCTCTCGCTGATAGGCGAGATCGAACAGCGCCTCGTCGTCGAGCCCGAACAGCGGACTCTTCAGCACGACGGCGAGCGCAAGATCGTCCTCCGGCATCAAGAGCACGTCGGCGAGCGCCACGAGGTCCTGCACGGCGAGCTGATCCATAAGCCGCATGCGGTCCGCGCCCGCCACCGGCACGCCTTCGCGCTTCAGTGCCCGGAACATCGGCCTAGTGAAGGGATCGCGGCGCCGGACCAAAATCAGAATATCGCCGGCCTTCACCTTGCGGCCTGCCGAGGGCAGCTCCTCGCCCTCCGCAAGCCAGTACTTGATGAGGGCCGCGATGCGCGCGCAAAGCGCGTCGACCGAACGGACGCCGCCGCGATCCTCATTCCAGGGCTCGAAGGCTTCCGCCGGCTCGGACTTCTTCTCCTCCTGTACCTCCCAAAGCTCGACTCGGCCGGCCTCGCCTTTCCGGTAGGCGTGATGCTTGATGACCGTGGCTGCAACCGAGGTGAGGCCGTCCGCTGCCGGCGCCTTGGCGAAGACCTGATCGACCGCCTCGAGCACGGGCTCCGTCGAGCGGAAGGAAAGAGTGAGCGGAACCTCGTTCCAGGCCTGTTGCGCGGCCCGTGCCTTGGCGCGAAAGGCGCGTCCCACCGCGCCGAAGCGGGCGGGGTCCGCGCCTTGGAAGCTGTAGATCGACTGCTTCTCGTCGCCGACCGCAAACAGCGTGCGGACCTTCGCATGAGCCCCTTCGCCGGTGAAGAACTCCTCGGCCAGCCGCTCGATGATGGTCCATTGGGCCGGGTTGGTGTCCTGTGCCTCGTCGACCAGGATGTGGTCGATTCCGCCGTCGATCTTATAGAGCACCCAGGCCGCGGCTCCGGCGCGGAAGAGAAGCTGCTGGGCCTTGATGATGAGGTCGTCGTAGTCGAGCACGGCTTCCGCTTTCTTCCGCCGCTCGTACTCGGCCTGGATCGCGTCGGCGAGAACGAGCAAGGCGCTGCTCGCCTCGGCCACGCGCAAATGCGCAAGTCTCAGATCGATCTCGGCGAAGCGGGCTTGGGCATCCTTGAGCGCGTCCGCTATCGCGGGTTCCGCCTCGCCGAAGGCCTTGCTGCATATTTTGTCCCGGGCTTCACCCGGTCCGGTCAGAAGCGCCGCTCCAAGCGCCGACACGCGGTGCTCGCCCTGGCTCGTTCTTGCCTCGCGCAACGAGGCTTCGACTTCCTTGTCAATTTTCGCAGTGCTGCCAAACGCCGCGAAGGCAGCAATGGTGGCATCCATCTCGCCGTCGGTAAAGACGCCGGCAAGCTCGGCAATAAGGGCGTCTTCTTCTCCATCCGCAACGCCGAGCAGGTGCTTAAGCGCCACGCCCTCGGCCTCGGCCCAATCGCTGCGAGCATCGTGATAGGCTATCATGCCCTCGAGCTCGACGCGCTTGGCGAGAACGGCATCGACGACCTTGCGGAAATAATCCTCGCTCGTGACCGCGATGATCTTGGCGAGCGCCTTGCCGAGCCCGCCCTCTCGGTTCTCGGCGGCGCGTGCAATCGTGGCGTCGAAGGCCGCCGCCCGCATCTCTGACTGGCCGCGCTCATCGAGCACCCCGAAGTGCGGGGTGAGCTGAGACTCGAGTGGAAAGCGCTGCAACAGGCGCTCGCAGAACCCATGGATGGTGTGAATCTTGAGTCCGCCGCACGCCTCTAACGCGCTAGCAAACAAACGCCTCGCCCGGCGCAAATCCTCTTCCCTAGGAGGCCGCCCGGTGAGCGCTTCAAGTTTCCCGTGCAAAGCCGCGGTGGAGATCGTCGCCCAGTCGGCAAGCTCTTTCAGAAGGCGGTTCTGCATCGCCGCCGCCGCCGTCTTCGTATAGGTGAGACAGAGAATTGATTCCGGCCGTGAGCCCGCCAGCAGTAGCCGCAGGATCCGTTTGACCAGCACCTCGGTCTTGCCCGTGCCGGCATTGGCCGACACCCAGGCCGATGCCATGGCGTCGGAGGCACGCGCCTGATTGGCGTCGGCTTCGTGGGGGAGCGGCGGCCTCTCGCTCATCGCTGGTCCTCCTCGGCCTCTTGCGTGAGCCATTCCTGGATGCGGGCGAGGTGCTCGTATTCGTCGTAGCGATAGAGATTGACGAAGGCCGCCGCCGACCGGCGCTTCACTTCATAAGGCATGTCAGAGTCTGCGAAGCGCTCGACCAGCCGGATCAGTTTTGCGAGCGCGCTGCTAGCAAGGTCCTCCGGTGTCGATTTTCCCGCGGAGCTTTCCTCGCCGCCGTCTTGACGCCCCGAGGCCTCGATGTAGCGGAGATCAACGACCCTACGCTTGTCGAGGTTGGCGAAGCCGCCGCCTTCGGCGATCGCCGCCTCAAGAGGAAGCTGTGGCGCGTACAGCTCGTCGACATGCTTTTGCAGCGGCGGCCTACCGGTCTTGTAGTCGTAGATCACCAGGCCACCGTCATCGGCGACATCGATCCGGTCGGCGCGCGCCGTGAGGCGGAAACCTGTGCCTGCGCGGATATCAAGAAGGCCCGACACCTCGGTGTGAGTGCGCGCGGCGAGCGCTCGACGCGCAGGCTCGGTCGCCGCGAACCAGCGCGCGAAGCGCTGGAAGGCCGGGCGCCAGAAGGCCTCCACCCGCGGCGAGCCGCCAAGCGCCCCGAATTGCCTGTCGGCGATGGCGACGAGCGCCGCGTAGACATCGTCGGGCAGGCTGTCGGGATGGGCCCGCGCAAATTCATGCAAGGCCTGATGAACGATCTGTCCGCGCAACGCGTGGTCGGGCAGGGCGCCGAGCGGCTTCAGCGCTTCAAGCCTCAATATATCGCGGGCAAAGATCTCGTATGGGTTGGCAATCCACCGCTCGATGCGCGTCGCGCTCAATTCTCGCGGTCGTGCCTCGACCGGCGGACATGGCTTGGGCGGTAGGGCAGGGGCGAAGCTCGATACCCTGTCGCGCTCCCGCGCCCATGCGACCCAGGGCTGAGCAGGCGCGATCCTCTCCTTCAGGCTCGCGGCATCGACCAGCGCCAGGAGCCTTTGCAACCAGCGCGAGGGCACGGTCGGCACGCCGTCGACCTTGATGGCGCGGGAGAGATAGACCGTCCGGGCGCCCAAGGCCTGCGCGAAGTCGTGGGCGGAGAGGCCGATGCGCCGCTCCGGGGGTGGCAGGCCGAGCGTCTCCACCATGGGGCGGCTGAGCCAGGGGCCCCCCTCTTGCGGCTTTGGCCAGACGCCCTCGTTGAGGCTGCCCAGGATCACCACGTCGGGCTGTTGCAGGCGCGCTTCCAATGGGCCCCAGATGAAGAGGCGCGGGTGGGCCGGCCCCCGCGGCCGCGCCACCCGGCCGGCGAGCAGGCTACGGTAGAACGGCGCGTAGTCCGCGGCGCTGAGCGCGACCCTGCCGCTCTCCGCGATCAGCTCGGCCAACAGCACCGACAAGGCCTCGCCGGCGGTCCCTTGCCAAAGATCCGACGGCAACCCCGTGTGATCGCGAGCGAGCGCTTCCGCGGTCGCGCTATGGGCCTCGGCGAAGCGCGCGGCGGAATGGGAGGCGGACCGGTCCCGGAACAGCGCCGAGAGCGGTGCGAAGGCGGTTTTGAGGTCCGTGACAAGCCGCAAGGCGGCCCGGTGCTCCCCCTCGCCGATGCGCGGGCGACGATTCGTGTCATTCTCACGCGCAGCCCGCAGCGCATCCGCCACGCCGGCGAGCCCCTGGCCGACATAAATCTCGCGGAAGGCGCCCCGTTCCAGCGCGCGGGCCGCCTTCCGGATCTCTCCAGGAGGTTGCCCGAGCCGCGTCAGCGGATGCTTGAGCAACGCCATGAGCGCGGGTGGTGCGAAGTCGCCTTCCGCGGCCCTTAAGACAAGGTCGAGAAAGGCGCCGGGAGCCGTGCGCGCCACGGGCACGCCGGCGGAATCGTCGATGACCAGATCGTGGCCTTGAGCCGCGCCGCGACACGCCGGGCGAGCGTCCGGTCCGGCGTCACCAGCGCGGCGGTCTTGCCCGGCGTCTCGATGGTGGATCTGAGGATGAGGGCGACGGCCTCGGCCTCGTCATGCGCCGTCGGCGCCTCAAGCATCTCGATGCCGGCAAGGGCGCGCTCCAAGGCGTCGTGCCGTCCGTTCGCACTCCTCCCGCCCTCATTCAGGAAGGACTGCCAGCGCTCGGTGTTGTCGGCGGGGCGCAGCACCTCGCTGACAAAGCCGAGACGCAAGAGTTGCAACCCGCCGGGCTCGCTGCCTCGAACATAGTCGACATTGGCGCGCGTGAGCCCGAGCTTGACGAGCAGATTGGCCATGCCGGCTTGCGGGTGCTCGGGGTGATCCTTCAGGCTCGCCCAGCTTTCAGCATCTAGCGAGCGATCGAGGCCGGGCAGCACCACGGCGCCGTTCGGCAGCGAGGCGATCAGCTTGAGCAGCCGCGCCGTGGCCGGCACCGTTCCGGTTGAGCCTGCGGCGATCACCGGTCCCGCCGCCGGATTGGCAACGAGGCGCGCGGCCTCGAGCCCAATCAGCGCGTTCCGGCGCGCGGCCGGCGAGATGAGCCCATTGTTGCGCAGATAGCTCGGCCACATCTCGTTGACGATCTTGAGAAAGTCAACGGTCAGTTCCCAATGCGCCGCGTGGGCCTCCGGCACGATATCCTGCAAGGCCCCAAGGTCGATCTCCTCCGTCTCGATGAAGTCCATGAGGCTGGCAAGGTCGCGGGCGAGGTAGGAGGCTTGCGCTGGCGTTGCGGCGAGCGGCACGGGCCCGAGGCCTGACGGTTCGGCGCTCGCGCCTTTGCGCAGCGCCTGACCCCAAGCAAGGATCAACCGCATCAGGGCAAGGTGCCGCTCAAGCGGGCCGATTGACCGCGCGCCGCCCGCGTCGGCGAAGCCTTCATCCGCGTCACCCTCCGCGCCGAAGATGATCGCTGCGTCCTCGTCGGGATCGCCAAGCGCACGGATGGAGGGCAGCAGCGCCGCCCGCCCTCCGGCCGCATCGAGAAAGGCGTCGCGTAAGGCTCTGACAGCGCGTCGCGTAGGAAGATAGATCGTGGCGCGCGGCAGCGTGAGTGAGTCTGGCTTGATGCCCCTTGGTGCCGGCAGATCGCCGTTGAGCACGGCCTTCGCCAGCGTGGAGAGGAACGGCGCCGAGGGCGGGATGGTGTAGAGCCGCGGGTGCGCTTCTGGCAGGTCAGGCACCTTCGTGCTCGAACCAGGTCTCGGCCTCGGCCAGAGCCTCCGGCGTCCCGACATGCATCCAACGCCCGTCGAGCCGCATGCCATAGAGGCGCCCTTTGGCGAGCGCCCGGTCCCAAAGCAGGTTCAACGAGAACTTACCGTCGGGACTATCCGCGAACAACCGCTGATCGCAGAGCGACACGCCGGCAAAGGCGAAGGGCACGATCTGTCGTTCGCCTCTCCGCTTCAGCCGCCCGTCCTGAGCCATGGCGAAATCGCCCTTTCCTCCATAGCCGATGCTCGAGGAGAGCGGCGCGAGCAGGAGCAGGCAGTCCATGGTTTCTGGGTTCCACAATTTCAGCATGCGCGGTAGCGCCGGGCTCGCGCCCTCGCTCCACACCGTGTCGGCGTTGTGGATGAAGAAGGGACCGGGCCCAAGCTTCGGCAGGGCCCGTTTCGCCCCGCCGCCAGTATCGAGAAGCTCGTAGCGCTCATCGGAGATGAGAATCGCTGGCTTCGTTCGGTGCCGGCGGCGAAGGCTCTCCTCGAGCTGATCAGGCAGGTAGTGCACGTTCACGACCGCGGTCTCGACGCCGGCGCTCGCCAACCTGTCGAGCACGTGGTCGATGAGCGGGCGCCCCGCCAGCGGCACAAGCGGTTTCGGCATGCGCAAGGTGAGCGGGCGCATGCGCTCGCCGAGACCAGCGGCAAGCACCATTGCCGTCTTAGCGTGCACCATTGATGTAGCCTTTAAAGCGAGAGCTGCAGAAGCTTGTCCAAAGGCGGCAGCTCGCGCGCATACCAGACACGGAGCCCTTCGAGCGCCGGATGGACGAGATTGCGCTCAAGATAGCGGGCGACCCGGGGGATGTGAGCGAGATAACCGCGCTTGCCGTCACGTTTCGCCAACCGCGCAAATATGCCAAGGATCTTCGAGTTGCGTTGGGCGCCGAGCGTTGCGTAGAGCACGCTGAACTGATCGCTCGAAAAATGCGGATCGCTCGCGCTTCGGGCTGCACAGTAGCGAGCCAATAGCCGCGCTTCAAGCGCCTCGGGCACGTCGAGGCGGGCATCCTGCAAGAGAGACACAAGATCGTAAGCGGCGGGGCCGAGCAGGGCGTCCTGGAAATCGAGGATGCCGACCCGCTGCAGGCCCTGGCGCTCCGGCAGCCACATCAGATTTGGCGAGTGATAATCCCGGAGAGTCAATGTGTTATCTGTTTCCGCCGCTTGCTCGAGCAGGGGCCGCCAAAGGGCGACATAGGCCTTCCGCACCTCCTCTGGCGTGGGCCTGCCATGGAGCGCCGGCCAGAACCAGTCAGTGAGGAGCAGGGCCTCGGTCAGCAGCGCATCGGCGTCATAGGCCGGCAATTGGTAGGGGGCGTGCCCTGCAATCTCCAACAGCGGCGGAGTCGGTTCGCCCGCAATAGCGAGCAACACGTCCACTGCCGGGGCGCAGAGCTCAGCCATTGGCGTGCCGCGGGCGATCTCGGCGCCGAACACCTTGTCGCCGAGGTCCTCGATCAAGAGAAAGCCCTGGTCGAGATCGAAGGCATAGATGGCGGGCGCCGCGAGCCCGCGCCGCCTGAGCTCGTGCCCGACCGCTACGAAGGGGGTAACATCCTCGGCGAGGTGCACGAGCGCGCTATAGGGCTTGCCGTCGCGGATCGGCGGCCCATCCGGCTGGCGCGGCGCGTTCATCAAAATGGCGCTGCGGTCCGGCAGCGCGAGGCGCGCGTAAGACCGCGTCGAGGCGTCGCCTTGCAGATATTCGGCTGCGGCGTCGGCGTAAGGAGTCGAGGCGATGAAGCGGGAAAGCGCTTGCAGGTGCTCTAGCCGCGGCCCCCAACTTCCGCGCCCGGTCAGCACCACGCGGCGGCGATTGGGCTCTGCCGTCTCGTCCATGGCGATGTCGAGCCGGTCGGCCGGAAGCCACTCGCCCACACGCTCTGGCCATTCGACGATGGTCACGGAACTCGCGAGCAGATCGTCGAGGCCTAGCTCGGCAAGCTCGCGCGGCTCCAGGCGATAAAAGTCGCAGTGGTGCACGGTGGAACGCGGGCTGGCATAGGCCTGCACCAGCGCGAAGGTCGGGCTCGGCACCTCGTCCGCGACACCGAGGCGGGCAAGCAGCAGTCGGGCGAAGGTGGTTTTGCCGGCGCCAAGCGGCCCGGCGAGTGCAATCAAATCCCCCGGCTTGAGCACAAGGGCAAGGCGCTGGGCGAGACGATCGAGCTCGACGAGGTCGACGTCGTCAAGGCTCCAACTTGCGTTCATCCGGCGCGGCTTGATCCATAGCGGCGCGGCTCGGGCTCGGCCGCCGCTTCATGGGCGAGCGGCAGGCGCACGCTGATCTTCGTGCCGCGACCCGGCGTGGAAGAGAGCACGATCTCGCCCCCATGCAGCTCTACCAGGCTCTTCACGATGGAGAGGCCGAGCCCGGCGCCGCGATGACCAGATCCGTTCGAGCGGCTCTCGAAGCGATCGAACGCGGACGCCTGATACTCGGCCGGAATGCCGCAGCCCTCATCCTCGACGGTAAAGGCGAGCTTGGCATCTTCGCGGCGGCAGGACAGCACGATCTTCCCCCCACGGGCTGAGAAGCCGATGGCATTGGCAAGGAGATTATACAGGATCTGGGTCACGCGCGGGCCGTCCGCGACGAATTCATCGATGCCGGGCTCGATCCTGATGTCGAGCTCGATGTCGTTCTGCTTCAACCGCTCGCGCAAGCCGAGCACCGCGGCATCGATCACGCCCCGCGCTTTGACCGGGCTGAGCTTGAGCTCGAAGGTGCCGGCGTCGATGGTTGCGAGGTCGAGAATGTCATCGATGATCGCAAGCAGCGTTTGGCCGGAGGAGCGGATGTCGCTTAAATACTCCCGCTGCTTCTCACCTAACGTGCCGGTCGCTGGACTCGCCAGCAACTCGGTGAAGCCGATGATGTTGGTCAGCGGCGTGCGCAGCTCGTAGGAGACGTGGCTCACGAAGGCGCTCTTGACCCGGCCCGCCGTCTCCAGCGCCTCGTTGCGCTCGATCAGAGCGCGCTCGACGCGCTTTGAGTCCGTGACGTCGCTATAGGTAAGGAGCGTGCCTCCGTCGGGAAGTGGCAGGGCGGCGCAGGCAATGACCATGCCGTCTGGCCGATCGAACTGACTCTCATAGGGACGGCGCTCGGAGAAGATGGCAGTGATCGCAGCCTTGGTGCGCTCCCATTCCTGCGGGTCGTCATAAAGCGCGCGGCAGGCGAAAATGAGATCATCGATATGAGGCTCGCTGCCCAGCAGTGTCGGGCTTAAGCGCCACATCGCGGCGAAGGCGCGGTTGTGCAGGCGGAGCCGCCCATTCGGAGCGAACACGGCCACGCCCTCGCGCAAGGTGTCGAGGGTCTCGCACTGCACATGGATCAGCGCGTTGTAGCGGCTTTCCAGCGACAGCCGCTCGGTGACGTTCTCATAGAGGTAGGTGACGCCACCTTCCGCCGCGCTGTCGGCGACGACGTGCAGCGTGCGTCCGTCCGGCAGGTGCCACTGATCTTCCCGCTGCGAATTGGTGCCGTAGGCTGCGAGCCAGCTCTTTTTCCAATCCCGGTAGTCGGCCTTTTCGGGGAGGCGCCGCCCTTGGCGTAAGCGGTCGAGGATCTCGCCGTCGCGGGGACGCGTCGCAAGCAAGACCGGATCGAGCTGCCAGAGATCGACATAGGCCTGGTTGAAATGGGCGAGCCGCTGATCGGCATCGAATACGGCGAAAGCCGTGGCCAGTCGATCGAAGCTGCGGAATCGCGCCTCGACCATGGGTCTGCCCTTGGCGTCGCGGCGATCGCCCGCATTGGTCTGGGCGTCGAGCAGGGCGCGGAGCGAGGCGATCTCCGTGTCGAGCTTCCTATGCTGCTCGCCAAGGCCGGCAAGCTCAAGCCGCTGGCCGGCGAGGTCGCGGACTTTCAGCGTGATCATGCCGCCGGCCGCCCGGCCATCGACCTCCACATGCTTCTGCCGCTCCGTGCGGAGCATGAGGTTGAAGGCTTCGCCGCGGTCAGCCAAGGCCTGCATGGCCTCGATCAACTCAGCGGCCGACGCTTCGTCGAGCCACTCCTCGAAGCGCAACAGCCGGTCGACCTCGGTCGGCACGCCGAGCCCGTGGGGAAGGTTGGTCACGTGCACACGCGGTCCATCCTCCGCCGTCCAGGTCAGAAGCACCTGCGGCTCCGCGGCGAGGATGGTCTCGAGCATGCTCTCGCTCGCGCGATAGCGCTCAGCTTCGAGCGTCGCCGCGTCGCGGGCTTTCAGCGCAGCTTGAGTCGCCCGCAAGCAGGCAAGCGCGCTGCCGATGGAAAAGGCGATGATGCCAAGGGTAATGCCAAGGGTGAGGAGGAGGCGGGTGTCGTAAACCCCGCTCAAGGGAACGACGCTGGCGGCCTGAACCGGAAAGGGCAGGGCGGCGAGCAGCAGGGACAGGCAAAGACGTGCCTGCGGCCACCTTGCAACCGGCGCAGCCTTGCCTCTCCTGGTTCGCATGGTCCCTCGTGCTCCCCACTCTCCGCCCATGGCCCCCGCGCTCCATTGTGCTTGAACGCTGCCACAGACTTGAGCGGGCGACAGCGCGCGCGCCGCGAGCCTTGAAGGCGAATCACACTAGCTTAACCACATCGGCCACTCTTGCCCACTGCGGCACGCATGTTGAAGCGGCAACCTTGCCAGGACGATGACAGCGTGATGGCAGAAGTGTTTGGGCCAGCGCTCGAGGCTCAATACCGGTAGTAGTCGGGCTTGTAGGGGCCTTCCGCGGGCACGCCGATATAGTCGGCCTGCTGTGGCGTGAGCTTGGTGAGCTTGGCGCCAACCTTGTTGAGATGCAGCCGCGCCACCTTCTCATCGAGCTGCTTCGGCAGCGTATAGACCTTCTTCTCGTAGGCCTGGGGATTTGTCCAAAGCTCGATCTGCGCCAGAGTCTGGTTGGTGAAGGACGCGCTCATCACGAAGCTCGGGTGCCCCATGGCGTTGCCAAGATTCACGAGGCGGCCTTCAGACAAGAGAATGATTCGCTTACTGTCGGGAAATGCGATCTCGTCAACCTGTGGCTTCACATTCTCCCATTTCAGATTGCGCAAGGCCGCCACCTGAATCTCCGAATCGAAGTGGCCAACATTGCAGACGATGGCGCGGTCCTTCATCTTGCGCATGTGGTCGATGGTGATCACGTCCTTGTTGCCGGTGGCGGTGACGAAGATGTCGGCGCGCGGCGAAGCGTCCTCCATGGTAGTCACCTCATAGCCCTCCATTGCCGCCTGCAGTGCACAGATTGGATCGACCTCGGACACGAGCACCCGGCAGCCAGCGTTGCGCAACGACGCGGCTGAGCCCTTGCCCACCTCACCGTAACCCGCGACCATAGCGACCTTCCCCGCCATCATCACGTCGGTGCCGCGGCGGATGCCGTCGACCAGGCTCTCGCGGCAGCCATAGAGATTGTCGAATTTCGACTTGGTGACACTGTCATTGACGTTGATGGCCGGGAATAGCAGCGTGCCCTTCTTCTGCATCTCGTAGAGGCGATGCACGCCCGTCGTGGTCTCTTCTGTCACGCCGCGGATGTTCCTGGCGATCTGGGAGTACGAGCCGGGCTTTTCCTCCAGCCGCTTCTTGATCGCGGCGAACAGGACCCCTTCCTCTTCGTTGGTGCGCCTGTCGAGGAAGGCGGTGTCGCCCTTCTCGGCGCGGACGCCGAGATGGATGAGCAGCGTCGCGTCGCCGCCATCGTCGAGAATCATGTTCGGCGTGCCGCCGTCCGCCCACTCGAAGATGTTGTGGGTGTACTCCCAATACTCTTCCAGGCTCTCGCCCTTGAAGGCGAAGACCGGGATGCCAGCGGCGGCGATTGCGGCGGCGGCGTGGTCTTGCGTCGAATAGATGTTGCAGGAGGCCCAGCGGATGTCGGCGCCGAGCGCCTTTAGCGTCTCAATCAGCATGGCGGTCTGGATGGTCATGTGCAGGGAGCCCGCGATGCGCGCGCCCTTGAGCGGCTTCCGCGCAGCATATTCCTCGCGCATGGCCATGAGGCCTGGCATCTCCGTCTCGGCGATGTCGATTTCCTTCCGGCCCCAGGAGGCCAGGCCAATATCCTTGACGTGGTAGTTCATGCGGTCTCCGCTTTGCTTCAGTTTGATAAAGATATAAAGAACTCCTTATATCTTGCGTGAGAGCGCCAGAGTCAAGGCGCCGCCTCTCGCCTTCACATTCCGCGTGCTCTTTTCCCTCCCCCCAGCAAGGGGGAGGTCGGCGCGCGCCGCGCGCCGGGTGGGGTTGCTGTTCGCTCCTTCACAAGAAGAAGCGAAGCCGTTCGCGAACATCCAGAAAGCGGCCAAGCATTAGGGCGTTCTCATGTCCGAATCGGACTGGACCGAGTTGGGCAGGCGGCCGAGCACCGGCCGAACCGCTGCTGACCGCAGCAAGTCGGCGCGCAAAGCAGCCACGCGGAAGGAAAGGCAGCACCACCAGCAACACAAATGATCCTGCGCGCAAGCCAAGGCTGTAACTTAGTACCAGCTTGGGTTGTTGCGGCGGAGCGTGAGGGCTACCCAATACCTTTACGGAGGTTCACCTGCCGTCTATTAACCGGTTCGCGGTTGTACTAACGGCCGGTTAGCCAGTGCCCCATACGAGTCCAGAAAGACTCGTCGTATCCT
>Ga0187817_10000416_pt1 | contig 18029 bp, 17 predicted proteins | sample NC_wetland_sal_i_17_FD_132431 | JGI IMG/M metagenome (GOLD analysis project Ga0187817, IMG submission 132431) | Wetland sediment microbial communities from Neuse River Estuary, North Carolina, USA - SO4_2 | ecosystem: Environmental > Aquatic > Freshwater > Wetlands > Sediment | place: USA... | reverse complement strand
GGGTTTTCCCTCGTTGTTGCCGGTACCTTATACTAGTTACAATCCCTGTGTTTACCGCCTGCCCCTCACAACCTACTCCCCGGAGCCGAAGTTAGCGCCGTGGATTTCGAGTACACGCCGGAACAGATCCACCTTCGCAAAGCCGTCCGCGAGTTCGCGGAAGCGGAAATTGCGCCGCACGTCATGGAGTGGGACGAAGCGCAGACGTTTCCGCTGGAGGTGGTCAAACACCTCGGCCAGCTTGGGTACATGGGCTCGATCTTTCCTGAGAAGTATGGCGGCGCGGGGATGGGCTACATCGAGTACTCGATCATCATCGAAGAGCTTTCCCGCGTCGATGGTTCAGTCGGCATCATCGTCGCGGCGCACACTTCGCTGTGCAGCAATCACATTTACAAGGCCGGCAGTGAAGAGCAGCGGCGCCGGTATCTGACAAAGCTCGCCACGGGGGAGTGGCTTGGGTGCTGGTCGCTCACCGAACCCGAGGCCGGCTCCGACGCCGCGGGCACTCGCACCACCGCCGTTCGCCAGGGCGAATGCTGGGTTTTGAACGGTGCAAAAACCTTCACCACCAACGCCCACCACGCCGACGTCTGCGTGGCTATGGCGGTCACCGACCGGGGTTCGGCGCAGCACGGCATTTCCGCGTTCATCATCGAAAAAGACACGCCCGGATTTCGCGCCGGCAAGAAGGAAAACAAGCTCGGGCTGCGCGCCAGCGCGACCGGCGAAGTGATTTTTGAGAACTGCCGGCTGCCTGCGCGCCAGTTGCTCGGGAAGCAGGGTGAGGGATTCGTGGACAGCCTCAAAACTCTCGATGGCGGCCGCATTTCGATCGCCGCGCTGGCGCTGGGCATGGCGCAGGGCGCTTACGACGCCGCGCTCCAATATTCCAAGGTGCGCCACCAGTTCAGCCGGCCCATCTCGGAATTCCAGGCCATCCAGCACAAGCTGGTGGATATGGCGACCGATATCGATGCTTCGCGGCTGCTGATTTACCGTGCCGCGGCGCTGCTCGACAAGGGCAAGCGTGTGACGCGCGAATCCGCTATGGCCAAGCTCTTCGCCTCCGAAGCCGCGGTGCGTATTGCCAACGAGGAGGTGCAGATCCACGGCGGCTACAGTTTCATCAAGGACTATCCCGTGGAAAAGTTTTATCGCGACGTAAAGCTCTGCACCATCGGCGAAGGCACCAGCGAGATCCAGCGCCTGGTGATCGCGCGGCAATTGCTCAAGGACTGATGCACGACGGGGCTTCCCAGATCGCCGCGAAGGTCGTTGCCGGGGACGCGCGCGCTCTGGCTCGCGCCGCCACCGCCATTGAGAATCGCACGACGGAAGCCGCGGCGCTGCTGCGCGAGTTGGCGCCACATGCCGGGCGCGCCACCGTTCTGGGCATTACGGGCCCGCCGGGAGCGGGCAAGAGCACGCTCGTCGATGCTCTGGTTCGTGCCATCCGTCGCGAAGGGAAAACCGCGGGCATTCTCGCCGTGGATCCCACCAGCCGCATCTCCGGTGGCGCCATTTTGGGCGATCGCATTCGGATGCAGGGGCATCACGCCGATCCGGGCGTGTTCATCCGATCCATGGCGACGCGCGGATCGGTCGGCGGCGTGGCCCGCGCCACTGCCGATCTGGCGCTGCTGCTCGATGCCGCCGGGCGCGATTACGTCATCATCGAGACCGTAGGCGTGGGCCAGGACGAGGTGGAGATCGCTGGCGTCGCGGACCTGACAGTGCTGGTGCTGGTACCGGGCATGGGCGACGATGTGCAGGCCATCAAAGCCGGCATCATGGAAATTGCCGACATCTTCGTGATTAACAAAGCCGATCATCCTGGCGCCGAGCGTGTGGAGGGCGAAATTCAGGGTTTGCTCACGCTTCAGAATCGCGACGACGGCTGGATACCACCGATTGTGCGGACTGTGGCGACGGAGGGTACTGGCATCGACGAGCTGCTGGCGGCCATCGCCGAGTTCGTAAAGACCGCCCGCCGGACCAAATCCCAAATCCAAAATCCCAAATCCGGCTTTGCCATCGATCATCTCGGCATTGCCGTGAAGTCCATCGAGGCCGCATTGGGTTTCTATGAAGGGCAGCTTGGAATGCAGGTGGGGCTGCGCGAAAACGTACCGCACGAAAAGGTGAACGTGGCCATGCTGCCGGCGGGCGGACCGCGCATCGAACTGCTGGAGCCGGCCGATCCGGAATCGGTGATCGGCAGGTTTCTGGCGAAGCGCGGCGAGGGCCTTCATCATGTTGCGCTGCGCGTTCCGGATCTGAACGCAGCCGTAGAAAGGCTGCGCAAAGCCGGCGCCCGCCTGCTCAATGAGCCGCAAACCGGCGCGGGGGGCCACCGTTACGTGTTTGTGCATCCGGCTTCCACTGGCGGCGTGCTGCTGGAACTGATCGAGGGCAACGAACACGCCGTGTGGTAGCATCGGCATCTGACTCGCTCTTCTCCGATGAAAATCACCGATCTGCGCGCGACCACGGTCACTGTTCCCTTGCACGCGCCTCTGCGGCACGCCAACGGGTGCCACTGGGGGCGCTTCGTCCGAACCATCGTCGAAGTGACAACGGATGAAGGGCTCGTGGGCCTGGGCGAGATGGGCGGCGGAGGTGAGTCCGCGGAGGCGGCATTTCGCGGGCTGAAGCCGTACCTGGTGGGCCACGATCCAGCGCGGCTCGAAGAACTGCGTTTTAAGATTGCCAACCCGACGGCATCGCTCTACAACAATCGCACCCAAATGCTGGCGGCGATCGAATTCGCCTGCCTGGACATTCTGGGGCAGCGGTGGGGCGTTCCGGTTTCAGAGCTGCTGGGCGGCCGGCTTCGCGAGCGCGTTCCGTTTGCCAGCTACCTGTTCTTTCGCTATGCGAATCCGAAAGACGGGTCGGGCGAGGTGCGCACCGTCGACCAGGTGGTGGATCATGCTCGCGAGATGAGGCAACGCTACGGCTTCACCACGCACAAGCTGAAGGGCGGCGTTTTCCCGCCGGAATATGAACTGGAAGTCTACCGCGCGCTGGCCGCGTCGTTCGCCGGAGACCGGTTCCGGTTCGATCCGAACGGCGCCTGGTCGACCGAGCAGGCGATCTGGTTCGGGCGCGAGATCGAGGGCCTGCGCAACGATTACCTGGAGGATCCGGTGTTCGGGCTGAACGGTATGCGGCGCACGCGCGAGAAAGTACGCGTGCCGCTGGCGACGAATACGGTCGTCGTGAACTTCGAGCAGCTTGCCGCAAATGCGCTGGACACCGCAGTAGACGTGATCCTGCTCGATACCACGTTTTGGGGAGGCATCCGGCCGTGCATCAGAGCGGCGGGGATCTGCGAGACGTTTCAGCTTGGGGTTGCGGTCCACTCGAGCGGCGAGCTGGGGATTCAACTGGCCACCATGCTGCACCTGGGCGCAGTGATTCCCAATCTGACGTTCGCCGCGGACGCGCACTACCATCACCTGGCCGACGACGTGATCGAGGGTGGATTGATGCGCTACGAGAATGGCGCGATGGCCGTGCCCACCGGGCCGGGCCTGGGCGTTCGCCTCGACCGCAACAAGCTGGCGGAGTATGCGGCGCTTTTCTGGAAGCTGGGCGGATATCCGTACGATCGAGATCCGCTGCGGCCGGATTGGTTTCCGACGGTCCCGAACGACCGGTGGGCGGACCCCGCCGATGCGCGGCAGCCGGCGCAGGTCTGAGCATCGCTCGCGCTACAATGGGCGGGTGAAAATCATCATCGACACCGCCGCGCGGAATCTCACCACGGTGGATGGCGGATCGGAGCGGACATTCAACCTGTATTCCAAAGCCGCTTTCGAAGCCATTTCGCGCGAGTGGATCCGGGTAGGCTGGAGTCTGCGGTACTACAACAACTTCAGTTGGTTCGGGCACGCGGTGCTGCAGTTGCCGGAGGACCTGGTGCGATTGCAGGAAGTAGTGTACCGCGTGCGGCCGGATGTGATTATCGAAACGGGAGTCTTCGGCGGCGGCTCGTTGATGTTTCATGCGACGCTATGTCAGGCGCTGGGCAAAGGAAGAGTGATCGGCATCGACAAGTGCATCGGCGCGGACCAGCGCGAAGCGATTCGCCGGCATCTGCTCGGATCGCGCATTTCGCTGGTGGAAGGCGACTCGGTGTCGCCCGAGGTGCTGGGGCGCGTCAGCGAGATGATCGGGCCGCAAGAGTCGGTGCTGGTGATTCTTGATTCCGGCCATACCAAGGATCACGTGGGGCGGGAGCTGGAATGTTATTCGCGCTTTGTGACGCCGGGGTCTTATATCATTGCGACCGACGGCATCATGCGCGAGCTGGCGGACGTTCCCGGCGGGCAGCCGGCATGGACGTTCGACAATCCTCTCGCGGCGGCCAACGAATTTGTGGCGCGGCATCCCGAGTTCCGCCAGCAGCAACCGGCGTGGTCATCTCATGAGGGCGAGCTGACGGAAAACGTGACGTACTGGCCAGGCGCATGGCTCGAGAGGTTGCAGTGATGCCGGCGAGCACCCAGGAGGTGCACGAGCGCATCGCGGCTCTCGGTCCCTGGTTCTATGAATTTGATCTGGGGGTGCACGGCCGCACGGCTTCCGTGTTGTCGCCGGAGGTTTTGCCCATTCATCAGACGCGGCTGGAGATGGTGAGCCGCGTGGTGGACGGGCACTTCAGGGACCGGCTTCCGGCGATCCGCTGTATCGACGTCGGCTGCCATGAGGGTTTCTATTCCGTGGCGATGGCCCGCAAAGGTGTGCGCGAGGTTCGGGGCATCGACCTTCGCGAATCCAACCTGGTGAAAGCGCGGTTTGTCGCCGAAGTGTTAGGGCTCCGGAATGTAGTCTACGAGCAAGGGAATTGCGAGAACCTGCCTGTCGAGGACGTGGGCCAGTACGAGTTGTGCCTGTTCCTGGGCCTTCTCTATCACCTGGAGAATCCCATGCTCTGCCTGCGCAAGATCAGCCGGATGACGGGCGAGCTTTGTGTCATCGAAACGCAGGTGGTCGACGAAGTGGAGGGCGTCGCCGAGTGGGGCGCGCGCGAGTGGACGCGGCCCTATCACGGCGTGCTGGCGCTGATCGACGAATCGGGCGAGTTCTACCAAGAAAACGCGGAGACCGGCGCCTCTCCTCTGGCGACCTGCCCATCACCCAACGCGCTGCGGTTCATGCTCCAGCAGGCGGGATTCCGGCGCGTGGAGTTCGTTGAGCCGCCGCCGGGCGCCTACGAGCAGCACCGGCGCGGCAAGCGGGTGGTCTGCGCTGCGTACAAATGAAGCTGCTGGCTATCGCTGCGCTGGCATATTTTTTCTGCCTGCAGTTCGTTTTTCCGGGATACTTTCATCCGCTCGTTCCGCACCACGATGACTTCTACTTTCCGCCAGGGCTCAGTTACGACGGCCACTCACTCGTGGAGAAGCTTCAGTGGCCGCGGCCTCTGGGATTTTTGGCGATGCAGGTGCTCGGCAAGCTGGGCCTGAAGGGTTACCTGTCCGCCCTGGTCCTCGTTACGCTGGCCAGCGCCGCTCTCACTATCCACCTTGCGCGCCGGATCTTCGGACAGCCGATTTCCTGGTTCATCGCTTTGGCCTATTGCATCCTGTTGTTTGCGCATCCGGACTTCTACGTGGACTATTTGCACGACGCATTCGGGACGCTATCGTATCTCTATCTGATCCTGGCGATGCATGCCTGGTACGGCTACCGCGAGAAGGGCGACCAGCGATGGGTTGCGGTCTCGGCCATTCTGCTTCTCCTGATCGCCTTCACGAAAGAAACCTATTTTGTTTCAGCGCTCGGCTTTTGGCTGATCCAGATTTATTTGTGCCGCGGCGCTCAACGGCGGATGAGCGTTCTGCTGATGGCGGGTTGCTGCGTTTTTTTCGCGGTGGGCCTGGCGGCTAACGCGCACTCGATGACTGCCGTGCTCCACGTGAAGATGGACGCCACGAGCCCCTACCACGTCAGCCTCGCGCCTGGAGCGGTGACGCATACATTTTGGTTCTATGCGTCGCGGCTGTTTCATCCTGCGGCGCTGGTTCTCGTGGTGAGCGGGATCGCGGCTCTTTACCGGCGTCGCGAGCCGATGATCATGGCATGCTTGTTGGTAGCGGCGGGCGCGGCCGCGCTACTGCCGTACGCCGTTCTGCCGAATCACCTGGACCGTATGTACGCCTGGACGGGTGCGGCGCTCGCCTTTTCCCCGATGCTGTTTCTTTCGCGGCCATGGCAGCGTGATGGGATCCGGCGAACCGTCGCCGTCTATGCGGGAGTGGCGGCGCTTGTATTGCTTTCGATTGGCACGAGCAGCGCGAGCTATGAGGAACATCGATGGACGATCGCTCAGGAAAAGATCGACCGGAACATTCTCGATTCTTATCCGGCGCTGCGCGCGCTTGACGGGACGGTGCGAAAAGTGCTGATCACGGGTTTGGATATGCCGTTCCAGCCATTCCACACCGCCAGCTACATCCGCGCGGAGTTTGGCGGCGGGCGGGAGTGGACCGTGCTGATACCCGAACGTGGCGTCGCCAAGAAGGAGACGCCGGTGCAGCTTGTCCCGCCGAGCGCTGTGCAGCTTCGCGATTACGACGCGGCGTTTGGATTCGGGGAAGATGGCCGCCTGCGGGGACGATGGACGCGGGCGCAGTTACAGCAGCCGTCGACGCGCGAGCAAGCCGACCGCATTCTCTTTCCCGAACTGAACTCCCCCTTTGATGCGCTGGCCAACGATCCGGGAAATTGGAATGCGTTGCTCCGCGCCGGCGTGGTCTATTTGAAATGGGGGGAGCTAGGCCAGGCGGCGGACTATCTGGCGCGTTCGGCCGAACAGAGCCATGACCAGAATCCGTACCCGGCATTCTTCTTGGGGCAGGTGTGCGAAGCGCAGGGCCGGATCGGCGAGGCGCGCCGGTACTATGCGCAGGCCGTCGCTCTCGATCCTGGCCGGCAGAATCCGGTTTTCCGCGAAGCACTGGAGCGCGTGCGGTAGCCTTGTAGCGCAGGCCTACGGCGTTTTTTGCCGGAGACCTGCGGGTGTTTGCTCTTTCGAAGAAAAAGCCGCAGGTCCCCGCAAAATCGGCGTGGCCCTGCGCTACACGACTTATGGATAAGACCGTCGCAGATCAGTTTTTACACGCTGTCAACGAATTTAACGAACGCGCAGGACGGCTCGGTTTCACGGATATCGAGAACTACTACTGGTATCACACGGTCGAGCTGCCGGGCGGGCTCGTCACTCCCGGCCTGTATGATATTCGCGCGTCTCTCGCCGAATTCCGTTTTCCGAGCGATATGCGCGGCATGAACGTACTCGATGTCGGGACCGCCACCGGTTTCTTCGCATTCGAATTCGCCCGGCGCGGGGCGCGCGTGGTTTCGGTGGAGCTGCCGTCGCTCTATGCCCTGGACCGGTTTCCCGGACAGAGCATCGAGCAGACGCTCGACAAGATCGGCAACATGATCGTGCCCAGGTCGCTGGACGCCATGCGAGAGTACGTCAGGAAGTACACCGCCGAGGAACTCTATTTCTATCTGCTGGAAGGTCCGTTCGATTTCTGCCGAAAGCTGCTGAACGCGCCCATCGAGCGCTGCCTTTCGACGGTGTACGATCTCTCCGAAACTAAGCTGGGCGCGACGTTTGACCTGGTGTTCATGGGCGACATTCTGCTCCACACCCTGAACCCGCTCCTGGCTCTGGCCGCCGTGGCGCCGCTGTGCCGTAACACGCTGGTGTTGTCGCAGGTGATCCCCGGAAACGCGGGTGACGAGCCGGTCATGCAGTACGTGGGGGGGGCCACGCCGGGATCGGATGAAGTTTCCTGGTGGCTTCCCAACATGGCCTGCATGATCCAGATTCTGAAGAAGCTGGGCTTCCGCAGCGTAACGGAGATCGGGCGCAACCGAGGCGTGCTCCGGCCCTCCGGTTTCACTTACGACCGTCCCATCTTGCGCGCGGTTAAGTGACGCGTCACTGGATCTCGCGGATGCGGATGTTGCGGAACAGAGCGACGGCCTTGTGGTCGTGAAGTTGTAGCCCGATAGGCCCTACCTTAGAGCGCTTCGGATCACCCGGAGATTGCGCCACGGGGTGGCCGTTCAGGCTGACGCGAATCATGCTGTTGCGGGATTCGATATCGAGCGAGTTCCAGTCGAAATCGTGCTGGAAGCCCGGCTTGGCTTTGTCGAACAGGTAGACGCTGCCCGTTCCGTATTCATCCCCGTCGTTAGCAATCTGGATTTCATAGCCGATGTGGGAGGGAGTGCGGTGCGGATCCCAATCCTTCCCCTGCGCGTAGCGGGCGCGCGACGTATCGCGGATAGAGACGCCGCTGTTGCCGCCCCAGCGCAGCCAGAACTCCACGTGCAAGTCGAATTCGCCGAACTCTTTCTTAGTGTAAAGCCAGCACTGAAGGTCGGTGGGCTTGGCCGGATCGCGCTGGCCCACCAGCGTCCCATCACTCAACATGTTCCAGAACCCTTCGCCGACCACTTGCCATCCATCGAGGTTTTTGCCGTTTAGCAGGTTTACCCACTCAGCGGCGATGCCGAGTTGGGCACAGGCCATTCCGATGACAATCGCAGCAACTGCTCTGATGTTCGAAAGCATTTCCTCATTGTAGGGGGAGTGGGGACCCTGTGGCCCTCAACTTCTCACCCGCACGGCCGGTCGGTGACCGCACGGATGGAAAGCTGAGGTTGTTGCCCGCAAGTTACGCAGTCTTGAGAAGTGGAGGCGCAACCGGCGGTCTCGGCATCTCGATCACTTCAGGCGCCTTTGGGGACGGCGTCTTCCGAACCGATCCTCCGAAATACTCGTCGAGTGGGAAAAGGCTGTAGGGTTCCAGGTCACGAAAGACGCGGCCCAATTTCTGCTGGATCCGGTAGACCGCGTGAAAAAAAGTGCCGCGATCGATCTTCATCTGGCGGCAACAGAGTTTCCAGTCCGCGCCCAACAAGAAGTGAAAGCGAAAGACCTTGTATTCGAATTCATCCAGCGTGCGGCGGCTGATCAGGCAGAAATCGGCGACATAGTCTTCGTCCTTTCGAGCCCAAGTCAGCCTGCGATCCTTTCCCGCACAAAAGGTGAGCGTGACTTTACTCATGTACTTTTCTTTGGTGGCGCAATGGCGGAAACGGGCATAGCAAGCGCGGAAGATCCCGCGCAGCACGCAGTTACAGGCGGCAGGTTTCCCTCCCCTGCCCGGACGCAATCCATCTCCATGGCAATGCGTGCAGGAAGTTTTCGCGAGCGCGATAGTCTCTGATCGGTTCCAATTTTTGTCCAACGTGCATCTCCTCCCAGGCTTTCCGCCAGTCCAACGGCGGGTGCCGGTGAAAACAAACTGTTGTCCACTGTAAAACGGATTCCGTCAGGGTCAATATTCTTATAGAATTTTTTTATTTTTTGCGTGGCCCCGGACTCACGAAATTCATATAACTCCATGTAGTGCATGCAGAAACAAGACCACGACGGCATTCCGAAAATTCTTATTTAAATCCTGAATATTTTCTGTTACGATCTAAATCGGCTAGCCTCTATTTCAGGGCGAAATCAGCCGCGGCACTCGCCATGTATTTCGAGCTCTTGCAACTTCGGCTGATTGCGCACGTTCAGCAGCGCGTGCAACGCGGCGAACTCACCGAAAGGGGCCTGGCCCGTCACACCGGAATCTCGCAGCCACATCTTCATAACGTACTGAAGGGGGTACGGGTGCTGTCGCCGCGGATGGCGGATCTCCTGCTGCACCACCTGCACATCACGTTGGTGGATCTGTTAAACGCGGACGAACTAGCCGGCCATCAGCACACGGGTCAACCCGGCTGAAGTATTCTGGATGGAAGCCGTGGCGCAGCAACGATCCGGCAGATGGAGCCCCCGGGGATTGTCCAAAGACCGATTGAAGAAGCTGGCTGTAGCCATCGACGCACTCGCGGACAAGGACAGCGCTCTGCTTCTCAAAGCCCAGGAGATCGCGTCGCTTCGGCGGCAGGCTGCGGTGGAACTGCACGGCATCTGCGCCAAGTTCGTTTGCGACGTCAACCGCCAGCTTTCCAAAATTCAGCTCGAGTTTGATCCACCCGAATACGCGCAGGAGTCGTTTCGCGAGGTGGGGGCCAACCTTTTACAGATCAACGTTCACGGGCGAATTCTGCAAATCGAATTTGCCTCAACGCCGGAAACCATCTCCACCGAGAATTTCCGCGTGCCGCACATTCTCGAAGGCTCTATCCGCTGCTTCAACCAGGAGTCGCTGGATCGGGCCGTCATCGAAGAGCAGTTCATCTTCTATTGTTTGGAAAGGAAGAAACGCAACCTGTGGCGATTCTTCGATGGGCGCACCTACCGGTCCGGGCCCTTCGATCAGGAGTATCTGATCAGCCTCATGGAGCAGGTGGTTTAAAAGAAGGTGTCAGGTGCTAGGGCCAGGTGTTAGCAGGCATTGCGGATGGTTCGGCGCCATTCGACTCCGATAGTCTTGATCAGAATTTGAGCGTAACTGGCGAGACCCCGGCTTTCCAGGTACTCGAGATCTGAAGCGACGCGCTGCCGGATGCAGGTGTCGCCGCGCCATCCGCGGACCTGGGCGAGCCCGGTGAGTCCCGGACGCACCGCGAGCCGCTCGGCGTATTCGGGGATGCTGTAACTGAACGTGCGGGCGTGAGCCGGCATCTCGGGGCGGGGGCCGACCAACGACATCTCCCCCCGGATTACGTTCCAAAACTGAGGGAGTTCGTCGAGATCGAAACGGCGCAGCCAGCGGCCGAAACGGGTGCGGGGAGGATAGTCGTCATCGCTCCAGTCGTCGGGCTGGCATTGGAAATTGCGTGGAGTAGTTCGGATCTTTTGCAGCACGAACGGCCGGCCATTGAGGCCCAGCCGGACGTGGTGGAACAGAACAGGCCGGCCATCGATCATCAGCTTCAACGCCACCGCCAGCACCAGCAAAGGAACCCAAACCGGAGATGCCGCCACGATCAAGACGACATCCAGAACACGCTGTGTGGAATCCCAAGCCAGACGTGTAGCGCGCGGAGCGCATGTCGCAAGGCTTGTGAGCGATGTGGTGTGGCCGGCCATGTCGATCCTAAGACCGATATTCGCACGCGCCGACCCTCTTCACTAAGGAGTTGTTACGTCGAAGTGCCGAATTTACAACTTGATTCTGATCACTATGTGCCTTCGGACCAGCTCGAAAGGTAGTGTTCCTGCTCCACCGTCAGCCGATCGATCTTGACCCCCATGGACTCGAGCTTCATTTTGGCAACTTGCTTGTCCAGGGCTTCGGGAACCGAATAAACGCGCTTTTCGAGGGTGGCGTGGTTTTTCACCATGTAGTCGGCGGCCAGCGCCTGGTTGGCGAAGCTCATATCCATGACGGAAGCGGGGTGGCCTTCCGCGGCAGCCAGGTTGATGAGGCGGCCCTCGCCCAGAACGTAAATGCGCCGGCCATCGCGCAGTGCAAACTCCTCGACGAATTCCCGGGTCTGCCGCCGGGAAGACGCCATCTTGCCCAGAGCTTCCAGGTCAATCTCGACGTTGAAGTGGCCGGAATTCGCCAGGATGGCGCCGTTCTTGAGTTTTTCGAAGTGATCGCGGCCGATGATGTGCTTGTTGCCGGTAACGGTGATGAAGACGTCACCGATGGCCGCCGCCTCTTGCATGGACATGACGCGGTAGCCTTCCATCAACGCTTCCAGGGCCTTGGTGGGATCCACCTCGGTGACGATGACGTTGGCGCCCAAACCGCGCGCCCGCATGGCCACGCCGCGCCCGCACCAGCCGTAGCCAGCCACTACCATATTGAGTCCGGCCAGCAGGACGTTGGTGGCGCGAATGATGCCGTCAATGGTGCTCTGCCCCGTTCCGTAGCGGTTGTCGAACAGATGCTTGGTGTAGGCATCGTTCACGGCTACGATCGGGTATTTCAGCACTCCTTCCTTGGCCATGGCGCGGAGGCGAATCACGCCCGTGGTGGTCTCTTCGGTTCCACCCAGAACGTGAGACAGCAGATCCTGCCGCTTGGTATGCAGCATGTGAACCAGGTCTGCGCCGTCGTCCATGGTGAGGTTGGGCTTGTGATCGGCCGCGGCAGTGATGTGGGAGTAATACACGTCGTTGGGTTCCCCCTTGATGGCGTACACGGGGATGCCGTAATCGCGCACCAGCGTGGCGGCGACGTCATCTTGCGTAGAGAGCGGGTTGGAGGCGCACAGCACGACCGCGGCTCCGCCATCCTTGAGCGTGATCATGAGATTGGCGGTCTCGGTGGTGACGTGCAGGCAGGCGGAAACGCGCATACCGGCGAGCGGCTGGGTCTTGATGAACTGCTTCCGGATGGTCTGCAGCACCGGCATGGACTGAAAGGCCCATTCCGTGCGGCGCTTGCCAAGATCGGCCAGCGCCAGATCTTTGACATCACAGGCAACTTGCGTTTGTGTGTTCACAGGCATGAATAAATCCTTAGAAAGTTGGCAGGCGTTCTGCCAGGGTTTTGTTCTACGAATTATGGACAGGCGAGAGCGCCTGTCCATACATTGCTAACGAACCGTTACTTCCGCCACCGGCGCTTCCTGGCGCAATTCCTTGGCTTTATCAGTGGCTTCCCAAGTGAAACTCTCTTCGGTCCGGCCGAAGTGGCCGAACGCGGCCGTTTTTCGATAGATCGGGCGACGCAACCTAAGATGATCGATGATGCCTTTGGGCGTCAGCGGAAAGCGGGCACGAATCATCTCGGTCATTCTGTCCTCAGCGACGGTTCCCGTACCGAAGGCATTTACCATCACCGAGACCGGCTCGGCCACACCGATGGCGTAAGCCAGTTGCACCTCGCAGCGCTCCGCCAGCCCAGCCGCTACCAGGTTCTTGGCGATGTAGCGCGCCATGTAGCAGGCCGAGCGGTCCACTTTGGTTGGGTCCTTTCCAGAGAACGCTCCGCCGCCATGCCGGCCCATGCCGCCGTAGGTATCTACGATGATCTTTCTTCCGGTGAGTCCGGTATCGCCATGTGGGCCGCCCACCACAAATCTTCCGGTGGGATTGATGTGATATTTGGTGCCCGAATCGACCATGCCCGCCGGAATCACCGCGTCGATGATGTGCTTCTTCACTTCGGCGCGCAGCGTTTCCGTGGAGACTTCGTCGCTGTGCTGCGTGGAGATCACTACGGCGTCGATGCGCTTGGGCTTGCCGCCCACATACTCAACGCTGACCTGCGACTTTCCGTCCGGGCGCAGAAAATCGAGAATGCCCGCGCGGCGCGCTTCCGAAAGCCGCCGGGTGAGCTTGTGCGCCATCATGATGGGCATGGGCATCAGCTCCGCCGTCTCGTTGCAGGCGTAGCCGAACATCAGCCCCTGATCTCCGGCGCCGCCCGGATCGACTCCCATGGCAATGTCGGGCGACTGGGGCTGGATGGCGTTGAGCACCCCGCATGTTTGATAATCGAACCCGAAGGCGGCATCCGTGTATCCCACATCCTTGATGGTCTGCCGGGCAACCTTGGGAACATCCACGTAACAGGTTGTCGTAATCTCGCCCGCCACGATGCAGATTCCGGTGGTGACCAGAACTTCGCACGCCACGCGGCCGTACGGGTCCTGCTCTAGAACGGAGTCAAGCACGGCATCGGAGATCTGGTCGGCGATCTTATCGGGGTGGCCTTCGGTGACAGATTCGGACGTAAACAAGTGGCGTTGACTGGCTCCCATAATCCTCCTGAGGTTAACTGCCTTGGCGCGCGGGGATGTACGTATCTACTTGTGGCGCAAACAATTGAGTTTAGCGAGTTGCCGCCCGCCCGTCAATCAGGAAGACGCCTGTTGCCGCTCCAGAAATGCGTCGACTTCGCGGCGCGCGGGTGCGGAGGCCTGTGCGCCCAAGCGTGTCACAGAGATAGCGGCAGCGGCATTGGCAAAGCGCAGAGCGTGCTCTAACGGCGCGCCTTCGGCCATGGCCACGGCCAACGCGGCGTTGAACGTGTCGCCGGCGGCGGTGGTGTCTATCACCTCGACGGGAAAACCGGGGACGTGACGCGGCGCAACGCCGTCGTGCGCCAGGCAACCTTGGTCGCCCAATTTGAGAATGACCGTCTTGGGGCCGAGACGGCGCAAGGCCCCTGCCATCTCGACGGCTGCCGCGGGTGCTACGCGCGCTGCCGGCCGGCCCAAAAGCTGCAGCGCCTCGGTCTCATTGGGTGTGAGAATGTCGACCTGCGCCAGCAACTCCGCGGGCAGCGGTTGAGCCGGGGCCGGATCGAGAATGGTTTCGAGGCCTTCCTGCCGCGCGAGCGCCAGCGCCCGGGCAACGGTGGAGAGCGGAGTTTCCAGTTGGAACAGCGCCAGCCGCGCGCCGCGGAAGACGGGCCGCATGGCTTCCACATCGGCGGCTGCCAGTTCGCCATTGGCGCCCGAGGCGACGACGATGGAATTCTGCCCGCTGCGGTCCACCCAGATCAACGCTACGCCGGTGGCCTGTGATTTCGTCGCGTGCACCGCGCTGACATCCACACCGGAGGCCGACAAACTGGCCTTGAGATGATCGGCAAATACGTCGTAGCCCACGCGGCCGATCATGCGCACCGCCACCGAGTTGCCGCCGAGCCTGGCTGCCGCCACGGCTTGATTGGCGCCCTTGCCGCCGGGAAACATCTGGAAATTGCGGCCCAGCACGGTTTCGCCGGGCGCCGGCAGATGCTCCACCCCAACCACAAAATCCATGTTGAGGCTGCCGACGACGACGATCGCGGGCTTCATGGAAGTCTTAATGGGTCAGGTCGATGCCCAGTTTCTTGAGTTCTTCGGCGTAGTAGCGCTTGTGCAGCAGGTCCCATTCCTCGCTGCCCTCGGGGATCTCGCGCTTCTGCGACCGCACTTTATCGCGCGCCAGCCGGTCGACCTTTTCTTCCGCGGTGAGCAGTTCGGTCATGGCACGCACGATCTCGAGGCGCACCTCGTTGGGATCTTTCTTGATGCGTAGCTCGCGCGATTTTCGCAGCGCCGCCACGATTTTGTGCGACATATCGGTAATTTTGTCGCGCGAGAGCTTCATCTGATCGCCCGAATCGCGCCCCGAGGCGCGAATCACCTTGCGCTGCGCCACCAGAGTGTTCTTGATTTTACGGAACATTTCCTGGTAGCTGACGCCCTCGCGGCGCATGTACTCGGCGTACTGGCCGAGAATGTCGCGGACTTCATCATTCAGCCGGTCTTCGGTGGTCAGTTCTTCCGTGATGATGTGATCGATGATTTCCGCAACGGCTTGCGGGTTGGGCGTCTCCAGAACCTGCGGGGTTATCTTTCGTACGATCTGGCGAGACAGGTAGCTAACGAATTCTCTGGCGAGAAGCATCCTTGAATTTTTCTGGAAAAACCGGGAGCCTAAACGCAGTGTAGCGGGCGGGAAGCAGGAGTGTCAAACGACGGGAGGGGTAAGCAAGAGCGTGCCCGGTTTCGACGGCCCACCCGGGCCTACCGTCCTGGTATACTGATCCGAATAGTCTTTAGGCAGGGGGTGCCACGTGCAGCTCAACACTGGGCGCAGGCTTCGGGTGGTGGCGGCCCTGGCAGGTGCCGCGCTCTCGGTAACCAGCGCTCCGGCGCAGCAGGACGAGAATGGCGAACGCCGGGCGTACGCCGCCAAGATTCGGGAAAGCTACAATTTCCGGTTCGGAAAGGGAGACATTTCCACACCGGGTAACGCAGCGGTGGAGGGCAACGAGTTCATCCAGCCTGGCGTGTTTTTGAGCGCAGAGTATTGTGCTCGTTGTCACGCGGAGGCCTATAGTCAGTGGCGCCAGGCGCTGCATTCCAATTCCTTTCGCACGCCCTTCTACCGTACGAGCGTCAATATCCTGGCGCGCACCAAGGGGATCGAGTTTACGCGGCACTGCGATAGCTGTCACAACCCGGTCGGGGTGCTTTCGGGCGGGCTGACGCAGGAGTCGCAAGTGGATCGCAGCTTCGACGAGAATGGCCTGACGTGCACGACCTGTCATTCCATTCAAAAGCTGCAATCGACCAACGGGAATGGTGGATTCGTCCTGGGTGTTCCGTCGGTGATGGTGGACGAGGACGGCAACCGGATTCCAGGTGTAGTGCCGGATGAAGAGATCCGCAAGCACCCCGACCGCCACTCACGGGCGGTGATGCAGGGCTTCTACCGTACGTCGGAATTTTGCGCGGCGTGTCACAAGGCCAACCTGCCGAATCCATTAAACGATTACAAATTCATCCGGGCGTTCACGGTATACGACGAGTGGCAGAATTCGAAGTTCTCGAATCGCAATCCGCTGACGTTTTACACGGCGGGTTTCACCACTTGCCAGGACTGCCACATGCAGCGGGCGGCGCTGAAGCTCAAAGACGACGGCGCCAAGCATGGCACGTTGGTTTCGCACCGCTGGCCGGCGGGCAACACGGCCGTTCCCTTCTACTACGGCTTCGACGAGCAATTGCAGAAGACGGTGGAGTTTCTGAAATCGGGCATGTACCTGAATGTGGATTTGTTTGGGATCCAGAAAGCGGGAGAAGGCGGCATAACCGCGCCGCTCGGTTCCACGGGTTTCCGGCTAGAGCCAGGTGAAACCGTGCAGATGATGGTGGTGATCCAAAACAAGAACATTGGCCATTCGCTGGTTCCCGAAGTGCGCGACTTGTATGAGCCATGGGTGGAGTTCCAGGTGACGGATGCGGGCGGGACGGAGATCTATCACAGCGGTTTTCTGAAGCCGGACGGGTCGCTGGATGAGCGGGCGCACAGCTTTACCAACCGGCCTGTGAACAGCGACGGCGAGTTCGTGGATAATCACAAAGTCTGGACCATTCACTCGGTGGCCTATGACAACACCATACAATCGGGCCGTTCCGCGATGGTGCGCTATCAGTTCCAGATTCCGGCCCGCGCTAAGGGACCCCTTACAGCTACGGCGCGTGTGAATTATCGCCACTTACGGCAGAGTTACATAAATAATGTGTTCGGCGAGGATCACCCGGCGTATCCGGTTGTCGAGCTTGCGTCGCGTACGCGCATCCTGAATCTTGGGGATAACCCGGCGACAGGCCCGGAGCCGCAGGATAATGCCGATTGGATGCGCTGGAATAATCTGGGCATCGCCTCCATCGATCAACTGCAATATGCCGATGCCATGCATGCATTCGAACAGGTGGTGAAGCTGCGTCCGGATTACGCGGATGGCTACACGAACATCGGGCTGACTTATATCGAATGGGAGAAGTACTCTTCAGCCCGTCCCAGCCTGGAGAAGGCTTTGGAGCTCAGCCCCAACAACGCTCGGGCGCTTTATTATCTGGCGCTGGTGGAGAGGCGGGAAGGACACTACGACGAAGAAGTTGCGGACCTGCAAAGAGTGGTGGAGCAGTATCCGCAAGCGCGCGACGCACGGCGGGAACTGGGGATTGCTTACTATCAGCGGCACAGTTATGAAGAGGCGCGGCAGCAGTTTGAGGCGTTGCAGGCGATCGATCCGGATGACCTTGCAGCCCACTACAACCTGGCTGTTCTGTACCGTCGCATGGGGATGAAGGACAAGGCGTCGGAACAGGCTGCGCTCTTTGCGACCAAACAGGTAGACCCTGGAGCGCCGACGTACTCATTGGAATTTCTGCGCAAGCATCCGGAGATTTCGACGGAGAGCGTGCCCTGGCACATGCACACGGATTTAACATATCCGATGACGGCCGCCGGCGGGCAGCCGAAGTGACGACACATCAAGACCACGAAGATTGAACGATTTGAGGAGATATCGATTTGAAAGGGACTCGCCGGAGATTTGTTCGTTCACTTAGCCGCACTGCCTTAGTACTTCCTTTCTCAGAGTTACTGGCACTCGGACAGAAACTACCAGGACCGATCGAGCGTAGTTACGATGCCAAAGCCAGGCCGGCTGCGGCAGGTCCTAAGTCACCTATAGAAGGCACTCCACTTGGCGTCAGCTTCGTGGACGTGGTTAAGGACTCAGGCCTCGCCGTCAAGACCATTTATGGCGGGGAAGGGAAGAACAAATATCTTCTCG
>Ga0187817_10000415_pt1 | contig 18050 bp, 14 predicted proteins | sample NC_wetland_sal_i_17_FD_132431 | JGI IMG/M metagenome (GOLD analysis project Ga0187817, IMG submission 132431) | Wetland sediment microbial communities from Neuse River Estuary, North Carolina, USA - SO4_2 | ecosystem: Environmental > Aquatic > Freshwater > Wetlands > Sediment | place: USA... | reverse complement strand
GCGAGTCCCATCAGGGCAAACCTGCCCACGCTTAGGTGCTGCACGCCGAATGTCCTGTTTTGTTGCAATCTGTGGCCGGCGCCACCCCGGGGGGCGTGACCTGGGGAGATGGTCGCGCGTCTTTTTTGGAAAAATTAGGCGCTAAAACAAGGCATTGCTCGGGCGGTGCCGTGACCGAACGAACACCTATTCGTTGAAGTTTGGTCTGTTTGTTTGCTGCCGTCACTCAGCCCAAGCCCAGACCAAAGGGACTTTTGCCAAGGTTGACGCCTCAGCAGAAGAAGCTTGCCCTCTCCAACCAGAACCCTGTGAGAAGTGGCGATCAGTCTCTTCCAAAGGTAGGGCGCGGCTAAGTCACCCCGCATTCCCCTTGCCTAGCAACTCGGGCAGCTTGGCGATGCGGCGTGCTTCATCCTCAGTCAGCACCTTTGCCATGCGCGCAGCGTCCGTGGTTTCTCGTGAATAGACGTATGCGAGCGATTGCTAAGTGGCGTCCAGCACCTTGAACCCGCCTGGAATCGCCTCAACGATCCATGATGGAGGAAAGCGGCGTTCGGTCATCATTTGAGTTTAGCTCCAGTATACCTTTGCGCACTAACGAATCGGAGGATTCACCAATGCGCTTGTTTGCAATCGCTGCTCTCACCGTCGCTACTTTCGTCACAATCATGCTTGTTGGCTACACTCAGGCAAATGCCGTGGTCTGTGCCCGTGGTGTGTATCGGGCAGGCTGTGTCGGGCCCCATGGGGCTGTCGTCGTGCACCGTCGCCCTTACTACCGCTATTAGTGGGCACCTGACCTCGGATCAGCCCCCTTAAGAGAGAAGCCCCGGCTGTATGTCCATGGTGGCGGAAAGCGTCTCATTAGACGATGATGGTGGGCGAAGATGCCACCGGGCGCCGACCGAAGCCGACGCCCACTCAAATCAATTATCAGGAGTGTAGATGATCGGCGGTGACAAGATCGCTACTTGTGACCAATGCAAACAGGCGCTGATTGAGATCGACAACCGCGGCGAACGTCTAACCGGCTGTCTGACGTGCAACCTTTGGTCAGTCGCTGATGGCGAGCGGTGGAAGCGGCTGTCCGAAGAAGACCTTCGTGCTCTCCACGCGCTGGTACGACATCAGTGAAGTGGTGCAAGGAAGGGCGCCGACCGAAGCCTGGCGGTGCCTCACGGCGCAGCGCTGCGATTAACTCGGCTGGCCTCATATTCGCGCTGCGCGTCGGTAACCCAGGCAGTCAATGCGGCCTCTCGCGACGATTGCTCGCTCGAACCTCGACCAACCACTTCTCGCCGCTCGTTGAAAATCCGCGTCGTGAAGGCACGTCGCCACAGCGAAAGCACATTCATCCACGTGCGCTTAACGCGCGAAGTTTCGATGTTGGTATGTGTGATCATGCAAAATCCTTCGCATGTGCTGATGGCGCATTTGTTGCGCCACCGAGTGTCAAATCGGCGCAGGGCGGTGTGACGCATGAGTCACGATGCCGCTACACCTGAGAGGTTTGCCGATTCCCCAGAGACATTGGCAGCCATCCGCAAGACGCTAAGGAGGCCTGGCATCGAGTTCGCTCACGACAAGAAGCCGGGGGTGCGGGATGGTGACACACAGGTGACACCAGTCTATTAGGTGGGGCAGAAATCTAGTCTAACTTATGATTTAGTTGGTGGGCGCGACTGGGATCGAACCAGTGACCCCTGCGATGTCAACGCAGTGCTCATACCGCTGAGCTACGCGCCCGACTGTTACAGTAAGGCTTCTATATCGGGTGAGGCCCCCTAGAAGCAACCCGCGCCAAAGACCCAAAGATCAAGCAGCAGCGAGCAGCCGCTCCACCTCATCGACCAGATCGCGAAGGTGGAAGGGCTTAGACAGGATCTTGGCATCCTTCGGCGCATGATTGTCTGGATTGAGCGCGACCGCGGCAAAGCCCGTGATGAACATGATCTTCAAATCCGGATCGAGTTCGCTTGCCCGGCGCGCAAGCTCGATGCCGTCCATTTCCGGCATCACGATATCGGTCAGGAGCAAGGTGAAGGGCTCCTCCTTCAAGCGCTCATAGGCCTCAAGGCCATTCCCGAAGGACACGACGTCATATCCTGCCTTGGTGAGCGCCCTCACTAGAAAGCTGCGCATGTCCTCGTCGTCCTCGGCGAGGAGAATCCGCTGAACGCGGCGTGCGTTCAGATCGTTCGCCACCATCCCTCTTCCCCCTTTTGACGCTAGGCCCTACATCAACTTGGTAAATGACCGTTTGACTCAGGTTGCCTCCGAGCCCGTCCGGCCCCGTCACGATGGAAGCCAAATCATCGCGTCTTATTGCCTCCCGCACAAGGCAGAACACGCCTAGACAGGTTCAACTCTCATTGGCAGAGTTTACAGGCGATTCTCGGCTGGCGGCGCGGGCCAGCTCTGGTAGGACCAAGATTTAGCTGATGACCCGAAGCGAGGCTGAGGCGATCGAGAGCGAGCTTTCGCCCCCCTTCAAGGTGGCAAAACCGGGCGAGCTTGCCGCGCCCCTTGTGTTTAACTCGCCCCATAGCGGCCGCATCTATCCGAGCGCGTTTCTGGCGAGCTCCAAGCTTGACGCGCTCACGCTTCGCCGCTCCGAGGATGCGTATGTCGAGGAGCTGTTCAGCTTTGTGAGTTCCTTAGGCGCCCCCCTCCTCTACGCCCATTTCCCGCGCGCCTATCTCGACGTTAACCGCGAGCCCTACGAGCTCGATCCGGCGCTCATCCGCGACGGCCTGCCGAACTACGCCAACACTCAGTCGGTGCGAGTGGTGGGCGGGCTTGGCACCATTGCCCGCATCGTTTCGGAGTCCGACGAGATCTATCGGGAGCCGCTGTCGCTGATTGCGGCGCTTGAGCGAATCAACCGGCTCTATACGCCTTATCACGAGACGCTGCGCGCGCTCCTCGTCGAGGCGAGGCAGGCCTTCGGCCTTGCCGTGCTCATCGACTGCCATTCCATGCCGTCGAACCCAATCGCCGACCAGGGTGGCGCCCGTCCGGACTTCGTCCTCGGCGATCGCTATGGCACCTCTTGCAGCGGCGAACTGACCCGGGCCGTGGCACAAGTGCTGAAGGCGCAAGGCTATGTGGTGGCGTTGAACAAGCCTTATGCCGGCGGTTACATCACCGAGCATTACGGCCGGCCGCATGCCGATCAGCATGCCCTCCAGGTAGAGATCAACCGCGCGCTCTATATGAACGAGACCACTTTCGATAAATCGTCGGGATTTGAGCGAATAAGGCGCGACTTGGAAGGAATGGTCCAGGTGCTCATGGCGTCCGTCCCGGGAATTGCCATCCCGCGCGCCGCAGCCGAATAGTTAATTCTTCGGGCAAAAAAAGGACCGTTCGAAAGTGATCCGAACGGCCCAAGTCTAGGGAGGAAACGCCCAAGGAGGGCAGCGGCACAACAGGAGGGTCATGCCGCATTGCAACAATATGTCATTGCGACGCACAAAATGCAAGGTTCCAGTCAAGTTTCCGCGGCAATTCTGGAACACTGATGCAAATCCATCACAAAATGCCCAAGAGGAGCCCGGATTTGCGCGGGTTCGAGGTCCTCCGGCGGGTGAATTCAGGCTTGAATGCAAAGGGGAAAACCCTCTAAGGGACGCGGTGCCCGCCAACCCAACCTTCAACGATCTCCTGGCCACGGCCCACGCCCTTGCCGACCGGGCCGGTGCGGTCATATTGCCGCATTTCCGGACAGGCCTTGCGATTAGCCACAAGGGTGGCGCGCTGTTCGATCCTGTAACCGCCGCCGACCTCGTCGCCGAGACCGCCATCCGCGAAGCGCTCGCTGCCACCCATCCCGCCCATGGCATCATCGGCGAGGAGCTCGGAGCGACCCGATCGGACGCCGACTATTGCTGGATCATCGATCCGATCGACGGCACCCGCGCCTTCATCGTTGGCCAGCCGTTATGGGGGACGCTGATCGGGCTCGTGCAAGAGGGACGCCCCCTGCTCGGACTCATGAATCAGCCCTTCATTGGCGAACGCTTCTGGAGCGGGGAAGACCAGAGCTATTTCCGCCACCGCGGCAGCCCCGAACAGACCATACGAACCCGCCCCTGCGGCAGCTTGAGCGAGGCGCTGCTCACCGCATCGAGCCCAGACCTGTTCGAGAGCGACGAGGAGCAGACCCGCTTCGCCGCGATCGCAGGGGCCGTACGCCTCAGGCGCTTCTGTGGCGACTGCTACAATTATTGCCTTCTCGCGCTTGGCCAGATCGACCTCGTGGTCGAAGCCGGACTGAAGGATTTCGATATCCTGCCGCTGATCCCGATTATCGAGCGCGCCGGCGGCGTGGTCTCGACTTGGGAGGGTGGCGACCCGCGCAAAGGTGGCCGCATCCTTGCCGCCGGCGACCCGCGCCTCCACGAACAGGCAGTGAAGTTGCTCTCGAGCTAGCTGTCTCGCGAGAACTAAGTGACCACGGGCTCGCCGAGCTTGCTCGTCACCTCGCCCGGCACGAACGCGTCGAACGCCGCCCAGAATTGTTCGCGGATCAGGTCGCGTTCTTGCAGGATCTCGTGACGCGATCCCCTGAGCACGAGCTGTGTGCCCACGCGGAGGCGGTTGGCGAATTCCTCGATCGCCTTGCTCGACACGATACGATCGTCGCCCGCGGCGAGCATCAGCACCGGCACACGGAGCTTGTTCGGAAATTTGTCGCTCTCGACCGCCGCCATGACGGAAAGCGCGCCGCACACCCAGCCGATGGTCGGCGGTCCCACGGCGAGCGCCGGAGCTGCACTCAGCACCGACTGGTTGCGCACGAAACGCTCGTGATCGCCGCTCAGCGGATTGCCCTCGAACCTTTGGCTGTCGAAATAGTCCTTCATGCCCCCCGGCACGGCAAGCCGGCCAAAGCCGCAGAGCGAGATCCCCGTGGTGACCGCCGCCACGGCGCGAGGCGGCATGGGCAGGCCGACGATCTCAAGCATTGGCGCGGTCATCACCATGCGCGAGAACCAGCATCCCCGCATGGTCGCAGCCTTGAGCAGCACCGTCGCCCCCATGGAATGGGCAAGCGCGTAATAGGGCGGCGGACAATCCGGAAGCGCCACTTCGTTCATGAAGCGGGTAACGTCGTCCTCATAGTCGGCGAAGCTCTTGACGTGACCTTTCAGCGAATTCCTCACCAGCCTGCCGGATCCGCCTTGGCCGCGCCAATCGAGCACCGAGACGGCGAAGCCTCTCCGCCTGAGCTCTCCCACCACCTCGAAATATTTCTCGATAAACTCGGCGCGCCCGGTGAAGATACAGACCGTGCCGTGCCGCTGCTTGAGCGCCGACGGCCATCTCGCATAGCGCAAGCGCACCCCGCCCTTGCCTTTGAGATACCCGACCGACACACCAAGCGGGATCGGGTTCTTGGGAGTTGCGATCAGATCCATGACGGTCCGTGCAAGTGAAGCCTAGCAATCCCGCTCCTTATAGCAGCGGAAGCGGAGAGCTGGCAGACGGTAGCCGAAGATCGCGACCACCCATGCGGCAGCGTTTTTCTGATTAACCGATGGCTCATTCTGCCTCTTTGTGGCGAGCCGCAAACGCACCCCCCGCGAGCTCATCCCCCATCCTCGATTTTATACTTACGAATCAGAGGATTAAGCCCCCTTGACGGTCTAAGCATCGATTCCCATATCTGGGCCGCGCAAGGCCTCAAGGCTTGTGCAAAAACCTAATATGCCCGGTTCGAACACGAGCGGGCTTCCAACATATCGCTTCTCAAGGAGGATGTGAGATGAGGCACTTTGATCTTACCCCGCTTTATCGCTCCACAATCGGCTTCGACCGTCTCGGCTCGTTGCTCGATACGCTTGGCGCCTTCGAAGGCGACACTCCGAGCTACCCGCCTTACAACATCGAGCGCGTTGGCGAAAATGAGTATCGCATCAGCATGGCCGTCGCCGGATTCGGCGAGGCCGACCTCACCATCGAGGTGAAAGAGAACACGCTCTCGATTCGCGGCGAGAAGCAGTCGGAGGTGGAGGAGACCACTTTCCTGCATCGCGGCATCGCTGCCCGCAGTTTCGAGCGCAGGTTCCAGCTTGCCGACCACGTCGTGGTCAAGGGCGCAGCGCTTGAGAATGGTTTGCTGCATGTCGATCTCGTGCGCGAGCTGCCTGAGGCCATGAAGCCTCGCACGATCCCGATCGAGGCCAAGAGCGACAAGCCGAAGGTCATCGACAGCAAGGCTGCTTAAGGCGCTTCGCCTACCTCGGTTCAGGAAGGGCGCCGTCGGTAACCGAAGGCGCCCTTTCTTCGTGTATTGGCGGAATTGCTCGGCTCCGCAGACCTGCAAGGACCCCATCCCCGTTTGAATCCCGCTTGTGTGCCTATTGGAAATCTGTCATTTTGAGAACGAATAGGACAGGCTTGCTGACCTTTGTGGCTGAAGCTTCAGCCGGAAACTCCAGGCTGACGCTCGGGCCTCGGAGTCCAATCTCCGTCCTCAGCACATTTTGATTGAGGCGACGGCTAGGATCGCCGAGGCGACTTAGTGCGTTGTTCTTAATCTGGTTTGGCCTATGCTCTTTTGGAGACAAACTGCCCCTGGGCGGGTCTGCGTGCGATGTCAGTCATTCATCAAGGTTCGAGTAGCGAGTTCACGGGGCCGGCTTCGCCGCCACCGGCACAAGGACTCTACGATCCGGCCAGAGAACACGACGCCTGCGGCGTCGGCTTCGTCGCCGATCTGAAGGCGCGGCCAAGCCACAAGATCGTCGAGCACGGCCTACAGATCCTCGAGAACTTGACCCATCGCGGTGCGGTCGGGGCCGACCCGCTTGCCGGGGACGGCGCGGGCATCCTCGTGCAGATTCCCCACGAGTTTCTGAAGGTGGTTTGCGCGCCGCTGCGTATCACGCTGCCGGAGCCCGGCCATTATGCCGTTGGCCACATGTTCATGCCGCGGAACGAGGCCCAGCGCATCTATTGCCAGTCCGTGGTGGAGCGCGTGACCGAGGCTGAGGGCCTGCAGCTCCTCGGCTGGCGCGACGCTCCCACCGACAATTCCTGTCTCGGCGCGCCGGTGATCGAGACCGAGCCGCGACATATGCAGGTGTTCATCGGCCGCGGGAAGAGCATCAAGGATGACGCGACCTTCGAGCGAAAGCTCTACCTCGTGCGGAAAGTCATCTCCAACACCATCAACGGCGAGACCGGGGGCCGCGACATAGGCTTTTACACCGTGTCGCTGTCCTGCCGCACGCTCGTCTACAAGGGCATGTTCCTCGCCGATCAACTCGGCGTCTATTATCTCGACCTGCATCATCCAAAATTTGCCTCGGCGCTCGCGCTTGTGCATCAGCGCTTCTCGACCAACACCTTCCCGTCCTGGAAGCTCGCCCACCCCTACCGCATGGTCGCCCATAACGGCGAGATCAACACGCTGCGCGGCAATCTGAACTGGATGGCGGCCCGCCAGGCGAGTGTCTCCTCGCCGCTGTTCGGCAAGGACATTTCGAAGCTCTGGCCGATCTCCTATGAAGGTCAATCCGACACAGCCTGCTTCGACAACGCCCTCGAATTCCTGGTGCAGGGCGGCTACTCGCTCGCCCACGCGGCGATGATGCTGATCCCGGAGGCCTGGGCCGGAAATCCGCTGATGGATGCCAAGCGCCGCGCCTTCTACGAATATCACGCCTGCCTGATGGAGCCCTGGGACGGCCCAGCCGCCATGGCCTTCACTGACGGACGGCAGATCGGCGCCACGCTTGACCGCAACGGACTGCGTCCCGCCCGCTATCTCGTGACCGATGACGGCCTCGTCATCATGGCCTCCGAAACCGGCGTGCTGCCTATCCCCGAGAAGAGCATCGTGCAGAAGTGGCGCCTTCAGCCCGGCAAGATGCTGCTCATCGATCTCGCGAAAGGCCGCATCGTCTCTGATGAGGAGATCAAGGCCGAGCTCGCCAGCGCTCATCCCTATCAGCAATGGCTCGACCGCACCCAAATTCGCGTGCATGAGCTGCCGGGCGCGTCCGAGCCGCAGTCGCGCACCAATGTGAGCTTGCTCGATCGCCAGCAGGCCTTCGGCTACACGCAAGAGAGCATCAAATTCCTGATGGTGCCGATGGCGCAGGTCGGCCAGGAGGCCGTCGGCTCCATGGGCAACGACGCGGCACTTTCGGCCCTGTCGGACCGGCCGAAGCTGCTGCACACTTATTTCAAGCAGAACTTCGCGCAAGTGACCAACCCGCCGATCGACTCGATCCGCGAGGAGCTGGTCATGTCGCTCGTCACCTTCATCGGGCCGCGGCCAAACCTGCTCGACCTCGAGGGCACCTCGAAGCAGAAGCGGCTCGAGGCGGCGCATCCGATCCTCACCAACGAGAACCTAGAGCGTATCCGCGGCATCGGCGACGTCGCCGACAATCAGTTCCGCACCGTCACCCTCGACATCACTTATAGCGCCGATCACGGCGCTGCCGGCATGGGTGAGGCACTCGACAAGCTTTGCCGCCGTGCGGAAGCTGCCGTGCGCGAGGGCGAGAACATCCTCATTCTGTCGGACCGCGCGGTCGGGCCAAACCGGATCCCGATCCCGTCGCTGCTTGCCACGAGCGCCGTGCATCATCACCTGATCCGCTGCGGGCTTCGGACCTCCGTTGGCCTCGTGGTTGAGACGGGGGAGGCCCATGAAGTGCATCAGTTCGCGACGCTCGCTGGCTACGGCGCCGAAGCGATCAACCCCTACCTCGCCTTCGAGACGCTCGAGACCATGCTGCCCGAGATCGACGAGGAGCTGACGGCGGAAGAGGCGGTCAAGCGCTACATCAAGGCGGTCGACAAGGGCCTCCTCAAGGTGATGTCCAAGATGGGCATCTCCACCTATCAGTCCTATTGCGGCGCGCAGATCTTCGACGCCGTGGGCTTGCGCTCGGATTTCATCGCCAAATATTTCACCGGCACCAACAGCCAGGTGGAAGGCGTGGGGCTCGAGGAGATTGCGCGGGAGACCGTGGAGCGCCATCGCCTTGCCTTCTCCGATGCGCTGGTGTTGCGCGAGATGCTCGAGGTCGGCGGCGAATACGCATTCCGCATTCGCGGCGAGGCCCATATGTGGCGCCCAAGCGTGGTCGCCGATCTGCAGCATGCCGTGCGCGGCGAACTGCCTGAGAAGTACCGCTCCTACGCCAAACAGATCAACGAGCAATCGGAGCAACTTCTGACGCTCCGCGGCATGTTCCGCATCAAGACCGCCGAGGAGATCGGCCGGAAGCCCGTTCTTCTCGAGGATGTCGAACCCGCCAAGGAGATCGTGAAGCGCTTCTCCACCGGCGCTATGTCCTTCGGCTCGATCAGCCGCGAGGCGCATACGACGCTCGCCATCGCCATGAACCGCATCGGCGGCAAGTCCAACACCGGCGAAGGTGGCGAGGAATCCGACCGCTACAAGCCGCTGCCCAATGGCGACTCGATGCGCTCCAGAATCAAGCAGGTGGCGTCAGGCCGCTTCGGCGTGACGACCGAATATTTGATGAGCGCCGACATGATGCAGATCAAGATCGCCCAAGGCGCCAAGCCCGGCGAAGGCGGTCAGCTCCCCGGCCACAAGGTCGACGCCATCATCGCCAAGGTGCGGCATTCGACGCCGGGCGTCGGCCTGATCTCACCACCACCGCATCACGATATCTATTCGATCGAGGATCTGGCGCAGCTCATCTACGACCTGAAGAACGTCAACCCCGACGCTGATGTCAGCGTCAAGCTGGTGAGCGAGGTCGGGGTCGGCACCGTCGCCGCCGGCGTTGCCAAGGCGCGGTCCGACCACGTCACCATCGCCGGCTTCGAAGGCGGCACTGGCGCCTCGCCGCTCACCTCGATCAAACACGCGGGCTCTCCCTGGGAGATTGGGCTTGCCGAGACGCAGCAGACGCTGGTCCTGAACCGCTTGCGCGGCCGCATCTCTGTGCAGGTCGATGGCGGCATCCGCACCGGACGTGACGTGGTGGTCGGTGCGCTGCTTGGCGCCGACGAGTTCGGCTTCGCCACCGCGCCTCTGATCGCGGCGGGCTGCATCTACATGCGCAAATGCCATCTGAACACCTGCCCGGTCGGCGTCGCCACCCAAGACCCGGTGTTGCGCGCCCGCTTCCAGGGCAAGCCCGAGCACGTCATCAACTTCTTCTTCTTCGTCGCCGAGGAAGTGCGGGAACATATGGCGGCGCTCGGCTTCCGCAGTTTCTCCGAGATGATCGGCCAGACCGAGATCCTGGATAAGAGCGAGGCCATCGACCATTGGAAGGCGAAGGGCCTCGACTTCACCCGCCTCTTCCACAAACCTGAAGTGCCGAAGGAGGTCGCGATCTACAATTCCGAGCGCCAGGACCATCACCTCGACAAGGTGCTGGACCGCAAGCTGATCGAGCTTTCCGCAAGCGCCATCGAGGAGCAAAAGCCGGTCAAGATCGAGCTTCCGATCAAGAACACCGACCGCACCACTGGCGCCATGCTGTCCGGCGCGATCGCCAAGGTCCATGGCCATGTAGGTCTGCCCGAGGACACGATCTGGGTAAGCCTCAAAGGCTCGGCTGGCCAGAGCTTCGGCGCCTGGCTTGCCCATGGTGTGACCCTCGACCTTGAGGGCGAGGCCAACGATTACGTCGGCAAGGGCCTCTCTGGCGGCCGCATCATCGTTCGGCCGCCTGCAGATTCGGGAATCGTGCCGGAGACCTCGATCATCGTCGGCAATACCGTGCTCTATGGCGCGATCTCCGGTGAGTGCTACTTCCGGGGCATTGGCGGCGAGCGCTTTGCCGTGCGCAATTCCGGCGCCACCGCCGTGGTGGAAGGCACGGGCGACCATGGCTGCGAATATATGACCGGCGGCGTCGTGGTGGTGATCGGTCCGACGGGGCGGAACTTCGCCGCCGGCATGTCCGGCGGCATCGCCTATGTGCTTGACGAGGACGGCGATTTCGACCGCCGCTGTAATCTCGCCATGGTGGAACTCGAGCCGGTGCCGAGCGAGAACAGCGTCATGGAGCGGAGCCGCCATCAGGCCGGCGACCTGGAGAGCCACGGGCTCGTCGACATCACCGACATGACGCGCTTCGACGAGGAGCGGCTCTATCAGCTCATCGAGAGGCACCTCCATTACACTGGCTCCGAGCGCGCTCGCGCCATCCTCGCCGATTGGAGCGCGTACCTGCCGAAATTCGTCAAGGTGATGCCGGTCGAGTATCGCCGGGCACTGGAGGAGATGGCGCGCCAGCAGGTGCTCGACACCACCGGCATGGGCGAGATCGAGATCGGTCTCCGCGCCGGCGCGAACGGCAAATAATCTTAACGGGAGGGGATGTACGCTGCCCGCTCGGTGGGAGTTGGGAGGTCGCGTCGCCCTCACGACGGCTTGACGCAAAGGGGTCAGGCAGCGACAAATTTCGAAAAGGTGGCGGAGCCACCAGCGGCGCTCGCACGCGCCGAGCGAGCGGATTTGCGATGGGAAAGATCACGGGCTTCCTCGAGATCGAGCGGCAGGACCGAACCTACGAGCCGGCGGCGGATCGCATCCGCCATTTCCGCGAGTTCCTGGTGCCGCTTAGCGATGCGGACATGGCCCAGCAAGCGGCCCGGTGCATGGACTGCGGCATCCCCTATTGTCACGAGGGCTGCCCGGTCAACAATCAGATCCCGGACTGGAACGACCTCGTCTACCACGCAGATTGGCAGGAGGCGGCGAGCAACCTCCACTCCACGAACAACTTCCCCGAGGTGACGGGCCGCGTCTGCCCTGCGCCCTGCGAGACCTCCTGCACGCTCAACATCATCGACGTCCCCGTCACCATCAAGTCGATCGAATGCACGATCGCCGATAAAGCCTTCGCGGCGGGATGGGTCAGACCTCAGCCTCCGGAGACCGAGACTGGCAAGCGCATTGCCATCGTAGGCTCAGGGCCTGCGGGACTCGCCGCGGCACAGCAACTCGCCCGCGTGGGCCACGACGTGCACGTCTTTGAGAAGCACGCGCAGCCAGGCGGCCTGCTCCGCTACGGCATCCCGGACTTTAAGATGGAGAAATACATCGTGGAGCGCCGGGTGGAGCAGATGCAGGCCGAAGGCGTGAGTTTCCACTGCAACACCCATGTCGGTCACGATATCTCAGCGCGAAAGCTCGAGCGCGACTATGACGCGGTGCTGCTCGCCGGCGGCGCCGAGCATCCGCGCGACCTCGCCATCGAAGGCCGCAACCTCCGCGGCGTGCATTTCGCTATGAGTTTTCTGCCACAGCAGAACCGCCGCGTGTCGGGCGAGCCGCTTGGCGACATCGAGCCCATCCTCGCCACCGGCAAGCAGGTGGTGGTGATCGGCGGCGGCGATACCGGATCCGACTGCATCGGCACCTCCTTCCGCCAGGGAGCGGTCTCCGTGTCACAGCTGGAAATCCTGCCGATGCCGCCGGAGAAGGAGAACAAGGCGCTGACCTGGCCGAGCTGGCCGCTCAAGCTCCGTACCTCATCGAGCCAGGCGGAGGGTGCGACCCGCGACTTCAGCGTCGCCACCAGCCGCTTCCTCGGCGAGAACGGCGAGGTCAAGGAGCTCGAATGCGTCCACCTCGACGCGCAGATGAAGTCGATTCCCGGCAGCGAGTTCCATATCCCCGCCGATCTCGTGCTGCTCGCCATGGGTTTCCTGCATCCGGTGCAGGAGGGCATGGTCAAGGACTTGAAGCTAGATCTCGATGCCCGCGGCAATGTGAAGGCAAACGAGCGCGACTACCGCACGTCACGCCCGAAGGTGTTTGCTGCGGGCGACATGCGCCGTGGCCAGTCGCTCGTGGTCTGGGCGATCCGTGAAGGCCGCCAAGCCGCGCATGCCATCGACAAATTCCTGATGGGAAAGACTGACCTGCCGCGCTAAAGGCTAGCTGCGCGGCCAGGTAAAATCGTCGGCCCGGCCGGCCTTGGGCTTCAACTGCTCGCCCTTGATGAGAACCTTGTAGTATGGCCGCTGGGTCAGCGGGAGCCGCGACTTCGACGAGGCCACGGACGGATCGTTCACTCCGGAGATCGAAGCGAGCGCCGTCAGCCCTCCTGGTAGGTCGCTCGAGATGTTTTCGCTGTCCGGGAGGGACGCCGCCGCCCCTTGCGGCGTAAGTGTCTGCGCGGCCTCAAGCGTCGTCGCCGAGATCACCGGACGAATGACGTCGACCTCTCCAACCTTGCTCTGCTGGATCTCTGGCTTAGCGGGCTCGGAGGTCTCGCCTTCTGCTGCCCGAGGCGCATCTTGCGCCTCACCTTGCGCCTGACCCTGTGGCTGCGCCTCTTGCGGCTCCGCCTGACCTTGCGGCTGCGCCTGAGCCTGAGCCTGGTCGCCAGTCTCCGCGGAAGGCGCCTCTGTATTCTGGTGGGACTGCAACAGCGACTTGCCCGGGCTCACCACACGGCCCATGACCTTCGCCTGCTCGTCCTCGCTGCCCGCGAGCGGAATGTTGCGCTCGAGCTTGGCCAGGCTCAGATCACGGCGGATCTCCTTCTCCGGAAAGTGCGCGAGTTTCAGATAACCGCGTGTCGTGAAATGTACGCCGTCATCGTCGCGGAGCCGGCGGACCTGGCCCGACATGTCGGGCCCAAAGGCGCTATATCGGCCGGACTCATCGGTGAATCCACTCCACGTATCGATGAATTTGGCGCCGTTGATGAAAGACTTCTCGCGGTACACCTCGTTCAAATCCTCCGCCTCGTTGCTTTCGTCGGGACTGCGCATGATCGGCAAGCCGACCCAATAGACGGCGAGGTTCTTGGCGCGGAGCTTCTTGACGAAGGCTTCGACCCGCTGTCCGTACGCACCGGCCCAGGCGTCAGTGCCGGGCTTCAAATAGTCCTTGCCGCTGCGGATTGCCTGATCGTCATTGGCGCCGAACATCACGACCACCATCTGGTAGGTCTCGTCCTTTAGGATATCGTCGATCTCCTTGCTCCAGTCGTAGCTGTCGATCCTCACGAATCCGCTCGACGCCTTTGATTTGTTGATCACCTCCATGTTGGCGTCTTCCTGGAAGGCGCGATAGAGGCCAGACCACAATCCATCGGCAAGGGAATCCCCGACCACCAGGACGCGATAGCGATCGCCCCGCGGGAATGGCTCGATATAGCTGCGTTGGAATTCGGTGGACTGGGCGAAGGCACCACCTGGCGCCAAGCTCGGCAGGCTGAACGCGAGCGCAAACAGGGCAAAGGCGGGGATCGATGCAAGCAGGCATCGCTGGCCAAGACAAGATGCGCTACGAGACATGTCCATCCCGCCTCTGGCGGTCCCTCGACCCGATCTTGGATCGCACTCTACCCTTCCTTGCGCAAGAGCTCCAGGATCGTGCGGCTTGGAAACCCGTCGACCGACAGGCCCTTCGAGCGCTGAAAGGTCTTCACCGCTTCGAGCGTCGACGGCCCGATGACGCCGTCGGCGTCCCCCACCAGAAACCCCTTGGCCATGAGCAATTTTTGCAGCTCGATGCGCTGGTCGAGTGCGAGGTGATTTTCGTCCGTGGGCCAAGGTCGCACGAAAGGTCCATAGCCTTTCAGCCGGTCCGAGAGGTGACCGACCCCCAAGGCGTAGGACGTCGCCTGATTGTAATGGAGGATCGAGCGGAAATTGTTGAGCACCAGGAAGGCTGGTCCGTTGGCGCCCACCGGAGCGAACAAGGTCGCCTTGTCGCCTGGACGCGGAAACGCCTCGCCGCCAACCCGTGTGATTCCAAGCTTCTGCCAGTCGCCAAGGCTCTTGAGCGTCTTGTCGCTGACCCTCTTCAAATTGAATCCCTTTGGCAGCGCTACCTCATAGCCCCAGGTTTGGCCAGGCTGCCAATTCGCGTGCCTGAGATAGCTTGCGGTGGAAGCAAGAGCGTCGGGCACATCGCTCCAAATGTTACGCTTGCCGTCGCCATCATAATCCACGGCAAATTTTTGATAGGTGGTGGGGATGAATTGCGTGTGGCCCATGGCGCCCGCCCAGGACCCGTTCATCTGGTCGAGGGGAATGTCGCCATGTTGCAGGATCTTGAGCGCCGCGATGAGCTGCTGCCGGGCGAAGGCCGCCTTGGTGTTGTAATAGGCGAGCGTCGCCAGCGATCGGATCACATTCATGTCGCCGGGCTGCGTGCCGTAATTCGACTCCACGCCCCAGATGGCGACGAGGATCGTCCGGTCAACGCCGTAGCGCTTCTCGAGCTGGTCGAGCAGGGCTTTATTCTGCTCCAGCATCTGCTTGCCGGTGGCGATGCGCTTCTCGGAAACGACCCGGTCGATATATTCGCCGATCGGTTTCACATATTCCGGCTGGAAATTTGCGGCCTCGATCACCTTGGGGTCGGGCGTCATGTCTTTGAACGCGCGATCGTAGGTTGCCCGCGTGATGCCGGCGGCCTTAGCGACCGGCCAGAACTTCTCGACCCATTGGGCGAAAGTTTGGGCAGCGGCCTCAGCCTGCCGCGGGAGGCACGCAGCGGAAAGCGCTGCGAGCGCGAGCAGGAAAAGCGTCAGCATGAGAGAGCGGGCGATTCGCATGGGCCGAATTTAGCAACCTCAGCGGGCAAAACCTAGGCGGTGGAAAGCCCTTATGGCCGTGTGACACTTGCTTCCTTCATCACCGCGTCAACCAGTCGCTGGCTCGGATAGCAGGTGAGCGGAAGGTCAAGCCTCTTCTCGGTGAGCCCGATGGCGGCCCGGGTCTTGAAGCCCGCGAGGCCGTCGACCTTGCCCACGTCATGGCCTTGCGCCACGAGCACCTCCTGGAAGCGCTGAATGCGGTCACGCGGCAACCGCTCGACCGGCTGCCACGCGCCCACGAATTTCGCCGATGCATTGGTCGCGATCATATCGGCAACATGCCCGACGAAAATCGCGTAGACATCGGAATTGTTGTAGAGCTTCAGCACCGAGAAATTGTCGGTGGCGAGGAAGGCCGGACCCTTGAGGCCAGCCGGCAGCACGAGGAAGGCAGGATCGGCGAGCGCATTTTGCGGGAAAGCTTGATCGCGCACGCGTGCGACCCCAAGCTTCATCCACTCGGAGATGGGCCGCTCCTTGTCGAGGCCTTGCAGCGTGCAATCGAACCCTTGCGGTAATTTCACCTCATAGCCCCAGGTCTTTGAGCCGTCCCAGCCTTGGGCTTTCAGCGAGTTGGCCGTCGAGGCGAGAGAATCGGCGATCGAATTCCAGATGTCGCGCTTGCCATCGCCGTCGAAGTCGACGGCGTAATTCTCGAAATCCGTCGGCATGAACTGGGTGTAGCCCATGGCTCCAGCCCAGGAGCTTTTCAGCTGGGCTCGTGTCGCGTGCCCCTCTTGCACGATCTTGAGCGCGACGATGAGCTGCTTGCGGAACTCGTCAGGCCTTCGCCCCATGAAGCCTTGCGTCGCGATTGCGCCGATCGCGTCATACGGGGCGTCGATTTTGCCGAACCCGGTCTCCCTGCCCCAGATCGCGACGAGGATGCTCGCCGGCACGCCATATTTCTTCTGGATCGCAACCAAGGTCGGGCCCAATTCGGTGATCTTGGCGCGACCGGTCGCCGAGAGTGCGGTGAGCGTGCCCTCCGGAAAATAGAGTACGGGAGCATCGAACTCGGGCTGATGTTTCGGTGCCATGGCTTGTGCCAGCGACTGCGGCAGGCGCGGTCCGCCGGGCGCGGCGGGATCCGGTAGCACGAGTTGCGGCAGCGACCAGTTGAGCTTCAAGCCATTGAGATTGGCATCGAAGGTGGCGCGGGAAATACCAGCGGCCTGCGCATCGGGCCAAAGGGCCTCAAGCCATTGGGCGAAGCGCTGCTCCACGGCGCGCCGATAGGCGGCCACCTCGGCGTCATCGGCAGCCGCGGCGCCCGCCGCGAGGAAAGGCGGCAGCATCAGAACCGCCAGAATGGCGGCGAGCACCGCTGCCAAACCTCGTGTTGCACGCGCCATAAACGATCCCTCCCACCGCCACGCGATTCGGGGCACCCGGGGCGGATTGTGGGGAGGCCTTTTGGCGGTGAAAAGGCAAAATCGCGCTTTTAAGCCTGAACCAGATTGGCGAGAAGCGGCAGTTGCAATTCGCCGCTTGCTGTCGGAAAGAGGTCGGACGGCCTCCAAGGTCTCCGGGGGCCCTTAACTTTGCCAGAGGACCTGAATGGCTGCTCCCGTTCGCAAGGCCGTGTTTCCCGTTGCAGGCCTAGGAACCCGCTTTTTGCCGGCGAGCAAGGCGATCCCGAAGGAAATGCTTACCGTGGTGGACCGGCCGCTGATCCAGCACGTGGTCGACGAGGCAAGGGCCGCAGGCATCGAGCACTTGATCTTTGTTACCGGCCGGAACAAGGGCGCAATCGAGGATCATTTCGACAAGCAGCCCGAACTTGAGCAGATGCTCGCGGCCCGCGGCAAGCAGGCTGAGCTCGAGGCGCTCGCCCGCGACCTGCCAGCGCCGGGAGAGACGAGCTTCGTGCGCCAGCAGGAGCCGCTTGGCCTCGGCCACGCCGTGTGGTGCGCGCGGGAGCTGGTGGGCCGCGAGCCCTTCGCCCTTCTCCTTCCCGACGTGCTCGTGCAGAGCCAAGGCAAGGGGTGCACCGCGCAGATGCTCGATGCCTACAAGGAGCATGGCGGCAATATCATCGCCGTGGAGCCGGTGCCGGAAAGCGAGCTCAAGAATTATGGTGTGGTCGGCATCGATTGGGGGGCCAAGGGTGACGGCCGCGTGTTCCCCATCAACGGGATGGTAGAGAAGCCGAAGCCGGGAACCGCGCCATCGAACCTCACCATCCTTGGCCGTTATATTTTGCAGCCGGAGATCTTCGACATTCTCTCCGCTAAGGAGACTGGCACCGGCGGCGAGGTTCAGATTACCGACGCCATGATCAGGTTGCTCCAGACGCAGCCCTTCCACGCCCTGAAATATGAGGGACGCACCTTCGACTGCGGGTCGAAGCTCGGCTTCCTGCTTGCCAATGTGGCCTACGCGCTTGAGCGTCCCGACCTCGGCGATGCCTTTGCCGCCGAGATCAAGAAGCTGCTCTGAATCCCTTCTCCCTCGTGGGAGAGGAAAATC
>Ga0187817_10000413_pt1 | contig 18104 bp, 21 predicted proteins | sample NC_wetland_sal_i_17_FD_132431 | JGI IMG/M metagenome (GOLD analysis project Ga0187817, IMG submission 132431) | Wetland sediment microbial communities from Neuse River Estuary, North Carolina, USA - SO4_2 | ecosystem: Environmental > Aquatic > Freshwater > Wetlands > Sediment | place: USA... | reverse complement strand
TGTTCACGCTTGCCTGGATTGGAAATAGGCTGGTCCAATCGTTCGGTTGGGCGGGCATGGTCAAAATCAGCTCCCGATGGTTCTCCTATTCTTCATACGGAACGATCATGGGCATTGTCAGTCTGAGCTTTCTCTTCGGCGACGCCGCCTCGCGCCAGTTTCTTGCCATTCTGATCGATTACGGCTTCGGCTGGCGGGGGCTCTTTTTCATCGCGGCCGGCGTGCTGCTCTTCTGGGTAATCGTGAACACCGCGCTACTCAAGGATACGCCGCGAGAAATCAGGGAAGAAGAACCGCCGGCGAACCCACAGAATCTCTTTGCCGCCAGCGATAGCGATTCCGCTCCCATGAGCATTCGCTCGTTGCTCTCGCCGCTTCTGCGCAGCAAAGTGTTCCTGCTGGTCTGCCTGCTGTCGGTGGGCCTCACCCTCGTGCGCGAGACCTTCAATCTCTGGACTCCGACCTATTTCGCGCAGGCCGTCGGTATGAGCAATGCCGATGCCGCCCAGAAGAGTGCATTGTTCCCATTGTTCGGAGGCATTTCTGTCTTGCTGGCCGGGTACTTGAGTGACCGGATGGGGAAGGGAGCCAGGGCGGCCATCATTCTCTTCGGCCTGCTGCTGGCTGGGCTCGCACTGCTGGTTCTGGGTTATGGCGATTTTGGCGGCTCCCGGTTCTGGCCCGTAAGTCTGACCGCGCTGGTGGCGTTCCTGATGATCGGACCTTATTCTTACCTGGCGGGCGCCATCGCCTTGGACTTCGGTGGAAAGCGCGGAAGCGCCACGGTCTCCGGAATCATTGATGGCAGCGGTTATCTCGGTGGCGTGCTTGCGGGAGACAGCATGGCGAGAATCTCGGTTGCCTACGGCTGGCGCGGCGCTTTTGCCGTCCTGGCAGCGGTTTGCTGGGTGCTAAGCCTCGCGGCGGCGGTTTACTGGCTGAATCAGCGGCGCGTCGCGCTTCCGGCCGTTGCGGCCGCAGAGGAGTAAAAATGAGCGAGTCTTGCGAACTGGCGAAACTATCGTTTACGCCCGCTCGTCTGCGCATCAACTGGGCCGACGGCCACCTAAGCGATTACGATTCCATCTGGCTGCGCGAAAACTGCCCGCAGGATCGGGATCCACGCAACGGGCAGCGCCTCGTGGACATCCTCGACGTGCCGCCCGAGCCTGCCATTGGCGCCGCCAGCCAGGGTTCCAATGGATCCATCCTGATCACGTGGCGAAGCGAGGCGAAATCCGCCTGGTTCGGTTTGGACTGGCTGCGAGGTCACTGTTACTGCGAAGAGCATCGCCGGTCAAGAAACCAAAAACCGATTCTCTGGACGGCGAAAAACGCCGGTGACCTGCTCACGCTGGACTACCCGGCCCTCGAGTCGCGCAAATCGCGCGCCCAGTGGCTGCGCGCTCTCGCCGAATACGGAATTGCGTTTCTGCGAAACGTGCCCTGCACTGACGGGCAAGTGCTTCAGGTGGCCCGCTTCGTGGGCTATGTTCGGGAGACCAATTACGGAAGAACTTTCGACGTTCGATCGGTCGACAAGCCCAACAACCTGGCCTATTCCGACCTCGGCCTGGGCGTTCATACGGACAATCCATACCGCGAACCTGTGCCCGGCCTGCAGATTCTCCACTGCCTCCAGGCCAGCGACGAAGGCGGCGAAAGTGTGTTCGTAGATGGATTCGCCGTGGCTGAAAGCCTCAGGACGGACCACCTGCAGGCGTTTGAAACGCTGGCTCGCGTCGAGGTGCCCTTCGCCTTTTGCGACGACACGGCCGAACTGCGTGCCCGGCGGCCTCTGCTCACGGTGAGCCCCACGGGGGAACTCCTCGCCGTTCACTACAACAACCGGTCGATTGCTCCCCTGAGCCTCGCGCCGGACGAACTGGCGCAATTCTACAGCGCGTATCGTTTGTTTGCCGGGCTTTTGCGCAGTTCCGCGTTCGAGTTTCGAATCAAGCTTGGAAATGGCGACCTGGTGGCGTTCAATAACTGCCGTTTGCTGCACGGGCGCACGGCCGTCCAGCCGGGTGCGGCCAAGCGCTGGCTACAAGGCTGTTATGTGGATCAGGATGGAATGTTGAGCAACCTTGCGGTTCTGGAACGGAATCTTCAAGGCGCGTCGCCCTCTCGCAACCGCGAATCGATTTTATCGAGAACGGCTTCGCAATCGGCCACGCTATCGACCACGTAGTGCGCGCCCGCCGCGGCCAGGCGGCAGCGCGCTTCGGCAACACGCGACTGCCGTTCGGCATCGTCCAGCGCCTTCCACTCCGGCTCGGTCAAGCCCACCTCGTTGCCCGTCACGGTCACCGCGATGGTCCACATGCCCGCATTGAGACCCTCCTGAACATCGCTCACCGTGTCACCAATCTTCACGAACGCTTCCAGCGGTTGAACCTTCAGCCGGATGGCGTTCTCGTAGCACATCCAGGGCATCGGACGCCCCGCGCCCACGTCTTCGGGACAGACGTTGGAGTCCGGCCGGTAGCCTTGCAGCGCGGCCTTCGCCACCAGGATTTCCAGCATGGGCCGCGTGTATCCGGTCGTCGTTCCTACTTTGATGCCGCGATCGCGCAGCCGCGCCATGGTTTCCGCAACACCGGGGATGAGGTCCGAGTACCGGTCCAGGCACGAGATTTGCCGCGGAATGAAATCCTGGAATAGAGTTTGCACATCCGCTTCCGACGGGGCGCGCCCGTAAACCTCGCACCATGCCGCCGAGACCCGCGGAATCGAACAGATGGCGCGAATCTGATCGACCTTGAGCAGGCCCATGTATTGCCGGATCTCAGAGTTGCTCACCGGCACGCGGCGTTCCGAAAACAGGTCGCGCAGAACGGCGGTCGGCGCCTGGCAGCCATAATCCACAGTGGTGCCGGCCCAATCGACGATGGCGGCTTGCAGCCGGCCGCGGTAGGAAGGACGCTTTACAGTCACCCGAACATCTTATCTGAGAGAAATCACAAATGAATGACGTTCAATGCGTCATGGCGTAAACGACATAATTCACGCCGATGCGGATGCCGAGATCGGAGAACTTGACCGGATACTGCGGGTTGTCCGCGTGCTCCCAGGAGTCGCCGAGGTCCATGTTGTGGCAAATGGCCGCCATGAGCCTTCCCTTGTCGTCGCGGATGCCGCGCCACTTAGGCTGGTAACCGTCATGTTCGTAGGTGAGCCCGGAGTGCACGAACTGCTCGCCGGGCACCTGGTAGCGCTCTTGGAGATCGTAGAGGGTATGGAAGATCGGATCTTCGTTGTCGATGTCGATGATCGGCCGGTCGGGGAACACTCGCTTCATACTCGCGGTAAAGACTTCCCACTCGTAAGTCCCGTGGAAATCGTCACACATGAAGAAGCCGCCGCGCAGTAGATATTCGCGCAGCTTAGCCGCCTGAGCGTCGGTGAGGTTCCAGTGCCCTACCTCGACCGCATAGAGAAACGGATACCGGAAGACCTCGTCGCCGTCATCCAGGTTGACACATTGTTCGACCGAGCGCGCGTGAATGCGCGTAAGCCGGCGCAGCGCCGCCGAAAAGTGCCGGTCCGAACGAGGGTAGTCCATCGTCCAGTGCGTTCGGCCGCCCTGCCGCCAGTCGCCCCAGCGGTTGCCGTAAATGGGTGGATACATCAATCGCGCAAAGAGCCATTCGGTTTTTTCCTGGTAGTCCGGCGGGATGGGGAAGTTCTCGTACTCAATCGCCGGATATTCGCGCCAGGGGCGTTGGAAGGCGTGCGTTATACCTAGAAGAAGGATGCCTGCGGTAGCGGCTACTACTATGTTGCGGACACTCACCAGGACTCGGCCACCCGAATTTCAGCGTAGCACGTTGCGCTCCGGGGGCCCGGCTTCCCCCTTAGGCCGAAAAGCCGCTACGGGCCGGCGGATCCACATATTTATTGGCTTTTTCCGAACTGGTGATCCGCATATTGGCGGCGTCCCAATCGAGCCGTTCGCCGGGGAAGCGCTGCGCCAGGCATCCCAGCAGAAATGCTTCCGTCACCGGACTCTGGATTTCGAAATTCGCCAAGGGAGCCGGTGCGTTTCCTCCTTTGCATGCCGTCACCCATTGTTCCACGGCCATGTCGCGGTAGCCGCCGCGCTCGCCACGCTGCCGCGGCGGCGCCTGATATTTTTTATTCTCCGGATAGACTCGCGGATTGTTACCGTTGAAGCCGGCGAGGATGAGACCCTTATCGCCGACGTACATGATGCCCTCGTTCTCCTCGCCTTTCTGGAAATAGTGCTGGTCCTGGTCGCTGATGCCGGCGGGCCGCGGCGGGCGCATGCCGCCGTCATACCAGGCCATATGGACGGGCGGACGGCTTCCCTTGGCGGGGAAGTTCAAGTGGACGATCGACGCCTTGGGGAAGGTTTCTTCGTACGACTCGCTTGACGAGGCTTCCACCGAGACCGGCGGAGTGAGATCCAGAATCTTGAAGACACCGGCGAAACTGTAGCAACCCATATCCCCGAAAGAGCCGCATCCGAAGTCGTACCAGCCGCGCCAGACAAACGGGAGATACGCGTGATGGAACGGCCGCTCCGGCGCAGGCCCGAGCCAGAGGTTCCAGTCGAGGCCGTCGGGAACGGGCTGCGCCTCTTTCGGCCGCTCGACGCCTTGCTCCCAGAAGGGGCGGCTCGACCAGTTGTGCACTTCCCGCACCTGGCCGATTGCGCCATCGGCAATCCACTCAGAGAGAAGCTTGGTGACGTCGCTGGATGGGTTATTCACAGTGAGCGATGTGGCCACCTGCATCTCTTTCGACATCTGGCCCATGCGGCGCGATTCGCCGATCGAGTGCGCCATGGGCTTCTGCCCCAGCACATGCTTCCGCTTGCGCATGGCCGCGAGCGCGATCGTCGCGTGCCAGTGGTCCGGCGTCGCGCAGTAAACCGCATCGATACCCGTCTCCTTGTCCAGCAGTTCGCGATAGTCCGTGTACACGTTGACGCCCTTGTACTCGCCGGACGCCGAGCCTTTGCGAGAGCCGTAGTAGGCTTCCACGGCGCGCTTGACCGGCTCCCGGCCGCCCATGCCGAGGCTAGTCTTGAATTCCTTGGCGAGTTGCACCTCGCCGGGGGAAGCCAGGTCCTCGCCCCAGTATTCGTAGCCCGGGCCCAGCAGGCGCCGCCACGCCCTCAGCAACGCATTCGTGTCGTATTCCACGTAGTCTCGGCTGCCGCGATTGCAATCGCATAGCGCCGTGACTTGCACGTCGGGACGCGCCAGAAGACCCATCGTGACGGTTTGTCCCTGGTGGCCCAAGCCGATGGTAGCCACATTGATTTTGTCGCTGGGAGGGATAAACGGCGCTCCCAACACATGACGCGGGACGATCATGAAAGCAGTTGCGCCGGCAAACGCGCGGCGTGTCATTTGACGAGCTTCATCGCTATCCATGCTGAACCTCCTGGGAGAGTCGAAAAATAGTGACAGGCAGCACCCTCCACGCGCCGCCGGAGTCGGCCGGCGTTTTTTCGAGGCGCCATCTGGCTTGGGACGGCGAAGCCTGTCACCATTTTTCGGAGTACCGCTACAGAGTATATCGCCGCCAACGCCCGAATGGTGTTCGACCGGTCAACTCTCCAGATGCGCCTCTAACGTGATCTTGGTGTTGTAGAGCTTGGAGACCGGGCATCCGCTCTTGGCGGCCTGAGTAGCCTTCTCAAACGCGTCTTGGGACGCGCCGGGGATTTTGGCTTTCAACTCGAGATGGCTCTCGGTGATGCCGAAGCCTCCGTCGGTCTTTTCGAGTGTGATCTTGCAGGTTGTATCCAGGCTGTCGGCTTTCAGCCCCGCTTGCGCCAACTGCGCCGAAACGGCCATGGTGAAGCAGCCCGCGTGCGCGGCGGCTAGCAGTTCCTCCGGGTTGGTTCCCTTCCCTTGTTCAAACCGGCTGTGGAATGAATAAGGCGTCTGGGAAAGCGTGCCGCTCGCGGTTGAAATGGTTCCCGCGCCGCTTTTCAAATCACCTCGCCACTGGGCCTCTGCCGATCGCTGCATCGTTTCTTCCTCCCAGACGATTTTACTCCCGTGATGGGGGTGGCCCATGACGGTGTTCGGCCGACGACGTGTGAAAAAATCAGGTCGGGCACGTGCCCGACCACTACAGGCTGGATCGATCGATTTTTTCACACCTTCCTTAAATCGGCTCGAAGTGCGAGAACTTCTTCTGAAACTCCGGCAGGTTGGATGGTGTCTCGTACGAACATTCGGCCTCGAAACGTTTCCACAGATCAAGGACCACAGGGTTCTGGTGAGCGCCGGCGATGGCTTCCTGGGAAACCCACTCGAAGATCTCGATGATGGTTCCGTCTGCGGTGCGCATCACGATCGAAGGGCGTTCTGTAACGAGGCCCTCGGCACGGAGGGGTGGGAGGTGGTTACGAACCAGTTCAAGCAGAGCTTCCTCGCAACCGGCCTTTGGCTTATAGCACGCTACCGAGATTGAACCCATGGGACGAGCTCCACAATCGTTGCGCCAGTATATCAAGCCCACTCCATCTGTTCTGGCGCTCCGGCCCCAAAACGCGCAAAAGTGGCAAACGGGCTGTCTGGAAGGTGTGAGAAAATCAGGTCGGGCGTGGATCGATCGATTTTTTACGCCTTCCTGCCACCGGTTTCCGACGGCGCGCGGTGGATTTCGGAAACATTTAGCCTTCTGCCGACGTCAAGTCGAGAGGGTTAACACCGAACTTGTTGGAGGAATGCTTTGTGCGAATGAAATTGCGGTATCTGATTGGAGTGATTGCTTTGGCCGTTGCGCCGCTGCACGGCCAGCCGACGAATGGGGCCGTCTATTGGTCGGCGACGCAGCCGGATTGCTCCAGCTTGAATGAGTCGCCTGTTACGATTACGAACACGTCGGGGACGACCATCGGTTATTCCTGCTATGTGGGTGGGACGTTCGTATGGCTCGCGGCGGGCGGGGTATGGGGCACCTCGATTCGTGTGGCGGCGCCGGCATCCGGCGCGGTCGGTGTCGACTATTCGTTCTACGACACGAATGGAACCGATCTGTCGCTGGACACCACGGGCTCGTTCACCGGATCCGGAAATGACGTGAACTTTGCCCTGTATGCGAATCAGCCCGCGGAAATCGAGCTACGCGGCGCCACGACCAATGCACCAAGCTACAACTCCACGGCCACAGGCTCGGTTTACGCCATATTTTACTGTCCCGACGCGACGACCTGTGGCAACGTGCTGCCGCAGTTGATCTATTCGGCGCTGCCCACCTATCCGTGGTCGCTGAGCGTGCCCATCGCCTGGGACAGTGCCACATGGACCCAATGGTCCGCGGAGGGCATTGATGACGGTGGTACGCACCGGGTGTCCTTGGTGATCTACAACGACGACACCACAGCCACCAGCTTCGCGGTCCACGTTTACAACAGCGCAGGAACCCTTGTTGGATCGGGCACGACGCCTTCGATTCCGCCGCTGCAGGATCTCGGAAACGGTAATCTCGGGGAAGGAGGGACCTACGGGGCGCTTCTGGCGGATGTGATTTCGACGCCGTTGCCGTCGGGCATCTTCAAGGTCCTCGTCGACGGCGGGTCGATAAATTCCGCGGTCGAGGTGCTCCAGGTGGACGGCGCGTCCGCCACCACCCTTCAGGTGGCGTATGACAGCGCACCAACGACTGCAGCCGCCGCAGCGGTCCAGCGATCGAGTATCCGGAGATTGCGCGTGGAATCCAGGCCAAGGCGGGTGTTTAACGAATTGCCGAAGTAAACCGGTTCCTCCGCGCCGCTGATCTCAACCCTTGCCGAAACCCGGGCTTGCGACTCGGCCGGTTTCCTTGCGGCCGGAGCACATGACACTGCTTCAGCGAGTGAGACGTGCGCGGCGCCTGCCGGTGCATGTGGCCGCAAAGAAGTCCGTCCCCATTTCTCTTACCCTTCTAGGATCACATGCGCCATGCCGAGCTGGGCGGTGTGGGTGATGGAGAGGGAGATCAGCTTGACGCCGAGCTCGTCGGCGACGCGGGCGGCTTCTCCATGCAGCTTGAGCGTGGGGCGGCCGGAGGGGAGATTGGCCACTTCGAAGTCCTGCCATCGGACGCCGCGCCTCCAGCCTGTGCCGATGGCCTTCATGCCGGCTTCCTTGGCGGCGAAGCGACCGGCGTAACGCTCGAAGCGGTTAGCCTTGCGCTCGACGTAGGCGATCTCAGCGGGCGTGTAGATGCGATCGATGAAACGGCGCCCATAGCGCGCGATGGCGGCGCGGATACGATCGACTTCGGTCAGATCCACGCCGGTTCCGAGGATCATTTCAGCTCAGCTCCCGAGGTGGTAATGGTCAGGCGGCCGTGCTTAACGCCCTTGGTACTGATGAGGGCGTCGGCGATTTTTTCGACAACCGCAGCCTTCCCGCGCACCACCAGCACTTCCAGGCAGTTATCGTGATCCAGATGCACGTGCAGGGTGGAGAGGATGGAGCGGTGAAACTCGTGCTGCAGGTCGGTGAGTTTCTCGCTGAGCATGCGCACGTGGTGGTCGTAGACGAGGGTAACGGTACCTACCACACTGGCGTCAGGCGATTCCCAGGTTTTCTGCACCAGCTCATCACGGATCAGATCGCGGAAAGCTTCGGAACGGTTGGTGTAGCCGCGCTTAGAGATTAACTGGTCAAATTTCTCCAGAAGCTCGGAATCAATCGCTACACCAATCCGGCTGAGGCCGCTCATTCGTACTCAGATTATAGAGGAGAGCAGGCCGGAAGGCCTGGAGTGGCACGAATTTTCCGATCGTGCTACTTTGGAAACGGTTTCCGATGCACATACCGGATGGATTCCTGGCGACACCCGTATGGGCGACGCTGGACGTTGCGGCGGCGCCTGCGGTGGGGTACCTGGCGCGGCGGGCGCAGCAGGGCCTGGAGCAATCGAAGGTGCCGCTGCTGGGTGTGATGGGCGCGTTTGTGTTTGCCGCACAGATGATCAACTTTCCGGTGGGCATGGGAACCAGCGGGCACCTGGTGGGGGCGGCCCTGTTGGCGTATACGCTTGGGCCCGCGGCGGCAGGGGTGGTGCTGACGGCGATCCTGGCGGTGCAGGCTCTGGTTTTCCAGGATGGCGGCATTCTCGCGCTGGGCGCCAACATAATCAACATGGGCGTCGCCGGGATGCTGGCCGGGTACCTGCCGTATGCGCTTTGGGGGGCCGGCCGCTGGCGGCGCCAGACTATCTTTCTTGGCGGATTCCTTTCGGTGCTGACCAGTGCGGTGCTGGCCTTGAGCGAACTCATGATCTCAGGTGTGGCCATGCCCGCGGCGGTGCTGAGGATTTCGCTGGGATTGTTTGTGGTCTCCGCGTTGCTCGAGGGGGCCATCACGCTGGCGATCATGCAGGCGCTTGCGTCGATCAATCCCGACTTTGTGCGTCAGCCGCGATCCGGCGGCGGGCGGGCACTGGGCTTTATTGGTTTGACTGCCATTTTTCTGGTGGTGGCGGGTGTGGCCATCGCCTCGGCGTATCCTGACGGAATCCAGAAACTGGCGGACGCGACGGGCATAGCGTCGCAAGCCAAGACCCTGCTGCGGACGCCGCTGGCGGATTATGAGCTGGGCACGCTGCATTCCGTGTGGCTGCGAAAGGCGGGCGCTGGCCTCGCGGGGCTCGGCCTCATCTACGGGGCTTGCATGCTGTGCGGGAAACTGCTCGCCCGCCAAAGAGGCGCGTAGTGCACCACGTCGTGCTGGACCGCTGGAGCCACGGAGAGAGCGCGCTGCATCGGCGCGATGCGCGAGCCAAGACTATCGCGGTATTGATTTTTTTGGTCGCGCTGGCAACGGCGCAGCGCGCCTTCCTGCCGTTAAGCGTGTGCGACCTGGGAATTCTGGCGGCGACGATCATAGCGGCGGGATTGCCTTTGGGGGCTGCGCTCAAACGCGCCGCGGTGGTGCTGCCGTTCACGGCTGTTTTCGCGGCCATCAGCTTAGCGGCGGGCGAACCGATGCGCGCGGCGACTCTGGTCGGAAAGAGTTACCTGTCGGCACTGGCGGTGTTAGTTTTGGTGTCGACGACTCCTCTGCCGGAGCTGCTGGGCGGCCTGGAGCGAACGGGAGTTCCGCGCTACCTGCTCATGGTGGCTCAGTTTCTGTATCGTTACCTGTTCGTGATTTCAGAAGAAGCCCAGCACATGCGCGCAGCGCTCCAGGCCAAGAGCGGAACGCTCAGGCGCGCTGTATGGGATCGCGGGAAGTTTGCCGCGGCGGGCGGAGCGCTGGGCGTGTTGTTCGCACGATCGTACGCTCACGCTGACGACATTCATCAAGCCATGCTGGCGCGTGGATTCCAGGGACATTTTCTCACGCTGTCCGGCAGGAGCTTTCGCCGAGCGGATGTGTTTTTTGTGGCAGGAGCGCTCGTGATCGTGGCGGGCACGCGCGCGGCGGTGGAGGCGTGGATCTGATGCAGCCGCTGGTTGAGGTCCGCGATCTGCGGTTTCAGTATGACGACGGTACGGTAGCGCTGGATGGCGTGGATTTCCAGCTCTTCGCCGGCGAGACGGTGGCGGTGCTGGGCGCCAATGGCTCGGGGAAGACGACGTTTGTGCTGCATCTGAACGGGCTGCTGATGGGACAGGGTTCGGTGAGGGTGTGCGGAGTGCCGGTGCGGCCCAATACTCTGGCGCAAGTGCGGCAGAAAGTAGGCCTGGTCTTCCAGGATTCCGACAACCAGCTTTTCATGCCGACCGTGCTCGAAGATGTGGCTTTCGGACCGTTGAATCTCGGCCTGGAGCGGGAGCAGGCGCGGACGCGCGCGCTCGATGCACTGGCGGCGGTAGGAATGGCGCACGCGTCGGGCAAAGCGCCGTATCATCTCAGCGCGGGCGAGAAGAAGCGCGTGGCCATCGCGGGAATCCTGGCGATGAATCCGGAGATCCTGGTGCTGGATGAGCCGACAACGTTTCTTGATCCGCCGGGCCAGAACGCCTTAGTCGAACTGCTCGATGAGTTACCGCAGGCGAAGATCCTGGTGACTCACGATGTAGATTGCGCCCGGGCTCTCGCCAGTCGCGCGGTCTTCTTTGAAAGAGGAAAGATCGCCGGAGAAGGAACCGTGCCGGAAGTTGTCGCGCGCTTTAATTGGGATCGAATCTCGCTTCACCGGCAAGCCGGCAGCCGGCTGTAGCGCGTTGGGTGTTCAGGTGTGAAAAAATTCTGGCCGGGCATGCCCGGCCACTACCACGAATTACTAGAAGCCTCCGTTAGCTCTTGGCGCTCTGGGCGAGCTTTTTGCGATGCTCAGCCCATCTCTTTCGTTGGGCCGCTGCGATGCGCCGGCGTGCCGCGGCGCTCAACGTGCGCTTGTGCTGCGGACCACCTGCCTTCGCAGACGCCGCGGTTGCCGCGCGGCCGGCCGCCTTACCTCCGCCCAATCGTGCGCGGATCTCTCGAATCTTCTCTTCGATCTTCTGTTTTTCGAGTTCGTATCCGACCAGCGCCATGGCTAACATGGTCGGGTCGGATGATGATTTGCCTCTAGGCATGATTTCTCCCTCGCACACTATATCATATGCATTACTTAGCTGTGTCAAGATAATCTCATAATTTCTATGCGAATGGTCATTCAAAGAGTGAAAGAGGCCCGCGTGGAGGCAGAGGGTCGAGTTACTGGCGCCATAGGTGCCGGGTTGCTCGTGTTGCTCGGCGTTGCTAAGACGGATTCCTACCAGGATGCGGACTATCTGGTGGAAAAAGTGCTCAACCTCCGGATCTTCTCCGATGACTCGGGGAAGATGAACCGCAGCGTTATGGAGGTCAACGGCGGCCTACTGATCGTATCTAATTTCACAGTCTATGGGGACTGCCGGAAGGGGAGAAGGCCCAGCTTTGACTTAGCCGCGGATCCCGAGAAAGCTCAGGAACTGTACCAGTACTTTGTCAGCCGCGCGCGCACGGCGTCTATCAAGGTTGAAACGGGCATTTTTCGGGCCTCCATGAGCGTTTCCCTTGTGAATGACGGACCGGTGACCCTATCATGTGATTCGGATCGCTCATGAATTCCTTCATCGAGACCTACGGCTATGCCAGGGCCGGGCTCTTAGGTAATCCCAGCGATGGTTACTTTGGGAAGACCATTTCGTTCTGCTTCCAGGACTTTCGCGCCCGGGTGCTGGTGTACCCTAGCGCGCGTCTGGAGATCAAGTTTTCCAAAGCAGATCTGCCCATCTTCGAGGACATGGACGATTTGTATCGTACAACGCGGTGGCGCGGATATTACGGAGGAATCCGTATTATTCAGGCGCTTCTGGTGCGGTTCATGGACTATTGCCGAGAACAGGGACTGGCTCTACCAAATCGTAACTTCACTTTGGAGTATGAATCCAATATTCCCCAGCGGTTAGGTTTGGGCGGATCGAGTGCGATCATTACGGCGTCTTTGCGGGCGCTGTGCCAGTACTTCGGGATAGACCTTGCACTCCCCGTGCAGGCGAATCTGGTGCTGGAGACCGAGACACGCGAGCTGGGCGTGCCGGCAGGTTTGCAGGACCGGGTGATTCAGGCGTACGAGGGATTGGTGTTCATGGACTTCAGCAAAGAGATCATGGACCGCCAGGGGTACGGGAGTTATGAGCGCATGGATCCCGGGTTGCTGCCCAAGGTATACGTGGCTTATCGCACGAGTCTGAGTGAGGGGACCGAGGTATTCCATAGTAATGTGCGCGAGCGCTGGAGAGCCGGAGATCCCGAAGTAGTGGGAGCCATGAAAACCTGGGCTGATTATGCTGAACGGGGCCGCCGGGCCCTGCTGGGTCGCGATTATCAGACGCTGGACGGCCTCATCAACGCCAACTTCGACCTCCGCGCCAAGATTTTCCAACTGAGCCAGGGCAATCTGGAAATGGTTCACACGGCGCGACGCGTGGGCGCCACCTCCAACTTTGCCGGCTCCGGCGGCGCCATCGTGGGTACTTACAAGAACGAGGACATGTTTCGAGAACTGCAATCGGAATTGCAGAAGATCGGCGTGGCGGTACTGAAGCCTGGGATTCGCTAGTTCGGCATGTTCTGATGCCGGCACTTACCGGCGGAAATTTTGCTGACTCGATATAATAGTAAGTTGTCATCCCCAATGATCACAACCAAGAGAATCCGCTATCGTGATGCGGGAGTCAATATTGACGAAGCGGACCGGACGGTCGGCGCCATAAAGAAGATGGCGCAGCGGACCTTTACGCCGGGTGTACTGACCGACATCGGCACGTTCGGAGCCTGCTTTTCCTTGACGGGCTGGAAAAAGCCGGTGCTGGTGAGCTCCGTCGATGGCGTAGGTACCAAGCTCAAGATTGCGTTCCTCACCGGCCGGCACGACACGATTGGTCAAGACCTGGTGAATCACTGCGTGAATGACATTGCCGTGCAAGGCGCCGTGCCGCTGTTTTTTCTCGATTATCTGGCCGTGGGCAAGCTGGATGCCGAGGTAGCCGCCAGCGTCGTTTCCGGAATCTCCCGCGCCTGCCGCGAAAACGGGTGCGCGCTAATCGGAGGGGAGACGGCAGAGATGCCCGGGCTGTACACGGGGGGCGAGTACGACCTGGCCGGTACGATCGTGGGCGCGGTGGAAAAAAGGGATCTGATTACCGGCCGGACGATTCGCGCGGGAGATGTGCTGATCGGGCTGCCCTCCACCGGACTACACACCAACGGCTATTCATTGGCTCGGAAGCTGCTGTTTGAGATCGCCGGATATCAGCCGAACACATGGCGTCACGAACTGGGCACTACAGTGGCCGAAGAGTTATTGAAAATCCATCGCAGCTACCTCAAGCCGATGCGTGCGCTCATCAGCGCGGGCCTGCTCAAAGGCGCGGCTCACATCACCGGCGGGGGCATTACCGATAACACGCCGCGCATGCTGCCTAGCCAGTTGGCCGCCGCCATAGAAGTAGCCGCCTGGCCGGTGCCGCCCATTTTCTCGCTCCTGCGCGACATCGGCAACATGCCTGAAGATGACTGGCGCCGTACGCTCAATCTGGGTATCGGGATGATTTTTGCGGTGGGCGAAAAAGACGCCATGGCCGCCGAGCGCTTACTGAAGAGGATGGAGGAACCGCACTACACTGTTGGCCGCGTGATCAAGCTGCGGCGCGGCGGGCCGCGCGTGGAGTACCGGTGAAGCGGCTCGGTATCCTGCTTTCCGGCCGGGGTTCGAATTTTGAAGCCATCGCCGGCCAGGTGGCCGGCGGGCAGATTGATGCTGAGATCGGCGTGGTGATCAGCAACCGGCCGGAAGCGCGAGGGCTCGAGGTAGCCTGCCGGCGCGGGCTGAAGACTGTTTGCATCCCTTCGAAAGGCCTGGACCGGGAAGCGTACGATGCCTTGCTCATCCAGGAACTGAGAGACCGCGCCGTCGACCTGGTTTGTCTGGCCGGATTTATGCGCCTGCTGAGTGCTTCGTTCGTGCGCGCTTTTCCGGAGCGCATCTTGAACATCCATCCGTCGTTGCTGCCCGCCTTCCCTGGCCTGGATGCTCAAAAGCAGGCCCTGGAGCATGGGGTGAAGCTCTCGGGGTGCACGGTGCATCTGGTGGATGAGTTTCTGGACGCGGGTCCGATCGTCCTCCAGGCCGCCGTCCCGGTGCTGGACGACGATACGGTCGAGTCGCTTTCGGCGCGGATTCTGGTCGAGGAGCACCGGATTTACAGCGAAGCCATTCGAATCGTCCTGCGCGGCCAATTTCACATCGAGGGGCGCCGGCTGATCCTCCACCCACCGGTGGTTTGAACCGACCCTACACTTTTCCTGCGTCGCAGCCGATGGAAAGCAGAGGCGGGACGGCATCCGCCTGCCCTGAAGGGGTGACTGGAGAAGTGAACTTGGATCAGACAGACGGCGTTGTCGCCGGGGATGAACTCCCCCGCGAGAACGCGAACCCATCAGCAGGCCTGCTAAGCGCAGCGGTGCAGGCGGCCACGAACCTGTGCCTGGCCAGCGAGCATTTTACCCAACGTCTGGACGAAATCGAGGATCAGATCGAAGAGGCGTGCAATATCGACGCAGTTCGCGTGATGCGGTTCCGCCTGACGGAATACCTGCAGCAGTTGCGAGATCAAACGCGGCACCAGCGGGAGAAGATGGCCGACGCTTTGGCGCAACTGCGCGAACAACTCGAGATCGCGCAAGGCCTGAAGAGCGGCAAGGCGACCAACGTTCCCGCTGCGGTGGACACGCTCTCCGGGCTCCAGGCTCGGGGAGGCGCTGAACGAGCCTTTGCCGCAGCCATCGACGCGCAGCTTCCGGCATACGCCGCTCTGTTCGTGGTCGACCGGCTCCACCTGGTCAACGCCCGCTACGGATATACGACAGGCGACCAGATGCTTCGAGTAGTGTGCGACCACCTGGCTTCATGGCTGTCGCCCGGCGACCGCTTGTTCCGCTGGACCGGTCCGGCCTTCGTCGCCCTGATGGAACGGGTGGAGAACGCGGCCGAGATGCAGTCGGAAATCAACCGGTTGACGTCTGCGACGCTAAAGATGACCGTGCAGATTGGGAACGGCTCGGTGCTGCTTTCGATTTCTATACTCGCTTTGTTGGTCCCGCTGACCGACATCAAGATGCTTCCAGACCTCACCGGCCGCCTGGACGCGTTCATCGGGGAACAAGGCCGGCACTGAGCCAAAGGCCACCCCCTGGCGGGAACCCAACCGGGCCCGGCGGGAATCCGACTTACAGGGCATATCGCCAGCAGAACCGTTATGGCACACTGTCGTTAGCGGGCATGCTTTCTGGCCGGTGTGCCCGAGGAGGATCCGCGCATGACCGGTGCCGATGCCCAGCCGGACGCCGAGTTGTCCTGGCCTGCACTGCCGCTGGATGCCTGGTGGGATACCTACCAGACGTTGCACATGTGGACGCAGATTGTAGGCAAGGTCCGGCTGATGCTCAGTCCGAGCGTCAACCATTGGTGGAATGTCGCACTGTACGTAAGCCCATGTGGTCTCACTACCTCGCCGATCCCGTACGGGTCCGGTTCGTTTGAGATTCAATTTGATTTCCTGAATCACGAGTTGGAGATTTCGACGAGCAATGGCGCCCGGAACTGGCTGGCCCTTTCGCCACAGCCGGTGGCCACTTTTTACGACAAGCTCATGGCGTCTCTCCGTTCGATGGGCATTCAGGTGACGATCAATACAAAACCCCAGGAAATTGCCGATCCGATACCGTTTGAGCAGGACAACCAGCACGCCTCTTACGATCCGGAGTATGCTCACCGATTCTGGCGCATCCTGCTTTCGACTGATATCGTCCTGAAAGAGTTCCGGTCGAAGTTCTTGGGAAAGTCCAGTCCGGTTCACTTCTTCTGGGGCAGCTTTGACCTGTGTTGCACGCGTTTCTCGGGCCGCCGGGCTCCGCCGCGGAAGGGGATCATCACCAGCGAGGCCTATTCGCATGAGGTGATCAGCGCGGGATTCTGGCCTGGCGCCGGGATGGGCGCACCGGCTTTCTATGCTTACGCAGCGCCTTCCCCAGCGGGGCTATCCGAGGTTTCCGTTCGTCCCGCTGCAGCGTTCTGGAGCAAGCAGTTCTCCGAGTTCATTCTGATGTATGACGAGATGCGGCGCGCCGAGTCGCCACGCCGCGCATTGATGGAATTTCTGGAGAGCACCTATTCGGCCGCCGCACGGCTCGCAAACTGGGACCGCCAGGCGCTGGAGCGAAACTACGCTCCCGCGGCTGGAGCCTGAGCCAAGCAGCGGCTGTTCTCTCATGTTTGAATCGATCCTCTGTCAAGTGCCGGAGTATGATGCCGCGGTGCTGGATGCCCTCATCGAGCTGGCGGTGGAGATCGCGCGCGAAGGCCGGGAAGGCCGGCGCATCGGCACACTGTTTACGCTGGGCGATGAGGAGGCGGTGCTGGCGAAGTCGCGGCCGCTGATTCTCGATCCGCTCGCTGGGCATCCGGAATCGTCGCGGCGCATCAACGACCCCAACCTGCGGGGCACGATCAAGGAACTGGCGCAATTGGACGGCGCGTTTGTGGTCAGTGGTTCGGGCGTGTTCGTCGCCGCGTGCCGTTATCTGGATACCGCGGGAGCCGGCATCGAGATCCCTCTCGGCCTGGGGAGCCGGCATCTGGCGGCGGCGAACACCAGTTCCGTGACCGGAGCCGTGGGGATCGTGGTTTCGGAAAGTGCCACGGTTCGCATTTTCTGTCACGGGAAGATGGTCGGCGAGATCATTCCGGAACTGTGGCTGCTCAGCCGGCGCGAAGTTCAGATGCCGGGAATGGTAAGCCAGGAGCACGTGGGAGACATGGCCGTCATCACCCCGAACACTCCCGTCTGGGGCGTGAAGGCCCAGAAGTAGCCGGCGTTTTATTCCATCATGACTTCGTCGATGTAACACCAGCGCCAGTCTTCACCGGGTTCGATCGATTGCATGATGGCATGTTGCGTCGCATGAAAATGCTTGGTGGCGTGTTTGTTTTTGGAAGAATCGCAGCAGCCCACGTGGCCGCAGGTGAGGCAGAGCCGCAGGTGAACCCACCTATCCCCCATCTTGAGGCACTCCTCGCAGCCGCGAGTCTTCGGTTTAACGTTGCGCACCTGATCCAGATGCGTGCATGTCTCTGCCATGTCGTGCTCCTTACTGCGGTGCCCTGCTGAGGGGCAAGCGAACCTGAAACCGGGTATCTCCCGGTTTTGAATCCAGGCGGATGTCCCCGCGATGCCGGCGTACAATTCGCGACACCGCATCCAGGCCGAGGCCGGTGCCGTCGCCTACGGGTTTGGTGGTGAAAAAGGGATCGAAAATCCGGTTTTGGATTTCTTTCGGAACGCCTGGCCCCGTGTCCGCGATTTCAACCAGCACGCCCATAGGGTCGCGCGCCGTGCGCACAGTCAACTGTCTCACGCCGCCTGCGCCGTTGGAGTTCATGGCGTCCAGGGCATTGTCGATCAGGTTGGTCCATACCTGGTTGAGCTCGCTTCCCGCGGCACAGACTCGCGGGAGCGCGCGGTCGTATTCGCGCCGGACCGCGACGTCGGCTTTCTTGATTTTGTGACCCATGATGGTGAGCGTGCTCTCCAGGCCGTTGTGGATGTCCACTTCCTGTTCTGGCGCCTGGTCCATGTAGGAGTATTC
>Ga0187817_10000412_pt1 | contig 18113 bp, 13 predicted proteins | sample NC_wetland_sal_i_17_FD_132431 | JGI IMG/M metagenome (GOLD analysis project Ga0187817, IMG submission 132431) | Wetland sediment microbial communities from Neuse River Estuary, North Carolina, USA - SO4_2 | ecosystem: Environmental > Aquatic > Freshwater > Wetlands > Sediment | place: USA... | reverse complement strand
TTCGAGGCCCGCCGGAATTCGTTGAGCACCTTGCCCACCTGGCGGGCAATCTCCGGCAACTTCTTGGGCCCAAAAATGACGAGGGCCAGGAAGAACAGGAAGATTGTCTCGGAAAAGCTCATGCGCTTCATCATACTGCCCGGGAAGGAAAAGCGGCAATGCGTCAGGAGACACCGTTTTGACAAAGCTGGCTGAGATTCGCTCCCGAAAAACCGACTCGCGGCGCCAGTGAACAGTTAAGATGTTGCCGTCATGCAACTCTGGTTTGCTCGCGGCAGTGAAGTCTCGATCCGCGAACAGCTGGTCACGCAGGTCGTGCTAGGCATTTTGAGCGACGATCTGGCGCCCGGCCAGCGCCTGCCCTCGACGCGCGAACTAGCGCGGCGGTTCCACCTGCATCCCAACACGGTGAGCGCAGGATATCGCCAGCTCGCCCGCGACCGCTGGGTCGAGTTTCGCCGTGGTAGCGGCGTCTACGTACGGGCCAGCAAGCCCGAATTGCCGCCCTCCCCGGCTCTCGCGCTGGATCAGATGATTGCACGGCTCTTTCGTTCAGCACGCAAACTCGGCGTATCGCTGCCAGCCTTGCGCTCGCGGCTGCGACAGTGGCTGGAACTCCAGCCACCCGATCATTTTCTCCTGATCGAGCCCGACGAGGAACTGCGCCGAATCCTGGCGGCGGAGATCGCGCGGGCCGTCACCTTCCCGGTCAGATCGTGCGGGCCTGAGGATTGTCCGAAGACAGCGGAGGGCGGCATTCCCGTAGCGCTGCCCAATCGCGCAGCGACGGTGCGCCAGTTGCTGCCGGCCGGAACCGAGCTGCTCACGTTGCAAGTTCGGTCAGTACCGACCTCGCTCGCCGGATATTTGCCGGCGCCGGCGAGTGCGCTGGTCGGAGTAGCCTCACGGTGGCCGGAGTTCTTGAAGCTGGCGCGCGCCATGCTGAATGCCGTCGGATTCCATCCTGACAGCCTGCTGTTTCGCGACGCTCGCGAGGCGAACTGGCAACGCGGTCTGAAGCAGACGGCTGCGGTGGTGTGCGATTCGCTCACCGCGGCGGAGCTTCCTCCCGGATGCCGGGCGCTTCCCTTCTTTCTGCTGTCGGAGTCGTCGGTCGAAGAGCTGCGCCGCTACGAAGACTTCATCCGCCAGCCGATTGCGTCGTTGTAACACTCACCAGGACACCGGCAGCGCGTCAACCGTCGGCGATGCGGATTATTTTCTGTGACACTCCACAAACTGTCCCAAAGCAGCCGGTACCGCTGGCGCGTGCGAACTACGATCCGTTCATGAACAGCCTTTCGGAGGTAGTCATGAAATACGGAACCTATTTTTCGTGCGTCTTAGTCCTGTTCGCGTCGACCGCTCTCGCTCAGAGTGTGAACAGACAGGTTGCCAACGATCTCCCCACCTCAGTCGCGGCGGCGCGCTGTCAGTACACGCCCGCGGACGAAGTCTGCGCGACCCTGGCTGAGTCGGGCACGGCCCAGCGCACGGGCGACACGACCGTAGCCCAAGTTCCCCGGCGGATCCCTGGTCCTGCTATGCGGCGGCCAATGATGGGGCGTCCCCGTCCCGCCTACCCCGCAATGTGGAGGCCAGAGGGCAGCGGGCGCCACGCTCTAATCGGCGCTGTGATTGGCGGCGCCTTGGGAACAGCCGTGGCCCTCCGGGGAAACGCAGGCGTACGCGCATCGTTCGCTCTCGGGACTGTGGGAGCGGGCATCGGGGCAGCCATGGGCTTCAGCATTCCGTCTTTTCCATCCGGGAACCCGTACCGGCGCGGCTGGCCTGGCCGCCGGTGGCCTGACGAAGACGAGTCGGCTTCCCGGAAGCCAGGGTCGGCCAAACCGGGCGCGTCCCAGCAAGCGGCGCTGCGCCCGCCCCAACCGGCCACGAGCGTCGAGGGTCTGAGCGCGGTCTCGGCCGATCTCCCCTAGAAATTGCCCATTTTCAGGCCCAGAAAGGAACCCCTAAGGCTTCCCGCTGCATCTCATGGCCAGGCCTCTCGCCGGGAGGGTTACCGACGGTAACCTTCCCGGTCCGGGGCAGTCTAAGCTGGTGATATACTGCCTATATTCAGTGCAGTAGCTGGGGTGGAAGCTAAGCCCTCAACCGAAGGAATTCTCAAAATGGCCCGTAGTTCTCGCCGTTCACTCTTCCTGGTAGTTTTTTTCCTCCTTGCCTGCGGCTTCCTGGGAATTCTGTTTGCTCAGCGCAGCGGCCAGCAGTCGTCCATTGCGGGCGATTCCGAGGTTAAGGACAGCCTCAAGCAATTCACCGACGTGTATTCGCTGGTCGAAGAGAACTACGCCGAACCGGTGAATCCGGACAAGGCTATTTACAACGGCGCCATCCCCGGCATGCTGCATGCGCTCGACCCACACTCCAACTTCTTCGATCCCAAGTCGTACGCACTGATGCGCGAGGACCAGCGCGGCAAGTATTACGGCGTGGGCATGACGGTCGGTCCGCGCAACAACAAGGTCATCGTGATCTATCCCTTCGTCGGCACACCGGCTTATCGGGCCGGCATCCATCCCGGCGACGTAATCATCGCCGTCGATGGCAAGTCGACCGAAAACATGAGCACCGGCGATGTCGCCGAACTTCTGAAGGGAGCCAAGGGCACCACGGTGCACATCAGTATCTCGCGCGAAGGCGTGGAGAAGCCGATGGAGTTCACGGTGGTTCGCGACGAGATTCCGCGCTACAGCGTGGACGTGCATTTCCTGATCCGTCCCGGCATCGGGTACATGCACGTCAACGGATTCAATGAGACCACCGAGCGCGAGGTTTCCGAGGCTCTGGATCAGTTTGGCGATCTGAAGGGTCTGATTCTCGACCTACGCGGCAATCCCGGCGGCCTGCTGAGTGAAGGCGTGGGCGTGGCTGACAAGTTCCTGAAGAAAGGCCAACTCATCGTTTCCCACCATGGCCGCGCCTCCGCCGAAAAGCGCTACACCGCGCAGCACGGCAATGGCGGCAAAGATTATCCCATCGTTGTGCTGGTAAACCGGCTGACGGCCTCGGCGGCGGAAATTGTCTCCGGCGCGATTCAGGATCACGACCGCGGCTTGATCGCGGGGGAAGTGACGTTTGGCAAAGGCCTGGTGCAGACGGTGTATCCGCTGGCCGAGAACACTGGCCTGGCTCTGACCACGGCGCACTACTACACGCCCAGCGGGCGGCTGATCCAGCGCGACTACAGCAACATTTCGCTCTACGATTACTACTACAACCGTGACAGCGCCGAGACCTCCAACACCGCCAACCGCGAGGTGAAGCTTACCGACAGCGGACGCACGGTGTACGGTGGTGGCGGCATCACTCCGGACGTGTCTATTCCTCCAGTGAAGACAAACCACTTCCAGGACACGCTCCTGCAGCACTACGCCTTCTTCAATTTCGCCAAGCGCTATGTGGTGGACCATCACCCCACAAAGAATTTCGAAGTGGACGATGCCACCGTGCAGGAGTTCCGCAAGTCGCTGGATGAAGCCAATATCCCCTACACGCAGTCGGATCTGCTGGATAACGACGAATGGCTCAAATCCAGCATCAAGGCTGAGATTTTCGTCGACGCTTTCGGGCAGGATGAGGGCATGAAGGTACGCGCTGAGTCGGACCCAGAAGTGGTCAAAGGCCTGGAACTCTTGCCGCAGGCCAAGGCCCTGGCCGACAATGCCCGGAAGATCATCGCGGAGCACAACGCGGCCCCGGCGTTTAATCGCTAGAGGGCGGGTCTTGGGTCGAGCGTTTTTGTCATTTCGAGCGAAGCAGAATTGCCCGGCACGGGCAATTCTGCGGAGTCGAGAAACCTGCTTTCCCCTTTGGAGAACCAAGTCAGAGTTTCCCTAAGGCCTAACACCCAAGACCCACCCAGGTTACCCCGTGACCCGCTGGTTCCGTTGACTTCGCCATCTCGCTATGTGAGAATCCGCGCAAGAGGCTGCTTTTGCCGCGGTGATGGCGAAAGCGGCGGGAGCCAGTCATCCCTCCCCGCGGGCAATTTCCGAACGGTTACCCAATGGGTCTTTTTCAATTTTCGCGGGAACCGGAAGCGCTGTCCTTGAAGCCGCGGGGCCTCGATTGGCGAGCCTTGGAACGGCGCGGCGTGAGGCCGGTTTGAAACCGGCCGTTCTGGCGGGGGCCATGCTCCTTGCCGCTATCGCAGGTTGGACCGACCTGCGCGCCCGGCGCATCCCGAACTGGCTGACCGTGCCTGCGCTGCTGGCCGGGGTGGCCGTGAATTCCGTCCTGAGCGGGTGGAGCGGACTGAAGACTTCCCTGCTGGGCGCCGGCCTGGGTTTGGCGTTGCTTTTGCCTTTCGTGCTGCTGCGCAGTCTGGGCGCGGGCGACTGGAAACTCGCCGGCGCCCTGGGCGCGTTCGCGGGCCCGCGGTTGTTGATTGATCTTCTGCTGGCATCGGTGTTCGTGGCTGGAGTGATGGCCCTGGCTTTGGTGATCTATAAAGGACGAGTCCGTCAAACTGTGAAGAATATCGGCCACATCCTGATTTCTTTGGTGACGTTTCGGCTGCCGGGGTCTCAAGTCTCGCTCGACAATCCCGATTCCCTGAAGGTCCCTTATGGCGTGGCCCTGGCTCTCACGGTGTTGCTTTATGGTCTGGCTCACGCATGGAGAATTGCCTGACATGAGTTCAGCGACGACCAGCCTCGCGCGCACGATTTTGCGCCGGCTGCGGGATGAAACCCGAGCCGCCGAGATCGCCGAGGCCGCTGCCGTGCTGCCCGTGATGTTCATGGTCCTTTTGGGCATCTTCTGGTTTGGGCAGGCCTTCAGCATTTATGGGACGATTACACGCGCGGCGCAGGAAGGAGCGCGCGCCGGGGCCGCGCCGCAGTGCTCGACCTGCGCGGCGGGGAATGGGGCTGCGCAAAACGCGACCAATGCCGTGCAATCGGCTCTGGCTGCGGCCAAACTGGATTCGACCAAAGCGCGCTACCCCGTCAGCATGCCGGCGGTTCAGGCCTGTAGCGGCGGCGGCTCCGTGAGTTGTGACGGCAGCTCCAGTAACGTTTGCGTGCAGACCGGCATCCAGTTGTCGAACACGGCTTCCGGCGGTACCGGAGTCTGCGGCATTGCTGTCAGCTTTCAATACCCATTTCAGTTCTGGCTGCCTTTCACCGCACTCAACAAACAGCAAATCTGGCTGACCGCGACGGCCCACGCGCGTGTGGAGGCCCAGTGATAAGCTCGCTTCGCCTTCGGTTCGGGCGGTGGGGGCTGGCGCTCCCGGCCTGGCGCGACGACCGGGCCGCGCAGATCGTGGAGTTTGCCGTTGCCCTGCCCCTGCTGGTGTTGTTTGTAGTTGGCATCTTCGATTTCAGCGGGGCATTTACGCTTCGGCAAAAGCTCACAAACGTTGCCCGCGACGCGGCTCGCGTCGCTGCTTCTGGTCCGGCAAGCGATATCCCGCAGCCCTCCGCTCCCGTCCCGGCCTCGGTTAGTGACGCGTTCCAGCTGATTGACAATTATCTCCTGGCCAACAAGATCAATGACTGCGGCGTTACCGCCGGCAGCGCGGTCTTGACCCTTCCGGCAACCTGGACGTATTCCAGCAGCAGTAACGGCTGCCCCGGAACCGGACTGATCATTACGGTCAACCGCGCCTACTATTTCCCGCAGAATGGTGTGACGCAGGCGCCGACCGTGAACTGCTCACCCACACCTTTCAGCCCACAGGCCACGGTGATCGCCACCTGCGTCAGCGTTCAGTATGCTTACCAATGGAAGTTTGGCAAGGTCGAGAGCCTCCTGGGCTCGACTACCGGGTTGCCCAGCTCGATCACTGCCATCTCAGTCGCCATGAACGAGAACTGATTAGTACCTATGAGGTCGCCGCTCATTCCCAGATCGCGCTGTCTCCGCTCCCGGCTCCGCCGGGAAGCGGGAATCACCATGGTGCTGGTGGCCCTGGCCATGGTCGCGATCATCGCCATGGCCGCGCTCTCCATCGACGTGGTCACTCTTTATCTGGCCCGCATGGAGGCTCAGCGCTCCGCCGATGCAGCGGCGCTCGCGGCGGCGCGGGTAATTTCACTTTCCGGCATCACCGGCGATCCCAGCAATTCCAGCGGCTCCTGGGCATCGATTTGTGGCGGATCCGGAAGCCCCGCTTCTCAGGCCGGGGCAGCAGCCGCGACGCAAAACATGATCGGTGCGATCGCACCCACCGTTAACATCACCTACTACACCTCGGGCACCTCACCGACGGCTGACTGCTCGGCACTGCCAGCACCATTCGGCGTCAACCCCCTGATCACCGCACAAGTCACGCGCTCGAACCTGCCCACGTTTTTCTCGCGGATGTGGGGACGAAGCGGGAATACAGTGAGCGCCACCGCTACAGCCGAGGCGTTCAATTCTTCCAATTCAGGGAACGTCAGCAACGGGCCCACCGGCACAATCACACCCGTGCAGCCCCGCTGCGTGAAGCCGTGGTTCGTGCCCAACCGGGATCCGCTCAATCCAGGTCCCTATACATTCACGCCTCCGCACGGGCAGCCGGTGACAACTTACTGCGACCAGGGCAGTCCTCCCGGCAACTGCCAGCCTTTTGTTGACCTGTCCAGCGGCCAGATTCAACGACCGGGTATCTCGCTCAATGGCGGCACCAACGCGGTGATCGGTGAAACTTTCTGGCTGTCGCCGGACTGCGTTCACAACAGCTCGCCATGCCAGTTCCGCCCCCAGGGCAATGGCCACGTTCCACAGGGCAACTTCTATCAGGGCAGCAGTTACTTCGAACTGCCTCCCAGCGTGCAGTACCTGGCCGGGGCAGCGCCCTCTGTGACTCCAGTCGCCGTACCTTCCTGCTCGTCGGGAGCGAGCCTGTATCAGCAGGCGATCGCGGGCTGCGATCAGTCCACGGTCTATCAGTGCGGCGTGCAGAACATGAACACGATAGATTTGAGCGAGAATCCCGGCGTGGCCACCAACGACACCATGAATGGTGTGGAGTGCCTGATTGACGAGGACGACGCGACCGATACCCAGCCGGATGGCCAGGACACGATCACTACGTCGTCTTATCCGTTCCAGATACTGGCAGGCACCAGCAACCTGCTTGTCGGCAGCGGCGTGACCACCGGCACGCCCATTACCAGCAGCAGCTCCGTCGCCACCGTGCCCATCTACGACGACACTAAGACGGTCAGCAGTAGCGGCACTACGCAGGTTACTATCATTGGATTTCTACAGGTCTTCATCCAGCAGGCAGATCCCTATGGAAACGTCTACGTAACTGTGCTGAACGTGACCGGCTGCAGCAACGGCACGGGCCAGACTGTCGGCACGGCCGTGACCGGGTCTTCTCCGGTGCCCGTGCGGCTGATCACGCCTCCGTAGGAATGCCTGTCTGGACAGCCGGCCCGGGCTGCCCGGGCTCCCGGAAAGGATTTTATTGCTCTGGTGGCTCGTCGCCGTTCGGAGGAGGAATCTCCGGGATCCGCGGTGTGGGATGAACGCCCGGGGCAGACCGAGGGGTGTTGCCGGGCTGAGCTTGCACCTGCGCTGGCGGGGCTGGGTACTCGCTGTCGGCTTCGGGCTCCGGCATCGGGGGTAGCGGCGTGGGGCCACCCTCGCTGCGCGGGCTGAGGATCACGCGGTCAAGTTGCCGCGGATCGTTCTCGGCGCTGAGAATCAGGAAATTAAATTTGGAGCCATTCAGCAGCTGGGCCAGCACTTCCGGTGCTGGTCCGGGACCAAGGCTCGCAACGACCTTCTCCTGCTCCGCTCCCGCGGCAATGGAGACCTCGGCGCCGGTGCGCTGCTGCACTGCGACAAGAACGTCTGACAAGGTCGCCTTGTTAGCGTTGATCGTCAGCAACCCATCCTGGAACGATACCTCGAGCGCGGGCTTGGACGGAGGATCGGTTGGCTCCGTGCCCGTGGTGTAGTTGACGGGCACGAGTCCCAGGCGCGGCGCTTGTTCGTGTGGAGCACCAGTCAGCCCGGCGGAAGCGTTTCCTATGCTGCCCGTGACCTTGATCATCACGGTCCGGCCGTAGGGAAACACCTGATAGGACTGCGCGGTTTTCAGATCGAGTACCAACCGGGTGATCGGAGGCTTGGCCTGGAACAGGCCCACGCGCACATCCTTCACGGCTCCACGGTTTACGGATTGATTGCGCAACTGCCTGCCAGGAAGCGCATTGGGAAAATCCACCACGAGCCGATCGGGCCCGGTCAAAACCCGCGTCTGGGGCACGATCCGGTCGCTGGCTTCGACCTCAATCTCGACCGCATCTTTGCTGTCAAGCACCTTCACGTGGTGAACCGAGATCTGGGCCATCGAGGTCCGCGCCAGCAACGGCGCACAGAGCGCCATCAGCAACAACCGGCTCCCCACGATTCCCGAGAAACTGTGCATGTACAAAGACACCTGCGTCCGGGCGGTCTTGCGATGATTCTGAGGCGATTGTAGCAGCCATGGTTGCGGCTGGGGCTTACTGTGGTACTAATACCCCGCGTCATATGTAACACTCGTTGGTCGATATGCTTGCCGCGCACCGTAAAAGTAGCGCCGCCGTCCCGGCGGCTGTCCGGCGGGCGTCCCTTCGGCAGGCTCAGGGCAGGCTCTCGCCCGCCGCGCCGAGGGCGAGACACCCTCGGGACACCCGGCAAGATGCCGGCGCTACGGTCTGCCCCACGGCAATGAGCGCGCGGCTCTCTTATGCAATCGCGTACTCAATTTTGATTCCTCGCTTCTCAATTTCTTCCAGGAACAGATCGGCAGGAACGTCACGCTCCTGCAGGACTCCGCCGCGCTTGGTGATGGCGCCAGAAGCCATCATTTGCAGCACGATCGAAGCCGGGAAGGCAGTGGTGCGCATCATGGCACTCATGTCAGTCTTGGAATCGTAGTGGTCCACCATGGTGAACGATGCCACGCGGCCCTTAAGCCGTCCGCCAAGCAATCCGCGCACGCCCGCCCGGTTCACCGATTCGTGCGCCTCAAGCCGCATAATGCAGACGTCGGGCCCCTTCGAAGCAAATTTGCCCTCGAAGATTTTCGACATCATGGCGCGGGGCGCAATCTCCGTCCCATTGATTCGCATCTTCTCGCTGGAGAACAGTCCCAGATCCTTCAGTTCGCACAGCAGGTCGTAGTGTCCGGGATAGCGCAGTGTCTTCTCGAAGCACTCGCCCACCCGGCCTTCGAATGTCTCCGGCATCGTCGAGGTTCCGCCCGACGTGTGGAACGCCACGAGCGGAGCGAATCCCGGGATGTAGAAGTCTTCCGGCTCGGTCAGAGGATCGATCGTGATCAGTTTTCCCTTGCGCAGGATGCGCGCCGGTTCGACATATTCATTGATCAGGCCTTCGACCGAAAACACTAGCTGATAGTGGAATGGCGCGGTGGGCTGCTCGGGCAGGCCTCCAACATAAAGCCGCAGCGCGTCGGCGTGGCCTCCCAGCCGGCGTACCAGCTCGCCCCCCAGAATGGAAGCCATGCCCGGGGAAAGCCCGCAATCCGGCGCCAGGCCGATGTCGCACTTCTCGGCCTTCTTCGCCAGCGCCAATTCCTGCCGCACCACCGTGTTGTTGCCGCCCAGGTCCGCGAAATGACAACGCGCCTCGACCGCGGCGCGGGCCAGTCCGAGATTCAGAAAGTACGGCACCGCTGAAAGCGCAGCGTCGTGCCCGTGCATCAGTTTGGCGGCTGACCTCTGGTCGCTGGCATCAAGTCCGACCGCTCGCACTTTCTTCTCGCCGGTCATGCGGTTGACCCGCGTAGCCACATCCCGGGCGCGCTTCAAATCGCTGTCTGCCAGTGTTACTGCATTCACCTGAGGTGTGCGGGCCATATCGAACGCCGCCGCCGAACCCATCATGCCGGAACCAATCACCAGAAGTTTCATAAGAGTCCCTTTCGTAAGAATTCTGTTCGTAGCTCTGCCGACCAGTCCTGCGCGGACGCGGTCCTGATCATAGAAGCCAAGTTCTTGTTTGAAAGGCCGAAGCCGCGGAAAACTGGCTCAGGCTGTGCGCGGGGTCACTGACTTACAAGCCGGAAGGGGCCAGCCGTTCACAGACGAAGCGGCGAAGATCGAGCCGAAGCACGCTCACAGAGGATCATATCACGAAGCGGATTCTTTGCAGATTCAGGAGAACCATGTGGGACAGCCGTTGGTGAGAACCGAATATGGAGGTTGCGCAAACTCTTTCTGACCATTTTCCCAGGATCGGGTTTTTCAAAAACCACGCGATTTCTCGCCAACTGCGCAAGGTTGCGGAACTGCGTAGAATTGTGGTCGCATGAGTCTAGCGGCAACGGATTCCGTATGCGCAAGCACGGGAATGACCGTGACGACCGTTCACTTTGATGTAGCAGGATTCGGAGACACACGATCTATGACAAAAGCATGGAAGCGGTTTTCCGCAGCAACTCTTGCCCTGTTGTTTATAGCGGGTGCCGGCGTTGCCCAGAACAGTGGGGACCTGTTGAAAAAGGGCTTTCAAAATCCGCCGAGCTCCGCGCGCCCGCGCGTCTGGTGGCACTGGATGAACGGCAATATTACCAAGGAAGGCATCAAGCTCGACCTCCAGTGGATGCACCGCATCGGAATAGCCGGCTTCCAGAACTTCGACGCTGCGCTTGACACACCGCAGGTTGTCGAGAAGCGCCTCGCGTACATGACGCCGGAGTGGAAAGACGCATTCCGGTACGCGATCGGTCTGGGCGACCAGTTCGGCATGGAAATGGCGATTGCGGGTTCTCCCGGGTGGAGCGAGACGGGCGGACCTTGGGTACCAGCGCCGCAGGGAATGAAGAAATATGTATGGAGCGAAACCGCAATACAAGGCGGTAAGCCGTTCAGCGGAAAGATCGCCCAGCCGCCCACCATCACCGGGCCATTTCAGAACATTGGATTGCAGCGAACCGAATCGCACACAAACGCGCAGTTTTATGCGGACGCTGTGGTCGTTGCTTTCCGTGAGCCTGCAAGCGAGTCGAGTGCAAAAGCAGCACCGGCAAAGATCACGTCAAGCGGGGATGGCCTCGATGCCGCGATGTTGAGCGACGGGGATCTGACCAACACTACGAACGTACCCGTTCCCGAGCCAGGATCGCAGTCATGGATTCAGTTCGAATACCCGTCTCCACAAACGATTTGCTCCGTGACTTATGTGACGACAGATCCTGAAGAGCTCGATGCTTCTGTGACTGGAATTGCCGCTCCCGAGAGGATGCTCGAGGCGAGTGATGACGGGCAGAGTTTCCGAAAAGTGGCCAACCTGGGCGGCGATGAAGCGCCCGAACACACGATCTCGTTTACGCCGGTCACGGCAAAATATTTCCGGGTTACGTTCAAACGAATACCGCCTCCCGCAGTGCCCGGATGGGCCGTCGGCATCGATCCTTCGGTTTTCGGCCTCAGTGCATCCACGAAACCGACGTCATATAAGGTTGCTGAACTCGTCCTGCACCCGGGTCCCCGGGTCAATCATTTTGAAGAGAAGGCAGCGTTTGTCTCCACGCCTGGCCTCTATCGTTATGCGACTCCAGAGGTGGATACCTCGAACGCGATAAAAACTTCAGACGTCATTGACCTCACGGCGAAGATGCAACCGGACGGAACCCTGGATTGGACGCCCCCGGAGGGCAAGTGGGTGGTCCTCCGCATCGGGTACTCGCTACTGGGAATCACGAACCACCCCGCGACGCCGGAGGCTACCGGACTGGAGGTGGACAAACTCGATCACCGCTTCGTGAAGGACTACTTCGACCAGTACCTCAACAGCTACATGGAAACGGTCGGTGCGGATGAGATGGGCAAGAAAGGTATCCAGTACGTAATCAACGACAGCTGGGAAGCCGGCTCACAGAACTGGACCGACAACATGCTGGGGCAATTCAAAAGACTGCGCGGCTATGATGCGATCCCGTGGCTGCCCGTATTGACCGGGCGAATTGTGGAAAGCGCCGAAGCCAGCGACCGCTTCCTGTGGGACTTCCGTAAGACCATCGCGGACCTGATTGCGAACGAGCATTATGGGCAGCTGGAACAGACTTTGCATGAGCGCGGCATGGGGCACTACGGAGAGTCGCACGAGGGCGGGCGCGCGTTCGTGGCCGACGGCATGGAGGTGAAGAAGTTCAATGAAGTGCCAATGAGCGCCATGTGGACACAAAGACCGGGCGTTAACAAGGTGCAGTATGGTTACAACGCCGATGATCGTGAGTCGGCATCGGTGGCCCACATCTACGGACAGAACATCGCAGCCGCGGAGTCGCTGACCGCGTCAGCCGCTCCGTGGGCATGGTCACCGGCCACTTTGAAACCAACGGCAGACCAGGAGCTGTTGAATGGGATCGATCGCTTTGTGATCCACGAATCCGCGCATCAACCGCTCGTGGGGAAAGCTCCTGGGCTGACGCTTGGATCATTCGGGCAGTGGTTCAACCGAAACGAGACGTGGGCTGAGCAGGCTGGGCCGTGGATCGACTACCTGGCGCGATCAAGCTTCCTGCTTCAGCAAGGGCGTTTCGCCGCCGACGTAGTCTACTTCTACGGGGAAGACTCAAACCTGACAGCGATATTTGCGGACAAGGCTCCCGATATTCAAGCGGGCTACGGGTTCGATTACATTAACGCGGACGCTCTCATCCATGAGCTCAGCGTCGCCGGCGGCAATCTCGTGAGCAAGGGCGGAATGCAATACAAGGTGCTGGTACTCGACCCGAACAGCCGGCACATGTCCCTGCCGGTCCTGCGGGCGATTCACACGCTGGTTCAAAGCGGCGCCATGGTGGCCGGACCGAAGCCGACAGATGATCCGAGCTTGGCAGACGATCAGTCTGAGTTCGAGAAACTCGCGTCAGAGCTGTTTGGCGGCGGCTCGGGCGAACGCAGGGTGGGCAAAGGGACGGTCTACGCGGGCGAGAATCTGGGCGACGTCGTCAGCGCCTTGCACTTAGATCCGGACTTCGACTATTCGGGGCACAACAACGATTCCGACGTTGAATTCGTTCACCGGAAGCTGAAAATTGGCGATATCTACTTCGTAGATAACCGTAGCGACCACGACGAGTCGATTGACGCCACGTTTCGAGTGGCGGGCATGCAACCAGAGTTGTGGCACGCCGAGACCGGGACGACAGAACCTGTCTCCTTCACCATGGCGGACGGACGCACGACGGTACCGCTTTACCTTGAGCCCTGGGGCGCAGTTTTTGTCGTATTCCGCAAAGCAACAGTCGAAACCTCGCACGCAGTTCCAGAGATGATTGAAACGAGGATAGCCACAGTGAGCGGACCATGGGAGGTTGGCTTCCAGCCCGGTCGCGGAGCCCGCGCGTCGATCACCATGGATCGGCTTTCCGACTGGAGCCAAAGTGCCGACCCGGGAGTAAGGTACTTTTCTGGAATCGGTACATACACCAAGACCTTGCAGGTCTCCCCCAACTGGTTCGGAAAGGGCGCGCAGCTCTGGCTCGATCTCGGTGACGTGAAGAATTTGGCGGTTGTGACGGTGAACGGTAAGGAACTGGGAGAGACGTGGCACGCGCCGTATCGTGTGGATGTTACTTCAGCTCTCAAGACGGGGCCAAACGAGCTCACGATCAAGGTGGTGAATGCCTGGGTGAATCGGTTGATCGGCGACGAGCAACCGGGAGCCACGAAGTTCACATTTGCTGATGTAAAACCTTACAAGGCGGACTCGCCGCTGCTGCCCTCAGGCCTGCTTGGGCCGGTGACGGTAATTCGGCGGGAGTGGCCTTAGGACGGTTTATCCATCGGTAGTTACAGGCACCATGAACAAGGTCTTCGCAGCATTCGGCGTTCATCCCCGCACTTCGAGTCTTTACCGAACCGCCCGCGTCAGTTGATGTAATCCGTTGATGTAAGCAGGCGGGTGTTGAAAAAGTCATGAGATTCTCCCCCGGACTGTCGGGCCAGTCCGGGGAGAGTATTCCTCTCGGACAGAATCGGCTGTCCGGGCTGCAGAGTCCGAAAAACTGGTCCCCGAACAGAATTCGGGGTCGCGGCGAACGAGTCGTGACCCTCGATAAGGCACAGGCGTCGTCAAGTACGAGATCCCTGTAAAGCCTTAAACGAAGAGCAGTAAATGCACACCGCCCCGGTGTTTTGACCGGCTTCTCTTTGCATCACGCCGAAGGTGGGAGCACGACAACTGTTGTACTCGGCAGTTCATGGCAATTCCTTGCAACCGTAGAGCATCTTCACGCATCGGTTGCTGTAGTGGGGTTGAAATCGTGCAGAGAGATACGCAACGTCACCTCGGCTGCCTCGTTTCCTCAGCTATTCTGGTCGGTCTTTGCCTAAGCGGTTGCGGATCGCACAATACGAATTGCGAACTGCACACTAATAAGGGCGAGTGTATCGTTAGCGGTGGCGGTTCTGGCGTCGGCTCCGGCGGCACGTCAGGCGGCACCTCAGGCGGTACTTCGGGTGGAACGTCAGGCGGCACATCTGGCGGTACTTCGGGTGGTACCTCAGGCGGCACTTCGGGCGGGTCGGGGGGATCCGGCGGCGGTTCCGCAGGATCCGGAACCGCCGCAATCGGCCCTAGTTCCGGCTCCGTTTCCCTCGATTCCGAGAGCTCTTATCCTGCCGCATTTCCTCCTGGGCCATACCAAGGCGTTGTGAACGGAGGTCAATCCCGCGCCGTCGTTGGGGCCAGGGTCTATGTCCTTCAAGTCAACTCCGGCGACTATGGCAACTCATCGGTCTCGTTGCTCACCTCCGCTACCGGAAACCAAGCCGATTCCATCGGTCACTACGTGGTCAGCGGTCAATACGGCGGCTTCTCCATTGCCGGCGACTATACCTGCACGGCCGGCCACCAGGTCTATCTTTATGCCCGAGGCGGCAACAGCGGCGATGACGGGACGAACTCTGCCATTGGCCTGATGGCCTCGCTCGGCACCTGCCCGGAAACCGGAAATTTCAATGCTGCCGCGCCTTTCATCTTCGTGAACGAGGTAACCACGGTAGCGGCGGCTTATGCGATGGCCGGACTTGCCACGGACGTGACCCACATCGTTGGTTCAGCAAAGTCCATGGCGCCGACCGGCATCGCCAGTGCCGCCGATCTTGCCAGTATTACTACGGGATTCGCCAACTCCACTCTGCCTTCCAAGCCGGAGGCCAAGGTTCCACAAACCAAAGTTCATACCCTGGCAAACATTCTGTCCGCCTGCATCAACTCCAGTTCACCAACCTCCACCAGTTGCACCACTCTATTCAGCAACGCGCGAAGCAATGGGGCCTCCGGAGCTACCCCTGAAGAAACGGCCACTGCTGCGATAAACATCGCCCGCAATCCTCACGCCAACATTGCTGCCCTCTACGGCCTCCAACCCAGGCTCTCTGCTCCTTTCGTACCGGCCCTTGAGTCTGCTCCGCAGGATTTCGACCTTTCCCTCGCTTCGGAAGGCGCGAACAACTCCGTTGCCTTCTTGTCACTGCACCCCTAAACGCGTTGGCCCGAATGGCCGAAGTCCATCTGCATCGTTCTTAAGTTGGACTCAAACGGAAGTGCGACTGAGAACGGAGTGCGATGGAGAATGACAGGCGACTTGGCATGGATACGCGATTCGAACGGGGATTGCGGGCGCACCCCGGCATATCCCCTTGCCCTGGATGCTTTAACTCGGGCTCTAACGGCTATTTGGCTGGGCCGCTCTGGACCTCGTATCCAGAAGGAACTGAGAACCACGATGAATCGGGCTCTCCCCGCACAAGATTCGTAACCTCGAGCGTCACTTCCCCTGACTGCGGATTGCTGCGGGTTACAGAGAGATCCATGTGCAGATCGGGGGAATGCCAGACATCCGTGTAACTGACAGCGATTCGGCCACGCGCGCCCGAAACATTCGATACGGTTTCCCGCGTTCCCACTACCGGCAAATCGTCCATGGTCTGCTGGCCCAGACTTTCGCGGTTCACATTGCCGTTACCGCCGGAGCCCCCAGCATTCTCGGTGAGGAGCAGGCGCGGATGGAATCCGCTCGTAGCGCAAGTCATGGAAGCCTTTGTGCAAGTGGTGCGCTTGGCGGAGACTGGATCCAGGACGGTGAAACTACGCAGAGGAGGTTCTGCGTTCGAATCCGCCGGAATGAATTCGCGAATTTCGCGGCGGACACGTCCCTGAGAGTCGCGCGCCACTAACGTGTAGTATTTCCGCGATACCGTGCCGCCGCCCACAAGCGGCTGGTTCCAAGTGACGACAATCTTGGCGGTGAATGGGGCGTTGGGAAGTGGCGGTATTTCAATACCCTCGATATGGGTGCGAACGGCTCCAACCGACGCCGAGCCTTGAGAGACAGCCGGGACACTGGAGAAGGCGATACAAAGGGAAAGACCGAGCAGAATAGAGGCGCGCATAGGTACGCTCCGCACGGACATTATAGAATCCCACAACTAGAATAGATGCTGCAATCTTCTTAACCGGCGCCCCTACGACAAAACTTTACAAGGCATAAACCCGGCTGCTCAGACAGATTTCCGCTACCTATCGATTTCCTATAGCCTATCTCCGTCAAATGTGGCAACCTCTGTGATGCGTGCGACCCTGTTTGAGAGGAGTTCAGACACTCATGTGGCCTCGCCGGGTTGAAACTCTGTTGGTCCTCGGCACGTTCCTCTTCGCGTGTGCGTCCCTGGGGGGACAGGCGCAGAAGGGCGACGCCGAGCAGGGCGCTCAGCGCTTCATGGAGTATTGCGCCGGCTGTCACGGGTCCGACGGCAAGGGCGGCGACAAGGCTCCAGCTCTTGTTTCCGCGTCGAACACGACAAGTCCCTCCGACTCGGAACTCTTTCGAATTGTGCACGATGGGACGAAGGGCGGGATGCCACCCTTTGCCCAGATCGGCGATACAAACATTCGGGCCGTGTTGCAGTTTCTGCGCGGCCTCGAAAACAATGCCTCCTCCAAGACCTCGCCGGAGGTGGTTGTAACAGGAGACGTCGAGGCGGGTCGCACGCTGTATTTTGGCAAGGCACAATGTTCTACGTGCCACTTGATGCAGGGGAAGGGCGGATTTATGGCGGGGAGTCTGACAGCCTACGGCCGAAACCGCACCGCCGATGCGATCCTGCGCGCAATCACCACTCCCGACACTCCGCTCGTGCCCTCATCGCAAGTAGTAACGGTGACGACCAGGACCGGGCAAAAGTTGACCGGGGCGCTGCGCAACGAGGACAACTTCATTCTGGCACTGCAGACCGAAGACGGCCGCTATCATTTGCTGGCGAGGAGCGACGCCACAGATGTGCACTACACCGAGCACTCTCTGATGCCGCGTGACTACAGCACACGGCTTTCGCCGAAGGAATTGAATGACATTGTGAGTTTCCTGATTGTCGCGAGCAGGAGTCCGCGCCCGGATAAGGTGGAAGGCAGATGACTTTGGGGGCACGGGAGGCAGCGCTGACCATGACAAAACGGCAATCGATCCAGACTCGAGTTGCTAGTCGTGTACTCAGATTCCTGGTGGCGGTTTGCTTGCTGCTGGCGATGCGCGCCGGCAGTGGGTACGGACAAACCGGAAAACCTCAAACGCATTCCGCCGCCAAGCGCGCAGCCACCTCCGACGATGGCAATGGCCTGATCAACGTTCAGCAGAGCGACTTACTCCAGAGGAATGTTACAGACAACTGGGTTTCCTACAATGGCGACTACAGCGGCGCTCGGCACAGCGCTTTGACCCAGATCACGCCCAGCAACGTAGGTCGCCTGGCGGCACGGTGGGTGTTTCATCCTCGAACAGTCAGCCCTCTCGAAGTCACTCCTGTGGTCGTTGCCGGCATCATGTTAGTGACCAGCGCAAATGACGCCTACGCTCTCGATGCGAAGACGGGCAAGGTGCTCTGGCATCATGTCCGAGCCATTTCACAGGGTCTGATTGACGACCCCGGCCAGCACCACAATCGTGGAGTGGCCATACTGGGCACGCGCGTTTACATGGAGACGGACAACGCCCACTTGCTATGTCTCGATGCGCGCTCGGGCCACCTGATTTGGGACGTGCCGTATGCGACCGGAAACAAGAACTACGGCGCCACCAGCGCACCCTTGATCGTGAAAGACAAGGTCGTGGTAGGCATTTCAGG
>Ga0187817_10000410_pt1 | contig 18140 bp, 15 predicted proteins | sample NC_wetland_sal_i_17_FD_132431 | JGI IMG/M metagenome (GOLD analysis project Ga0187817, IMG submission 132431) | Wetland sediment microbial communities from Neuse River Estuary, North Carolina, USA - SO4_2 | ecosystem: Environmental > Aquatic > Freshwater > Wetlands > Sediment | place: USA... | reverse complement strand
TTTTTCGGTTTCCGCCGTTGTCCGCTCTTCCCTCCGCGTAAAATGAAAATCAAATGTCGCTCCTTCACGACGTTCGCCTCGCCCTCCGGCTCCTTCGGCGCGCCCCGGTTCCCACCGGCATCGCCCTGCTGTCGATCACTCTGAGCGTCGGCGCAACGGCAGTCGTTTTTGCCGCCATCAAGTCGGTGCTGATCGATCCGCTGCCTTACGCGCGCCCGTCAGAACTCGTCCAACTGCGCAGCGAATACCCCCGCATGCAGCAGCAGTCCCACGGCGACTGGGTGGTTTGGAATGACGCCCGCGAAGTGGCTCGAAGAACGCGCACGCTCGAATCCGTCGGCGTTTATGGCAACGCCGTTTTCGATCTTGCCGGCGTCTCGAACGCCACTCCGGAAGCGCTCTATGGCCTGCGAGTGAAGGCCAACGTCTTCCCCACGCTTGGCGTGTCGCCCATGCTGGGACGCAACATCCTGCCCGAAGAGGACCAGCCCGATCATGCGGACGTGATGATCCTCAGCTACGGCCTCTGGATGCGCCGGTTTCACTCCGACCGCTCCGTCGTCGGCCGGATCGTCACGGCCAACGGACACGGCTGCCTGGTCATCGGCGTCATGCCTCGGGATTTCAACTTTCCCATGCGCAGGGCTGCGGCCCACACGCCTTCTCCGTACGTAGAGTTTTGGGCGGCGCCATTCAAAGTGCCTGCCAACCCGGGCGCCGGACTCGGCGCAGTTGCCAGGCTCCGCGCCGGTGTCTCGCTCGACCAGGCGCGGCAGGACCTCGCGTCCATCAGCAGCGTTCTGGCTCACGATTTCCCCGCCACAAATCGCGACCGCGTTCTGACCCTGAATCTTCTGCGCGATCGCACCGTCGGCGCTGCCGCCAAGGGTCTTTGGCTGCTGATGGCTGCGGCTGTTCTGTTCATGCTGATCGGTTGCGCGAATGTCGCCAACCTCCTGCTGGCATGCGGCCTCGCGCGGCAGCGGGAGATGGCTGTGAGGCTGGCGGTCGGCGCAGGCCATTGGCGCATCCTCCGGCAGCTTCTTACTGAGAGCTGCGTGTTGGCCGCGATGGGCGGCCTGGGTGGGTACGTGCTGACCGCGGCGGCGTGGAAGATCTTGCCGGCACTCGCGCCCGTGAGCATTCCCCGGCTGGCTGCCGCTCGCGCTGACACCGCCGTCTTCGGATTTGCCCTCGCCCTGGCGATCGTGAATGGCCTTCTCTTCGGAATCGCACCAGCCCTTCGCATGGGTGGAGGGAAACGCGCCGTTGTCTGGAGCGGCTTTGGCTCGCGGGGAGCGGCCTCGGGCCGGCATGATCGGCTGCGCTCTTCGCTGGTGGCCGCCGAGGTGGCCGTATCCGTGCTACTGGTTGTGATCGGTGGACAACTGTTGGCCAACTTTGTGCGGCTGGTGACCACCAATCCCGGTTTCCAGGCGGATCAGATTGTCGCCTCCGTCGTGCTCCCCGCTCCCGAGCGGTACCGAACCCCGGAACAACGCGGTCTGTTCTACCACCGGATTCTCAATGCCGTGCGCGCGCTTCCCGGAGTGAAGAGCGCAGGAACCGTTGACGCCTTGCCCTTCAGCGGAGAAAATCACGGCGGATTCGTCAGCAGCAGCGAGGCCTCGGCCGCGCGGCCATTGACTGCGGAGATCGACATTGCCGGCGGAGACTATCTGCAATCCATGGGAGTTCGTCTGATCCAGGGCCGCTGGTTCCGGGAAGAAGAGATGAACGCATCCAATGACGCCGCCATTGTGAACACGTTTGTGGCGCGCCATCTGTGGCCGGGAGCGAGAGCCACCGGGCAGCGCATTTGCGTCTATTGCACGCCGGAAAACCCGGACAATTGGAAGCGAGTGATCGGCGTGGTGTCCAGTTCGCGCCACGCCGCTCTCGACGAACCGGAGAAGGGCAATGTTTACCTGGCTGCGGGAGCCATGCAGGAATCGGTATTCCTCGTCGTGCGAACGGAACGGGCCAAGGGAGAAATCGAGAGGGCCCTCCGGCGTGCGATCGCCGCGATCGATCCCAACCAGCCGGTGTTCCTCAGCGCGTCGATGAGCGAGCTGATCGCGGACTCCGTAGCTGACCGGCGTTTCATCATGACGTTGCTCGCCGTCACCGGCTGCCTCGCGCTGATAATGTCGGCGGCCGGTGTTTACGGCGTCATTTCGTACACCACTTCGCGGCGAACGCAGGAAATCGGCATTCGTATCGCCATGGGCGCGACTCCGCGGAACGTTTTTTCTCTGATCTTCCGGCAGGGCCTCCTCACGGTCGCAATCGGGCTCGCGCTTGGGCTGGGTGCTGCGCTGGTCTGTATGCGGCCCCTCGAGAGCAGGCTCGCCGGTCTTGAAACCGGTCACGCCGCCCCGCTCTGGATTGCGGCCTGCCTGGTAACGGTGACCGCCGGAATTGCGTGCTGGATTCCGGCCCGGCGAGCGACCGCGACGGACCCCATCGCCGCGCTCCGCGACGAATAGACTTGACCGGAAAGGTGAAGCGGCGCGAGACTCGGAACCAGAGGCTTGGCGCCACCGTCCAACTAGACACATGAGATTCTGTCTCGTCCTGTTTTTCCCCGCGCTTTGCATGGCGTCTGTCTGGCCGGATACTTTTGGCGCCTTCCACCGAACCGCCGATCAGCCGGTTCAGGTCTCCGACCGGCCCCTGTGGGACGAATACGGCCTCCAGGTGGCCGAGCAAGCCCAGTACGAATCCGGCTCCCAAAAATTTACGGCGACGGCTTACCAGCTCCAGGATTCGACCGGCGCGCTTGGCGCTTTCGACTGGCAACGGCCCGTCAACGCCAAGGCCTCAGCTTTGGGCAAACTGGCCGTCGAGACGGCCGACTCCTCCATGCTGGCCCATGGAAACTACCTCCTGTATTTTCAAGGATATAAACCGACAGTTGGAGACATTGACGCCCTCTACCAGACCCTGCCCAGGCTGGATCAATCGCCGTTGCCCGCGCTGAGCAGCTATCTGCCAGAAAATCAGTTGGTTGCCAACTCGGAACGCTATGTGACTGGCCCCGTTGGACTTGACAAGTTCGCCCCAGGCATCCCTCCATCTACAGCAGCCTTCCACGTAGGTGCTGAGGTCCAGCTTGGCGCTTTCCAGACGCCAAAGGGCCAAATGAAACTGGCCATCTTCTCCTACCCGACCCCCCAGATCGCGCGCGAACGTCTTGTGGATTTCCAGAGGATATCCGGTGCCGTGGCCAAGCGGACCGGGCCTCTGGTGGCGGTGATTCTCGCTCCAGCCAGCCCGGATGATGCGGAGAGACTGCTGGCCCAAGTGAAGTACGAGCCCAATATCACGTGGGACGAGCGCGTGCCGACGCGCCGCGACAACATCGGGGACCTGGTCATAAATGCCTTTGAACTCATAGGGATACTGCTGGCCTTCTGCGTCGTCGCGGGGCTTTCGTACGGTGGAGTGCGGAGTCTTCGGCGTCGCGCCGGCGCTGCGGGGGACGCCGAAGCCATGATCACGCTCCATCTGATGGATCGGTAAGGCAAAGGTTATCTTTGGTTTAGCCCTAAAATGGCCGCCCCAAACCAGTGGCTCGAGTCTTTTTCCACAGCCGTTGTGGAAATGTTCTTGGGCCGTAAGTTCAAAAGCTGCCGACGCTTAGCGGCGGGATTTTTCGCCCGGTTTTTTTCTTGACTTGAATGCCCAGCGGAAATTATCATCCAATCACTAAGTTTTTGACGGTTGCGATGCCGTCGAAAATGATTCTCCCATCGAACATCACCCTGGTAGAACAGGGAGATTAAATGCTCACCCTTCGGGGTGAGCATTTCTATTTTTGGACAAGTAGTCTGTAGACTGGAGTTTAGGCAATCCCTTGGCAAATAAACTTCGCGTGATCCCGCTCGGCGGTCTGGGCGAGTTCGGGATGCACATGATGGCTCTCCGTTACGGGGACGACATCATGGTCATCGATTCGGGAATGATGTTCCCGGAGGACGAACTGCTCGGCATCGATCTGGTCACACCCGATCTCACCTATCTGCGCGACAACCGCCAGCACGTTCGCGCCCTCATTCTCACCCACGGCCACGAAGATCATATCGGGGCGGTGCCGTTCTTCCTGGCGGAGTTGAACGTCCCGGTCTATGGAACCGCATTCACGCTGGCCCTGGTGGAGCGGCGGCTGGAAGAATACGACCTTCCCGAAGAGGTGGACCTCCACACGATCGAGCCGAGGCAGGTCCTGGAGATCGGCCCGTTCAAAATCGAGTTCATCCATGTGACGCACTCGATCGTGAGCGCCGTCGCGCTGGCGATCACGACGCCGGTTGGGGCGGTAATTCACACGGGCGATTTCAAAGTCGATCCCACGCCCACCGATAACGAGCTGTTCGATCTGCACACGCTGGCGGACTACGGCAAGCGCGGAGTACTGCTGCTGCTGTCGGACTCGACCAATGCCGACCGTCCGGGATATTCCGAGTCCGAACGCGCCGTGCGCCCGCGCCTGGAGGACATCTTCAACCGCGCGGAGCGGCGCATCGTAATCTCGTGCTTCAGCTCGTCGATTCACCGGATCCAGCAGATTCTGGACATCTCCGAAGAGTTCGGGCGCAAGGTGGCGATTGTGGGCCGAAGTATGACTTCGGTTTCCGAGATCGCGCACTCGCTGGGTTTGCTGACGATTCCCGACGGCGTGCTGATCCGCCCCCAAGACGCCATGGACGCGGCGCCGGGCAAGGTGACGGTGCTAATTTCGGGGACGCAGGGGGAGCCGATGTCGGCGCTCTCGCGCGTGGCGGTGGACAATCACAAGCACGTATCGGTGGAACGGGGCGACACGGTAGTGTTGAGCTCGCGCATCATACCGGGCAATGAGAAGCTGATCTACCGCATGGTGGATCACCTGGCGCGGCGCGGCGCCGATGTGCTTTACGGCAGCATGAACCCGCCGCTGCATGTGTCCGGGCACGCCAGCGTGGAGGAGTTGCGGCTGGTGCTGAACCTGGTGCGGCCGCGTTATTTTGTGCCGATTCATGGCGAGTACCGGCAGATGGATAAACACGCGCGGCTGGCGGAACACTTGCACCACTCCGGCCTGGAAGAGACCTTCGTGATGACGACGGGCGACACGCTCGAAATCGACGAGCATGGAGCGCGGCGCGGCGAGCGAGTGCCGGTGGGGCGCGTGTGTATTGATTCGGGCTCGGTGGATGAGGTGGTGGAGGACGTGGTGATTCGCGACCGCCGGCACCTTTCCGAAGACGGCATTGTGCTGCCCATCATCGCCATCAGCAAGCACACGGGGCGTATCGAAACTGTTCCAGAGCTGGTGAGCCGCGGCTTTGCGGGCGCCGAGGACGGAGCGAGCGAACTCATGCAGGCGGCGCGGCAGGTGGTGCAGCGGACGCTCGAAACTTCCAATCCGGAAGAGATGACCGACTGGGGCGTCATGAAAGAAAAGATCCGCGCGGATTTGAAGCGCTACATCCAGAAGCAGACCTCGCGCCGGCCGCTGATTATGCCGGTGATCTTGGAGATTTAGTGGGGGAGGTTTGCGGGAAATGATTCGCCTGCTCAGACCGCAGAGCCAAACATTCTGTCCGGCGGGGTGGCATTGCAGCCGTCTCTGGCATGCTCGCTGACGACGTAGTTCGAGATCCCAAAGACGACGAACTCGATCGCTCGGGCTACGCGAAGGCCTTGGCGCACGCAATTCTGACGATGGATGTTGAGAGCCCGTTCGTTTTCTCCTCTCTCCGTGGTGGTTCTCTGGGGGTGACGATTTACTGCGTCAGTTCTTGGTGCAGGTTAGTCTTCGTCTGCGGCGCGACAGGCGCATAGCGTCGAAACTCTCAGACCTGCCGAACTTGCTCGATACAGTGGCGCCAACAGACGAGGGTCTCGCGGACTTGGCGGTCGGCACGCTATGCCCTTGCTCGCCCATGGTGCGCGATCCCGTATATCGATCCAAGCCCGCGCTACTGGAGAGGTGGGCTGGTGTCGGCCGGGACGAGGCCGTGGGGCGGTGCGAAAACATTTTGACAAGTCAACCCGCGTGGCTGAGCAAGGTTCATATGGTTGCGCTTGGTGCATTTATCGACGAAGTACGGAATCCTCGCGATGAATTTGGCTTACCCGTCCGCGCAGTTGACTAGCATACTGCCCGGGTTAGAACACTCGCCATTCTCGAGAGTTAGTGCCGGCCGTTGGGGCTGCGGCGGCTGAGGAGTTCGACCAGGCGCTCGAATTTCTGATCGGTGCGCTTCTGAGCGGCGGCAAGTTCGCGGATGTCTTCCCTGATCTCGCGGAGCTCGGCGTTGGCCGCTTTTTGTGAAGCCGTCACGCTAACCAGGGTTTTCGCGCCCTGCACAAGCAGCTTCCGAATACCAATCAGGCTCTTGTCAAACCCGTCCATGCGCGCTTCGGCGCGTTTCCAGCGTTCCTCGTTACGCTGCCAAAGAACTTCGTTCTTGGCCTGCTGGTCGAGGATGAATTGCATGGTTCTCTCGACGTCCATGTTCCTTCCATGTTAGCGCAGGCCTTGAATCGCAAAAGCGGACAATGTGTCGCGAAACCGGACAGTGCGGGGCGTGGGAAACCGGTTGGATTGCGGGCAGCGGCGCCCTTGCGGGAAAATTCCAGGGGTAACCCTTTGGCTTGAACCACATACGCGGAAGAGAAACTACGGATCGTGCGTGCGTTCACCGGGTTGATGGCGACCGGTGTGCAACGGAGAGTCTCTAAACCGCATATATCGCGCCATTGTCACTTAGGGATCAGACAACCATGAGATATTCCGGAAACCTCTCGATGGCTGTGTCCATCATGCTGGTTTTATCCAGCGTTTCGCAGAGCGCAGAGATCACGATTGAGACGCCGAAGCCTGTGCCGGTGGTGGGACCTGTGCTCCGGCCGTTCCATTTCGAACGCCGCGTGGTTTCGCCAGTGAACCTTGAGAACACGCCGCGGTTGGAGTCGCTGGTGCGGGGCGGCAACCTGTATCTGTCGCTCCAGGACGTTATCGCGCTGGTGCTCGAAAATAACATCGACATCGCCATCCAGCGCTATGGACCGGTGCTGGCACAGGAGGTGGTCCGGCGTGCCCGGGGTGGCGGCTTGCTGCGCAGCGTCTCGGTGCCCGTTTATCCCGGGCCCACCAGCGTCAGCACTCTGGGAGTGAACGTCAGCGCGGTGGGTCTGGCGGAGGCTGGGTCGGGAGTCAGCTCCGGCGGCGGAATCATCGTAGGGTACGGCGCGAACCCGCCGAATCTGGATCCCTTTCTGTTCGGGGGCTTCAATTTTCAACACCAGACTTCGCCGCAAAGCAACACAGTTTTAAACCCTGTACCCGCATTGGTGGATAGCAGCAGAAGTTACGCCCTGCAATACGGGCAGCAATTTACCACGGGAACCGGTGTATATCTTACGTTCCAAAGCACCCGTAACCTGTTCAACAGCCCCTCCTACCTCCTGAACCCAAGCACCGGCGGCGCCCTGGACCTCTACATCTCTCAACCTTTGTTGCAGGGCTTTGGCATTGCGGTAAATAACCGCTACATCCGCATGGCCCGGAACAACCTGAAAGTGACCGACCTGCAGGTAAAACGGCAGGTGATCACGACCATCTCAGCGGTCTTGAACCTGTACTGGGACCTGGTGAGTTTCAACGACGATGTGCGCGTTAAGGAAGAAGCGCTGGCGACGGCACAGAAGCTTTACGAAGACAACAAGAAGCAGGTCGCCATCGGGACATTGTCGGCGATCGAGGTGACGCGCGCTGCGGCTGAAGTTTCCTCGGTCAAAGAGAACCTCCTGATCGCACAGACCAACGTCGCGCAACAGGAAACCGTGCTGAAGAACGCGCTCAGCAGAAACGGCGTGGCCAGCCCATGGCTGGACGAGGTGCACATTGTGACGCTCGATCACATACAAGTTCCGGAGAAGGAAGACCTCAAACCGCTCGCCGAACTGGTGCAACAGGCGTTGGAGAAGCGGCCGGAAATTGAGCAGATCCGGACCAATCTTGCGACTACGGTGATCAGTCTCAAAGGCTCCCGAAACGCGCTGCTGCCCACGCTGCAGGCCTTCGTGGATGTCAACAACCAGGGTTTGACCGGGGTCCCGAATGCCGTGGCGAATGGAGCCAATGGTGTGCCGGACCCGTTCTTCGTCGGCGGCTACAGTAACCTTCTGGCGCAGATTTTCCGCCGCAATTATCCAAATTATTCGGTCGGGTTCTCCCTCAATATCCCGTTTCGGAACCGGCAAGCGCAGGCCGACTATGTAGCGGACGAGCTTGGGTTGCGGCAAGCCGAGTTGCAGCTTCAGCGATCGACTAACCAGGTACGCGTGGACGTCAAAAATGCGGTGATCGGATTGGAACAGGCGCGCGCCCGATACGAAACGGCGGTGGCCACGCGGGTGCTGGCGCAACAGACCCTGGATGCCGAGCGAAAGAAGTTTCAGTTCGGCACCTCAACGATTCCTCTGGTGGTGCAGGCGCAACGCGATCTCAATGCGGACCAGAGCGCGGAGATCCAGGCGATGGCGAACTACACGCACGCCAGGATCGCTTTCGACGAGGCCGTGGGACAGACCCTGGAAGAGTACGGTATTTCGATGGAAGAGGCGCGGACCGGCCGTGTGGCCCGGCAGTCGTCGATACCGGACATGGCTCCCGCGACGAAGAACTGAGGAGATGCCGCAGATGAAACCACAGAAACAATTCGCGCTCCTCCTGTTGTGGTCCTGCCTGCTGGCTCCGCTGGAAGCGCAGGATTCGGCGGTGGTGGTGGAGAAGCCGAAGGCGCCGGTCATCGTTCGCCCTTATCTACCCACAACGGTGCCGCCCGCAAAACTCCAGAACTCAGACCGGTTGAACAGCTTGATCCGCGCAGGCAAGCTCTATCTGACGGTGCAGGACGCGATTGCGGCGGCGATTGAGAACAATCTTGATTTGGAAACGGATCGGTACGGTCCGCTTGCCGCGGAGTGGCAGGTAGAGCGGCAGCAATCCGGCGGCCCTCTGCGCGGTGTGACAAGTGGAAATTCGCTGGCAAACCAGAATGTGAGCGGCTTGGGTGTCGCCGGAGCCCTGGCCGCCGCAGGCCTCACGAGCAGCAACGGCGGCAGCACGAGCGGCAGTAGCGGAGGGGCAACGATTTCGCAGATCGGACCGATCACCCCAAACCTGGACCCGGTTCTGCAGCAGACCAGCGCCTATCTGCACCTGACCAGCCCGCAAGCCATCACCGCACTGAGCCAAACCCCAACCTTGGTCAACACCGAACACATCTTCGACACGGCGGTGACCCAGGGTCTGTTGACAGGCGGGGCGGTGCAAGTCTCGGCGAACGAAGAGTACCTCAAACAGAACGCTCCCTCCGACATACTCAACCCGGCGGTTGCGCCTACGGTTCAGATTTATGCTCAGCATGATTTTCTAAAGAACTTTGGTGTGGGTGTGAATAGCCGGTTCATCCGCGTTGCCGAGAAAAATGTTACCGCGTCGCAAGAGACTTTCCGTTCGCAGTTACTCAACCTGGTAGCCAGCGTGCTCAATCTGTATTGGGACCTGGTAGGTGACAACGAAGAGCTGAAAGCCAGGCGCCTGAACTTGGACCAGGCGCAGAAGTTTTATAACGATACGAGGCGGCAGATCGAATTGAGCGCGCTCGCAAAGGTGGATATCTTTAGAGCCCGAGCAGAGCTCACCACGCGCCAGCAAGAGGTGGCCATTGCCCAGGCGACGGTGCGCCAGCAGGAAAACCTGTTGAAGGACGCTTTGAGCCGAAACGGATTGGAGGATCCGCTCCTCGACACGGCGGAGGTGGTTCCGCTCGACAGTATTCAGGTTCCCCAGCAGGATGAGCTGCCTCCATTGCGCCAGCTTGTGGCCCGGGCGCTGGCCAAGAGGCCCGACGTAGCCCTCAGCAATATCAACCAGGAAAACCTGGAGATCTTAGCGACCGGAACCGCCAGCGGCGTGCTGCCACTGTTGCGAAGCATCGGCTCGCTGACCGACGCGGGCTTATCCGGCACATCCAGCCCGCCTCCCGGCGGAAGCCCAGCCGACCCTTACTACGTGGGCGGTTTGGGCAACGCCTTGGGCCAGATTTTTCGGCACAATTTTCCCAGTTGGCAAGCCGAACTGTATTTTCAGGGCAGGTTCCACAACCGCATCGCGCAAGGGGACTACGGAGTCGACCAGTTGCAATTGCGCCAGAACGAACTGATCACGCGCCGCAGCATGAACCAGCTCGTCGTGGATATCTCGAATTATGTGACCGCGCTGCGGCAGGCGCGCGCGCGGTACACGACGGCGATGGATGCGCGAGCCCTCGAAGAGCAGTTGCTGGAGAAGGAACAACAGAAGTTTTCTCACGGCGTCTCAACCATCAACGATGTGGTGACCGTGCAGCGGAGCCTGGGCGCGGCGCGGGTGGCGGAGGTAGTGGCGCTCACTACCTACAGCCACGCACGCGTTTCCCTGGACCAGGTGCTGGGGGAAACACTAGAGAAGAATAATGTTTCGGTGAGCGCCGCGCTGGAGGGGAAAGCGGGGAAGTGAGAGTCAGCGATGGCCGTTGGGGCTGCGGCGGCGGAGCAGTTCGATCAAGCGATCGAACCGCTGGTCCGTGCGCTTCTGGGCGGCGGCTAGCTGGTTGATCATCTTCATGCCGGCCACGACGAGCTTGCGCACTCCCTCCAGGCTCTTGTCGAATTTTTCCTGGCGTTTTTCGAGGCGTTCCATCCGCTGGTCGAAGCGCTCCATCCGCTCGTCAGCCTTTTGCCAGCGGATCTCCGCTTTGGCTTGCTGATCGAGGATGAATTCAATGGTTTTTTCAACGTCCACTTTGCACCATATTAGCGCACGGCTGGAAAGCGTGAAGAAATCGATGCGATCCCTGGCCGGGCGTGCCCGGCCTTACATGTACATGCCGCCGTTGACGTTCAGCACGTGGCCGGTGATGTAGCCGGCTTCCTCGCTGGCGAGAAAGGCCACGGCAGCGGCCACATCCTGGGGAGTTCCGAGGCGCTTGAGCGGGATCGCGGCCAGCACTTTCTCCTTCAACTCGGGAGCCAGGCCCTGCGTCATATCGGTGTCAATGAAGCCGGGCGCGACCGCGTTCACGGTGATGCCGCGGGAAGCCATCTCCTGCGCGAGCGATTTCGTGAGCCCGATCAAGCCGGCTTTGGACGCGACGTAATTGGCCTGGCCGGGATTACCCGCCTCGGCCACTACGGAGGTGATATTGATAATGCGGCCCCAGCGCTCGCGCATCATGCCCAGCAGCACCTGCTGGGTGGCCAGGAACGCGCCGGTGAGGTTGGTGGCGAGAACTGCGTCCCAGTCTTCCTGTTTCATGCGGACGGCCAGGCCGTCTTTGGCGATGGCCGCATTGTTGACCAGGATATCGATGCGTCCGAATTCTTTAGCCGCCTTGGAGAAACCCGCGCGGATGGAATCAGCAGCGCCGAGGTCCACGGGTACGACGAACGCGTCTTTGCCTGCGGCACGAATTTCTGAGGCAACCTGCTCGAGTTTATCCACTTGGCGGGCAGCCAGCACGACGCGGGCTCCCGCCGAGGAAAGTGCCAGGGCGCACGCGCGCCCGATGCCGCGACTGGCGCCGGTCACAAACGCGATTCGGTTCTCGATCGACATGGTGAAGTGCCATCATAATCGATGCGAGTTACGTCGCGTAAAGCGACCTCTTGAGAATCGGCGAGTTTCCGCTCTACGCTGGTACGGGCACTTCCAGTTTGGCGTACCAGGGCTTGGCGGCCTTGATGGCGTCATTCACTGAGTTGATGTTCTTGACGCCCTCTTTGGCGAGCCAGTCTTCCAGAGCTTTCACGCCCTGTTTGGCGTAGACCGGAATGCCCTCTTTCCAGGTGGCTCGGCCGCAGAGCACGCCGGAGAAATCGGCGCCCGACTCCGACGCCATATGCAGCGATTCAGTGAACTGCGCATTGCTCACCCCGGCGCTCAGATAGATGAACGGCTTGGTGGCGACTGCGGCGGCCTTGCGAAAGTGATCGAGCGCTTCGGCGCGCGAGTACGCTTTCTGCCCTTTGTAAACGCTCGAGCCTTCCACAAATTCGGCGTTGATGGGCACTTCCACCTTGAGCACATCCACGTAATATTGCGGCTTGGAGAACTCCTGCATGCTCTTGGTCACGATTTCCGGTTTGCGCTTTGCGTATTCCAGGCCTTTTTCGTCGCCGCCCTGCGGATCATAGCCCACGAACTCGAGGAAGAAGGGAATGTCATTGGCCACACACTCGGCGCCAATGCGCTCGATGAAGGCATGCTTGATGTCATTGACCTTGGGATCGTCGAACGGTGTGTAGTAAATCAGGATCTTGACGGCGTCGGCGCCCCAATCGGCAATGCGCTTGGCCGAAACGTGCGGCAACAGGTCGGGCAGGCGTCCGGGCTGGGTGTTGTCGTAGCCGCTGGCTTCGTATGCCAGTAGCAGGCCGGCATTCTTGGCGCGGACTTTGGCGGCCGGCAGGCCCCACTCCGGATCGAGCAGAATGGCGCTGGCGTGCGGCGTCAGAATCTTGCTGACCGCCACCTTGAACTCCGTCATCATTTCATCGGTGACCTGTTTCTTGTCGATTCCTTTTCCAGCCGCGAGCGATTTTTGCAGGCTTCCGCGCTGATCCATAGCGGCCGCAGCAATGACACCGGCCTTATTGGCGAGCGCCTTCATGCGCCGCTGTTTCCCTTCTGACAGTCTCATGGTTGAATTCTCCTTATATGTATTCCAGAACCGATGGTCGCTTCCACTTGTTGAACCGCCGGAAATACGCCCGGGCGCGCCCCGCGTCCTTCAGGATTTGTGTCTTGAGGGCTTCCGGACTCTCGAACTTTCGCTCCTCGCGGAGACGCCAGAGGAACTCCACGCGAATGGAGCGCGGCGTTCCCCCTTCCAGCGGATCCAGCAGAAATGTTTCGATCGACAGTTGGTGGCTTCCGCCGAACGTGGGCCGGTAGCCAATGTTCGTGACCGATTCCCAACTTCGATTGTCCTCCAAATCAGTAGCGCGCGTCACGTACACCCCGCGCTTGGGCAGGACCTCGGATTGCGGGGCCAGGTTTAGCGTCGGCACGGTCTTCTGCTTCCCCACGCCGTGGCCGGGCACGACCTCGCCTTCGAGCGCATAGGGCCGCATCAACAGGCGAGCCGCGCGCGCCACGGCGCCAGCTTCGATGAGATGGCGCAGACTGCTGCTCGAGACAGAAATTCCGCGGCACGTGACCGCAGATATGACCTCCGTAGTAAATCCCAGGCGCCGGCCCAGCGTTTCCAGCAGCCGCGTATCGCCGGCTTTCTTGTATCCGAAGCGGAAATTCTCACCCACCACCACCGCGTGAGCGCCGAGTTTTTGGATCAGAATCTGTTCGACGAACTCTTCGGGCGAGAGGCGCGCGACCTCCGCGGTGAAAGGCAAAATCAGGACCTGCTGGATGCCTGCCTGGCGCATCAGAGCGCAGCGCTGCTCGGGGAGGGTCATGAGCTTGGGCGCGCGGGCGGGGGCCACCACCTTGGTGGGATGAGGGTCGAAAGTCAAAACGGATGCCCGCCAGCCGCGGCTTTCTGCGATCTGCCGCACGCGCTGAAGAATGCGGCGGTGACCGGCGTGCACCCCGTCGAAATTGCCGATGGTGAGAACGGAAGGGCCGAAGTCGGGCGGGACGTGGTCGAGGCCGCGAAAGACGCGGAAGGGCGCGCTCATCTACCCAGCCTCCTCCACGGTGATTTCGAGGCCGTCGTAGGCGAGGCGTATGTGCGGCGGCAGCGCGTTCTCTGTCTCCCGGTGCGGCAGATCGTGAGAGATGTGCGTGAAGAACGCTCGCCGGGGCGCAAGCTGTTCGACGGTCCGGATGGAGTGCTCCACGGTGGAATGCGTGGGATGCGGCTTATGGCGCAGGGCATCCAGGAACAGGACATCCAGGCCGCGTAAACGGTCCATGGATTCCGCGGGGATCTCGCTGTGATCCGTGAGATAAGCGGCGCTGCCGAAGCGAAAGCCGAAAATGGACGAGCGGCCGTGCAGCAGCCGGACGGGCAGAAATTCCCGGCCGAAGAGTTCAAACGGGCCGTTGAGCGTGTGGATCTCCAGTTGCGGGACGGATGATTGCCGCTCTTCGCAACGAAAAATGTAGGGGAAGCAGCGTTGAATGGCGCTCAAGGTTTCGGTGTCGGCGAAGACGGGAATATGCGTGCCCTGACGAAAATTGAAAGGACGCACGTCGTCGAGCCCCATCAAGTGGTCGGCATGAGAGTGGGTGAACAGCACGGCATCCAGCCGGTCCAGCCGGGCACGCAGCACCTGCGTGCGGAAATCGGGCGTAGTGTCGATCACCACGTTGTAGCCGCCGTAGCTGAGCAGTACGGAGGGACGCAGGCGATTGTCCCGGGGGTCGGAGGACTGGCAGACACGGCAATGGCAGCCGGGCGTGGGAACGCCCACGCTGGTGCCGGAGCCCAGCACCGTGATCTTCAATGGGCCCGGCGCGCCCATTCAGCTTTTCTTGCTTTCTTCGAGCGCCTGCACGTAGCGGAAGCGCAGTTCGGTCAGCGAATTCTCCAAAAGACGCTGCTCTTCGAGCGTGAGATTTCCCTTGGTCTTTTCGTGCAGGACGCCGAGCAGATCGATGCTGTGGCGCGCCATGTCGAGATCCGGCTTGGGCCGGTCTTTTTCGTCGCCGAAATGGATCAGCCCCAGATGCAGCTCCGCCTGCGTGCGCAACGAGAGCAAGATGAACTCGAGCGTGGCGGGCGGCAGGGGAATGTGCTGTTCGGCGGACGGCTCGCTGCCTTCCGCTTGTGGTGGCGAAGGCGGATTTTCGATCTCGCTCATGCTGTTTCCGATATTTTATCAGCATCGGCACAATGCGATTCGATGCTTCAGGCGCAGGAGCGAATGGCCGGCGTCAGCTCACCGTCTACTGGCCGCTACCGGAGTCGGCGAGGACGGAATCGGTGCCGTGTATGGTCTCGAGATCCGTGACAATCGCGGCCGGTTGCGATTCGCGCTCCAGGTTGCTGGTAAAGTGCCGGTGCGGGTCGCAATGAGAGGTGGTCCAGTAAGCCACCTCCAGACCGCCGATGACGAACGGATGCAGTAGCGCCACCGGGAGCGCATACTTCTTAGACTTCAGGAAGGATTCGACGACACCGCGAATGGGCTTGCTTCGCGGCAGCGTACCGGGAACCTGGGCGATCACGAAACTCGAAAACAGGAGATCGGACTTTCGCGCGCTGTAGCTCACCAGTGACTCGGCGTCCTGCTTCGGCGTGGTCAGGCTCACGTCGCCAAAGAAGCTGCGATGGATGGCGTGCGGGTAGTAAGAGTTGATGATGCTGCGGGAAAAATCCGCGCAGTTGTGAAAGAACAGGTTGAAGTGGCTCTTGTTCTTGTGTGAGTTCAGCTTTTCCATAAGCCTGGCGTCCTGTTCCCCAGTGGTCTCCATCTCGAAGCTATAGATCGTGCGGTCGTACGCGCTCCCGATCAGTTGGGTCCACTCGCCGCCGGGCATACTTCCATCCGGACCATCAGGAGCAATTGCGAGGAGATGGTTCCGGCGATAACTGTCTCGAAGAGCCGCTACCGTTGCCGCCGTAGCGTACTGCGGAACTTCTCCCAGACGATCCACCGCGTAAAGATACGGGATCAGAGGGATGGCAATCCAATCGTAGCCGTCGATGTGGTGATATCGGCTGATGACGACGCCCGCTTCCCCCGGCCTGCATGCACGCAGCCGGATTGGAGAAGCCGCACACACGCGGGAAAGATAGACGGCCGCATGGCCCGTCGGATTCATGTGGCCGAACGTACCAAACGGCTCTTCGAGCAACAGCGCGACTCCGGCATTAGCAGTCTTTAATGCGGCGAAGAGCATCAGCACGAGAATGGGCGCAATGGTTCGCTTTAACATACGGCCTGCGTCGCACCGAGGAATCGGCCCCTCAAGAATTGGGACGCTTGATCCCCCGGATTCCGTTTCATTGCGGCTGTGAAAAAGGTAACGGGATTTTATCGCGCCTAATCTTCTCGAGTACCATGGCGCTTATGGCCACCTGCGAAAGATTGTGCGTGCGGATTCTGACAGCCGCCGTTCTGATCAGCGTGTACGCGGCGGGCATCGCGGATGCGAGATCGAACCGGCGGCGGGCAAACGACCAGGCCAGCTTCGCCTACTACCTGCTTTCTCTTTCTTACGCGCCCGATTTCTGTGCGCAGCCGGCCGGGAACAAAAATCCACGCGAATGCGGCGCGGGGCGTCATATCGGCTTCGTGGTGCATGGGCTGTGGCCGCAAGGGGAGAACGGCCGGGGCCCCGAGAGATGCGAAAACGCCAGTCCGGTCTCCGAGGACCTGATCCGGGTGATGTTGAACTACATTCCCAGCGAGTCGCTGATCCAGCACGAGTGGCAAAATCACGGAACGTGCAGCGGGCTGAGCGCGGGCGATTACTTTGCATCCGTGCGGAAGGCGCGCGACTCGGTCATGATTCCCGCCGGTCTCAAGCAACCTGCGCAGCCGTTGCGGAAGAGCCCGGCGGAAATTGAGGCCCTGTTCGCGGCTGCGAACCCGGGCTTTCCAAAAGAAGCGTTCCGAGTTTCCTGTTACCGCGACGGCGAGTTGCAGGAGGTGCGGATCTGTTTCCAGAAAGATCTTTCGCCCCGGGCCTGCGGCGCCAGCGCCGGCGAGTGTGCGGCGGGGAGTGTAGAGATGCTCCCGGCGCGTTAGCCTGCGTCGCCGAAGATTGTTTCAAACGCGTGTCAGCGGCACGCGCACCGAGCAGGTGTATACTGAGGCCCGTGGTACTGGAGGCTCATTCCATGTCTCTACAAAAACGAGCAACAGCGGAGTTCATCGGAACGTTTTGGCTGGTTTTCGGCGGATGCGGCGCCGCGGTTCTGGCGGCTGCATTTCCGAATCTCGGCATTGGTTTCCTGGGAGTGGCTTGCGCATTCGGCCTGACGGTGCTAACCATGGCGTTTGCCATTGGCCACATTTCCGGGTGTCATTTGAATCCGGCGGTGTCGGTCGGCCTGGCGGTGGGGAAGCGCTTCCCGGCGACGGAACTGCCGGCGTACATCATCGCGCAGGTGATCGGAGCGGTGGTCGCCGCGTCCGTTTTGTACGTGATCGCGAGCGGCAAGGCAGGATTCGATCTGGCGGGAGGCTTCGCATCCAACGGATACGCGGAACACTCGCCGGGCGGATACTCGCTCGTGGCGTGCCTGGTCGCCGAAGTCGTATTGACGTTCATGTTCCTCATGATCATTCTTGGAGCAACCGATCGTCGCGCGCCGCAAGGTTTCGCGCCCATCGCCATCGGCTTAGGGTTGACGCTGATCCACCTGGTCGGCATCCCGGTGACGAATACGTCAGTGAATCCTGCGCGGAGCACGGGTCCGGCGCTCTTCGTCGGAGGTTGGGCTATCCAGCAACTCTGGCTGTTCTGGGTGGCGCCGCTCGTTGGGGCAGCCATCGCGGGCGTAGCATACAGCGCGCTGTTTGGCGAGACGGAAACCGAGAAGCCGAAGGTGAGAGCGGCAGGGGCGTGACGTTCGGCAGCGTCTAGCGGGAACATGTAAAAAAATCAGGCCGGGCGGGGCCTACCGCGGCCTTTCGCAGGAATGTCCCCTTCACGCCCTCGGCACAACATACCGAGCCACGACGAACACGCACGCGGCGATCAACGCCGCCGAGGGTATCGTTAGCACCCAAACCCATAGGATGTTGCTGGCCAAGCCCCAGCGGACGGCCTTCACTCGGTGAAAAGTCCCCACACCCGCGATGGAACCTGCAATCGCATGGGTCGTGGAAACAGGAAGGCCGAGAAACGTAGGAAACAGGATCGAAAGCGCCGCCCCGGTTTCAGCGGAAAATCCGCTGCGCGGCTTAAGGCGCGTAAGCCGCGCGCCCATGGTGTGCACAATGCGCCATCCTCCGCTCAACGTTCCGAGACCAATTGCCGCGTGCGCCGAAAAGATAACCCAAACCGGCACGTGAATCGTTTCCAAATACCTGGCCGAGTACAGCACGGCAGTGATAATCCCCATGGTCTTCTGCGCATCGTTCGAGCCGTGCGCAAAACTGAAAGCCGCCGCCGAAACTAGCTG